>Ga0315279_10005610_pt1 | contig 16199 bp, 17 predicted proteins | sample YL17G06_20_MG_FD_203694 | JGI IMG/M metagenome (GOLD analysis project Ga0315279, IMG submission 203694) | Sediment microbial communities from Yellowstone Lake, YNP, Wyoming, USA - YL17G06_20 | ecosystem: Environmental > Aquatic > Freshwater > Lake > Sediment | place: USA: Wyoming | collected...
CGGCAAGCGTTTCCCACACCGAAGCGATTGACGACCCCCGCGATCTTGCTCAAGCCATTCAGCGTGTTGCACGACCGGGCGATCTGCTTCTCGTGAAAGGCTCACGAGGTATGCACATGGAACGTGTAATCCAGGCTCTGAAGGAACTGTACTCATAGCCGCATTGAAACGAGGAACAGACTGCCGCGCTTCGAGCGCGTGCCGAGAGAGACGATGCTGTACTACCTGGCGCTTGCACTGACGCCTTACGTGGGCGCGTTTAACGTTTTTACGTATCATACCGTCCGCGCGGGCGGGGCGGCCCTGACGGGTTTTCTCTTCTGTCTCCTCATCGGGCCGCGCGTGATCCACTGGCTGCGCGTGCTCAAGATCGGTCAGCACATCAAGCAGGAGTACGTCGCTGACCTCCACGAATTGCACAAGGGCAAAGCAGGCACGCCGACCATGGGAGGCGTACTGATCATCCTCGGAGCGGTCTTCACGCTGCTGATGTGGAGCACGATCGTCAACCGGCTGCTGTTGATCGCTACCGCCGTTCTTTGCATGCTGGGCATCGTCGGCTTCATCGACGATTTCATAAAACTGAGGCGCAAACACAACGATGGTCTCAGCGCCCGTGCAAAGATGATCGGGCAGATCCTGACAGGACTCGTCCTCGGGCTGATCCTCTACTTCTTTCCGGTCACCATTGGATCATCGTTCTTTAATGCTGACCATGTGCTCGATTGGCCCGGGCTTGTGAATGAACTTCGAATGCGCGGCGCACAACCTGAACCGTCCGCCGTCAAGCTGCTCTGGAACCGGCTCTCGCCGACCCTTCAGCGAAGATTGCAGGCCGCGCCGGGCGATGCGATCCCGGACAAGAAATCTCGCAGTCTCCTGATTGAAGAGTTGAACTCGATCCTCGAGGAGCGTGACCTCTACGATGCAACACTGTGGCGCGATACGCCCCTCAACGGCGAATCAAAACCTTTCATCCAGAAGGGCCTCGCGAATCTCACGCTACGCGAGATGACCCGGCTCAATCGCATGCTGATCGAGGCCGCCCTCCCGGATTTCATCGCCAAGGGCGCCCGCAACCTCCATACGCAGGTCGAGATCCCGGGCTTCAAGGGCGTGTTCATCCCGCTTGGACCTTTGTACATCCTCTTCGTCATCGTCATCATCGTCTGCACGTCAAATGCCGTCAATATCACCGATGGACTCGACGGCCTCGCGATTGGCGCTTCGCTCATCTCGCTTCTGGCGTATTCCGGCATCGCCTACGTCGTATCGCGCGTGGACTGGTCGGAATACCTTTACGTAATCTACGTCCCTGAGGCGAGCGAACTGACCGTATTCGGCGCGGCCCTCCTTGGCACGGGGCTGGGCTTCCTATGGTTTAACTCCCATCCCGCCGAAGTATTCATGGGCGACACGGGCTCGCTGGCAATGGGCGGTGTGATTGGCGCCATGGCCATACTCACCAAACAGGAGCTTTTGCTTCCCGTGGTTGCAGGTCTCTTCGTCCTCGAGGGGATGAGCGTCGTCATCCAGGTCGCGTCGTTCAAACTTACCGGAAAACGCGTCTTCCGCATGGCGCCGCTGCACCACCATTTCGAGCTCAAGGGGTGGTCTGAAACAAAAGTCACCATACGCTTCTGGATCATTGCGATTCTCTTTGCTCTTATGAGCCTTGGCGCGCTCAAGTTGAGGTAAACGGATGCAGGTTCGAGGCAGGAAGGTCACCGTCGTAGGCATGGGCGAGACCTGCATCGCTCTTGTCCGCCTGTTGTTGCGCGAGGGCGCTCATCCATTCGTGACCGAATCGAACAACGCACCTAAAATCGCTGGACGCAGCCGGGAACTCGAAGCCCTCGGCGTTCCCTACGAAACCGGCGGCCACACGCCGGCTGCCTTTGCGGGTGCTGACCTCGTGATCTCGAGTCCCGGCGTTTCGCCTCATATTGCACCCATCCAGCAGGCCCTTGCGGAGGGGGCTGATGTCATCGGCGAAATGGAATTCGCGTTTTCGTTCTGCAATTCGCGTGTCCTCGCCGTCACGGGGACGAACGGCAAGACTACCACTACGGAGCTGCTCCGGGCGCTTGTTGCGGCCTGCGGACATTCCGTTGTTCTTGCCGGCAACAACGCGTTTCCATTCTCCGCCGCCGTCATGCTCGAACAGGCGCCCGAGTTTATCGTTCTCGAGGTGAGCAGCTACCAACTTGAGACGGCCCGGTGCTTCCGTCCCTGGATTGGCGCGGCGCTAAACATAACGCCCGATCATCTAGCAAGACACGGCAGTCTCGATCATTATGCGTCCGTAAAGGCCCGCATGTTCATGAACCAACAGCCCGGCGACGTCGCCGTGATCAACCACGACGACCCGCTCGTCCGCGATATGGCTTTACATTCGCTTGCGTCCGTCTGGCCCTTTAGTCTTGGGACGCGCCTCGAGACCGGCCTGTGGCTTGATGGCGACGTCATCCGTCACGGCAGCGAGGTGGTGGCGTCCGCGTCCGACACCGCCCTCCCCGGGCGGCATAATCTTCAGAACGTCCTTTGCGCGCTCACTATGATGCGTGCCGGTGGACTCGATTGGGAGAAGACCATCGACGGGGTCCGTGCCTTTCGCGGTGTCGAACACCGCATCGAGCACGTTGCTGAGTTCCAGGGAATCGACTTCTACAACGACTCAAAATCGACAAACATCGACAGTCTCAAGGTGGCGCTTGAGAGCTTCGACCGGCCCGTCGTGCTAATCGCGGGAGGAGAAGGAAAAGGCAGCGACTACCGCGTCCTCCGCGACCTCGTCCGCGAGCGCGTCCGCAAAATGGTGACCATCGGCCTCGACGCGCCAAAACTCGAAGAGGCGTTCGGAGACCTCGTTACGGCGGAGCGTGCGGAGGATATGGCGGACGCGGTCGAGCGTGCTGCTCGAACCGCCGTCTCCGGCGACGTCGTTCTACTGTCGCCCGCGTGCGCCAGCTTTGATATGTTTGACAACTTCGAACACCGCGGGCGCGTGTACAAGGAATGCGTACTGAGGAGGTTCAACAAACGCACATGACCCCCTCAAGGGATCTGCCGGATGAACTCTCATTCATCACATTGAGGAGGTAGGATTATGAAACGCGAGACGACCATTCTGCTGTTGATCGTGATGACGCTTGTCTTCATTGGGCTGATCTCCATCTACAGCGTCGCGGCCGTGAAGCCCGCCGGCATGGCGCTGTTCAAACGCCAACTCGCGTGTCTCCTGATGGGCATTGCTTTGATGCTCTATCTGGCCACGCACTTTGACTATCACCGCTTTGGGTTGCCGTGGGTCTTCCGTGCCATAGCGTTTGTCTCGTTGTTTCTGCTTGTGCTTGTGTTGGTCCCGGGCGTGGGAGTCGAGGTCAACGGCGCCCAGCGTTGGATGCGGGTCTTCGGCTTCCAATTCCAGCCGAGCGAGCTAGCCAAGGCGGCGCTGATCATTCTTCTGGCCCAGAAGCTTTCCGAGAACCGCGATCGGATCCAGCGCCTCTGGGCAGGGTTTGTGCCGCCGATGTTCATTGCCGGGGCTTTCGCGGCCCTGATATTGCTCGAACGCGACCTCGGCGTTCCCGTCGTGATCATGACGTGCTCCATGCTGATGATCTTCGCCGCGGGCGCCCGCTGGTCCCACCTTGCCGGGAGCATAGCTCCAGTCTTCATCGGGGTTGTCGCGCTCGTGAAGCTGAGCCCATATCGCGGTATGCGCCTAGTCGCGTTTCTGGACCCGTTTGTCCACCGCGACGAGGGCGGCTACCACCTTATACAGTCCCTGGCGGCGTTTGCGCGCGGTTCTATTATGGGAGTGGGACCTGGCGCCGGGGAACAGAAACTTTTCTACCTTCCCGCGGCCCACAACGATTTCATCTTTGCCGTATGGGGGGAAGAGATGGGGCTGGCCGGAACCGCGCTTGTCCTGTTCCTGTTCTGCGCCTTCATGGTCATTGGCGTACGCATCGCCCGGTGCGCCCCCGACATATTCGGGTCTCTTCTCGCCACGGGGATCGTGGCCCTGCTCACATTGCAGGCCGCCTTCAACATGGGCGTCACCATCGGGCTGCTCCCCACCAAAGGGCTCACGCTCCCTTACATCAGCTACGGCGGTACCGCCCAGATTGTTTTCCTGGCCCTTACGGGTATACTAATCAACGTGGGCCTGCAGGCCGATGTGCCCCAAGAAAGACGCGAATTCGCCTTGGCCTTCTGAGATATTATCCGAGATTTGACAGTTGAGCGTCACTGCAACTTATGAAAGACAAGGGGTTGCAACCCCTTGTCCAACCGGCTACTCGTCACCTGAAAGGTGAACGGTCTGCTTGACGTAAGACTTACTGGAACGTTGTGTTGTCGTCGGAATAAAAATTGAACAGCCGAATTTAGGATTATCGGAGAACCGCGTCATGTAAGTCCGAAATGGCTTCGGATCTGCGGGATCGGGGCGGGAATCACGGTATCTGATGCACCGAATGAACAGGAGTCAACCCAATGGCTGATTGTGCCAACAAGGACAAGAATCTCGAACGCTGTACCTGCACTTACACGTCATGCGGACGCCGCGCCATGTGCTGTGAATGCCTCCACAGCCACCTCGCCCAACGACAATTGCCGGGATGTTGTTTCCCTGCCAGCGTCGAGAAAACCTACGACCGCTCCTTTGAGGCTTTCATCCGCGCCTGGAGCTGAAGAAAAGAAACTCAACCACCTCGTTCGGCGTACGCATTCCGAAACCCGAGAGCCGTCTGGTCAGGGCACTAGGCCTTGTGCGCCGATGATCATCACAAACGCGCGGGTGTACGGGTGTTCATCCGGGTAACGCAGGAATTGGACATGGCCGTCCATGTACAGGATGTTCCCGCCTGCCGGTATGTGGTTGAAGTCGTCTATCTGGGGCGTCACGATGTCCCACATGACCGACACCTCGCTCTGAGCCCTGGCCGAAGCCGCCGGGTTGTTGATGTCGGTGATGAAGAAACGCTCGATCCCTTCACGAAGGCGGTACCCGGTCATTGTCCGCGGCTGATTCAAATGGTTGAACTGTATGTCCCCGGAAACGACCTGGAAGGCGCCCTCCGTCGTCGGCGGACTCGGCGGGAACCCCGCCCAGATGCCGGCCATGCCCGCCAGGAACCCTATGTCCAGGAGCGGTAGGGCCGTGTCAAGCGAAGTTATCGACGCATTGTTCGCGTCCTGGCCGTCAATCATGTAGTAGTCTTTGTTGAACACCCATCCCACGTAGTTATACGAGGTGTCCCATATCTTGCACGGGCAGACGATGTTCGGGTCGTATGAGCAATACGGCCCTTCGTCCGTTCCTTGCGGAGCCCCAGTCGCGTCCGAAGGACAGAAGAGAACATTAATGTCGCTCAGGTATTCCGGGTACACCATATTGCCCTGCCACATGCTCCGGAACTCATACGCGTCGCAATTGTCTCCGCTCGCAAAATGATTCGGCGGGAAAGACTGACCCTTCGACTCATTTGCGTACATCTTGAGGGATAACCCCATTTGCTTCAGGTTGTTCGCGCAGCTTGCCCTCCGCGCGGCCTCCCGAGCCCGGGCGAGCGCCGGCAATAAGATCGCCGCCAGAATTCCGATAATTGCAATAACGACCAACAGCTCAATCAGGGTAAATCCGCGTTTTCCCTTTCCCATGATCTGTTACCTCCCGATTGTTGTATTCCGCCTGCCCTATAATGACATTTTTGGCCCGCCGCTGGCAAGAGTTTTCTCAAGCCTCGGAACCGACTGCCGCACAAAGCCTTACATCCACGTCTGAATCACCCGAAAAGCATGCTGAACCGCAAGAAGCTTTTAGACAATACCGAGTTGCTTCCGTTTTCTCTCGAGTGGCACACCCTCCTCGCTCCAGCCTCGAATTTGGTAGTACTCCTTTTTCATTACCGAGAGCGGGACGCGCGTCCTCAAGTCGTTTTCGACCTGCGGCTCTTTTGTCAGCCGGTCCGGCAACGCGTCGTCCGCACCCGTCATCCCCATGCGAAGGTTGAATAACCGTTCCACATTGAATCCGCGCTCACCCATCTCCTTCAACACTCCGACGGTCACCTTCATGCCCGTCACGGCGGTCAACGCGTGCGTATGAGGCAGCGCCGGCATATGAATCGGGGTCATCCTAGCCGGATACTTGTTGAGCAGATTGACAACGCCGCTCGAATAAGGAAGTATCGCGTTAACCGCCTTTGTGACCGCGTGCTTGGGATGTGAGATGAGCCAGCCCGGGTAGAATGAAAACAAGGGGAACAGGCAGCACCCGCACGCCGATACCGCTTCCATCAGGTTCTGGTTCATTACGGTGAGCGCCGCCTTGGCGCCCGTTGTGTACGGATCCATGCCAAGTCCGAGGCCCTCCATCAGTACCATGTAGCCCGCGTTCAGATGACAACCGCCCCGGTTCGCCGTGGCGTACCCGAGACCATGGCCCACCGCCCCGCGCGGCTCGTATGCCGCCAATTCCAGACCCTTCGAGTGAATTGCGAATTCTTTGCCGCCGAACTTCTCCGAAAGCGCCCGCGTTCCGTCCGCCAGGAGGTTCCCGATGCCCCGGCGATAAGCAATGTCCTTGAAGAGGTCCTCGAGACCCTCCGTCTTGCCGAATTCGAGACCTGTCTTCCACAGTCCCTTCTCGTTCAACTCCATGGCGAACGCGATTGTGCCCCCCGTGGTCATGGTGTCCATGCCAAGCTCGTCGAGGAGGTAATTCCACTTGAAAATGGTCTCCAGGTCGGCGTTCTCGAGGTTGGCGCCCAGCAGACCCAGCGTCTCTAACTCCGGCCCCTTCACCCGTTTGCCGTTCACCTCGACCAGGCGGCTGCACCGGATCGGGCACGTGGCGCACCCTATGTTCTTGATCAGATACTTTTCCGTAAGCGTTTGACCGGAGATCTTGTCATAATCCTTGAACTGACCGTACTTGAAATTCCGCGTGGCCAGCATCCGGTGTTCGTTCATCAAACGAAGCAGAAACCCCGTCCCGTACTTCGGCAGCGCTTCTCCGGTCAACGGATGGGTCTGGAGCAACTTCACCCAGCCCCGGTAAATCTTCTTCATCTTATCCCGGTCATGCACCGGCACTTCCTTGCCGCCTTGGGCCGTGACGGCCTTCAGGTTCTTCGCGCCCATCACCGCGCCCATTCCGCCGCGCCCGGCCGTGCGGTCTCCGCTGAATACCGATGCATAACGCACCAGGTGTTCCCCGGCAGGTCCGATGACCAGCTTCTCGCAATCCTCGCCCAACGCGGACTGCGTTTCGCTCGTGGTCTTGCCCCAAAGCTCCGCCGCCTCATGGAACCGAACGCCGTTCTCCGTAATCTCGAGACGCACCGGACGCTCCGATTTCCCCGTGATCACGATCGCGTCATATCCGGCCTTCTTCAGGTCCAGGCCGAAAGAACCGCCACAATTGGACGACATGAGAAGGCCCGTCAGCGGCGATACCGCCGATACATTGAACCGGCTCGACGACGGCGCGCCCGTCCCCGAAAGAGGCCCGGTCGAGACTACAAGATAGTTTTCCGGCGCGTACGCATCCGTTCCCGGAGCGACGTTGTCGTAGATGATCCGGGCCGCCATGATCTTCCCGCCCAGGTACAGGGTTCGGTCCTGATCCGTCCACGGATACTCGCTCACCTCCTGGCGGGTAAGATCGATCTTCAGCACCTTCCCCATGTAACCGCCGAGTTGCGTACCCATCGTCCGATCTCCTCCCGTTCAGCGCGTTGTGAAACCTTTCCTGCCCCGCGGATTACTCGCGACGCAGTATGCTAACGCTATTCATAACGGCGCTATACAATCCACCTTCATCCCCGGCTGATTGACTCTATCACAGATTTCAAAACAGCACAACCCATTTCGAGTGGGTTTTTGCCGGACGCAGTGCGTGCGGCTTCCCCCAAAGTCTCAGCTTCCATAATGCCGCGCACTTCGCACTTCGCACTTCCCACTTCCCACTTCGCACTTCGGCACTACGTGAGTTTGACTCCCATGCGGCCCGCCTGATATCCTATGAGCGTTCAACCTATCCTACCTTTGACGTCGGGGCGTAGCGCAGCCCGGTTTAGCGCGCCTGGTTCGGGACCAGGAGGTCGGAGGTTCAAATCCTCTCGCCCCGACCATTAGTACTCTCTCGGAGGCACAGGGATGGTCTTCGTCTACGTCTTACAGGGGGACAAAAAGAGGTACGTTGGCATTACACAAGATCTCGCCCGTCGTCTCTTCGAGCACAAGGCTGCCCATTCGCGGGTCAGACAAATGCTTGGGGAATTTACGCTGGTGCTGACGGAGGAGTTTCCTGACCACGCCTCCGCGCGAAAACGTGAGGTCCTTCTGAAATCAGGACAAGGGAGACAGTGGTTGGACTCCAACTTGCCGAGGTCGGAGCCCGCCAAAGGCGGGTAACCCACCCAAGGCGGGTAAAGCTTGTGCGCCTGCGGCGCATTCAAATTTTAGTCGCCTCTGGAGACTTTAGTCGCCTTTGGCGACCGTCTCGCCCCGACCATTATTGTTTCGGAAACTCCCCCCGCAAATAGGCAAGCGCCCCCCCTTCCCCCTCGCGGTCTCGGACAGCGGCGCCATGACGAGGCGTTTGGTGGTATGAGTCTGGACTTCGAAAGGCTGCTATACTAGCGATTGACAATACGAACGCGTGTCGTTAGCATGAACTCATGGCGATACGGTCGTTCAAGTGCGCCGATACACGGCACTTGTTCGCTGGACAACGGATCCGGCGTTTCGCGAGCATTGAGTCTGTTGCTATGCGTAAGCTGGCGATGCTAAACCGTGCCGGGAACCTTGATGATCTGCGTGTGCCGCCGGGTAACCGACTGGAAGCTTTGAAGGGTGACCGGGCCGGGCAGTTCAGTATTCGCGTGAACGAAAAGTATCGCGTGTGTTTTATATGGACCGCAGAAGGACCAACAGACGTCGAGATCGTCGACTACCATTGATGGAGTTATTATGCGCAAAGTTCCTTACCCGCATCCTGGCGAGATTCTGCTTGAGGAATTCCTGAAGCCAATGGGAATATCGCAGTACCGTTTGGCCAAGGAGATAGGCGTACCGCAGCGGCGCATCGGTGAAATCGTGGCCGGCAAGCGCGCCGTCACGGCCGATACGGGTCTCCGGCTATCACGGTTCTTCGGTATGTCGGAAGATTTCTGGATTGGCTTACAGATGGACTATGACGCGGCCAAGGCCAAGGACTCTCTGGGCAGGACGCTTGCCAAGATCAAGCCTTGGGCTCACGCCCGCGCTCACTTGGGTGCTTCTATCTGAAGCCTTCCACTCTGCTGCTTTCAGCAATGAAGGGCGAACAGGGAACTTGGCCCGGACTTCTCACACTGTCATTGCGAGCGAAGCGAAGCAATCTCGATCACTCCTCGTACGACATCTGTGATCAAGGGTTTGTGAGATTGCTTTGCTTCGCTTGCAATGACAGTGTGATATTTTTCTTTTCGCCAGCCCAGAGTCGATATCTCGGCCATTCCGCCGAAATCACGCCATTCCGCAGAGCCCCCGCACAACTGGCCGGTCAGGCTATTCTTTCCCCGTCATATTGAATACCTGACCGGCCAGTTGTTCTTTTCATGGGCGCTCCAAGAAAGGGGGGAACACCCCCCAAAGAGAGGAGGAACGACAGAGAACGTCCTTTCTTTCTTGTAGGAAAGAAAGAACCAAAGAAAGAACTAACAAGACGCTTACGCGTTCAATCTCGGCGCGCAAAGAATAACGGGAATCGGTGACGTGCGCATGGAATGGACGAACTACATCCGGTACCGACATGGAGATCGTGTCACTGCGTTGAATACCAGCGCGTCTGGATGGATAATGATGTCCTAGGGTTCTTAGTAAACGATGTTTCCGCGCTTGACTACTCAATCTTACGTCGATCAACCACGTGCTATACGGACAGGAAAGCGAAGTTCCGCATCTTATTTGGGTCAAGCTGATTATTGTCGAGCCGAGAGGAAGGGAGGCGACGATGGCGATACCGGACTACCAAAGCGTGATGATGCCGCTGCTGCGGCTCGCGGGTGACCACCAAGAGCACTCGCTACGCGAGGCTATCGACGCTCTCGCGGACAAGTTCGGTTTGACCCCTAACGAGAGAAAGCAGTTACTCCCAAGTGGCCAGCAAGAGGTCTTTGAAAATCGGGTGGGGTGGGCCCGAACCTACATGAAGAAGGCGGGCCTCCTTAAGACGACCCGGCGCGGACACTTCGAGATCACAAGCCGCGGCATTAAAGTACTAGGCGAAGGCCGCGACAGGATCGACGTCAAGTATCTCGACCAGTTCGACGAGTTCAAGCAGTTCAGGGCAATACGGCATACCCACTCGGATGCTGGCGAGGCCGCGACGACCGATTCCGAACAGGAGACGACCCCAGAGGAAGCACTCGAGTCTGCCTACGGACACCTGCGCGATAGCCTCGCCGCTGAGCTCCTACAGCAAATCAAGCTCGCGTCCCCGAGTCTCTTCGAGAAGCTGGTTCTCGAACTCCTCCTCAAGATGGGGTACGGTGGTAGCAGGCAAGACGCTGGCCGTGCTATCGGCAAGAGCGGCGATGAAGGCATCGACGGAATCATCAAGGAGGACCGGCTCGGACTCGACATCATCTACATCCAAGCTAAGCGTTGGGAGAATACAGTCGGGCGACCCGAGGTCCAGAAGTTCGCAGGGGCGCTACAAGGCCAGAGGGCCAAGAAGGGCATCATGATCACCACGTCCGCGTTCTCTCCTGAAGCCCATGCGTATGTCTCGAAGATTGACAACAAGATTGTGCTGATTGACGGTGAGCAGCTTTCGCAGCTGATGATCGACTGGAGTCTTGGTGTGAGCCCGATGGCGAGCTACGAAGTGAAGAAAATCGATACGGACTACTTCACGGAATAGCCTGCTGCCCCAATCAGGGCATCCAGCGGTCGCGCCTCGCACGCAACTGACGCCCTCAACCGTTCGGGCAACCTAGAGAAAGGTCCGAATGACAATGTTTCTTACAATACTGGCAGGATTCCTTGCAATACTGACAGGTCTCGCTACGCTTGTTCTTGGACAGATCGCTCTTAAGCTGTTCATTGATCCGGTTCACGAATTCAAACGTGTCATTGCAGACATATCATCTGCACTAATCGAGTACGCCAGTATTTTCGGGAACCCTGGGCGCCTTGGCGAGGAGAACGAAAGGAGAGTATCAGGGGAACTCAGGAAGCTATCTTCACGACTCAATGCCCAGATGTATCTCATTCCAGCCTATGGAATGACATCCAGAGCCTTTTGTTTGCCAACTAAGCAGAAAGTGACTGAAGCAAGCGAATATCTCATTGGGCTGTCAAACGGATTCGGTGGCAACAACCCCGATCAAGGGACACTGAACGTGTATAAGGCACAGCACGTACGCGATGCGCTGAGTATATATGTTTCCGAAAGAGAAAGACTGGATTACGCTCAGGAAAAGACATTTCTCAATCGCTAGAACGCCCACCAAGTAGCTGCACACGGATGTACAAGAGCGCCTCTTCGCTCTGTTTTTGCACGCCAGTGACCTTAAGCGGACGGCACCATTCTCGACGCACAGCGTTCGGTATTCCTTCACCACGGCGCATCCGGTCCAGTTCCCCTACCAACATCATCATCTTCACTCACCGGTTCATCATCAAGATAACACTCCTGCCGCCGCCCTGGTGTCTACTAGGTCCCCAATACCCTCGCAGAACAGTTCGTTCGCCGTCCAGTCGCCCCGACCATTTCCTGCTCCGGGACTATTCGGCCTGTCCGACTGCTCTTCTTTCCCAAAATGTTCCGCTTGTCTGTCCGTGTTTTGTGAAGTCACCGCCGGAAGTAGCCACTGTCCTCCGAGCTTTGACACATTCTCGCTGCCAAAGCTACAATCCACTCTGAGCAGGGAGAGGACGGACCTTGATACAGCTCTTGGTTTACCTTTTTTATTCAGGGGTGGCGGTGCTGGTCCTGCTCTATGGGCTTTTTAGTTTCCTGGTTCCCCGGCTCCGGGCGCGATTGTCCTTCTGGCGGCTGGGATACCGCATTGTGATGGCCCTCCGGCACAAACCCGCAAAGCCGGTGGCGTTGTGGCGGGTTCGTTGGGCGCGGCTGGTGGGCGCAGCCTGCCTCATACTGGCTGCGGTCTGGTTGACGAACCTTCACCCGCAGGTCCGGATTCTCTCGCAGTCGCTGTTTGACCCCGCGGTCCATCATTGGCAGGCTGAAAATGGGGACGGGACGGAGGATGAGAAACGCGATCTCGAGTGCCTCGAGGAAGCCACGCTATCCGTGCTGAAGCCGGCGACAATTAACACCTGTGTCGGCATGTGCGTGGGGGTCGTCCACGGCGACAAGACCTACATTTTAGGCATCGGGCGGAACAACATCGGAAGCGTTGAACCGCCGGACGGCGACACCGAGTTCGAGATCGGTTCGATTACGAAGACATTCACGTGTGCTGCGCTTGCCGCTCTGGTTGAGGAGGGCGCGGTGCATCTCGACGATCCTGTAGCGGCGTTGCTGCCCGACTGGACGGTACCTGAGCGGGAAGGCCGGAAAATCACGTTGAACGACTTGGCCACGCATCGGTCGGGGCTTCCCCGCATGCCGGATATGCCAATGCGCGGCGCACTTTTGGACGGGATCCTGTTTCGCGGGCTTGTCGATCCTTACCGCAATGGCACGGCGGAGTATGTGCGCGGTTTCCTCGCCCAGTACCAGTTGCCGCGCACGCCGGGCGCCGAGAACGAGTATTCGAACTTGGGTGTCGGGTTGCTCGGATTTGCCCTGAGCCGGAAGACGGGGCAGTCGTATGAGGCGCTAATCAAGCAGCGCATCCTCGAGCCGCTCAACATGACGGATACGGGCGTGAGCTTGACCCGGGAACAAGCGGCGCGGTTTGCGCAGGGATACATCGGTCCCGTCACGTTGGGCCGGCTGTACATCGTTTATCCAATGCGGCCTTGGACAATCGCGGAGGGATTCCAGGGGTGCGGGGCCATAAGGTCCACCGTCCACGATATGCTGAAGTACGTGCGCGCGAACATCGCCGCGCCGGTGGGCCCGCTCGGGAAGGCCTTGGCGCGCATCCAGGAGCCGCAGTGCGATGTCCAGGGCGTCGAGAAATGCAAAATCGGCCTCGGGATGATGTCGATACAGATCGATGGACTTGATGACGCGATGTATTGGCATAACGGTGGAACAGGCGGGTTCAATTCATTCATGGCATTCTCGAAGAAATACAAGGCGGGCGTCGTCATGCTGGCCACGGGCGTATGCGACGAAGAGCTGGGGCACGAGATCATCAAGGCGCTGGCCAACACGGACAACAATGGCTGAGTGTACTGAATCCGGCAGGATAAACGAGGGAATTCTCTACCGCTTGAGAGTACCGAGTTCCTACATGGTCCTGGCTTGTTTTTCTGACGATCCTCGTGATTTCATTCATTTTGGGTTTGCCGCGAAACACTCGGCAACTCTCCGGGAATCCAATCTTGTCGAAAACGGCGAGCGTCGTAGGTCCCATCTCCAGGTGGGACCGTGGATTTTCAGCCATTTTCCCACCGGTCCCACCTGGAGATGGGACCTACGACACTCTGCGATAGGTCCGTTTCGAGGGGTTTGCGCGGCCTCCATACAGCCCGAGATCTCGGTACTCTCAACTCTACCGCTCGCCGGAGACTTTTCGAGTCCAGAACTGAATGCTGCGACATGATTGGCACCTATGCTTGACAGACGTACGGGGCAAGGCTATACTTTGGATATACAAAGGAGACGACAACATGGTGACCAAGGTCCAGAAATGGGGTAATAGCCAGGGACTCCGCCTTGCCCGGCAGGTACTTGAGGACGCCCGTATGGCGATTGGCGATGAGGTCGACGTATCCGCACGAGACGGGGTGATCATCATTGCGCCGGCGCGCCGCGTGCGCGGCAAACGGAACCTGAAAGAACTGGTGTCGCGCATCCCGAAGGACTACCGGACGGGGGAAGTTCACTGGGGGGCACCCGTTGGCAAGGAGACGTGGTAAGTGACGGCCTATATTCCGAGGAAAGGCGACTATATTTCCGTCACCTTCGATCCGCAGTCCGGGCATGAACAGAAAGGCCGTCGGCCCGCCCTGGTGATCAGTAATACCGTTTTCAACCGGCATACGGGACTCGCCATCGTCTGCCCCCTGACGAAAACCGATCGAGGGTTCCCCTTCCACGTCGCCGTTGTGGATGACCCGCATGTGACCGGGTTCGTCATGGTTGAGCAAGTCAAGTCGCTTGATTTCCGCACTCGTGACGCCAAACGCGTCGGCAAAGCGTCGGACGCCTTGCTGGAAGAGGTGCTGTGCCTGCTTGATGCGTGCATCTATTGACGTTTTGCACGCGGAACCTTGGCCGCGCTACGCCTCAACACGCAGACGGGACGTCCGCTCGCCAGTGATTCATTCCTTAGCAAGCTCGAACACACGCTCGGTCGCCGACTGCGCCCCCTGCCCGTCTGTCGGCCCAAGAAAGAGAAATCCGACACACGGAAAAGGCATAAATAGGTGGCTGTCCCTATTTACTCTGTTATCTGTCCCCTGTTCGATCACTTGACCAAGTCGCCGGAAAGGGATAGAATTAAGACATGAAACGTAAGTGATGGTCTTGATTGGTTCAAGAAAAAAAAGAGGAGTTCTATCCATGAACAAGAAAGGTTTCACACTCATTGAGTTGCTGGTTGTAATTGCAATCATCGGCATCCTGGCGGCCATCCTGCTTCCCGCGCTGGCGCGGGCGCGGGAGTCGGCCCGCCGGACAAGCTGCGCCAACAACCTCAAGCAGTTTGGGTTGATCTATAACATGTATGCCAATGAGTCCAAAGGTGGCTTGTTTCCGCCTATTAAGATTTGGACCTGTGATGATCCGCCGACTTGGGCCCGTGATGCCACGTTCAACGGTCCGTCGCTTTACCCGGAGTACTTGACGGATGTGAACATTTGTGTGTGCCCTTCGGATTCTGACGCGGAGTCGACGCGCAGTAGCTTTCATCGGAATGGCGACCCCAGCCAGCCCATTGACCCGTGCCGTCTAGCTCGGGGCAGCTATTACTATTTAGGCTGGGCTTTCTATGAACCTGACCTACTTTTGCCTGGTGCTGTGCTGCCCACGAGCATAACCATAGATACAGCCCATCAAGCGGAGATTGTTAATCTAGCCTTATCGTTAATGGACAACGATGTGGTGTCAGCCCTTCTCGCTTTCTACGCAAGTGGATTGTCACCTGAACAAAAAGACCAATCGCTTGCCAGTGTCCCGCGTCTGCGCATAGGTATCGAGCGTTTTTTCATCACCGATATCAATAACCCAGCGGCCAGCGCCGCAGCCTCCAGTGCCATTCCGGTGATGTGGGATGAGATCGCCGTGTATGGCGGTGCCACCACCTTCAATCACGTGCCGGGCGGGGGCAATTGCCTGTACATGGACGGTCACGTGGAATGGTTGCCCTGGAAAACGAAGTTCCCGTCCGATATGTTGGGAGTTTTAATCAGCGCCGTATTCTGAGTCTTCTGAATTATTCGCCACAAAGAAGCAGTTTATTTTTGATAGATTAAATAGGGACAGTCACCATTTATTTGCGTTTGTTTGCAGCACAGGAGGAGGGCAGGGTTCATCCATATCCAAGGGCCATCACCGTAACTATCATCTGGAAATAAATGGTGACTGTCCCTATTTAACTTGTGGTCGAGCGCGGCGGCGCACACTGGCAGGCCGGACCCGCCGCATTTGCTCGACCTGGAAGCCTGGAACGACCTGGTTCGCGGTGTCAACTGGAAGGAAATGCTCACAGAGGGTGACGACAAAGAAACCCTGGCCGCGCTACGCCTCAACGCGCAGGCTGGACGTCTGCTCGCCCGTGATTCATTCCTCAGCAAGCTCGAACACACGCTGGGTCGACGACTGCGCCCCCTGCCAGTCGGTCGGCCCAGGAAACAGAAACCCGAGACACGGAAAAAGCGTAAATAGGTGGCCGGCCCCTATTTTATGATGATGTCGATGAGTAAGGCACCACCGAGCGATAATAGATAATCTTGAGCCAAAGCCGAAAACGCGAGCGAAAACTGCTTTTAGGAACTGGCTGGGCATGTTGTTTCCTCACCTCGTTTTCAAGTATTTCTTTCCCTCGACTGGTTGG
>Ga0315279_10005611_pt1 | contig 16199 bp, 14 predicted proteins | sample YL17G06_20_MG_FD_203694 | JGI IMG/M metagenome (GOLD analysis project Ga0315279, IMG submission 203694) | Sediment microbial communities from Yellowstone Lake, YNP, Wyoming, USA - YL17G06_20 | ecosystem: Environmental > Aquatic > Freshwater > Lake > Sediment | place: USA: Wyoming | collected...
TGTCTGAGTCGCCCAGTTCCGCCGCAGGTAATCCTTCCTTCCTGACTTTCACGACAGCAGTGTCATGCACTGAACATGAGCCTACGAGCTTTCCTTCCAGCACTTCACCGTTCCACAAGGTGACGGTTATTTTGTCTGCTCCACCGACCACATGGTTGTTAGTCAATATGTAGCCTTTCGGGTCAGTTATGGTTCCTGAGCCCATTCCTTCCACGGGCACTGCTTTATAGAACATGTGATGAACGTGTCTGACTATGCTTATGTTGACTACGCTTTTGCTAACTTCTCAAGAATATCCAGAACGTTCTTCTCGTCAAACGATGACAGTTTTTTTCACCTTTCATTTTCGTGGGGCAGATTGGTCAAGCAGATGGCGCATCCCTCTATCCTGAGCTTCTGGTCAGTCTTTTGACAGAATGGACACATCAGACCTTTCTTGCGCACGACTACGCAAACTTGGCAAAAAAGCCTGAGGAAATCCATTCTTTGATAAGCTCCATTGGTCACCAAAGCGATCATGCCGTTTATCGGAGCCTGAATTTCCTCAATGTTGTCTATTCTTATCACGTAGCCCCTGACCTTCTTGGTGTATTTGCTTACGGCGGACTGGGATATTCCCAGCAGTTCAGCTACTTGGTTCTGTTTCAGGCCATGCTTTTCTACTAGCTCATTTGCCATTAACGCCTTTATAGCGGGTATGACCGATTTTACGGCGACCTCGCACGGAATTATCAAATGCTTTCTCCGTTTTGTATACTCTGGTAGAAAAGTATATAAACATGACGTATGTCATACTTTTATGACGTATGTCAAGAGAGGAGAACGCCACATGTTCTCATGTACATTCTCCTCTCTCCTTTCTCCTCCAAACTCACCACAAATGCCAAGCTCACCGGAACAGTCAACGTGAGAACTACAGCACGAATCTGATGAATCTCAGTGCATTGAAGAAGCTTTGAGCTATTCGCGAGGATCTTCGAGTCTTCCAACAGCGATTCTCTTGGAGTTCGAAACCTGGTGATGCGGTCCGGGGGAAATCTGCAATGTCAACACGCCTCCATAGCGTTTGCAGTTTTTGAAACAGGAATGTTGAGATTCTGAGAGAAACTTAACAAGCCTTAACCATTTATCTATGAAGACTGCTTACAGGTTCTAACACGTGAGCGTGGCAAATCGATGATGATGAGCATAGTCTCTCTGAGATGTTGTGCTGGATGCGTTTCATCATTCTTGAACGCCGGGAATGCTCTCTTGGAGATCCTATCCGGAAGATAAGCCTTCCACAGCACTCTTCGCACTTTCCGACTGATCTTGCTGTCTGTGTAGTGAATGGTGCGACCTCTGCGGGGTGATTGTCTGCTCTAGACGGTGGGAATACCGCTTATAGAAGAACCGTTTCAGGATTTCCACCATCATCAAGTATACCCCAACGAAAATAGCCAAGAACACATAGAAGAAGGGCGATGGCTCTTCGAACCCAAGCCAACTACCTACGGGCGTCAGCGGTAACAATATGGCCAAAGCGATAACGATCAGGCTACTGATGAGCAGAGGTTTGCTCGGTCTGCTTTTAAAGAATGGAAATCTTCGTGTTCTAATGGCGAATATTACCAGGGTTTGCGTGCACAGAGATTCTATGAACCATGCTGTCTGAAACACCGGAGCATTATTCCATGCATCAAAAACGTTAAGCATAACATAAAAGGTTAGGAAGTCAAAAACTGAGCTTATAGGTCCGAAGTAAAGCATGTAGTTCCTAACAAAACTGACATCAAGTCTTTTTGGCCTCTCGATGTATTCTGGGTCAACGTTGTCTGTTGGGATGGTTGACTCGGATAGGTCGTACAGAAGATTGTTCAAGAGTATTTGAATTGGCAGCATTGGGAGAAAACTTAGAAAAAGGGAGGCACCCGCAGCACTGAACATGTTTCCGAAGCTGGAGCTAATTCCCATCAGAACGTATTTCATCGTGTTGCCGAAGGTTTTTCTTCCTTCCAGAACCCCTTGTCCAAGCACTGTCAGATCTTTGTGAAGAAGAATGATGTCCGCTGACTCTTTGGCAACGTCCACGGCGTTGTCCACAGATACACTAACGTCAGCCACCTTCATCGACGGCGCATCATTAATCCCGTCTCCAAGAAAACCCACGCTGTGACCATTGTTTTTCAACGCGCTTATGATCCTGTCTTTTTGAGCTGGTGTGACCCTGGCGAAAATGTTGACTTCCTCAACAATGTGAGAAAGCGCATCATCACCCATCTTGGCGATATTGCTGCCCAGAATCATTCCTCTAATCTCGAAGCCCATCTGTTCGCAGACTTTCCTTGTGACCAGTTCGTTATCACCTGTCAGAATTTTCAGTTCTATTCCGTACTTTTTCAGAAGCTGCAGTGATTCCTTCGCTGATTCCTTTGGTGGGTCCATGAAAGCTATGAAACCCAGAAAAACCATGTCGTTCTCGTCCTTGGTCGTGTAGGTGGGCTTCTCCTCCTTGAGTTTCTTGTAGCAGATTCCAAGAACTCTGAATCCTTCAGAACTCAAGTCAAGATATTTCTGCTCTATTTTCTTGTGAATTTCAGGCGTCATGTCGAAGGTTTGCTTGTCGAGCTCATAGTAAGAGCATATTTGGATGATTTCTTCTGAAGCTCCTTTGGTTATGAAGAAGCGCTGTCTTTCATATTCAACGACAACTGATACTCGTCGTCTCGTGAAGTCGAACGGGACCTCATCCACTTTCTGATAAGCTTTGGCGTCTTCTTTGTGTTCCAGGATGGCCTCGTCAAGGGGATTCCTTAGGCCTGTTTGAAACAGGCTGTTCAGGTAAGAGTAGTGCAACACTTTCTCACTTTCTTTCCCGTCAACGTCAACGTGTAGGATCAGGGTGACTCTGTTTTCGGTCAACGTTCCCGTCTTGTCAGTGCATAGTACGTCCATGCTGCCAAAGTTTTGGATTGAAGCTAGGCGTTTTACTATGACTCCTTTCTTCGACATTGCGATGGCCCCTTTTGAGAGGTTCAGGGAGAGAATCATAGGCAGGAGTTCAGGAGTCAGTCCCACAGCTAACGCGATTGCGAAAAGCAATGAATCCAAGACAACACGAGTGTCTACTTCTCGCAGAAACAAAACACGCCCAATGAATACGAAGAAAACGAGTAGAATTGTGACTTCCATAATCATGTATCCGAATCTTCTCAAGCTCTTTTCGAAGTCGGTTTCAGGTCTTCTTTCGACTATCTTTTGGACCAGTTTTCCGTATTCAGTGGAGCTACCTGTTTTTACAACAACGGCCGTGGCTGAACCGCTCATCACGGATGTGCCCATGAAGAGGTAGTTGCTCCATTCTGCAACGGTCGCAACGCATTCATGTCCTACCGAAGTTGGCGTTTTCTCGGCAGGAAATGATTCTCCAGTCAGTGCTGACTGGTCGACGAAAAAGTCTTTAGAGGTGATCATCCGAGCGTCGGCTGGTATTACGTCTCCAGCTGAAAGAAATATAACATCACCTGGAACCATCTCTGAAAGTTTGATCTCTTTCTTGATGCCATCTCTGATTGCAGTTGCTCTAGTAGCGACCCTATCTTTCAATTCCTCAGCGGCCTTCTCAGCCCTTGTTTCCTGCAGAAAATCTAGTGCGACACTCATCAGGACTATCGTAAAAATAATTATGGAGTTCGTGAGTTCGCCAAACAAACCGGAGACTATGCCTGCGATCAGAAGTATCAGAACTAGAGGGTTTCTGAAACGGAAAATGAACTCAACGATCGCGGCCCTCCTCTGTTTTTTGGCGACCTCATTGTAGCCGTAGACTTCGAGAGCTCTTTCCGCGTTTTCAGATGTAAGGCCATTCAGAGAACTGTTCAGCTTCGACAGTACGTTCTCAACTGGTGAACACAGGATTTCTTCGTTGTTCATTTGCGTCAAATGCGTTGCCTTTATCGCTCTACTTCTTTATTCTTCGCGTACATAAGATGAGAGGTTAGAGCGTTCTTGGAACGCTTACGGGACCCGTGGTTCCTTATGTCCCATGCATTTCAGGGATTTCTACTTTCTCAGCTTGGCTATGTATTTCTTCGGGTTTTTCTTGAACTCTTGTTCGCAGGATTTTGCGCAGAAGTAGATCGTCTGTCCCTGATACTGAACGTTACCTGCGGCTGTTGCCGGGTCTATCTTCATACCACAAACAGGATCAGTAACAAGCTCTTTCTTCTTTTCCACATGTTTCACCTCCTTAGACGCTGTTACGCTCAACACTCAGAGATGCGAGACGCAATCGCTACGCCATTCTCAAACAGCCATATCCCATCATAAAGCGTCTGCAGCACCAGTTTACTGTTCTACCCGCCTGGCGAGCCATGGAACGGAACGTTTTTCCACAGCACATCCCACCAGTCTGCTTCAGTTATGGTTTCGCCATGAACGATTATTTCGAGAACGCTCTTCAACAACTCGTGATGCCTCTTTTCGTCCATCAATATTGCGTTCAGCAGAAGCTTCACTTTCTCGTTCTTTACCGTCGGCAGCATCTTGCCAATTCTATCTATGAGTTCCGCTTCCATCCTTATGTGTTTCTCCACCAGATCCTTCTGCTTGTCAAGATGTTCCTGTGTGAGAGCTTGAGAGACTGTTGTCATGAGCGTGACGGCGGAAGTGTACATTTCCGCGTGTTTCACGGAATCGAGAGATATTCCCTTGAGAACTCCCTTGACTGTTGGATTCTTGATATCGACCAAGGAATTGTTCAATGATTTCACGATCTCGTTTTCGACGCTAATCTGTTTCTTAAGAAAGCTGACCAATTCATCGTTCGAGCTCAGGCCGTTTACCTCCTAGTTTTAGAGCTTGTTACGTTGCATGAATAAGCCTTTCGGCAACTTTTCTTCCCAGTTCTCGGCACTTTTCCAGACTTGTTTGGTCGGGTGCGTACTTCACTAGAAGCGACGGTTCAGTCGCGTCCATCCCGAACTTGCTTCTAATGATCTCAATGATCATTCTAGGAGCCTCACCGCTCCATCCATAAGAACCGAAAGCCGCGCCTATTTTGCCTTTCAGGTTGACGTTTTTCACTGCAGCTTCTTCGAACAAGTTCTTCATGTCAACTGTCATGTCGTGATGGTAGGTTGGAATCCCGATGAGTATGGCGTCGTAGTTGTCCAGTGCTTCAGGAGCGATGTGGTAGTTGAGTTCGACCTCAACTCCTTGAACCATTCCGGCGCCTTCGGCAACGGCATCAGCCATTTTCTTGGTGTTTCCTGTTCGGCTGTAATACAGGATAAGCATCTTCGGCATTACAGATCAAGATCCCAAATTCTGTTTGTAGACAGTTTACTTAAGCATTGTGCGAGTTCCAACAAGTAGATTCTTTGATTGCCAAACCAATCTTCAGACATTGACTATTATTTGTGACAGGTTCGTAATCTAAGAATGACAAGAATGATCCACTGCACCAACAAGACAACAAGGAATCTCTAGTGCTTCTTATCCGTTTTCGGTGGATCTCACGCTTTTTCCATAACTGGAAGATAATGAGATTTGTTCATTTCCACATTTCATCATCTTTTGATCTGATTCGAATGATTTCACTCGTCATGCCTCCCAGATTACAGATGAAGCACAAGAAATCAGAGAACCAGACTCTGAATTCGTGGCTGAACTGGACGGAAAGATATATCGCAAACGCAGACAGCCTTCACCAACCGGCAGCATAGTCCAGTGCTCCGATAGTGCAGTTTGATCGCACGATACTAGCTTGGCGATTTCTGTGCAGCCTTTTCGTTTTTGTCGTTTTGTAAGAGAAAGGATGCTTTTGTTGGCCTGAATCAAGCTTCGTGAGTAATAGCTTTCAGTGTGAAGGCAAACAAGAAGTAGTTGAACACACAAAAATGCTTGTTCTACTACTTCTAACAGTAAATAGGCTCAGAGCCATCGTTGGACTCTTTTGCGGAATCTATAAAGGAACCTCTGTTTGATAATCGCATTGTGGGACAGATCTATGAACTACAGATGCTTTGGCAGACTGGATTGGAAGGCTTCAGTGTTGGGATTTGGCGCAATGAGACTGCCAGTGATGGGAGACGATCATGCAAGAATTAACGAACCTGAAGCAATCAAGATGATAAGATACGCCGTCGACCACGGCGTAAACTACATTGATACAGCGTACGTTTATCACGGTGGCAACAGTGAACTCCTTCTTGGCAAGGCACTGCAAGATGGATATCGCCAGAAAGTGAGATTAGCCACGAAAATGCCTACGTGGCTGGTACATTCCAGAAATGACATGGACAAATGCTTAGATGAACAACTCAGCAGACTCAAGACGGATCATGCTGATTTCTATCTGCTCCACGGAATGAACAAGGAACGATGGCAAAACCTAACGAAACTTGATGTGCTCAAATGGGCTGAAGAAAAGATAGACGAGAAAAAATTCGACCACTTGGGTTTCAGTTTCCATGACGAATATTCCGTGTTCAAGAAGATCGTGGACGCCTATGACAAATGGACTTTTTGCCAAATCCTGTACAACTACATGGACGCTGAATATCAAGCTGGAACAAGAGGACTCAAGTATGCAGCTTCGAAAGGATTGGCCGTCGTAATAATGGAACCCATCGCAGGAGGAAGACTGGCCATCCAACCCCACAAGGAGATTGAGGCCGTCTGGAATGAAGCAGAGGACAAGAGAAAACCTGCAGAGTGGGCTCTGCTCTGGGTTTGGAACCATCCAGAAGTGACCTTAGCCCTAAGCGGCATGAGCACGATCAGCCAAGTCAAGGAGAACGTCAGAACCGCCAGCATTGCCGAGCCCAGGATTCTATCGAAAAAAGAGCTTAACCTATTCGACCAAGTTGCACAGAAGTATAAGCAGCTTGGCTTCGTTCAATGTTCAGAATGCCGATACTGCCAACCTTGCCCGAACGGAGTGGACATACCAGGAATAATCAGACTATACAACGAGTTTTACATGAGCAACAGAGACGAGAAAATCAAGAACAAGTACCAGAAAGAAATCACCCCCGAGAGAATGGCTAAGAGATGCACAAAATGCGGCAATTGCGAGAAGCTTTGTCCCCAACACCTTCCGATCAAGGAAACCATGAATAGAGCAGCATTCATCTTCGAGCAAGAAAACTGAACAACGCATTCACCAAGGCCCGAAGCATGGAAAAACACGCAATCACCAAAAGCTATAGTTAATGACTGCAATAGTCTCTGCATACGAGTCTGAGGGTGGATTATGTGATGAATCTGATGGTGCTTTGCGATTTCGATGGCACAATAACCAATATCGACACAGCTGAGTTTATCTTGACCAGATTTGCTCAAGGAAACTGGCGGGCTCTTGATAGGCAATTTGAAAACGGTACGATCACGCTTGAAGAGTGCTTGAGACGAGAGTTTTCCTTGGTGAACGCCTCCGAAAAGCAGATTCTGAATGAGTTGGAAAATGTCGTCACCTTCCGCCCGCACTTTAGAGAGCTTGCAGTGTACTGCAAACGGAATCGCATAGTCCTCGAAATAGTCAGTGCAGGGCTGGATTTCGTCATAAAGCGTTTTTTAAAATTCAAGGGTTGGCAAGACTTGGTGACAGTTCATGCCCCGAAGACTAGATTTGGCGCGTTGGGCATCGACTTCGTTTTTCCTGAGTTGCTTGACAAGACTTCTACCAACTTCAAGCATGATTTAGTAAGGCACTACAAGAAAGAGGGCAAGAAGATTGCTTTCATAGGCGATGGCTCTGGAGATTACGAAGCAGCAAGGGATTCCGACTATCGTTTTGCAGTTGACGGCTCGAAACTGGCAAGATTGTGCAAAGACAACAATGTGCCATGCACAATCATAACCGACTTCCAACAAGTATTGAAGACGATTCAGGAGATGAACCATTAGAACGCGTCGAAGAACGTAGGCCTGCCACAATGAATGGATCCACACATTTGGCTAATTGCCTGTAATTCGTCCCCAACTGAAACGTGCTACGAAAATGAGAAGTTGATTGGGCACGGAGAATATTGGCACTACTCTGCTTCTTCGTCCGACTTTTCTTCCTCATTTCCTTCTGCCTCTTCATCCCAATCTTCTGGTTCTTCTATCATGGTTTTTTCACCACCTTCCCAGTTTGAACGAAGCTTGAATAGAATCTACTGGCATTAAGCTTTTTGAAGACGGAATATTCATTGAGAATAAAGATTCAGGGACCAAAGTCAACAGCTCAGTGCGTTCCGATGTTGATTCGCTCCAAAGTAGATGCTCACGCTCAGCTTGAAACGGGGACAAAAGAGAATACATTCTGCAATTGCAGATCTTTCCGCTTCCTAGAAGCGGCATGCTGAACGTTCTTAGAATTCGAACTTCTTCAGGATTCTCTGCTCCTTTTCTCCTGTTATCTCAGCCACGACGTGAATGTAGTTCCCAAGCCCTGAATTCTCGATTCTGGGTTTCAACAATTGGTCTATCTGAAAAATACCTGCGGAATTCGACATCGTGATGTTTATGACAATTGGCTTCTCATCGCCTTCCTGAATATCCACTCGCTCAATGGAAAGCGCGGAAACAGAATGAATATCCACCTTTCCGGCTTGGAAAGGTATCCGTGCCCTTCCCTTCTCCATGTCCAAAGCGTCTGCGACACGCACGATACCTGCCTCCAGAGTCAATGGCTTGCGGGGCTCTTCATGGGAAACAATCGCGTGCAACACTTCGGAAACGATGATCATCCGTTCTTCCTCAGAGTAGATGCTCTGCAGATATTTCTCAATAAAGCCCAACGCTAATAATACGCCGTACTGTTCATGCCCGTCTCGGGTCACCGTCATGCCTAAATCGTGAAAGATGGAACCGAGAACAACAACCACTTCAGCGTCTTCATTCTTCATGCCATAGTTCTTAACGATGCTCGGCACAGCTCTTTTCTCAACGAGTATTCTCAGCATCTTCAGTGCAGAATTAGCCACGATCTTAACGTGCGTAGGACCATGATCAGTATAGCCCATCCGATCGATTGCCATAACATTCGAGCATTTCCACAACGTCTGCAGTCTTACATCTTTTTTGACTTCATTGATAACGTGTCGCAGCCTTTTGTTGTCTCGGAACGGTATGTTGAAAACATACGTTGCCACTTCAGCACACCGTGCTTAGTAGTGTTCATATGAAGATTTAAGCAATTGGAGTCAGCTACGGCCTATCAGAGAAAGCAGACAAGCCTTGTCATAGGGATTCACCAAAGCATGGAACGTAATCCTGAAGATAGGGAATTGGAGTCGAACCATACCTAAAGTGGAGAAGTCTCCCGCAAACCTCCCTGTTTCTTAGCAGCGTATTGAGCGTGTTTTACAGTAGGCCTCCGCGGCGATGCCACTGGAAAATTTGTTCATAAACTTTATAGCCTTGTAAGCGAGAAAGACACTGAGAGTGAGCAAAATGGCAATCAGGATGGTTTCCGGAATAATCATCGCACTCTTGCTGATGAGCATGCTGTTCTGTACACTCAACATTCACGCAGCGAATGCTACAGGTCCCCCCGATATAGCGGCAACAAATGTCACGAGTTTCATCAGATTGGATTTAATCATAATAATGAGGACTATTTTTCCACCGCCGCCTCTGAGTTTCACCATTTACATAAACGTGACTGTTCAGAATCAGGGGAACGAGGCTGAGACGTTCAACGTGACAGCTTACGTCAACACCGCGGTAGTGGACACATACACGAATGTTACCCTTGCGTCTGGCAACTCGACAACTCTCACGTTTCATCTGAACTCGGCAGATCTCGCCAAGGGTAACTACACTATTGTCGCCTATGTTCCTCCATTGCCGGGTGAAATAGACGTAGCTGATAACACGCTTGTTGACGGTTGGATAATCATCACTAGACCTGGCGACATAAACGGCGATGGAAAAGTGGACCTTAAAGACATCTTTGCCGTTGGCAAAGCCTACGGGTCAGTGATCAGTGATCCTAGATACATTCCAAACGCAGACATAAACGGTGACGGCAAAATAGACTTGAAAGACTACTTTATTTCTTGCCTAAACTTTGGGGTGAAATGGTAAATCGACACCCGTTCTTCTACGACCTGACATGTATCTAGAGCGAAAATCGGTTCAAGAGAGAATGTGGCAAAGATCAGGACTTTTCCTGCCTTTCGTGCGCGAAGCCAGAGGCCCTCATGGAACCCAGCTTCAAACACGGCTACAATAGAGACAACACTACCCTCTTCAAAAATAAAGAAAGTAGCCCGTCACCATGCTCAGGATTCATCCAAAAGGTGGATATGTGTTTCTTGGAGCTGGGGATGGGAGTTGAACCCACATGTAACAGCTCTGCAGGCTGTCGCCTGAACCGTTCGGCCACCCCAGCACACGGAAACTTCTAGACAAGACCGTAATAAAGGTTGTCAGTCTGCTTTCAGCTTCTCCAGAACCTCTCTGTAGACCCTCAAGGCAGATTTTTCATCATGCACGTTCTTGATCAGCATGCGTCCACCGTGGAACAGGCTGATTTCAAAATCCTGATAACTGAATATAACCGCTAGCTGGGACCTAACACGAACCTCGAACTGCCGCCTAATCGATTCATAAGCCTCGCCCAGAGTTAGTTTCAGCGGTTTCTCCGGGTTCACGTTGACCGTGTCACGACCACACAACCACACAAGCTTCTCTTCTTTTTCGTCAACGGCAGTTAAGCCTTCGCAAACAGAACAGCCTTCCTTCTTGAAAACATCTACCACGGCGAAGTACATGTCACTGAAGTCACAAATCATAAGCTTACCCTTCAGGGCCGAACCCATTCCAGTCAGAACTTTCACCGTTTCCAATGCCTGCATCGCACCAATAACTCCTGGAGCAGCACCAAGCACGCCACGGGCATCACACGTCAGCAAATTGCCGTCGTCAACGTTTGGAAGGATACATTCCAAACATGGAGTTTCCGGAGGGGCAAACACGGAAACATTGCCCTCGATTCCGATCGCTGCACCGAAAACATAGGGAATCTTCAGCTTTGCACATGCACGGTTCACAAGATATCGTGTTAGCATGTTGTCCAGACCGTCCACAACACAGTCAACACCGGAAAGAAGCTTCTCAGCGTTGCTCGTGTTCAGGTTTTCAGGCACGGGCTCAACCTTAACCATTGGATTCTGTTTGCTAAGCCTTTTGGCTGCGACTTCAACCTTCGGATAATCCACGTCCTCTGGCGTATATAGAATCTGTCTGTGCAGGTTGCGCAACTCCACAATGTCCTGATCTATCAGGCGCAAATGCCCTATTCCGGCAAGTGCCAGATAAAGCGATGAAACTGTGCCCAGACCGCCAAGACCGACAACAGCCACCTTTGAGCCAGCAAGTTTTCTCTGTCCTTTTCTGCCGAGCTCTTTCAGGATGATCTGACGGCTGTAGAACTCTTCAAAGGTGACTCTCTTAGCATTAGACATTCGAGGCGTCTCCGAACCCGGGTTTCTTATTTCTCCTGTTCGGATTTATATCTGCCTTTTTTCAGAAACTGCTTTTCATAAATCTCTTTGACTCTTTGGAGGGTGTCGGCTTGCTCTACAGTCTTGTCGTCTCGTATGCGGGTTATCCTCGCGAAGCGCAAGGCCATTCCGCATTTGTACTTTGGGCTTTTCTGGATTTCGTTGTAGGCCACTTCAACGACTATCTTGGGGATCGCGGTCACCATGTGAGACTCTTGCTTGATGGTTAGTTCCTTAAGCCGCCTTGTCATCTCAATGATTTCCGCGTCCGTCAGACCCTTGAACGTCTTGCCCACTGGGAGCAACTCGCCTGTTTCAGCGTCGCGTGCAGCTAGATAGTAGTCTGAGAGCCACCCGACCCTTCTCCCATAGCCGTATTCGGCAGCCACAATGACTAGGTCGAGAGGTTCCAGAATGGGCTTGATCTTGAGCCAGCTTTTTCCTCGCGTGCCCGGCGTGTAGGAGCTGTCAAGCCTTTTTGCCACAAGCCCTTCGTGCCCAGCGTCCATGGCTTCTTTCAGGAAACGTTCGGCTTCAGCAACATCGCCAGTGATCAACGACACAGTCAACGGTATCTGTCCAGCGTTCTCAGCCAAGATCTGTCTTCGCTGTAAGTACGGCGTAGAGATCAGGTTCCTTCCTTCAAGGTACAGGACATCAAACAGGTACAGCTTTACAGGAACCATTTCTGCCGTTTCGTCTATGGCGTGTACTCTTCTGAACCTTCGCATCAAGTGTTGGAAAGGAATAGGATTGCCATTGCCGTCTACAGCGATTACTTCGCCTTCGAAGATAGCTTCCTTTGCCTTGACATTTACCTTGATTAACTCACTGATCTCGGGCAAGCTGTCAGTCACATCCGTAAGCCTTCGGCTGAAAATTCTGACCTCGTCGCCATGCTTGTGTATTTGAACCCTCGCGCCGTCATACTTGTATTCGAAGGCGGTCTTGCCTTCATGCTCCTTCAACGCTTCAGTGACCTCGTTTGCCATTTGTGCCAGCATAAGGCTCACAGGTCTGAACACTCTGAAGCCGATCTGCTGAAGGCCTTCGAACCCTTCAGCCTTGGCTTTCGCGGCAACTTCTCCCACATCACCCGCAATCATGCTTGTCTTCTGCACCAGCTCCAGCGGCACTTGAAAGGCTTTGGAGACTGCCTGCTCCATTAACCCTTCATAAAAGCCAGTCCGCATTCCACCTGTGAAGATCTTGACCAGATACTTGACTTCTAAAGGTGTGGCCGCGCTCAGCAATGCCTCAACCAAGCGTTCCCGCTTTTCCTTGGAGCCTGACCCTGCCGTTTCGGCTATTGTTTCGAAGCTGCGTCTCACTTCTGGTATGGTCAGAGTTCTTTCAAAAAGTGTTGCCTGCTTTCTTGTTTTGCTGTTCTCGAAGATGTCCTGCGTGGCTGAGCCGATGTCTCCTGTTTTGCTGAAGGCCTCGGTGAAAGTGGACCACTCGACGTTGGTTATGCGTTCTATGACTTGGCTTAGGGTTGTCCAGCTGACTTCAAGGGTTTGCTGGCTGAACTTGGGGAAAGGTCTCCCAAGAAGCATGGAAACCGCAGGCCCAACCTCTTGTGGCTCAAGCTTCCTAAGAAATTCTGCAGTGAGATCTATCATTTGGAGGCGTTTCCGAGTGGCCTCTAGCCTCTCGCCTAGTTCAGCTAGAGCCTTGAAGGGAGTCGGCATGGATTCCACCTTTGGAAAGCCTATGTATCTTCAATCAATGCTCTTCAAGAAATAAGCCTTGTCGGACGGGCTGGCAACGAAAAAAGAAAGTCGAGTGGTGAAGCGTTGTTTAGAACGACTCTTCGAGCTTCTTTTTCACTTCTTTCATCTTTTTCTCAGTTTCTTCAACCTTGTTCTTCTTGCCAAGCGCCTTATACGCGTCTCTAGCGTATTCCAGTGCGCTGAGGCCGAACCTGTCGAATCCCTTTTGGAAGGACAGTTCAGCGGACTTGATGAAGTCTTCGACGGCTGCTTCGTAGTCTTTGATGGTAAACGAGGCTTCGCCTGCCTTGTAGAGCATGCTCGTAGAGTCGAAGTAGTTCTGGCTTTTGTGGTAAAGCTCTGCAGTGCGCTTGAAAATGTCTCGGGCCTCTTTGAATTTGCCTGCGTCGAAAAGTGTGCCTGCCTCCTTGTGCATACGCACAGGGTCTTCCCTTTCTTTCTTTTCAACCGGTGCACTCATTGTGTTCAACTCACAACTTGCTATCTATCGACAAAGCACTCACATTAAGGTTTCCCATTCCAAACATTAAAATGGCTTATGCGTCGAATACTTAGACTAAATTGGAGGCAAAGAAGCTTATGAAAATATGTGATGCCCATGTGCATCTAGGCGAATCAGGTCCTTGGCAGCCCTACATGAACCCCGCCATCACCGTAAGTCAACTCATGAAGCTCTTTGACAAATACGATGTCGAGAGGGCAATCGTCTTTCCAAACCCAAACGTTGGCGACAAATATCCCAGAATGAACGACTACATCGCAGAAAGCGTCAGAAAACAGCCTGAGCGCTTGGTTGGCTTTGGTCGTGTCGATCCAAGAAGAGAAGACGCCATAGAAGAGCTAGTCCGCGTGAAGAATCGTCTAGGCCTGACTGGACTCAAGCTTCATCCATTCGTGGAATGCTTCAGACCTGACCACCCGTTCTTCAGCAAATTCTTCAAAAAAACAAACGAGCTAAACCTTCCAATACTCTTTCACACTGGCGACGGCTTCTCCTCACCCGGCCTTATCGTGAAGCTTGCCAAGAAATATCCAAAACAACCCATGATCCTAGGGCATTTGCGCGAAGCCGCGATCAGTGCTTTGAAAGAATGCGGAAATACTTACGTTGAAACCTCTGGCACTTTGCCAGACTTCATCGAACTCGCAGCAGACATAGACGAAAACCGAATACTCTTTGGCTCCGACGCCCCATACTACCGCTATCCAACACAAATAGCCATAGTCGAAGCCGCAAACGTCTCGCAGAAAACCAAGAGAAAAATCTTCTACGAAAACTTCCGAAAACTCTTCAGTAGAGCTTAGCTAGAAACTGACAACAGTGTCCTTCAAAGGGCTTGTCTTGCGTTAGCGTTTCGGGTAAAGCAAGCTAGTCAGATTTTCTCTACTGACAACCGTGGAAAAGCAGAGAACCAGACTCAAGCCTTGCTCGGCGGAAAGATTGCGGTATGAGACTGCTATTTCAGAATTTCAGGCAATCTCCTGCGCACGACGTAAGCTATAGGAATCCCGACAACGCCTCCAATTACTATCTGAGTAACATTTCCTGGAACCTCTGCCAACGCACCTGCCCATCCCCATTGAAAAACAAGCAACTCAACGAAGAAGTAACCAAGTATCATCTCGCCTCCCGCCAAAACTACCGTGATCACGTCTCTGAGAAGACTTTTCCTGCCCGAGACCAAACTAGCCAAGAACCCTTCCAGTCCTTTTATGATCAAAGTTGGAATCGCAAACGCTGGAAACCCAATAAGGTCTGCAATGGCTGAACCGATGCCGCTTGCAAGTCCTCCAACAGCAGGATTAAACGTCAACGCGACAATGAAGATTGCTACATCTCCAAGGTTGAAATAGCCTCCCATCGGGTTTGGAATCCGAAATATCAACGTTGCTACGGCGACCAAAGCAGACATAATCGCTATGAGGGATGTTTGAACCAGGAAAACTTCCGTTTTGAAGGAACCGGCTGGCATAATATGCTTTATAGTGAGTACCACATATAAAAAATTATTCAGGAACGGAGAAGCTAAGAGAAGTCGATCGCGCAAATCGCTGAATAGGCGATTGGATGAATCACGTCGCACTCCTCCCACAACCCTAAAGTCTGGGAGGTCATTATGCTCCGAGAGTGACCAATGATGAAGTTGCCACCTGGAAAAATCCCTAAAGACATCTTAGAAGAGGTTGTCTTCAAAAATCTGGGCGTTAGACGTGAGGAAGTAGTCCTGGGCCCGCAGGCAGGTTTTGATGGCGCAGTGATCAACGTTGCCGACAAATCGTTGATTGTTTCAATGGATCCAATTACTGGAGCTTTGGAACGTATCGGCTGGCTAGCGGTGAACATCAACGCAAACGATATTGCCACCTTCGGTGTAAAACCGGCATTCCTCCTGTCCTGTATTATGCTTCCTGAGAACTCGGGAAAGGAGACGGTTGAAACCATAAGCCGTCAGATGAACCAAGCTGCTCAAGCCTTAGGAATAGCGATCGTGGGTGGACATTGCGAAATGACCCCGGGAATAGCTAATCCCATTGTTGTAGGCTGCACAATAGGCGTGGCAGAAAGAGGAAAATATGTGACAGCTGGTGGAGCCAAGGTTGGAGACAAGCTCATTCTGACGAAGAGCGCGGGGATAGAAGGCACAGCAATACTTGCTTCAGACAGGAAGCAGCAACTAGAGAAGACGCTTAGCCCGGAGATGCTGCAGAATGGAACTGGATTCTATGATAGAATAAGCGTCGTGAAAGATGCACTTGCTGCTTTCAAGACAGGCGGCGTGAATGCAATGCACGACCCTACTGAAGGCGGCGTTGCAGGCGGAGTGCACGAGATGGCAGATGCAGCAAAGCTGGGCGTAAGGATTCATGAAGAGAACATCAGAATTGAGCCCGAAACTGCCCGAATCTGCAAATTCTTTCAAATTGACCCACTGCAACTCATCAGTTCAGGAGCATTACTCATCTCAACCAAACCAGACTTTGTAGA
>Ga0315279_10005612_pt1 | contig 16194 bp, 13 predicted proteins | sample YL17G06_20_MG_FD_203694 | JGI IMG/M metagenome (GOLD analysis project Ga0315279, IMG submission 203694) | Sediment microbial communities from Yellowstone Lake, YNP, Wyoming, USA - YL17G06_20 | ecosystem: Environmental > Aquatic > Freshwater > Lake > Sediment | place: USA: Wyoming | collected...
ACCAAACGCTCGAAAATGGGCGGCTCAAATACTTCCTGCGCTCGCCACAAAAAAATCGCCTGGTCGCGCAGCGCTGGATTAGCGGAGGGAAGCATCTGGTAGTACATCCCGCGGGCAATGACGGCCGCGTGCAGCTGGCGCGTGGCGTGAAAATCTAAGGGGGGATCAGTTAGATCAAGCACACGTAAGCCCAATCCCAGTGTAAATAATGCGATTAACATCAGAAGCACATTAAATGATAGGTTTAGTTTCGGATATATTCGTAGTTTCATAGACCCTCATGGCCCCAATGCACACCCATTTCGTCCACCATTAGCCGCTGCGGACGGTTTTGAAGGCGCCGGCGCAGCCTGCGGTAGGCCAGGAACAGCTCGCCGAGTCCAATTACTCCGCCCAACGCCTGAACCACCTTGAACCAGACATGCAACACAGTTCGGGGGTGTAGCCGAAAGGCTTGCCAGAATTGTCTTACAGCCTGTCGAGGTTGTTTAGCGTCGATCAGCCTCCGCCCGTGGAACACGTGCAGGCCAGCGTAAATCTCACTGCGATTTTCTGCAATCACCGGCGCAAACAGGGCGTCTTTTTGCAGCTCATCCATTAGCACAAACGCATCTGGGCCATAGTGGGCAGCCAGGGAAATGGTCTTGGCAGTTTCGTGCGACCGTTCTACCGCCCAAAACCCGTCTACATGCACCAGCGGATAGCGCCCGGCAATCTGGATCCATAATTCATGATCGAGCAGCAGCTTCGAGTCGGGCGGTAAATACCCGGCAGCCTGGATTGCTTCACGGCGGGCAAAAGACGCCGGCTGCAGCAACACGTTGAACTTCAGCAAATCTTTCAGGGTGTACTGCGGGTAGCGAAACCAGTCCAGCAGATTACCGGTCGCATCAATTTTCACTCCATCCGCATACACCATCCCCGCCTCGGGATGCTGCTGAAAAGCCCGCACCGCCTGGCTGACAGTATCGCGGCTGTAATACAGGTCATCCGAGTTCAGCCAGCCAACGAAATCACCTTGCGCACGCCGGAATCCTTTGTTGACGGCATCAGCCTGCCCGCGGTCGCGTTCCGAGATCCACCAGGCGAGACGACTGGCATAACGCTGGATAATCTCGACACTGCCATCCGTTGAGCCGCCATCCACAATCAGATATTCGATGTTAGGGTAATCCTGCCCTAACACGGATTGAATGGTTTGTTCCAAATACGAATGTTGATTGTAGGAAGGAGTGATAATCGATACAAGTGGTAGAGAGTCAACCATAAATTCGAATTCTCAGATGATTAAATGAATTATTTGTTCCACCCCGGCTGGTTGGCGCTGATTGAGTTCACACGATAATATTCTGAAGCACACACATTATACCAATAGCTGGGATCTGGAGAAAGTTCCCCTACCCAAGTTATAATATGATCGATTGCTACCACTTCCAGATCCAAATTACCCTTTTCCCTTGCAAGGCGGATCTCTCGATCTCGAGCATCCCAGAAAGTTGCCCACTTCTGGTAAAGTGGGGTTTCATCAAAGATTCTACGCGCCGCATAGATAGGGTATAAGCTCGATCCACACAGAAGAATAATGATGACACCTATCGCAACATGAGACAGTTTTAAACTCAAGCGCTGTAAGAAAGCCACTACCACGCCTGCGACTAGGCATCCCATCCCTGCCAGTGTAATTACCAACACAAAACAAGCCAACAACAATACCCGAAGCTCAGGATATCGCGTATATGCAAACACATGCGGAGCTATGCTGCACATCATTAATAGATAACCTGCGACAGGTATCAAAAGGAACATGGCAATTTTTTGCCTGGTCAACTTACAGGCAGTTATCTTTTGACGAGAGGCAAGAATAACAACCAGCAACATGGGGTAAGTAAAGGTTAGCGCGAACGGGATCGGCAAGCCAAGCAATGATCCCCGTAGAAAATCCCATGTAAATTTCATCGATATACTCGCGAGCGATAAAATGTTATAAGTTCTTGGCATATTATCGTGCAATTGTCTAACCGTATTCCCAGGAGCCACAAAAATGACTAATGCTGCGATCAAGGTACCAATTAATGCACTACCACTTAGCCAGATTGCTCGCGATGCCCAGGCTATTTTCATATTCCGCATAATGAAACATGTAATGAAAACAAGCGCCCAGAATCCGGCACTTAGGGCGACGGTCGATTCTGAAAACCCCCCCACAAGAAAGGCTAGGAAAGCAATCAAAAGGAGAGTGTAGGGAGACAAACGATCCCGTTTGATCTGCAAAAATACAAAACCAGTTAAATAAGTCGTGAAAATTAATGGCGTCAGGTAAGCCAGCAAACCCGTCCGCCAATAAAAACTTTGTGAGAGTATAGGCGCTTCGTATAGGGTTATAAAAACCAGGAATTCTGCTCCAAGCAGTATCTCCAGCCATGAATGGGCGAAAGGTGTAAATTTTGTGCCCATGCGAATGGTAAAAGCCAGCCCACCCACCCACAGGAAGATTGCCAACCCTGGTAAAACGCCATTGGCTTTAGGATCCAATAATCCAACAATTTCTCCCATAAGAACAGCCGAAAATCTACCCCCCTCATTCAAGTAATAGTGGCGAAAAGCGCCTAAAAAACCAAATTTCACGAGGCGCGCAGTATCACAGTAATCATCCCCGCTATACCGCATGTAAGAACCATTTATGGTATATCCGGCAAGCGGGATAGCGAAAGTGAAACAAGCTAAAAAGATTAGAAGATTTCTGGTTTTAGAGTTGGTTAGCATCGGTATTTTTGCCATTTTCAAACTACCGAAATCGGATAATTTATCTAAAGAGATTTTTATATTCTTCTTTCGGGAAGATGGTCAATTTTCCCCCCACCGTAGCATCTACCAGGCGCCGGCCGGCATCCGCATAAGCCTGCCTGGCCAACCGGTAGGCTCGCTCGTTGCCTTCCAGGTCGGGTAGCTGCCATTTGTAACCCTTGCCAAAATAATTCGGGGCGAAGTGGTTGGGGTCGTCGCCCGGAGAAATGACAGCCTCGTTGGGCTTGCCCTGCGTGACGTAATTGTGGTCCACGCCAATCAGGATGGCCTCCTGAAATCCCATAAAAAAAGCCAGCTGCATGGCCACATACGTGACGGTGTTCCCTTCGAATAAACGGCGGGTGGCTTCGCTGGAAAAATTTTCAGACCCGGTGAAATCGGTGTCCAGGAACATCAGGCTTGAATCCTGGCGGAATGCGCGGCCCGACAGAATATGCTGGCGTGCCCGCCAGGTGAAGAATTTCGGCAGGGGAAGTGCGATCATCTCTGCAGCACTTTGTGCGAGCACCAGCTCGTTGACCACTACCAGGCAAGAAGTGGTAAATTCCAATTCGGGGAACATCAGATAAATGCGGTTCAATCCGAAAGTGAATTCACCCTTCAGCCGGGTGAGATCGGTCTGGCGCAGGCTGGGGCCATTGCCGATTATGAAGCAGCGCCTCCCCTGGTAGACATTACGATATGCATCCAACCGGCGGCAGCTTTCTCTCCAGCGCGGATCGAGCACGCGGGCAGTGAGATGCTGCCCACGGTTGCGCCACCACCAATACGAATTCGATACCGGACGCCACAGGGCGGACGGCATCACCCGTTTCAGTGTAGTTTTCATGGTTATTCTGTACTCAATCTGGCAGTTGCACCGCCGTCTACGATCAATGACTGACCGGTCATAAAAGAAGATTGGCCCTCGTCGGCAAGGAAATAAATGGCGTGGGCGATTTCTTCGGGACGTCCGATGCGACCATTGACAGTTTTACTAGCCAGGTTGTCCAGCCGGTCCTGGATACCGCCGTCCGTAAGCCCACGACTCATGCTGTGGCGCAGCATGGGGGTATCCACAGCTCCCGGCAGAATGGCATTGACCCGAATGTTATCGGGCGCAAATTCGATCGCCATGGCGCGGGTAAACGCCAACAATCCGCCCTTGCTGGCGGCATAGGAAGCAATGTTAATGGACGTGGCAACAGCATGGACCGAGGAGACGTTTACGATCGCTCCGCTGCCGGCATTTTTGAATAGCGGATGAGCCAGCTTGACTGAGAGGAACACGGAACGCAGATTAGAGGCCATCACGGCATCCCATTCTTCTGCGCTGGTCTGCAACAACGGCTTGGCAATCTGCACAGCAGCATTGTTGACCAGGGCATTTAGGGAACCCGTAAAGGCATACGCTTGAGCAAAGATGGATTCAAGATTTTCGCTGATCGAGATATCCGATCGGATGAATAAACCATCCACTGGAAAGGGTTCGCCCCATTCAACGCCAGCGAAATCGGCGCGATCTACACCGATCACTTTCCAACCCGATTCGGCGAACAGTTTTACCGTGGCGCGGCCGATTCCTCCCGCCGCGCCGGTAATGAGTACGGTGCGAGCAGCTTTCGGTTGGCCAGTCATAGAAGATGGATCCGACATTTGTTTTCCTTTCAAAAATGGGGCGTGCCGCCCAACCCCAACCCATCCAGCAGGTTCTTGATCGTGTTGCAGTGCACGCGTTCCCACGCCGCGGGGCTTGAGTTAGCATTGTGGGGAGCCAGCATCACATTATCCATTTTTACCAATGGGCTGCTGGCAGGCAGAGGCTCGCTTTCATACACATCCAGAGCCGCGCCAGCGATCCTGCCTGTTTGCAAAGCCTCGATCAGGGCCAGCTCTTCCACGATGGGTCCGCGAGCGGTATTGATCAAGATTGCGGTGGGTCTCATCTTCGCAAGCGTGCGTGAATTCATCAGGTGAATGCTGGTGGGGTTCAAGTCGCAGTTCAGGCTGACGAAATCGGAACGGGAGAGAAGGTCATCCAGGCCAGTCATCTCGACCCCATTCTCCGCCAGGAAAACATGATCCACTTCGATGATATCGTTGCCGAGGATGGTCATGCCGAAAGCACGCGCGCGGCGGATGACCGCTTTACCGATGGTGCCCACGCCAACAACCCCCAGCATGCATTCACTGAGTGATCTTCCGGGGATCTTCTCCCAGCGCCCGAATTTCATCGCCCGGTCCATCCATGACTGGCAGCGGGCGAAAGCCAGCATATAGCCCAAGATCGTATCCGCTACTGGCAAAGTGAAGGCATTAGGCGTGTTACGCACCTGGATGCCCAGCCGGGCTGCTGTCTGGCGGTCAATCGAGTCGATGCCCGTACCCCACTTGGAGATCACTTTCAAGCGCGGGGCACAGGCTTCCAGAACACGGGCAGAGTACTTGTCATCGCCACAGATCGTGCCATCGAACTGCCCGGCGTATTGGAGCAACTGCTGTTCCTCAAGCCGTTCATACACCTCGGCGACGATTAAATCCAGGTTATAACTTTCTAGCTCCGGGCGGAAGCGGTCGAGAAGCGGGATCATATAGGGGGCGGAAAAAAGGATGGTGAGACGTTGTGACATATCGTTTCTACTCTTTATACTCTTTTCTATTCAATAAGAAATTTACGATGGCGAAATCCAGCTCCTCATCGATATCCCAGGCTTCGGCAGCAGGGATTTCGAACATCATGGCGCGCTCGCTCAAACGATTCCGGCGAGCCAGCAGGTTCTGGCGGGTGAAGAGGTACAAGCAGGAATTCTCCTCATACACCGGCGGGAGGTCCTGGGTTTGCAGCAGCACCGCCGGGTTATGGTTGATCGCCCGCCCAAGCTGATCCCACAAACGAGCCTGGATACAGGTTACCGAGAACATCGAATCGTAAGCCGGGTAGACCGTCAGGAATTTCTGAATGGCAGCTGAAATCGTCTGCGGGCGCAAGAGAGGATTGGTGGTATGGGTTTGTAAGTAGAAATCGGCCTCCACCTGGGAGGTATCGTAAGTTAAAACTTCATTCATCGAGACTTCATCGCCGCGCAGGTGCTCTGGACGGGGCAAGATGCGCACAGCGGGGAAGTGCTGGCGCAACCCCTCCATCACCGGCTCGCTGTCGGTATCAACCACCACTTCTGCGATCTCTGGGCAGTGCAGGAGCGTTCCGATGATATGATGGAAAAGTGGTTTGCCTGCCAATGGACGATAATTCTTTCCCAGCACGCGCTGGGAGTGGTGGCGCATAGGAACAAGGGCGACGAGTCTGGTCATGGGTTCTCCTGCTGATAGATCCGCCATCCATAAGAGAATGTGCGCGTATTTAGAATTGGTGAGTCTACCGCACAGAAGTTTCGACCCTGCATTAAGGGACAAAATAACCGTGGCAGATCGGTAATAGTTAGCTGCAAACGATGGTCGGTTTCGAATACTTGTTTCCAGTCTGGATACTCAGAAAGGAAACTGTTCAAATCCTGATTCCAGGTGAGTTGGCTGGTCTCGATTACACCCATACGAACGGTTAATAGTGGTAAATTAGAAACAAAAGGTGTGACAATGTAATCTTTATTACCAGGGGTTATAGGGTTGTGAAACAGCTCCACGTTAATATCTGTCCGTCCCCAGCCATCTTTAAGATAGCCCAATTGCTCGACATACTCATTGGAAGCTTGAATGTTTACCCACAACGTACTGCCGGTGGGGAGATGTTGGACCAGATAATCGAGCATTTTGTCATTGGCCGCATCCACTGCCAATTGGATGCGAGCAGTCGATACATTGTTGCCCAGAGTACTTATGAATAGGATAGCTGAGACAGCCAGACCAATCATCGTGAGGATGCGTGACCATTTGTTGGTGAAAACCGGCTTCTGAATGATTTGGGCCAACAGCCAACCGCCGAGGAAAGCGGCTCCGAGAGCAAAAGCCAGCATGTAATATTCCACCGTATATTGCCAGGGCAGGAAAACGCCCATCCACGCGCCCATCCATACCAGGCTATTGAATGGTGTGGCAACTTGTGGAATGCGCCGGATTCGCAAGCACCAGAACACTGCGATGAGAAGGAGCGGCACCAAGTAACTATAGTCGCGTATCAGCCAACCTGACCAACGAACAGTAGATGCCAGAAGTCGACTCCACCCAAATTCATAACTTTGTGCGTAAGAGTCCCCCTGGGGTGATTGAGTAACGAATACCATGCGGAGGGCGAAAAAGATCGCGCCAGCCAGGATATTGGCTAAACAATACGCCCCATAAATAGGCAAGTGGGCTAAAGACCGACCTGCTCTCTGGCGTACCCATGCGCCCAACAGCCAGACCAGGCTGATCGGGATCATGACCAAAGATGTTTCCTTGGTAGCGTGAGCTGAGAACAATACCAGTACTGTCAGCACCAGCAGAGCAGATTTCTTCCACAGGCCCTGTAACTTTTCGTAAGATAAAATCACCAACAGCGAGCCTATTAATAACAAGAGTTGCAGAGCTTCGCCTTTAGAGAGTGTGTAATAATTTTCAGCTACTGGCCCAGAGGTAGCGAACAACATCCCTGTCACCCAGGCTTGAGTGTCGCTTCCACCGATCCGGCGGACCAAAGCGATCGCCCCAACAACAGCCAGCACAAATATGACCGCATTGACGACGAAATACCAGAACGGCTCTTTCCCAAACAATGCATACGGTAAGGAAAAGAACAAGCGGTAGACTGGTCGAAACCTGCCAGCCAAAAAATCCCAACTCCAATCCCAAGAACCCTGGGCTGTCTGAGCGGCGGTTGCCAATGTTCTGCCATCGTCGAAGAAACCGAACTGAGGGGATGCCAGGCGGGGCAGCATGATCGTAAAACTCACCAACGCTGGCGAATATAAGAGAAGGCGATTAATCCAGCTTGGGCGTTGTGTTAGCATTTTTCTTATTACCGGTGTTCGCGCGTGAAGATTGGTCGGCCTCTGTCTCAGGCAATTCGCTTGAGGGCATAGGATGATTCGGCGATGAACGGATGATATATATTGGGCGGCGTTTCACTTCCTGGAAAATATAACCAAGGTAAATACCAATGAATCCTAAATTTACCATCAATGTTCCCCCAACAATTAAGATTACAAACATGAGCGAGCTCCATCCAGGCGCAAGCGAAGCTTGTTGCCCACGCAGCCAAAAACTAAGCACATATACTATCTCCAGAATAGCGAGAAAGAAGAAAATGATCCCTACTGTAATACCGATCCGTAAAGGGGTCAAAGAAAATGAGAATATAGCATCCATTGCCAGCTTTATCATCTTCTTCATGGAGTACTTCGACTGCCCGCCCAATCTCTCTGGTGCTTGATACGGCAAAATGATGGAACGATACCCCATCCAAGGGATCATGCCTCGCAGAAAACGATGATATTCCGGCATTTTCTTGAGGGTATTCACCGTTTCTCTCGACATTAGCCGGAAATCCGCACAGCCTGGCATCACTTTGGTATAGCCAATCGTGTTAATGAGCCAATAAAATGTGCCCGAGGTAAATCGCTTCAATGAAAAAGAGGATTGTGCATCTATTCTTTGAGTGTGGATGATATCGTACCCCCCCTGGTACAGCTCGATCATTTGAGGAATTAGCTCAGGAGGGTGTTGGCCATCTCCATCCAGGGAAATAACCACCTCCCCCTCAGCGATATCCAGACCGGCTGTCAGGGCTGCTTGATGCCCAAAATTCCTGCTTAATTCAACAACGGATACTCGTTTGTCATCATGGGCAAGATGGGCAATTATTTCCTGAGTACGATCCGTAGATCCATCATTGACGTAATAGATCGTGAAGTCGTAAGGTAGTAGATCAATCACCCGGCATAAAGCAAGGTGAAACCTTTCGACAACCTCTTCCTCATTGTAGATGGGAACGATAATCGCCACAGTATGTAAGGTTGGCTGTTCAGATTCCATATTGGACTCGTTAATCAGATTCTGCACCAGGCTAAGGCAAGAATAAGCAGTCCCGCGCGTAGAGCTCGAAACGCCCATCCATCAGTACGTAGCGGGTCAAACCCGATCCTTGATACACTTGCAGCATCAGTTCACTCATTGGGTCTCCTGCATTCACTAACACGAATGGACAGGTGCCTTTGGACATCAGGCTGTCCAAGTAGCCACCCTGGTTCAAGCTATCTACGAATGAGATTACACGCTGTGGCCGTCTGGCATAGATCTGGTGGGTAAAATTCGTGTCAGTGTAGAAATGACTCACCTGGCTTATCCCAGGATATGTAGACAGTTCCTGCCACAACTGCTGTTCAGGAGGAAAATGAAAACCGGGCCGGAAAATAATGTTCTCTTTCACCACTGCAGGTGAAGCTACTGCCAGAACGAACGCCACAGTGTAGACCCCTAAAGCGAAGCGAGGCTTGCGCCCCAAATCCGCCAATTGATACAGACCCATCAGCACTGCCAGAAGCAGCAAGGTTAGTGAAGGAACCAGCAAGCGGTCTTCCAGTGTACTGAAAGGGGTCACCTGGGAAAGAACGATGATCCCGAGAAAATGGCACAACCCACCCACTAAGAGCAGGAGGTAGCCATACCCAAACTGACTTTGCCACCAGCTCCAGTCGTAGTGCGCTTTCCAGACCCGAACCCCCTCCAGGAAGTTGATATTTCCTAGCCAGGCAGCCAGCATACACAGGATACCCAGGTAAATCATTGCAGACTGCTTTAGCCCAATACCGGGCGGGCCGCCGAAGCCAAACTGGTCGGCTGTTAATCCAGAAGTGATCAGGACTATGCCAAACAATCCCAATACTAGGGTGCTAAATCGAATTTTCGTGAAATCTGTCTTGAAGCGCCAATCGCCCATTCCAAACCGGCCTGGGACCAAGAATGGGCTTATCATGCACAGCAAGGAAAACCCAGCAATCAACAGTCGCGTGAAAGGGATGGAACCGGCCATATCCAAAAGGTAATTGAAGGACTGGAGAAGGCTCGTAAAGTTGAACCCGGTTTGCACAATATGTGTCATAGAGATAGACCCATAAAGGATCTGGTTACGTAAGGACCAGGCAGCCAGCGGGCCCAGGGTGAACAGGAAAGATAGCCCAATCCAGGCTAGGCTGGATTTCTTGCTGTGCAGAATAGTCGATTGGTGCCAGGCCGCAACGATGAATATGCCCAGGGTAAGAATCCCGATGGACCGCGTGGCAGTAGCAGCTGTTGCCAGCCCGAGGGCTAACAGCAAGCTAATCCTGGGCTTCCGGCTGACCCTGGCGATCAGCAAAAAATGGATAACCCACAGGGTCAGGGCAGTGAACAGGGTCTCTGACCAAAGATAGGTATAGACGAAAGTCAGCGGGCGAAAAAGGGTTACGGCTAAACCACAGGCCAACTGGAAGCCCGGCTCCACCCGAAAATCCCGGGTCAGCGCCCAGACTGCCCCATAAAGCATGACTATTGATAAGGCCTGGGCCGCTGCAGCCGCCACATATGGTTGCTTCAACACAAGCAGAAAAAATACCAGGTATAAGGGAAACCCAACCGGCTGTTCCGTGTACGGCTCAGTGGAGGGTTCCATCGACTCAGATGGATAATTGGTATAAACAAACACATGCCCGGTACGAATCAGATTCTGAGCTGCGGTAATATAGCTTGAGGAGTCGGGAGAAAGCTTAAGCTCGCTAACTGACCTGATTACCGAAAAGGCGCACAGCACGCTAAACAGAATCAGGGGGATAACCTTTTGCCAGGTCCTATTCGATGTCATATGAACTTATTCGACATTCATAACTTTCTGCCGTTGAACGCCACCCAACCTTTAGGCCATCAGGAGTTTTTGCCTACCGCTGGTCTAGAGCATTGAAATCAAATCACCTCGTTAGCTGGATAGAGTTCGGCGTTTTTGAATGGAACCAGCGCCAGTATCACTGCATGCTCGTACAATTTAGCCCGGTCGATCACATCACCGGTCAGCAGTCCGACTGCGCCATTCTCCTGCTTCGAATTGTTTCGCCCAAAGACGATGTCGTCAGCCTCGCCCAGCTCTTTGCCCTGATGGATCAGGCTCGTTACTGCTGGGGGCAGGTAAAAGGTACCTGTCCGGCCTCGTCCCACCCGCTGGCGATCACACACCACAACCCAGGCGAAGGCGATCATCTCGCCATCGACTGTTTCCTCCACACCACCCTCGATCCCCACCCAATAGTCGGCATGGGGTAACCGGCGGGTGGCCTCTCTCGCCCGATTGAGCGCGCCTTGCTCGGTTTCGGCGTTCGAAAGCGGCTGGCGGCTAACGCCTGAGGGTACCGAGACATTCTGCACGGTAAATTCTTCCTCCGGGAACATGCGTTGGAAAGCATGGACCGCGGCCTGAATTTTGACCGGGTTATGAGAGGCGACGACGATTGTGATAGGCATCAAGCTTCCTCGAGCAGAAATTCCTTCTCGTTCACGATCCCATTGATAATAGCGCGGATTGCGGGTGATTGAGCCGGAGTAAGTTTTTTCCAGGAGAAGCGGCGCAGGCGCACAAAACCGGGCCAGATTCCGTCTTCTTCCAGGTAATCGCCAAATGGTAAGGCTGTACGGTAAAGCTGGTAGTACAGGAACCGGCGGGCATTGCGGTTGAATTCCTCAGGTATCTCCACATGCTCTGCTTTTAGAAAGGCTTCGGCCTGCAGGTGGAATCCTTCCGGCGTGGGCGGGAAAAAGACGATCGGGTACTGGGTGTAACGCGCCTGCCCGGCGCACAGCACTGCAGATCCCATTAACGCGGCTTCCAGGCCGATGGATGAATTGTAAACCATCACGAACTTGCTGCGTTGTATAAGCTCGTACGAGCTGACAAACTCATCTGAGTTAATATATAAAATGTTAGGCAGTTCAGCCAGGTGGCGCTGAGCGGCCCACTCGGCCACGCTCTCGCGGCTCGCTTTTCCAGGGCGTAATTCATCCGGGTGGGCGCGGATCACGAACAGTGTATCCGGATTTTCGCGCACGATATCCAACACCAGGTCAAGCCAGGCGAACATGTGAGGGAAGACTACATTGGAATGCGGCTGGCTGGTATCGAAGATAACGTTGGTGAATACGGGCACAATCTGACGGAACCGTGACGCCCGCTTCAGAAAGGCCTCATCCAATCCATGCATCTCAGGCCAGAAACGGATGCCGGCCATGGTGAAATTGCCCTGGAATCGTTGTTCCAGGTATGTGTCCAGCCGGGCGTCTTGTTCGGGAGTCAGATCAAAGTCAGCAGGGATATGGATCGGGTAAGCGGTGGCCTGCCCATCGGTAAAAAAGGCAGAATAACGCTGGATGGATACCTCATGTGAGATCACACGCAAGCCGTGCTGGGTTGCCACCCACCGCGCGGTGGCTTCTGGATAAAATTGACCGTTGAACACTATCACCGCGCGCGGTTCCACCTGATCCAGCAGGGCAGTAAACTCAAGAGCAACATAGAAAGCAGATTGGATGTACTCTCTGAATAGCTGGCGAGTAGGTTCGTCATCAGGGAGGTGGTGTCGGCGCAAGGCCCAACGGATGGAAGGGAGCACGAGGGAACCGAGTGGAATCACAAATTTCGAATTCCGCAGTTCGTACCTGCTCAACTCATCCACACTCATGCCTTGTAAGGATGCTTCCAGCACAGAATCGGGCCGGTAGGTGAATGAAATAGTGGGAGCGTCAGCGAACAGCCAGCGCGACTGTGCAATGCAGGCGCGGCACGGAGGCCGGCCCGACCGGTCCGGAAAAGCTGTCCCAAGCACACACTGCGTCAACCCCGCTTTACAGGCAAAGTTAACCACCGGCACGCCGGCCAGCTGCAGACCGAGGGCCGCCAACAGAGAGAAAGCTGCATTCTGACTCAAACCAGTTATACGCGTGGAAGCATTGAAAAATACCACCGGCTGAGGGCTAAGCGCTGAGTGCGGGGCGTGGGACGACACCTGGCGACAGAGCTGCCAGACTCGGTAGTTGGCTCGCGCACGCAGGATTTCCATACGGATACGATGATAGAGACGGTTTCGGAGTGTTTCGTGCCCTCTAGCCATCTACCTTCCTGCCGCCTTCTGCTTTGAAGTAAGCCTCCGACAGGCGCTGGATCGCGATTAGAAATCCTTCCCCCCGCCGCTGGTGACCGCGCCAAATTTCCGGGATCATGGTGCCACCCTGGTAGCCCCCAGGCCGTCCGACTTTGATCACGCGGAAGAAATGTACCCAGTCGATATTCCCCTCACCAATTTGCAACCCCTCCCCATCCAGCCCAGACCCATCGGACAGGTGCAGATGGCCGATGTATGGCAGGAGCACCTCCACCTGTTCATAAAAATCAACATGAGCCCAGTTGCAGTACAATTTTGAATGAGAGGTGTCAAAGCACATGCTTTTCAGCCCGGCCGATTGCAGGAATTTGCGGATTTCGTAGGCATCCATGAAGACGTTGGTGAGCCATTGACCGCCAAAATACCAAGGGTGAGGAGGTAAGTTTTCGAGTAGCAGTTCCACCCCCTGGTAGTCAAGCTGCTGGACTGAACGGAGCAGGTTGTCATACAACGCCTGTTTATTCTTAGCCGGGTGATCAAGGCTCATCCCGCCAGTGTGAACCACGACTTTCGGAATGCCGACAAAATGCGGCGCCATCTCGCGGGTAAGGTTAATGGTTTTCTGGATTAGATCCATCGACCCACTGCGCTGGCGCTTGTCGGGGGAGCACAGATCCACCAGCGTACGTTCCCAAAACTCAGGCGCGTGCGCCACCATTTGCAGGTTGTAATCACCACCAGGATAATGTTCATCCAAATCTTGATCGGTAAAATGATATTCTAAAATACGCGGCTGGTAAGGTAGCAGCTCTTCGAAATCGCGGAACCGCACCGTAAAGCCCCAATCAAGCGGCAGGGTATGCTCGATGTCGAGGACAATCTTATGCCCCAGATCCTGTTCGATGAAGGGTTCATCGACCTCGATCGGGCGGTCAATCACCCGCCCGAGCAGCTCGGGATACCGCTGCGGCGAGAGCCCCAACGCCGGGCCTTTCACATCCACCATCTCGGGGATAATCGTCTCACCTGGTTGGATGCCGCGGGCAGCGACCAGAGATTTACCAAGCACCTCGCGATTGAGGATTTCGCCGCGGGTAAAGAATTTCTCCTCCCCGGTGCCAAGAGCAGTGGCGGTCTGTTGGATATCGCGCACCATCTTCTTAAATCCCTGCGGCTCCAGGCTGGCAGCATGATCCGGACCATCCATTGTACGGTCGAGGGTGATGTGACGCTCGATGATATTAGCCCCAATGGCTGCCGCTACGGTGGAAACAGCAATGCCGCGTTCATGGCCGGAATAGCCCACTGGCACGTTAAACCGGCGCAATTGATCCATGAAACGCAGGTTTACATCCTCGAAGGCTGCCGGGTAGGTGCTGTTGCAGTGCAACAGGGCAAATTGTACGTTATGCGTCTTGAGGTAGTTAACAGTGTACTCCACCTCTTCCATGGACGACATCCCTGTGGACAGGATCAGCGGCTTGCCTTTTTTCACAAGGTGATCGATCAGGGGCAGGTTGGTCAGATCTGCTGAAGCAACTTTAAAAGCCGGAACACCCAGGCTGTCGATGAAATCAGCACTTTCCTTATCAAACGCGGAACACAGGAAGGTGATCTTCTTTTTATGGCAATATTCTACCAATGTGTGGTAAGTCTCATCGGGCAGCTCAACACGCTGCAGAATCGGCAGAAGATAGCGCAAGGTCTTCTCGCCCGAGTTGGCGTTGTCGAGGTATTTCTGAGGGTACAAGTTCTCCAGCTTACGCTTCTGGAATTTGACCGCGTCAGCCCCGCAGTCGATGGCAACATCGATCAATTCGATGGCCAAATCGAGCAGGCCATTATGGTTAACGCCGATTTCGGCGATCACATAGCATGGGTGCCCATCGCCGATGACGCGGTTACCGATATTAATATGGGGCATAATATACTCCTAGGTAGAGGTTGTGAATATAGTTTATAACTGCGCTGTTGATATATGAAATCCTAAATCACTCATCGTCATCTCCCCGCTAAGCAACAATCTCTCTGCCCTGCGCCAGTCATCCGAGGTATCGATATCGATCCATTGGCTGGGGTCGATAATCAAGGGAAGGATATGCGTCCCGGTCATCGATCCTTTATCGAGGATGGTAGCCGCCCAGGCCGCATCCACATAACCGGTTTGCCAGTATACCTCAGGCAAGGCCTGACGAGGCAAATTGTAAGGTTCACCGGGCACACCCAGGGTCACACCGACAGGGTCCATGAAACCGTCTGGACCGATACGCCACATTTTGAATGGGTTTTGGAATGGGATGCACACAGTACGAACGGAATCAGCGCCGGGGCGTTCCAGCAGGAGACGAACTGCATCATCAATATGCGTAACCCGCCGGAAAGGGGAGGTGGGGCGCAGTTGTATCACGATCTGCGGGTGGTAGTTCTCGTGCTCCGCCAGCCAGCTCAGGGCATGCTGGAAGACCGGCAGGTCGGGGGTGGCATCCTGGGAGAATTCCGCCGGGCGCAGGAAGGGTGTCTCGGCTCCGTACTGGCGGGCGACGGCAGCGATCTCCTCATCATCCGTGGAAACGATCACGCGCGTGACCGTCTGCGCCTGCAGACCCGCGGCGATGCTGTAGGCGATCAGCGGGTGCCCGGCGAATGGGCGGATGTTCTTGCGCGGGATGGATTTGGACCCCCCACGGGCGGGGATGAGGGCTAGGATTTCAGACTTCACTGAAGTGTAATTTTCTCCAGGGTTTCGTAATCTTCTGGCCCTTTCACCCGCGAGAGGGCGATTTCGTTGGCAGTGAACAGGTGCCGTGGGAAGGGCTCCTTGACCAGCTGCAGGTTCTGGTTCAATTCCTGGCGGTCATAACACAATTCAGGAATGTCTTCCAGCGCAGTGACCAGCGAAGAAACCCAACCCTGCGGGTAGATGGAGTGAATGCCAGCAGCTTCCAGCACGCCATCCACCAGCATCGTGAACCGGTACAACTCTACATCGGTCCGGATACGCCATTTCAGCAAATTAACTTCGCGAAATGCCGAATACAAGGGCACATAAGAAACAGCGGTGATCGGAAATGGATGAAAGCGTTCCAGGAGATCGCTGAGATTTCGGATCAAACGTGCCATATTCTGCTCGTCCTGGACTTCGAAACGATGGCTGGTCAGGTGGACCGGGGTGACAATTCGGCCGCCAAGGATCTCCTGCAAAACCGCCTGGCTGCCGCGCAAATGCGCATTTTCTTCCAAATCATGGGTGTAGATGAGAATGCAAATATCATCCTCTTTCGCAGGGCGGACGGCCTTTTGGGCCAGGGTATCCTCGATCGTTTGGATGCGTTTGCTGTGAGCTTCTTTTACCACGCCG
>Ga0315279_10005613_pt1 | contig 16191 bp, 13 predicted proteins | sample YL17G06_20_MG_FD_203694 | JGI IMG/M metagenome (GOLD analysis project Ga0315279, IMG submission 203694) | Sediment microbial communities from Yellowstone Lake, YNP, Wyoming, USA - YL17G06_20 | ecosystem: Environmental > Aquatic > Freshwater > Lake > Sediment | place: USA: Wyoming | collected...
CTTCTGGCCATCGAGATTGCGGTCCTAGCCGTGGTGACCTACTGGCCGCCGCTCACGATGTGGCTGCCCCGGTTGTTCGGCTTTATCAAATAGGGAGGGACAGATTTCCTCCTATCATCCTTTTTCTCCGCTGACCCGCTGATTGCCCGATGGATTTCTACATCGATTTAATAGACTTAAGCAAGATAACAAATTTGCCAAAATATATGCGCAGCAACACTAATGAGGGCGGAAACCCTGTCTTTGGTGGCCCTTATCCCCCAACTGCGAAAGCTTTTTGTCAGGCTGTTTTCCGGACGGCTTAAGAAATCACCCCACATCTTGTGGTCTTTTATGCTGCTGTGGGCAAGTCCGTGTTGACTCGGCATTACGGTTCCATGTTAAAATGAAACCCTAAGAAGCGTGAGGAGGTCGGTATGAAATCAGAAGCCTGGGAACGTTTTAAGCGGGTTGCCTTATCTAAAAATTCCGGTGAGAGACATGAGGTCGTAACTGCCCTTATTGTGGATAGTCCTTGGTTGCCCGGGTTTATGGGGATCTCCCACATAGATTACTTCACACTTCCTGATCAGTGGGCGAAGGCGAACCTCTACATCGAAGAACGCTTTCCGAGCGTCATTTTTCTACCCGGGTTTTGGGTAGAATATGGGATGGCTGTAGAACCTTCTGCATTTGGGTGTAAGATAACCTGGTGGGAAAATAGCCCTCCTTCGATGAACCCCGTGATCCACGATGCCTCTGAAATATCGCGCCTCAAGGTCCCTAACCCCGCTACCGATGGACTGATGCCGTTCGTTCTAAATCTCTATCGTCACGTTGAAAAATCGCTAAGAGAACGCGGGGGACATATCAAAATAGTGGCGGCAAGGGGACCTCTTGCCATTGCGGGACATTTGAGAGGCTTGACAGAGTTCCTGATGGATCTCAAGCTCTTCCCAACCGAAGCAAGAAGGCTGCTGGAAATCACCACCCAGACCACGATCCAATGGCTCCAGGCGCAGATTCGAAATCTCCCCGAGATCGAGGGGGTCATGGTTCTTGATGATATTGTGGGATTCTTATCGCCCAGCGACTACTTGGAGTTCGCCCATCCTTTTCTTAAGGAGATATTCTCGTCCTTTCCCGACAGGGTAAGGGTCTATCACAATGACTCAAACATCAACCATATCTTGGAAGACCTATCTGATACTGGGTTCCATGTGTTGAATTTTAGTCACAACCTCGATATGGGCGTGGTCTGGCAGAGGATCGGAAATAGAATTTGCCTGATGGGGAATGTCCCGCCCCTGGAGGTATTAGCCAAAGGAAATCCTGAAGAGGTACGGTCCTGGGCGAAGGCATGTATCACCAAGACGAAGGGGGGTCAGAACCTCATTCTCTCGGCGGGAGGAGGGGTATCGCCTGATACCCCGGCTCAAAATATCGACGCCTTAGTGGAGGCAACAGAAACGCGATAAGAACCAACGAAACGATAACCGGTCCATTTCAAAATGGACAGGTGTCTTCTTCTTGTCACCGAACCCCTTCTGTCACACGAAATACCCAGCCTGATTCTGGCCAGATTAATAGTTAATATCAATCACCATGTTATACCAACCCCTCCCCTCTTATCAAGAAATGTAAGGTGTTGAGGGTGAAGGCTACAATGCTGAACATCGGAGAGGTCCGAACGCTATTTCAAGAAGTCCTTACGGATGGGGGTGAAGGTATCGACTAACCGCACGTGCTCGGTCAAAAGCTGGATCGCATGGGGAACGTTGGGCGGCACACAAAATATATCTCCCGGACCTAAACAGGTCACCTCATTGCCCAGGATGAGATATATTTCTCCAGAAACCACATAAGAAATTTGCTCATGGGGATGGGAATGGGGTGGGTCGGGTTGGGAAGCGGGTCCGTCGTGACAATCTAACACGACCATCATAAGATTGTCTGTGTAAGCAAGATAGCGCGTTCGACCTTGGGCAATGACTTCCAGTTTTACCTCAGAACTCTTGATTGATCCCATGGAACCATCCTTTCTATAGGTATTGTCACCATGATATAAAACTGAGAAATTTTATGTCAAGGGATAGAATCGTTTATGGAATTATCTTTCTGGAATGAAGGAATGGAGCCCCACGGGCAAGCCCCTGGTCCCCAAAAACCATACCCACCTACGCCCCTGGGCGCTGAAGCGCTTCGGCGCGCAAGCGCCAAGGCCTCGGTGGGTCATCCGCCGGTGAGCGAAATCCGCCGAAGCATGGCAGATCCGTCGCTGAAAGGGTTCCTATTCGGAGTTACGCATTCCTCCACGGCCAAGGCCATGCTTGCACGCCGAAGTGCGTTACAGCACGCAGGCGTGGTCTCCTGCGTAGGCGGATGAAAAAGAAAAAGGCCGGTGGAAAATTTACCGGCCTTTTAAGTTCTTCTTTCGTTCCAAAACTTTTCTTCTACCGTTTGATGAGCAGTTTACCGTCTTGCTCAGGACCTGCGTATCGAGCCGCAGGTCGAACAATGGGTTGCATGGGGGAACATCCATCTCATCGACCTCACCTCCTTCCGTTAAGAAAATTGTAAATGCATATTCCTCTTCCTGTCAAGCAAGAAAAAAGAGAGCTCTGAAAAGCTACCACATGCTCTCTTGATTACACAGATTTCAAAAAAGGATTACTCAGATTTTCCAGATTTTTCAATGCATTTCGTATCTGTGTAATCAGTCCCTAATCGATGTAATCAGAGATTTCTGGGCTTTTTCAGAAATCTCAAAAATATCTTAAAAAAAGGTTGATTAGATAATGGAGTTATGGCACATTTATAAGAACCTCAAATGATTATCGAAAGGAGTATTTGATGAAATTAAACGGCTATATGGGCAAGATTTTATATTTCGATCTATCAAGTTCGAAAGTTCATATCGGAGATATGAATGAGGAATGGGCTCACCAATTTATCGGCGGAAGTGGTCTGGGTGCGAAGATCTTATATGAATTAACCAATGAAAGGACAGACCCATTGGGCCCTGAAAATCCTCTGATCTTTATGACCGGACCCTTTACAGGAACTGCTGTGCCTTTATCTGGAAGGCATGCTGTGGTTTCCCGATCGCCTCTCACTGGTATCTTTGGGGAGTCAGACGTCGGAGGCACATGGGGTGCAAACCTTAAGAAGGCTGGATTCGATGGCATGATCATCACTGGCAAATCTGAAAACCCAGTCTACCTCTGGGTTCATAACGGAGAATGGGAAATCCGTAATGCCTCCCATCTTTGGGGCAAGGATACTTACGAAGTCGATCCTATCCTGAAGGGTGAAACCCACGAAAAGGCTGTGGTGAGCACGATCGGTCAGGCCGGCGAAAACCAAGTGCTTTTAGCCGCCATTATGACAGATGGTAAGGATGGCCGGGCCGCTGGCCGCTGTGGAATGGGAGCGGTGATGGGATCAAAAAATCTGAAAGCCATCGTCGTTTACGGAACAGGAAATGTCCCTGTATTCGATCCCGAAAGCGTAGCTCGCTTACCCAAGGAGCATGGTGCTTTCATCAACAAAAATGCTGAGAACTTCAAAAAGTATGGAACCCCAGGGTCCCTTTCTGTATTTGAAGCGATGGGAACGCTGCCCCTACAGAACTGGAAATTTGTTGGACGCTGGGAGGAGTCTGCAGAAAAGATCAATGGTTTTACCCTTGCCGAAACCCTATTGACCGGTCGATACTTTTGTGATTCGTGTGTTCTGGGATGCGGAAGAGTGGTCAAAGTGGAGAGCGGCCCTTATGCTGGTGTGGAGGGCGCAGGGCCGGAGTATGAGACCCTGGCATTGCTTGGAAGTAATTTGCTGATTGATAATCTCGAAGCCTTATGCTTTGCCAACGAACTCTGCAATCGTTTTGGCCTCGACACCATGTCAACCGGCGGAGCCATTGCCTATGGGATGGAGGCCTATGAGAAAAGCTTGATTGATAGGGAGGATACGGGCGGTATTGAACTTCAGTGGGGAAGTGCAAAGGCAATGATCGAGATGATTAAGATGATTGCTCAGAAGAAAGGGTTCGGAGAAATCCTTGCAAAGGGAGTGAAAAGGGCATCCGAAGAGCTCGGAAAGAATTCCGTCGAGTTTGCCATGCACATTAAAGGATTGGAACTCCCTGCCCATGATCCGCGAGGCTATAATGCAGGTGCTGTAGGATTCGCAACCTCCTCAAGGGGAGCATGCCATTTGGCTGGCCTCAGCCATACTTTTGAGAGGGTATTGAAATCTCCGGAAATTGGGATTCCAGAACCCCTGGATCGATTTGAAGTTGACGGGAAGGGAATCCTTGCGGCCAAGAGCCAAGACCTGATGGGAATGATGGATTCCCTCAAACTCTGCAAGTTCATCCTCTTCGGAGGAATCACGCTCACCCATATCGTGAAGTGGTATCACAGTGTGACGGGCAGGGAGATGACGATCGATGACTTCATGAAGACTGGAGAACGGATCTTCAACCTCAAGAGGCTATACAATGTGAGATTGGGAATCAGTCGAAAGGACGACACCCTGCCTTTTCGCTCTCTTACTTTCAAGCGAATGGGAAAGGGGTTGACCCCCAATCTCCCTCCCCTCGGCCAGATGCTCAGCGAATATTATGAATATCGCGGTTGGTCCGAAGACGGCATCCCCACTCCCGAAAAACTGAAAGAACTGGGATTATAATAAGAAAAAGGGCTGTTGTCCCTTTTTTCCAACTCCTTATATTAACCCTTTCTTCCTGAAATGAACGGTTGACACATTTTACGGAAAAGTGTTAGTTTTATACCGTAATCCTCAAATGAAAGCACACTTCTACTTCCTTAATCACTCAGCGTTCAGGTTTATAGGAGTTCCGTTACCACAGTGTTTTATTGAATTGGACGATAAACTTGATGCAATTTTCAAGGACTTTGGTGGGGCTCTCCGACACCCGTCCGTCAAGTTAGCTGGCAATGTGTGCCGAAGGATGGCGGATATCGAACTGTACGCTTTAATTATCTCTCAGCTACAGAATGATAAAGACATTTGGAAGGCTTCCATCATCACAGGTTCCCTTCTTGTGGCTTATTTCGGTGCATGTAAATCTTTTCTTGATTCAATCTCGATAACACTTAATACCCTCTTCAACCTGGCTTTGTCGAATAGAGAACAAGATTTCGGAAAGAGAAAATTCTGGAAAGTTTTACAGAACCAAGCCCCCACCGCTTATTCCCGTTACGTTCCATTTCAGTCTTTCTTTAAGGAGATCATTCTCTGGCGTGAAGCTGCTATCCACCGCATTACGCCATTAGTAGTCGTGCATACCCCAACTGATCCTCCTAAAGCACCACGGGAGCAGATGGTATTGAAGATGGTTGCGCAGCCGGAGCCTGACTTCGGAGATGTGATGAAGTCACATAACGATTTTAAGTGGATTGACCCATTAGGGCTTCACAATCAATGGCATTCGACGTTTATCACGCTTTGCAATAATATCTGTAACGATATCCGAGAAAGGACGTAATATTTCTTTGAAACCTAATAATTGCTGTGGTCCCCTTGAAGGCGGGTCGTTTTACAATGCTTCTGTCAGAAACCTTCTATAGTCACAAGTGTCTCAAATTGGTAGGTAGTAGGTGAAAGCGCTAAATTGGCTTTGTGATCGGCGGGATTTTGGAAAAAAGAGGACTTCTTCCTGTAATCCACGAACACACACTTTGGTAAAACAGGCTTGATTTGAAATGGTAATCATCGGAGAGTATTGATTTCAGGAGGGTATTGATTTCTTGACACGCAACTCTCCTTGTAGTAAATTATGATTCATCCTAAAGTAAGTTCTTATTATTTTTTTATCATTATCATTTTAGACAAGAATAGTTGATACCGACCAAAAAGTTGGCATTTGCCTACAATGTTGGCACTTTTTGAATTCTTTTATGGAAATATAGACATAAACGGATTGATTTTAAAAGGATTCATGAATGGCGTGGGAATTGCTTTAGACAATCCCATTACCCCGTGCCGACTGCCCCGACAGAGTCGATTGTATGGTACTGTTCCCTTTGGTGAAGATGTAGGTCATTATATACTTGGCCATATCCATACTTCTATCTGTTACAGATTCTTGAAGGGCTGCAGACCTTGGTTTTGCAAAGAAAATAGCCATACCGAAAGGCAAGGGAAACCCTCCCCCTTGAGGGGGGAGGGAAAAGGGTGGGGGTGGATAGCCTGACGGCTGTAGCAAGAAGACTCAGGAAACAGTCTACGGATACAGAGGGGCATTTGTGGAGGTATCTGCGAGATAGACAGATAGAAGGTTTCAAGTCTCGTCGCCAACAACCCGTTGGCAGTTATGTTGTGGATTTTGTGAACCTCGAAAAGAAAGTGGTCATAGAGTTGGACAGAGGGCAGCACACACTCCATCCAGGCGATAGGATTCGTGATGAATGGTTGCGGGCTGAAGGGGATAAGGTGCTGCGGTTCCGGGATTACGAGGTATTCAACAATTTAGAAGGTGTTTTGGAGACCATCCGAGATGCCCTTTTTACCCCTCGCCCTGACCCTCTCCCTCAAGGGGAGATAACTTTTGACAATACAAACCTTTTTATAAGGAGGTCTTTATGAGACGGTCATCTATCTTAGCTTTGGTGGTTTTGGTGCTGTTTGGACTGGCTTTTGGAATGATTCCCTTGGCCCAGGCTGACTGTCCTGACCTGGTAGAGTGCTATAGGTATAATACTTTTTTGGGTTTTATTGTCTCTCGGGTTTTTATTGGCTCATTCTCTACCCCTACCTGCTTTGGCTGGGATGGCTGCTCGCCTTGGAATTGTGAAGGTAATACTACCAACATAAGATACTGGAATCGAGAATGCTGGAAGAGATTCGCCGACTGCACGTTTGAGAACTTTTGCCGTGCTGAGTTCCCGTTACCCCCGTCCCCTTGGGCAGAACTCGGCAACAGCGTCGATGAGTTCGTGGCTGACTTGAAGAAACGGGGCTTCGAGGTCGCCGAGGGCGGTTTCCAGCTGTGGAGGATCGAGGACTGCCTGCAGTCCTTTGAAAAAATGGGGACTTGCTACTTCAACAACCCCGCCGCGCCGTATGTGTTGGCGGTCGTGCCCTACTGGCCGGATGAGTATATCGACCCGGCAACCCAGGGCGCATTCGGCCAGACCGACCCCGGTTACGGCACGACCTTCCGTTTTGACCCGAGAGAAGCGATCGTCATCTTCGGGTTCCTGCCGCCGGAGGCCGCCTACTTCGGCATCCAGAGCTACCTGTTCACACGCAAGGGCGACTATCAGACGGACACCGATGCCTACGGCGATACGCACGGCTTTATCACCACGCTCGGCGCCGCGGACATTTTCTTCCACACGGTCCCGGGTAATCCCGAGCGCATTGGGTCTTTCGACAGCCTGAGCAACAGCAATAACAATGTGGTGATCGAACGGAAGTCAGGTAGTAGCTTCAACCAGCTCCGCTACTTCATCATCACGCCGGACCAGTACATGGATAAGCAGGTCCGTCAGGTCCTGCACAAGCTGTCGGTCCAGGATAAAAACATCTTCACCGAGGGCATCCCCTCAAACAGGAGGATCGGTCTTGATCCAGACGCCGATGATTTCGTGTCGGCCATTCGTTACTCCATGCCAGAGGACGGCGGCGAGGAAGGCACGCCCTCATATGAATGGAGGCACAACCCAACCCTGACGCTTCTGCGCATCCGCGATACCCGATCGCACCGGCGGCCCCAGCTTTACCCGGCTTGGGTGGACGACAGCCCCGAACGGAGGACAGCGGTACACGAAGGGTACCTTAGGCCCGATCTCACCCGTCTTGTAGCGAAAGTCAGCGCGGCATGGGGGCAACCTTGCACCCGGGTCGATTGTTTGGACCGGGCTATCAGCTTCATCGATACGCAGTCGTACCCGTTCAACTTGGTTGGACCGCTGTGCGACAACATTGGGATGGACTGTCTCGGCGACACCCAGGACGCAAGTTACCAGTTCTTGGGCGGCTTCGGGTTCGACAACAACGAAGTCTATGCCGTGGTGGGAACCCTGGGCACGGCAACTGGAAATGCCACCTACGTTAGCTTGGGAATCAACAACGCCCGCCTGAGACTGGGCGCAGCAAACGTTGACGGCACGAAGCTCATGGGCAGCACGGACCCGGCCTGGTACCCTGGAGTGGATAACCTGGACAAGTTCTATGTCTACTATTTCACCCGCCACTGTGAAGGCCTGGAAGAGCTGACCCACGGCTTCTGCTTGTCGGTGAAAGACACAGAGCTCGTGATCCCGCCCGGCGTCAAGGCTTCGTTCGTCGAGCGTGATTACATGGCGGTGGGGACGCAGCGGGGGCCCGACTCGAAGTTCACGCTGCCTTCCATGGTGCTCAAATTTCAGAAGCCCACGCAGTAAGAAACGCGGTTCTCTGCTAACAGGAGGTCTGTTAACCTGCCTCGTGCTACGGGTCAAGGGGCAATTGCCGGCGCCCTTGACCCGGACGAAATGCATCCTTTTCCCGAAACGCGGACGGCGATTGCATGATGACCGATGTGACGCCGTCCTCGATTTCTGGCCTCAGTGCGATACGGGAGCAGTGGCACAAGTGATGCGCATTGCCCTTGGACGGATTTGCAGAAGATAAGCGGCAGCGGCGCTGGTCATGTGGATATCAAGCCCAGCGGGGCAACGAACAACGCGCTCCACCGGATCGCCGACACATGGGGCTCTCAGTGAGCCTTACGTTAATGCTTTCAATCGATAATATTCAACTCTCCACCATCGTACCCCATATTGACTTGTAGGTGTTATCCTCAGCCCCACCATTTTCACCTCTTCCTTCCTGACCGTAATCCGTAATCAAAAACAACTGGTGCCAGGTATCGGTATTTAGGTATTCTCTCTTCTTGGTCAGCATATTCTTAAATCTAAGAGGTTAGTTTATATATTCATAAAATTTTATGATTCGTTCTTTGTCCCCGTTGCTATAATCTCGATATATTCCTTAAAGCTATATTTCTTATATCTTTGTTTGCCCGTTATTTCTTTTAAGATACTTACCTTCTCAAATTTCTTAACCAGTTCATTCGCCGCTTCTTTTGAAATATTCAATTTTCCAGAGACATCTTTAACATTCACTAACGGGGTTTCAAAAAGCAGGTCTATGAGTTTAACGCTATAAACACTTGAGATAGAATTTTTATGAAGTCTTGTTAACAAATCTTCCTTTAATTGGATGACCTCTCTGGCAGTCTTCGCTGCTTCTTCTGAGGTTTCACTAATACCTTTAAGAAAAAATTTTATCCAATCTTCCCATGCTCCTTTTAAGCGTACTTTCATCAGCAAATCATAATATTCAGCTCTGTTCTTTTTTAGATAAAAGCTTAAATACAAAAGTGGTTTGGATAGGAGTTCCTGCCAAAAAAGATAAAAGGTGATGAGAAGCCTTCCAATCCTTCCATTTCCATCTAAAAAGGGATGGATTGTTTCAAATTGAGAATGGATTAAAGCGATTTTAACCAGAGGAGGAATATTATTATTTTTACTATGAAAGAATGCTTCGAGGTCCCCCATTGTAGGTAACACCGCTTCAGGTGGTGGAGGAACATATATGGCCTCGGTTAAAGAAGCACCCGGAGGGCCAATCCAGTTTTGAGACTTTCTAAATTCTCCAGGATTTCTATGAGCGCCTCTTGTTTCTTCAAGTAGGATTCTGTGAATTTCTTTAATGAGTCTCAAAGACATGGGAAGCTCTTTAAGCCTTTCAATTCCATAACTCAGCGCTCTTATGTAATTGATCACCTCTTTTATCTCATTTACATTTTCTTTGGGAATTAAATCTGCTTCAAATTCTAGAACTCCTTCAAGGGATGCCTGGGTTCCTTCAATCTGAGAACTTAAAAGAGCCTCTTTTTTTACATACATAGCAATAAAAAGATCTGGATTAGGCAAAACGGTCGTTATCCCATCTAACCTCGCAAGAGCCCTGTCTGCTTTAGATAGTAATGACTGTAAATTTTGATCGTAATGGATGGATGGGGAGGGAGGTAAAGGTTTAGGGATAAATGCTTTATATCCACCCGCTTGCGTTACTAAAACTCCTGCTCTTCCATTCATATAATATTTCCTCAGGCTTTCTTATAAGACAACTTATTTTGGCTTATATTATATTTTTTTATATAAGTCAAGCAAGGTTGACTTAAAATGGAATTGAATTCTTTAAGTCAACTTTACCAGTTTTACCCCAGGGTTCCCGTAGGGGACGTAAAAAGCCTTTGTACGATAAATTTTAAAGAAAACTGAAAAACCTAAAGGATAAAAAAACTTCGTGTGGTGAGTAGAGAAGATTAAGCTCAACTTGGAGGCATCAAAAATAGCGAATCTTAATCCTTTACTTTCTTCTTTAGGAGGCCAAGGAGGTCAGGTTCTTTTGAAGTTTTTATATTCGGTTTTTCTTTTTCAATCTCGGCATTCAACTCCTGCCGCTTCCACTCTTTCTCTTTAATCATATGCTTCTCAATCCAATGGTCGAGAGCCTTCACATCGAAAAGGACCCTATCCCCGATCTTGAGGTAAGGAAGTTTTTTCAGCGAGGCCATTCGATAGACCGTATCCGTCGAAAGGCTTAAGTACTGGCTCGCCTCTTTGGCAGTGATCAACCTCCGAAGTTCAGGAATCTTTTTCATCCGGTCATCCATCCGTTCGAAGTACTTTTCAGATAGCAGGTCTGCCAGCATATCCAAGAATTCTTTGATTGAGGGTCGGTATTCTTCTTGTGCCATTTCTCCCTCCACAAAAGGGATTGCCACCCTTTATCGTTCTCTCTCTTTTATTTCTTCCTGAATCTTTTTCAGGAGGGCAATGTTTTCGGTGTGGCCGGTCAGGTGGGCGGTTACACTCCCTCGAACGGGACGATTGAGGAGATAAAAATCACCAATCAGATCCAGAATCTTATGTCGGACAAATTCGTCAGGGAACCGGAGCTCGGTGTTGACGACCTTCTCGTCGTCAACCAAAATGAAGTTGTGGACTCGCGCACCCTCTCCCAATCCCATCTTTTCGAGCACCTCCACATCTTTGACAAAACCAAAGGTCCTCGCTGGAGCAATTTGATTCTTAAAAACCTCCTCGCTCTCCAACACAAAATCCAGAGTCTGCTGCCCGATGGGGGGTGGGTAATCCAAAAAAAAGTGAACAGAAAAGACTTCTGCAGGCTCGATGACCAGAGACTTATGTTGATGGACAAACTCCAGTCGCCGATCGATGACCAGTTCATCCACCCTCTCCTCCTGTTCCTCCACCCCTGCCTCCTCGACGATCTTGCAAAACTCCAAAGCGGAACCGTCCATAATTGGAATTTCTTCGATCATCTTCACCATCAGGTTGGAAATACGATAGGCGTGCAACACCGCCATGAGGTGCTCGATAGTCTTAGCGATGGCTCTCCCCTTCTTCAGAGAAGTGGCAAACCCCGTCGTTTGGACATAGTCGAGATGGGCAGGGACCACTTCATCCGATGAGATATTTCCAAAAAGGATCCCGCTCTGCGGGGGAAGGGGTTGGAGTAGGAGCCCGGTCTTCATTCCGGAATGAAGTCCTGTTCCATAAAGTACCATACTCCGCTTCAGAGTTCGCTGAGGCAATAAAGAGGCCTCTTTCCTCTTTGAAGTCCTTTTCGATAGGGGGATGGCCTCCCGGATGGAATAAAAAGGAGGAGTGGTTAGTTCCCTCAAAGGAATCGGGTTCCCCATGAGGGGAGAATCTTCGGTAACGATCTCTTCCGATCGCTGAACTGTGAGAAACTCTTTCTGCCGTTCGAGAGCTCGACGAATCGTCATGAGGAGAACATCGAGAGAAAGAGGCTTTTCAATGAAATCGAAAGCCCCCAATTTCACAGCGGTCATGGCGGTCGAAATCGTCGCATGACCTGAGATCATAATCACCTGACAATCCGGGGCAATCCATTTGAGACGTTTCAATACCTCAATACCATCCATCCCAGGCATCCAGATATCGAGGAGGGTGATATCCGGCTCTTCCTTTTGGAAGATTCCAATCGCTTCCTCTCCGCTCCTTGCTATGGCAACCCGGAAACCCTCGTCCTCCAGAACCCCTGCAATCGATTGAACGACACTCTCCTCATCGTCCACGATGAGGACTTTTTTCTCCACGAAGCCCTCCTCTAAGATATTCTACGCCTCGTCCGGGACTTCGCCCGGAAGAGGTGGCCCCTTCGGGACAGTTGTTTTCCAGGTAGCCGCAACCTTCAGGTTGCGTTTCGGAGTACGTTCTAATCCCGAGCCACATGCGCAGGCTAAAGCCTGCGGCTACCAATTGGCCGTTAATAAATATCGACAATTTTTTGTAGATATCGATTCACTAAGGGCCTAACTCCGGTCACATTACCATATCCTTAAGCCGGGATACAACCAAAAAGATTGCTGAAAAATCCGAAAACCGACTGATCAAATTTTCTAAGCGCCCGCTCACTTGTTTTAACTGACGATTGCAGGGTCTCAGAGATGCTGAACCAAGTTCAGCACAACAACAAAAGCAGAGTCCCTTTCTGTCATCCCGAACTTGGTTCGGGATCTCAGTTTTGATTCTAAATCCTCTACGGTTTTAAAGCGCGGCTCTGCGGGGTTCTTATTTAGGATTTCGTGCTTCGAATTTACGATCTCTTCTTATTTGTCGATCTGAGCCCTCTGAAGCTTACCGCTGAAATCCCGATAGATCACCTTCCACCGACTATAAGTGTCGAGTGCGCCCCCCCGACCACCTGCCTCCTTCCTCCCGTAACCAGAATGTTTAATCCCACCAAAAGGTAAGTGAATTTCTGCTCCGATGGTGGAGGCATTGATGTAAACGATCCCCGCCTCGAGATCCCTCTCTGCCATCGCAGAAGAATTAACATCCTGTGTATAGATTGCAGAGGAAAGCCCGTAAGGAGTTTGGTTGACGATTCGAATGGCCTCCTCAAGGTTCTCTGCTCTGATCAGGGAAACCACTGGCCCAAAAATCTCCTCCTGAGCGATCCGCATCTTAGGAGTGACATCGCCAAAAATGGTGGGCTCGATAAAATACCCTTTAGAACAATTTCCCTTCTGATAGGCCTTCCCTCCCAATATCAGTTTTGCCCCCTCCTTCTTTCCAATATCAATATAGTTTAGGATCTTCTTGAACTGGGACTCATTGATCACAGGACCCATGTCAATCCCTTTCTTAAGTCCGTCACCCAGCTTCAGACGGGATGCAGCGGTCCTGAGCCTCTCCGTGAAGGTTCGGTAAACCTTTTTGTGGACAACGATTCGACTGGTAGCTGTGCATCGTTGCCCAGTCGTTCCAAAGCCACCCCAGACGGCTCCTTCGATGGCCAGATCGAGGTTGGCGTCATCCATCACGATGATGGCATTTTCCCCTCCCATCTCGGTGACAATGATCCGATGGATAGCCCCGCAGATCCCTTCCAGTCGTTCTCCAATATTGGAGGAACCAGTAAAGGAGATGGCATCCACTCCTGGATGGCTCACCAGATATTCCCCCACCTCTTGCCCTGGCCCATAAACCAGATTCAAGACCCCCTTTGGCAAACCCGCCTCCACCAAAACCTCAACAAATTTTGCCGCACAGACAGAAGTGTCGCTGGATGGCTTGAATACAACGGTGTTACCGCAGATGAGGGCTGGAAAGATCTTCCAGCCAGGAATGGCAATGGGAAAATTCCAAGGAGTGATCAGGCCGAAGACGCCAATCGGAACCCGGATCGACTTCATATCCTTGTTAGGAAGTTCAGATGGGACGGTCTCACCTGATAGCCTCCTTCCCTCTCCGGCCATATAGTAACCCATGTCGATGGCCTCCTGTACATCACCCAAACCTTCCGGGAGGATCTTACCCATCTCACGGGTTTCCAACCTTCCCAAGGCTTCCTTATTTTTTAAAAGAATTTCAGCAGCCCTGAACAAGATCTCCCCCCTACGTGGAGCAGGGGTCAACCGCCACCCTTCATAGGCCTCTCGTGCTGCTTTGATTGCCCGATCTATATCTTCCCGATCAGATTTCGAAACGATACCGATCACCTCATCTTTGTTGGCCGGATTGATCGATCGAAAAGTCTCTCCAGACTTCGAACTAACCCATTCTCCATTGATATGATTTTTTATCCGTTCCATTTCCTCCTCCTAATGGTTACTCCAGAGTGATTAGTTTATAGTTTATAGTTGGGAGATATAAATAGAAACTCCGAACTCAAAACTCTGAACTCCCAGCTAAAGATTCCGAAATCCATGTTCTCCAACCCTCAATTATTTTCTTTCTTGATTCTTCATTTTCTCTTACTCCGCAATCTGGAATCCGCAATCCGCGTTTTTAATAATTCCCCACCCCCACCTTCTTTTTCAGAAAATGGTAATCCTGCTCCGATGAAGCAAAAATGCCGGTGTTAGCCAGTCTGACATTTCTCAGCCCAACGGCCTTAACCTCGTGGTAGGTCCCCACCATCTCGGAAACCTTCGGACTCTTGTATCGCTTCATCTGATATTCAGGAAAGAAGGCCAAAATCGTGAAGGGGATTAACGGATCGATATCAAAAATCAATTGGGCAATCTTCTTCAATTGGGGTGTCTCCACCAGATTTGGAATATAGAGGGAAAGAACTTCCATAACAAAACCCCTTTTGACGATCTCTTCCGGAAGTTTGAGAATGTTTCGGTTGAAACAGCCGGTCAGCCATTTATGATCTGTCCCATCATAGGCCTTGATATCAAGCCAAAAGGAATCAACTCCTGCCTCTTTCAATGCATCCAGGTTCTGCGGGGTGAGGCCGTAACCATTGGTCTCGATCAACACCCAGAGGTTCGTCTCCGCCTTGATGAGCTGTGCACACTGAATATAATACTCTGGGCAGCAGGTGAGATCCCCTCCCGTGAAGGCCACGATATTGCGAGCAGGTCCCCATCCCTGAGGGCTCAAAAGAATATCTTTCTTCTGGATCACCTTAGGGCAGAGAGGAGATCGTTTTCCATTCATCACACAGGCCCCACAACAACGACAGGAATCATGGGCATGAAACGCAGTGGCTTTGCTCCGAGGCTCTCGAAGTGTCACTCCCTTCTCATACTCTTTGCACGCCTTCAACACATCGTTAGGCGACCACCAATCTCCCTTGGCGACCTTTGTGAAGGTCCAAGAGTGACATTTTCGACACGAAAAGTTACAACCCGATTGATAGAGAGAGAGATAGTTTTCCGGGCGTGAGAGGTGAACGGCAGAGATCAGCCTGAGGAGGCCGTTATCTGTCTTTTTGAGGGTGGCTTCGCAGGCAAGCGACTTCCCCCCCTCGACCTCCGTAAAGCAACTTCCCTGAGGGTATCCCTGCTTAATGAGATTACATTTCATATCAACGCTTTGACCTTTGACCTTTGAGCTTTTTAATCAAATTGTATTTGGCAATATAAAAATTTTATCACATATTCTCGCCCCCTTGCAAGCAGAGTTAAGCCAGATGTTGCAATATCAAACCCGGGCAGGGATACTTCCAAACCCTTGCAATTGCGGATTTTTCGTAAATGAAGGGTTACAGAGGATCTAACTTTACGTGAAGTCCCGGTTTTGCCTGGAGACGCATGCAGCTAACTCCCAAAGGTGCCGCTGCAAGGCTTTTTCAGTACCCCCGCCCGGTTTCGATATTGTTTTTTTGCAACTGGCGGGTTAAGCCTATGATATACAAAACTATCAAGCGAGAAGCGGAAAAAGATGATCCAAGAGACCCTTCATTTGTCATTTCTGCGAAAGCAGAGCTTGCCCCGCACTTGATGCGGGGAATCCACGGTCTTTACTAAGGAGTCCATAATTGATTAGACATATTCTTCCAAAAATCTCCCCTCCCCTCGGTGGGAGGGGATTCACCCTGTTAGATAGGAGATCTCTTGAATAACAGGGCTGAATAGACAACCTTATCTAACAGGGTGAAGGGGAGGGGGAACCAACGGGTTTTCATCTTGTCCACCCCCACCCTCGCCCTCCCCCATCGAAGGGGGAGGGGATTATTGGGGAGATTTGAAATATCTTTTGTTAATCATTACCGTCTATACAATTAGCTTGAAAATAGCACCGCTGATGTTTAAGCAGCCTTGGGAAGGGGCTCAAGGATCACTTTAAATCCAAGGCTTTCCAGGCGCTTCACATGGTGGCGCTGAACGTAAGCTGCGTT
>Ga0315279_10005615_pt1 | contig 16187 bp, 11 predicted proteins | sample YL17G06_20_MG_FD_203694 | JGI IMG/M metagenome (GOLD analysis project Ga0315279, IMG submission 203694) | Sediment microbial communities from Yellowstone Lake, YNP, Wyoming, USA - YL17G06_20 | ecosystem: Environmental > Aquatic > Freshwater > Lake > Sediment | place: USA: Wyoming | collected...
AGGAATTTTCGGCGGCTTTTCTTCTGACGCGGGCCGGGCTGACCGTCGCTCCGCTTCCCCCCCCTGTCCGCCCTGAATCCGCTGGTGGCCAATTACCTCAGGTTCCTGACCCTGGGCGGACCAGGGGATTTTCCGGCGCGTTCGGGCGGCGTCCGTCTGGGAGCTCTCCTGCTCGCGCCCTTCCGGGAGACGTTGGGACGCGGCATCAAGAGCCTCATCGTCATCCCCGACGGGCCGCTCCATTATCTGCCCTTTGAAACGTTGATCGACGCGGGCCGCTCGTCCCGTTTTCTGGTCGAAGATTTCGACGTCCGTTACGGCGCGTCAGCCTCCTGCCTGATCAACCTCAAGGACCGCCCGGCGCCGGAACGTTATGCCATGGATTTTCTGGGGTTGGCCAATCCCTTCCCAACGAGGGCCTTCGGCTTGTCCGTGGACGAGGATCTTTCGTTTCCGGCCCTTCCTGATTCTCTCAAGGAGATCCGGGACATCCGCGGCCATTTCGACCCGGCCAAAACGACCGTCCTCCTCGGACACGACGCGCAGGATCGCGCCTTCAAGTCCCTTCCTCTGGCCGATTACCGCATCATCCATCTGGCCGCGCACGGGTTCTTTGACGATCGCAATTGGTGGCGGTCGTCCCTGATCCTGCTTCCGGACCCGCAACGGAGCGAGGATGGATTCCTCCAGCCGGACGACGTCTATGGCCTGCACCTGGCCCCGGAATTACTGGTCCTGTCCGCATGCGAGACCGGGATCGGACGGCTGGAGAAGGGGGAAGGGGTCAACGGCCTGTCCTATGCCTTCTTCTACGCCGGGGCCCGGTCCATCCTGCTCAGCCTATGGAGCGTCCCGGACCGGACGACGTCGGCGTTCATGGTCTCTTTTTATGATTATTGGATGGCCGGGAGGCCGAAAAGCGAAGCCCTTCGCCTGGCCAAAATCAAGGCCCTGCGGTCGAACGGGGGAAACCCTTTTTATTGGGCCGCGTTCGTCCTGCTCGGCAATTAATCGCCGTCGCGGATATCGAAGGACTGCTGGGACGACTCGATTTTCAGTCCGTCATCGCCGCGGGCTTCCACGCTCCAGATATAGGTCCGGTCGTTGCGCAATTTGGCCAGGGTTGCGGCCGGAGGGGTGAAGGCGGGGGCGAAGACTTGGGTCGAGGATATTACGGTTTCGAGATCGTTGTTGATCAGTTCGAAGAAATAGGAATCCGCTCCGGGGACCGCGGACCAGCGGAAAACCTTCGGGATCCGGACCTGGCGCCCGGCCGGGCTGATCAGCCGTAGGTGGGCCGCGCCGCGGCCGCGCAGCGCCCCGGCGCACGATTCGCGCCGGCCGAAGACCAGAAACGAGGCCGCCGCGGCAGCGATGACCAGGATGACGGTCGCGGCGATCGGCGCCCATCGCCGAGCGCCCGCCGCCCCCTTCTCTCCGTGGATGGCCGCCAATTCCCGGGCGCTGGCGGCCGCCAGAGCCAGAAATTCGGCCCGGCGGGCGCGAACATCGGCGCCCAGCTCCCGGAGCATGTCGAAGCGGGCCCGGCAGTTCGGGCAAACCCGGACATGGTCGGCCAGGGCCTCGCGTTCGGCGCGCCCGGCGTCATTTAGAAAAAACTTCTCGAACGCGTCTCTTTGCGGACAACAACTTTTGCCGGCGTCCATCGTCTTCCCCCTCGGATTTATTCTCGTTCCCCGATTTCTCTTTCCCGATCATCCTTTTTAAGTCGTCCAAGCCGCGATAGAACAGGTGGCGGACCTTGGCCCGCGACCATCCGAGATGAGCCGCCGTTTCAGCAAGGTCCATCCCGGCCAGGTGGAGCTTGACCACCAGCCTCCGGTTTTGGGGCAAAGCCTCGAGCCGCCGGTTGAGATCGAGCCGCGCGTCGGCGTCTTCCCAATCGATTTTAGCGGCCGGTTCGCCCGCCGGGCGTCCGGGACCGCAGGCCGCCTCCAGGGGAATTTCGTTCCTTTTCCCCTCGAGGAGGTCCAAAGCGGTTGTATAGACGACCTTCCATAGATAAGACCCCAGGCGGTCGATTTTCTTCCCACTCGTCCAGATTTTCCACAATTTCAGGCGGACATCCTGCTCGATGTCCTCGCGTTCGCTGATCGTCAGGGATGGAAATCGGCGGGCCATGATGGCCCGGATGGAACCGGAGATCTCCACAAGCAATTTCTCCGTCTCGGGCATCGGCCACGGCGTCATTACGGTCTGCATTCTCCAACGTTCATTATGTGTTGCGGGAAATTTCCGGCGTGTTTCCAATCATATCATTATTTTCAGAGGGAGTGGGACAAAAAACAAACAATTGCGGTCTATAGAGTATAAACCAAAAAGATGGGGGCTCTTTCCCGTCCGAGCCGAAACGTCGGCCGCCGCGAGGCGGACGGACAACGTAAACCATCGTTTCACAATGTAAAATATGTTTACGCGCCGGCTCAGTGGATGTCCGGTCCGTGAATTCTACGGGGGGGGAGAAAAGCCGGAGTAACTGTTCGAGTTGGCACGGATCATGCATAAATTAGAGTAGAAGCGGCACTTCCCGAGTGCCTTTCCGTAAACCTTTCAACTCTCTTCCTTTCAGTGGGGAGGCGAAAGAGCCCCAAACTCTTTCGCCTCTTTTTTTTGGCTGGAAATCCGGGGCCGAGCGCGGTTAAAATACCCCCCGATTGCCGTCTGGAAATATCGAATATGGCCCTATCCACGCGAACAAGGGGAGCCCTGATCGCGGCCTTTCTGGCCGCTGCGCCGGGATTTCTCCGAGCCGCCGTCAATCCCGAAAGCTATCGGGCCAAAGTCCAGCGCCTCTACCAACCCTTGAAAATCGACGGCCGGCTGGACGATCCGGCCTGGGCCGATGCCGCCGGGGCCGGCGGCTTCGTCCAGCGCGAACCCGAGGAGGGCAAGCCGGCGACCGAGCGCACCGAGGCGCGCATCCTCTACGACGCGGAAACCATCTATTTCGGCATCCGCTGTTTCGATCGGGAACCGGACCGGATCGTGGCCAACGAGATGCGGCGGGACGCCGAGCTTGAATCCAACGATTTCATCGATATTCTCATCGACACCAACCACGACAGCCGGAACGCGTTTTATTTCGCCACCAACCCGCTGGGCTGCCAGTTTGACGCCCTAATCCGGGACGAGGGGGCCAATATCAACAAGAATTGGGACGGGATCTGGCTGTGCCGGGCGGCCCGGGACAGCCAGGGGTGGACGGCCGAAATCGCCATTCCGTTCTATACCTTGCGCTTCGGCAAGGACCCCCGGCCGGTCTGGGGGATCAACTTCGGCCGCCGCATCGCCCGCAAGAAGGAGGAAGACTTCTGGGTCCCCGTCCTTCGCGATTACGGCTTCATGGGCAAGTACCGGGTCTCCTTTTTCGGCCATTTGGACGGGCTGGAGGACATCCGCCAGGGCAAGAGCCTGCAGATCATGCCCTACCTTATCGGAGGCGCGAGCCAGGCCGATCGCGGCGAGCCGCTGGCCGGAGCAGGCAACGCCGGCCTGGATCTGAAAGCCCGGCTGACGTCCAATATCACCGCCGACCTGACCGTCAACACCGATTTCGCCCAGGTCGAGTCCGACCAGGAGCAGTTCAACCTGACCCGTTTCAGCCTTTTCTATCCGGAAAAGCGGGAATTCTTCCTGGAGGGAGCGGACATTTTTCGCTTCGGTGAGCGCTTCCAGGAGCACGAGCCGCCGTCGACGATGCTCTTCTTCAGCCGGACGATCGGCCTGACCGACGACGGGCGGACGGTGCCGCTCCTGGGCGGGATCAAAGTCACCGGCAAGGCCGGCCCGTTCGATCTCGGCGTCCTGAACATCGTCACCGACCGGTTATCCTACCTGGACGACGACAACAATCGGATCTCCCTGGCCCGGACCAATTTCTCCTTGGTCCGCCTGAAAAGCGACATTTTCGAGAAAAGCTCGATCGGCGTCATCGGCCTGAGCAAAGACCCGCTCGGCGGGGCCGACCCCTACAACAGGGCTGCGGGGTTGGACTTCAATCTGGCCTTCGGGCCGAACTTCCAGGGCACCGGCTTTCTGGCCAGGACATTCAGTCCGGGCCGCCGGGGCGAAGATTGGGCCGGCCACCTCGACCTCATCTGGAACAGCGATCTCCTCTCAGGGGACGTGTCCTACACGGACATCGGGGCCGGGTTCAATGCCGAGATGGGCTTCGTACCGCGGACGGATATCCGCAAGCTCCGGGCGAATTTCGCCCTAGCCCCGCGGCCCGATTTCCTCGGGCTTCGCCAGACCTATTTCATAGAGAATTTCACCTATATCGAGGACCACGCCGGGGTTCTGCAGTCCCGCAACAACCTGCTGGGGGCCTTCAACATCTTCCAGAACGGGACCGAGCTATTTTTCGGGCTCATGTCCAGCTACGAGTTCCTGACCGAGCCGTTCGAGATCGAGAGCGGCGTTTTCATTCCTTCGGGTGCGCACAAATTCGACATGTTCGTGGGCATGCTCAATTCCGACCGGAGCCGCGACCTGTCGGCCGAAGCCGAGCTCGACGCGGGGGGATTCTACAACGGCCGCCTGACGAGCCTGCGGGTCCAGGGCAACATCAAGGCCAGCCGCAATTTCAGCCTGGAGCTCATCTACAACCGCAACGCCTTCGCCCTACCCGTGCCCGGAGGTCATTTCGACACCAACATCGGCGCGGCGCGGCTGATCTACTCGTTTTCGCCCGACCTATACGCCAAAGCGTTTCTGCAATGGAACGATGCGGATGAGATGTTCAAAAGCAACGTCCTCGTCCGCTGGATCTACAAGCCGGGCGCCAACGTCTATTTCATCTACAACGAGAGCCGGCGGATCGGCCCCGCGGGCTACGTCAAGGACCGGACGGTGATGTTGAAGCTCAGCTTCCTCTTCAATGTTTAGAATGCGAAGGTCGACGGCGGCCGGGGCAGTGGCAGGAGCCCCAGGCTTGACCAGGGGATCCGTTCCCACAGTACCCGCGAGCGCGCTTAAACTGCCGGCGGATGCCCCGGGCTTTGCCCGGGGGGCAACTTCCGCCGCGAAGGCTCGTCCCTTGACCTTGCCGGCCGGTCCCGGTCGGCCGTCCGGGTCTGTTCATTTGGGCGGAGAAAAAATACAATAATCGGGTGAATAGTCTCTTTCCGGCGGCCCTCGTCCTGGCCGGTTTCCTGGCCTTCCTGACGGCCGAGCGCCGGGCGCTGTCGGCGGCGCGCCGGCGCATTCCCCGGCGCGTGGCCGTGACCGGGACGCGCGGCAAGTCATCCGTGACCCGCCTCATCGCCGCGGCCCTCCGCGGGGACGGGAGGACCGTCCTGGCTAAAACGACGGGATCGAAACCCGTCCTGATCGGAACGGACGGCGGGGAAAGGGAAATCGTCCGGCCCGGCCCGCCGTCCATCCTGGAGCAAAAACGCGTTCTGCGGGCGGCGGCGCTCGCGCGGGCCGACGCCCTGGTCGTTGAAATGATGGGCATCCGGCCGGAATGTCTGCGGGCCGAAGCGGCCCTGATTTTGAAACCCGATGTTCTCGTGATCACGAACGTCCGGATCGATCATCGCGAAGAGATGGGCCGGACCCGCGACGCCGTCGCCGCTTCGTTGTCCGCGGCCATAGGACCCGGAAGCATAGTCATTCTGCCGGCGGGGGAAGACCACCCGGCCTTCCACGCTGCCGCTCGTTCGGCCGGCGCCCGGATCCTGCTTGTTCCCGAGGGCACCCCGGAAGGCGGCCCGCCGGACCGGAGCGGAGGGAGCATCGAGTTCTCCGAAAATTATCGCCTGGCCGCCGCCGCGGCCGAAGCGCTGGGAGTCCCGGGCGAGCGGGCCGCGGCCGGGATGGCCGGTGCCGGGCCGGATTTCGGCGCGCTCCGGATCTGGCGCTTAGCCGGCGGGCCCGGCGGCCCCGGCGGCCCCGTCCGTTATGCCGTCAATGCCTTCGCCGCCAACGAGCCCGAGTCGACCCGCCGCGCCCTGGACCGGCTGGCGGCCGCCCGCCCCGGATTGCCGAACCGGCGGATCGGTATCCTGAATCTCCGCGAGGACCGGGAGGACCGCACCCGCCAATGGCTGGAGGCGGCCGGGGCGGGCTTTTTCGCCGGGTTCGCCGGGATCGCCGTCCTCGGCCGGCAGGCCGCGCCGGTCGTCCGGCGTCTGCGCCGCCGCGGCCGGCCGGGCCAATTCATTCTTGAGGTGCCCGGCGCCGACGCGCGGCGGATTATGGCCGCCGTTGAAGCGCGGGCCGGCGCGGCCGCGGTCTTCATCGGCCTGGGCAATATCGGCGGCGCCGGAGCGGCGCTCATCGATCACTGGGACCGCGTCGGAGAGGCGGCCTGATGACGACGACCATACTGATCGGACTGGCCGTGGCCCTGCTCTCCGTTGAAATCACCGGACTTCTGCCCGGGGGGATTATCGTCCCCGCTTATTTCGCCCTGTACGCCGATCAGCCCTGGCGCATCGCCGCGACGCTGGGCGCGGCCCTGATCACGCTGGCCGCTAACCGGTTCCTGTCCGGGCATTTTCTCATTTTCGGACGGCGGCGGTTTGTCTTCATGCTCCTTTTGGGCGGGCTGATCGGCCAACTTTGGTTTTTCCTTTGGCCGAAATTGTTTTCGGCTCCCCTCGATCTCCGGGTCATCGGCTGGATCATTCCCGGCCTGCTGGCCAATACGCTGGCCCGGCAAAAATTCTGGCCGACCCTGGCCTCCCTGGCCACCGCTGTGGCGGTGACCGCCGCCGCGGCCCGGCTCGTTTTCCGGGTCTGACATGGGAATCCTCCGCGGGCGAGGAACTTCCGCCGGGATCATCCTGGCCTTGGGCGCCTGGAGCGTGCTTTTTTTGGCCGTCCTCTCGGTCGCCCCCGGCCGGCGCAGCGGTCCGGACGATCAGGCCGAGCGGGCGGTTCGATTGATGGCCCGGTCGCTGGACGCCGTGCGCGCCGGACGGGAGGCGGCCGGCGTTCCCATCGATCCGCTGACCGATCTCAACCGCACCGGCCTGGTCGGCCTGGAAAATTCCCCCATCACCACTTCGCTCGGCCAGATCGAGGCCAAACGGACGGCGACGAACCCGCAGTTCGCCGGCGCGGTCGTGCGGATGCTCCGCGAGGCGGGCGTCCGGAGCGGCGATGCCGTCGCCGTGGGGGCCTCGAGCTCGTTTCCGGGCTTGTTCGTCGCCGCGCTTTGCGCCGTCCGGGCGATCGACGCACGCGCCCTGGCCATCCTGTCCCTGGGCGCTTCGAATTGGGGCGCTAACGATCCCCGCTGGACGGGATTGGAGACCGTCGCCTGCCTGAACCGGAGCGGGATCCTGCGGATCGATTTGTTGGCTTCGTCCGTCGGAGGGGAAGGGGACGCCGGAGGGGATATGACGGCCGAGGGACGCGCGTTTCTGCGGAAAAAAATCGCCGCGTCCGGCCTGGCCCTCATCGAGGAGAAGACCTTGGCCGACGATGTGCGGGCGCGCCTGGCGCTCTATGACGCGCGGGCCGGAGGGACCGGAATCAAGGCCTTCGTCAATGTCGGGGGAAGCTGGGTGAATATGGGGACCGATCCCGGGATCTTGAAACTCCGTCCGGGCTTCAACTCCTCCGCCGACGTGTCCGTCCCGCCTCCCGGCCGCCAAGGGTTGATTCAGCAAATGGCCGCCCGGGGAATCCCGGTTATTCATCTCTTATACGTGAAGGGACTGGCCGACCGTTACGGGCTGCCGTGGGATCTTTTTCCCTTCCCCGCCTTCGAACAGGCGCCGTCCGGGGGACCCCCCGGCACCGGATCGCGTCCGGCCGTTGTCCGGGCCGCGGCGGTTTACCTTCTCGGTGTGATCGGCGGGGCCGCGCTCATCCTCCGCCGCAGGCGGACCTTAACGATCTGATCGAAGTCCCCCCCCATTAAAGGTCCTGAACATCCTCTGAACACACGAAGCGTCTTTGTTTGACATCACCGCGTGGCCGGATTATTCTTTAACGGAATGGATCAATAAGTTGGACGATCCGATGTCGGATGAATTGAACAGCGGAGCCGGGACGCCGAAAGCGGATTTTTCCGCCGTCGATATCGTCCGTCTGAGAGCCGAGCTTGAGCAGGAGAGGGCGAAAACCCAGCGTTTCCGCCTGGCCGCGGAATCGGCGACGAATCTGATCTACGAGTGGGATCTCGGTTCGCACGTGGAATGGATCGGACAGGTGGACGAACTCCTCGGCTACCAACCCAACGAAGCTCCCCGGACTTGGGAAGGGTACACGAGCCTGTTCCATATTGAGGACCGGGACCGCGTTCTGGCGGCGATCGAGAAGCAATTGAAGTCCGAGGAGCCGTATTCCGTGCAGTGCCGGGTGCAACGGAAGGACGGAACCTTTCTCTATTGGCAGGATCGGGGCACCGTCATTCGGGATGAATCGGGAAAACCGGTGAAGTGGATTGGGGCCGTCTCGGACATCACGGCGCGCAAGCAGGCCGAAGACGCACTGCGCGAGAGCGAAGAACGTTACCGCCTGCTGGTGGAAGCTTTACCCGATGGCGTGGTTGTCCACAGCCAGGGGCGCGTCGTCTTTGCCAACCCGGCCAGCGCTACAATCATCGGCGCGGCCGGCCCGGCTGATCTAACCGGAAAGCCGGTCATAGAGTTTGTGCATCCTGACTACCGGGTACTGGCTTTGAAACGCATCCAACAGTCGATAAGCGAAGGAAGTCCAGCCTTATTAGCGGAAGAAAAGTTTATCAAGCTTGACGGAACACCTATTAATGTCGAAATATCAGCCTTTCCATTTCATTACGCCGGCAAACCGGCAATGCTCACCGTCTTTAATGACGTCACCGAACGCAAGCGGACGGAGGCGGTGCTGCTGGAGAGTGAATCCAAGTTCCGGATCCTTTTCGAGACCGCCAACGATGCTATTTTCTTGATGGATCAGAACATCTTTATTGACTGCAACTTAAAGACTCTGGAGATGTTCGGTTGTACCAGAGGACAGATCATCGGGCAACCTCCTTACCGCTTCTCCCCGGAAGTTCAGCCGGATGGAAGGAAATCCATAGAGAAAGCACAGGAGAAGATCGAGGCGGCGCTCAGAGGTCAGAAGCAGTTCTTTGAATGGAAGCACAGTCGCTACGATGGGACTCTGTTTGATGCAGAGGTCGGCCTGAACACTTTCAGCATTGGGGGTAAATACTACCTTCAGGCTATTGTTCGCGACATCACCGAGCGCAAGCAGGCCGAGAAACTGCGGGACGTCTTTTTCCAGATCGGCAATGTGGCCAATTCGGCGGTCTCGTTGGACGAATTGTTTCGTTCTATTCACGATTCGATCGGCGCCCTGCTGCCCGCCGACAACTTCTACATCGCTCTTCATGATTCGGCCAAGGACGAAATCTCTTTTCCTTATTTCATCGATCAATATGACGCTCCACCCCCTCCCCGTCAAACCGGACGCGGGCTGACCGAATACGTCCTGCATACGGGCGCGCCCTTGTTGGCCCCGCCCCAGGTGTTCGAAATGCTTGTCCGGCACGGACAAGTCGAATTGAGGGGCGAGAATTCCGTGGATTGGCTGGGTATCCCCCTGCGGATCGGGGAGCGGACGATCGGCGTCATGGTGGTGCAATCCTACGCGGAGAAGGTCCGCTTCGGCAAGCGCGAGTTGGACATCCTATCTTTCGTTTCGTCGCAGGTGGCCATGGCCATCGAACGCAAGCAGGCCGAACAGGCCTTGCGTGAAAGCGAACGGAAATACCGCAGTATTTTTGAAAATGTGCAGGATTTGTATTACGAAACAACGATTGATGGCACGATCCTGGAGGTCAGTCCGTCGATCGGGATCCTGTCGAAGGGACAATATCGGCGGGACGATCTCCTCGGCCGAAAGATGACCGATTTCTATTCCGATTCCGGTGAGCAACAGGCTCTCCTGGCGACCCTGCAGGAACGAGGCCGCATCGCGGACCAAGAAATCACCCTCGAAAACCGCGATGGCTCCCTGATCACCTGTTCGCTGACCTCGACGATCCGCAGCGACGCTCAGGGGCGCCCGGAAAAAATCGTGGGCAGCATGCGCGATATCACCGAACGCAAGCGGGCGGAGGAGGAGATTCGAGTCTCGTTGCGGGAAAAAGAGGTCCTGCTCCGGGAGATCCACCACCGGGTCAAGAACAACATGCAGGTCATCTCCAGCCTCTTCAACCTCCAGGCCGGGCATACGCTGAACGAAGGCTGCTGCGCCATCCTCAAAGAGGCCCAGACGCGGATCCGGTCCATGAGCCTCGTTCACGAAAAACTCTACCAAGCCGGCCAACTGTCCCGGATCGATTTCGGCGGGTACATCAATAGTCTGGCGCTTCACCTAGTCCATGTCTATAGCGCCAAGCCCGGCCGTGTCCGGCTGGAAACGGAATTTGAGGATGTGACCCTGGATATCACCTCGGCCATACCCTGCGGGCTGCTCCTGAACGAACTGATTTCCAACGCCCTCAAGCATGCCTTTCCGGAGAACCGAGTCGGGGTGGTCCGAATCACCCTGAAGCGCGGGACGGGCGGCCTGATCGAAGTCCGGGTGGCGGACGATGGGATCGGATTCCCGGAGGATCTGGATTTCGCCCAAGCCGAGAGCTTCGGGATTCAGATCGTGAACCTGCTCATCCGCCAATTGGACGCGACGATCGAACTGGATCGAACGAACGGGACGGCCTTCACCGTGACATTTCGCGAATTGAAATATCCGTCCCGGACGTGACGGCTCCGGGAATTCCTTAGCCCGCTCCCGTTTATATAAGCCGCCGGGCCTCCATGTAAAACCGCTTTTCCCAGGCTTCGCCCATGGAGAAGGTCTTGCGGGGCAGGGCGCCGTCCAGGATGACGGTCTTGAACAGATGGTCCTTGCGCATGGCCGGGAGATAGAACCCCATGTTCCCGGGCTTGGCCCCCAGCGTCGAGACCGGCTCCGCTCCATGAACGTAATCGATGTCCTTCAGGCCTCCGGATTTCTTGAACTCATCGAGGAAGTTCTGAAGGGTCCCGACGGGCAGGTTGGAGCCGGCGGCGTCGATTTCCAGGACGCCGGCGCCGTCCCGGGTGACGGTCCCGATTTTATGGGGCAGCCCGCGTTGCTCGTCGACCGTCTCCTGCATGACGTGGGCACAGCAGGCCTTTTCCCAGCGGACGCGGCCGCCGAAGAATATCTTCGCTTCTTCGACAAGGCTCCGTCCCGGGGTGACCTCGAACGCGACCCGGTGGATGGCCCCGAAGACCAGCGCTTCGTCATGGAGATTGACCAGCTCGACCAGGGCATAGCGGAGGGAAGAGGCCGGGACGGCCCGGGGATCGGCGGCCGTTTCCTTGGTTTTTTCCCAGATGGTCTTGGCCGTGGCCAGCGAATGATTGCCGTCGCCCATGGCGTAAAGGAGAACGGGCGTCCCGGCCGGGAGGCCGTAACGACCGGTGAAGGCGGCCGGATCGGCCAGGGCCCGCAGGGCCGCGACGACCCCGGCTTCCGCCGCCGGATCGTCGACGCGATACCCGGACAGGCGGCCGGAACCGAGCATCAGCTCGAAATCGTAGAGCTTTGACAGCCGCGACTTGGCCCGAGTCAGGGGCCCGAGGACCGTGTTGCCGGGATCATCGATGAGAACCATGATGTGAGGCAGCTCGATCGGCGCCCCTTCGCGGATCTTGACCCGGGGCGGGATGCGGTCGAGGATCGTCCCTTCGGTGGCCCGGATGAGCGTCGACGAGCCTTTCCGGTAATCATAGGCCTCCAGGTCGAGGGCGGCGATGAGGCCCTTGCGCGTCTTGTCGCCGGTCGTCCGTTCGACATAGACGCACCCCTCCCGGCTCTCGAAAAGCCCCTGGGCCATGTAGCGGTTCATCGCTTCACGGATGCGGGCGATGCGGTCCTCGGGATGGGATTCGTGGAGATAAACTTCGGGGTAGATCAGGTTGAGCGTCGACGGCGCCCCGCCGACGAAGGCGGCGGCTTTATCCCAGTATTGCGGTTCGGACGTGTACTGATCGCAGGCGATGACCGCCCATTTGGCTAAGTCCGTCCCCGTCTTGGGCAGAAGAATGTCGGGGACCTGAAGCCGGATCGAATCATGAATGCGCATGAACAAGCTCCTTGGAATGGACGAATGAAGAGAAATTATAACTTAAAATCCGGCTTGTTGCGCGACCCAAATCCGGTTGACAGAGACGCCCCGGCCCCTTATGATTCCGTCCTCCGGCGGGCCGCTTGCGGTCCCCGATAGGCCTACATGATCGCATTCAAGACCAAAAAAGGTTCCGTCCTCGTCCCGGAATTGACCGTCCTGGGGCTTTTCCTCCTCCTGACCCTGACGATGACGTATCCCCTGGTTTTCCACCTGGGATCGACCGTCCCGTCCGATATCGGGGATCCGCTCTACACCATCTGGGCCATGAATTGGGAGATGAAGCAGGCACTCCACGGGTTCGGCCAATTCTTCAACGGCAATAATTTCTTCCCTCATACCGGCACCCTTCTCTATGCCGATTATATCCCGGGTCTGGCCCTCCTGGCCGCGCCGTTCGCCCTCCTGACCGGGAGCATGATCGCGGCTTATAATATTCTCTTTCTGGCCTCTTATTTGCTTTGCGCCTGGGGGGCGTACCGGCTCGTCCTCTATCTGACCCGCGACCGGTCGGCGGCCTTCGTGGCCGGGTTGATTTACGCTTTTTTTAACTACCGGTTCGCCCATCTCAGCCATCTGGAGCTTCTCTTTTTCGGCTGGATGCCGCTCTTTTTCCTCTCCCTCTTCAAATGGGCCGACCGGCCGGTTTGGCGTCATGCCTTCGGCATGGGCGTTTATTTCGTCCTGCAAACATGGTGCTGTGCCTATTATGGAGCCTACTTCGCGCCGTTCGCCGCCTTGGGGACGATCTATATCGCGGCCAAGACCAACGCGGTTAGACGCCCCGGCTTCTGGCGAAGCGCGGCCACCCTGGCCTTGGTCGCCGTGCCGCTTCTCGTCGCCTTCTACCTGCCTTTCGTCCTGGTCCACGACCAGATGTCGTTCAGCCGCAACCTGGATGAAGTCCTGCGCTATTCGGCGCAATTCCAATTTTTCACCTCCATCGCCCGCGGGACCCTCTTCTGGGGTTTCCTTCTGCCCAGCCAGGAATCGTCCGAGTGGATTCTCTATCCCGGCCTCGTCGCAGTACTTCTGGCCCTGGCCGGCGCCGTATTCTATGCCGTTGGCTATCGGCGGGAGGTCCGCGCCGAGCGGAAAACGGCGTTTGTTGTTTGGGACGCGTTTTTGTTTTGGGCCCTTCTTTTGGGGCTCCAGATCCATAAGCCGCACGGGAAACTCGGCGAACTTCAATGGGGGGCCCTGCCGATCGTCTTGGCTGTTTTCTGCGCCGCCCGCTTCTTCTGGGCTTGGCGCAGGCGGAAAACAAACAGCACCCCGCCGTCGACGGCGGCCGGGGCCCCGGGCCTTGCCTGGGGGTCTACTTCCGCCGTACTCGACCGTGGATATAAACCACGGGCGAGTACGTCCAGCCTGGCGGTCCGCTTCTTCCTGTTTACCGTGTTTTTCGCCTTCCTGATGTCCTTGGGGCCCATCGCCCGTCTGAACGATCGGCCGCTGTTCACCGGACCCTATCTCCTGTTCTGGAAGTTCATTCCCGGCTTCCAGGGTTTGCGCGCTCCCGGCCGGTTCGTCGTGGTCCTGATGCTGGGCCTGGCGGTTTTGGCCGGCTGGGCCGTGACCCGGTCCGTTTCCCGGATCCGCGGGCGGGCGATACGCTTTGGTCTGGTCGGCCTGATCGCGCTTCTCGTCCTGGCCGATTACGCCCATCGCCCGATCCCTCTCGCCCCCGTCCCCCTCGGCGATCGGATCTCAGCGATTTATCAAACCGTCCGGGCCCTGCCCGATTCGGCCGTCCTCATCGAATTGCCGATGCCCTCGCTGTCCTGGATCGAGGAGGATTGGCGGAACGTCCTGCCGATGTACTTTTCGATGATCCACGGCAAACGGACGGCCAACGGCTACAGCGGCTATTACCCGCCGGGCTATACCGTTCTTCGCGACGCCATGGAGGAATTCCCCGCGGCGCGGACCCTGAAGCTCCTGCGGGACCTCGGCATCGATCACATCCTGATCCATACCCGGGCCCACCGCGCCGACGACGGTCTGACCATGCTCAAGGCCCTGGTCGGGCTTCCCGACCAGGCGGAATCCTTGGCCTCGGCCGACGGGGATTATCTTTTCCGGCTGAAACCGGCCGCGCCCGAGCCGCAGCCGACTCTCGGCCGGGAAGTCCCCAACCGAAACGCCTGGCTGGTCACGACGAAAACCAACCGCCAACAGGCCCGCTTGGCTGTCGACGGCAACCTCGATTCGGGCTGGACGTCGAAAGGGACCCAGGCGGCCGGGGAGTTCGTCCTGATCGATTTGACGGCCAAGGCCGAAGTCGGGCAGATCGAGCTCCTCCAGGGCGGCGATCCCTTTGGTTATCCGCGGGCCTTCGTCATCGAGGGGTCCCTCAACAAGACCGAGTGGTTCGATCTGGCCGGCGTCCCGGTGGGGGTTCCCGACGTCACCGCGGCGACGATCGAGGATTTCCGCCATTATAAAATGCTCGTTGTTTTCCCGCCCCGGGTCGTGCGCTACATCCGCATCCGATTGACCGCCTTCCACCGGACCATGCACTGGTCGATCCAGGAGCTCAACGTCCGCCGCTGAAGCCGATCCGATTCTTCTCCCGGCCCTCTATCCGGGATCCTCCCGGCGCGGCGTGACAATTCTTTTACAATCGTTTTGCCCTTGGGTGACAATCGCCGGACCGATCGCGCGTATGTTGAGTGTGACGGAGGTCAAAACCAATGAACACCAATACCACCACAGTCACCAAGGGACGGGGCCGACGGCTGCTTTTAGGCGGCTTGGCCCTGGGCGCGGCGCTCCTCCTCGGCCTGCGGGCGCCGCACGCCGCGGGCGACCAGGGCGGGCCGATTTCCGCGCTGATCAAGCTGTTGGAAGTCGGGCGGCCCGTGGCCCATCAGGCCCTGACGATCGTCCCGATCTACCGGACGGATACCCCCAGGCCGGGCGATTTCGTCATGCTCGACGAGGCCGTCAAGAACGGCTGGATCGAGATCGGCGAGCTCGACGGCGGCCGGGTCCCCCAAGTCCGGATTTCCAACCTGTCCAAGCGCACGATCTACATCATGGGCGGGGAGATCCTGACCGGCGCCCGCCAGGACCGCATCCTGGCCTCGGACCTGCTCCTGGGCCCCGGGACGCGGAACCTCGTCGTTCCCGTCTATTGCGTCGAACACGGGCGCTGGACGGCCGTGACGCCGAATTTCACTACCAGAAACAATATCGGCACGTATGACCTACGGGCCAAGGCCGCCGGCAAGGGCGAAACGGCCCAGTCCGAGATCTGGAACAGCGTGGCCGAGCAGAACGCCCGGGTCGGCGTGGCTTCGCCCACCAGCGCCTACCAGGACGCCTATGAGGCCGAGGGCAACAAGAGGAAAATCCAGGCTATCGAGGAAAAAATGTCGGCCATCCCTCGCCTGATGAAGGACACCGTCGGAGTCGTCATTGCCCTGGGCGGACGAATCGTCAGCGCGGACATTTTCGCCGATGCGGTCCTGTTCCAGAAGCAATGGCCCAAGATCCTGCGCTCGTCCGCGTTGTCCGCCATCGGGCATCAAGGAACAGGCAAGCTGGACCAGGCGTCGGCCGCGACTTTCCTGAAGGCGCTCGTGGACAAGAACTATCAACAGAAGAAGAGCTTGGACCTGGGCATTGAATATTCCTGCCTCGACGACGACGTCACCGTCCAGGCCCTCGCGTTCGACGGCGCCGTCGTTCACTTGGCCGCCTTCGCCCAACAGGGCGGCCTCAAAAAAGTGATCGAGACCGAAGGCCCGGAGCAGCGCATACGTGTTATTCGTTAAATGGATTTTCGCAGTCCCCATCCTCCGGCCGTGCGCCGGAGGATGGGGGCAGGCGCGGCAAAACAAAACCTGCCCATTAAAGATTGGCGCCAGTCCTCGGGGCTTTTTCCCGAGGGCAGCGCAGGCGTGTGATTAGATAAAAAAGGGCGAATATAATAAACTAGCACAGGCGCGACAAGACAACATTTAATAAAAGACCGCGCCAGTACGCGCTCTCAGTCCTTTGGATTTTCCCCAGAGGACCGAGGACGAGGGCGTGATCA
>Ga0315279_10005616_pt1 | contig 16183 bp, 14 predicted proteins | sample YL17G06_20_MG_FD_203694 | JGI IMG/M metagenome (GOLD analysis project Ga0315279, IMG submission 203694) | Sediment microbial communities from Yellowstone Lake, YNP, Wyoming, USA - YL17G06_20 | ecosystem: Environmental > Aquatic > Freshwater > Lake > Sediment | place: USA: Wyoming | collected...
ATATTGGGGCATCGCTCTCTAATACTTCGATGGGAGTATTAGAGACAATACAGGGAAAACCTAAGCAAGAAACCCCATCTTTAGTAGGCCTAGCTCCCATTCCACCAAAGAAAAAAGAATAAGTCAAAAACCGCTGACCTCCCTGCTTCAGGCCAGTTAATGCAACAGATCCTAGAGGACTTGAGCCACTCTCAGCGATTGCCTTGTCTGGAAGGACTGTAGATAAAGCACAGTAGATCGCATCTGGGAGTCGATGAATAACCTGGGTCCTTCCCCAGACAGGTGCAGGCCACTTAGGATTTACAAGACTGCCCTCTGGAGCCTTGACAGTAATAGGACGCATGCAGCCAAGGTTATTCGGAATATAAGGGTTAACAATTGACTTTATAGCAAACGCTGTATAAGAATAAGTGATATTAAGACATGAATTAATTGACATCTGTACCTGAAGTGATGTCCCTTCAAAATCAACAACGATCTCGTCTCCTTTGACTTGAACCGCGACACAGATCTTTGGCTGCTCACCATTCAATTTGTCCAAATATATAGTATATGTATACGTCCCATCGGGAATTTTCCTAATTTCCGCTCTTATCGCCTCCTCAGTCCGAGATATTACCTCATCCGATAATTGCTTTAGGTTTTCCAACTCATATTCCTCAAGCAACTCATTGATCCGAGTTGATAAAAGGTAATTAGCCGCCATTTGTGCTCGGAGATCACCAATGACTTTTTCAGGAACTCGGACGTTATGACGGATAATGTTGAAGAGATCTTCGTTTGGAACGCCTTCTTTATAAATTTTAGAAATTGGTATCCATAACCCTTCTTCAAAAATTTCTTGGCTCTCAAGGGTAGCATAACGTCCACCAATATCTAAGTGATGAACTGTGCAGAGACCAAATCCTACAAGCTTCTCCCGGTAAAAAATTGGAGAGGCAATTGTGATATCGTTGAGATGCGTACTTGCTTGCCAGGGGTCATTCGTTATTAAAGCATCCCCAGGTTGGAGATTCTCTGCTGGAAATATATGGCAGAAATTTTCGATCATAGGTAGCATACATCCAACCTGTCCTGGTGTAGACGTACCGCATTGGGCCAAAAGCCGTTTCTGATCATCAAATAGGCCAATAGAAAAATCATGAGAATCCCGAACAATACTCGAAAAACAACTTCTAATGAGTGTAATAGCTGCCTCATCAGTAATACCAACCAGTCTACTCCACAAGATTTCAAGAGTGACGGGGTCAATCTCTTTTCTCATCTTTATTTCCTCCCTATGGTTATGAGGATAGTTCCATATTCATCAATAGAAGCGGTAGCATCTTGATCCATGATGGTGGAAGATTCCTTTTCCTCTATAACCGCCGGTCCACCAAAAGTATCACCAGGTACCAATTGATAGCGATTGTAAACAGAAAAATCCACATACGAGTCACTCAGAGGGCTATAAGCCTTCCTCTGCCCCTTAATAGCCGATTGAAGGGACCCCCTATTCTTATTAGAATTGGATAATTTTTTGAAAGAGAAAGGGCGATCAGGTGCAGTTGCTATTACTCGTAAATTCATGAGCTCGACTTTGTCAGAAGATGTCCGGCCATAAATGCGCTTATAGGTAGAATCAAAAATTTCAGAAATATCTTCTTTCTTCAACTGACACAGATTGCTACTTGGTAAAGGAATATTGACCTCGTACCCCTGTCCTACGTAATGCATATCTATTGACATTGAAAAAGTGATAAGTTCAGGTTTGTCAACTTTGGGTAAGAATCGGATTGTTTTCCTCTCTAGCCCCCGAAAGACACTCTCCATATCTAAAAGATTTGCTTCTTCCAAAAGTACCTTGTAAGTGTAAACAAATTCGTAACTAAAAGGGGTTACAAAAAATCCCACAGCAGATGCAACACCTGGCCTCATAGGTATTAGGATTTTTGACATTCTCAGCTTTTTGGCCAGTCCATAGGCATGCATAGGACCAGCTCCTCCAAATGCGACAAGGGTTGTTTTCAAAGGGTCTCCTCCCTTTTCTACAATATGCATTTTTGCAGCTAAGGCCATACTCTCATTAATAATATTATGAATTCCCCAAGCCGCTTCAATGACACTTATTCTCAATGGCTTTGCAATTTTTTCCTCAATAGCCTTAAATGCTGCGTCCCGATCCAACTTCATTTCACCCCCCAGGAAATAATCCTGATCTAAGTACCCAAGCACCAGGTCTGCATCGGTAACACAGGGGGCCTCACCTCCATGTCCATAACATACGGGACCAGGATCTGCACCACTACTCTCGGGTCCAACCTGAAGTAATCCTAACTGATTTATTTTAGCAATGCTCCCTCCTCCAGCACCTATTTCTAGCAAATCGATTACCGGTGTTTTCACAGGGATTCCACTACCCTTTTTGAATCTTTCCATCCTTGCTACTTCATAATCCTCGCTTTTAGGTAATCTCCCATCTTTAATTAAGCATGATTTAGCCGTTGTTCCACCCATATCGAAAGAGAATAGATCATTCCTTTCTCTGGTTATCTTTCCAAGGTATTCAGCCAGCATAATACCGCCAATTGGTCCAGAGTCTACTAGCCGAACTGGGAAATCCTTCACTGCGTGGGCAGGAACAATTCCACCGCTCGAGGTCACAAGAAATAACTGTTGATGAAATCCCAAGGATTTAAGGTTTTCCTCAAGTCTCTTTAAATAACGAGAAAAGAGTGGCTTGACATAAGCATTCATGACAGTAGTGCTCATTCTCTCATATTCCTTGATTTCGGGTAACACCTCAGAAGAAAGAGACAATGAAATGGCAGGATAGATCTCCGAAGCAATTTTCTTAACAAATTTCTCATGAACTGGATTCTTGTAAGAGTGAAGTAAACATACAGCAATCGACTCGACCCCCTCATTGATGAGGTCGCTAAGAAGACGATGTATCTCTTCATTTCGTGCTTTTTTCAGAACTTCCCCATTACTAAAGATACGTTCATTAAGCTCTTTTCGAAGATATCTCGGGACAAGCGGAGGTGGGAAATCAGCAAAGAGGTCATAAATATCATACCTCAGTTCTCTTCTAATTTCCAAGGCATCACGAAACCCTTTGGTCGTAATCAGACCTGTCTTAGCTCCCTTTCTCTCAATCACTGCGTTGATAACTAAAGTAGTCCCATGAATAACATCTTCAGTCTTTGGAAGGTAGTCTGGTATTACTTTCATCAATTCTTTGGCTCCGATTTTTACCGCCTCTGCGGGATCCCGGGGAGTTGTAAGGCACTTATGAACATTCACCTCACCAGTAACTTGATTTAAAAGAGCAAAGTCCGTAAAGGTTCCTCCAATATCACAACCCAAAGAATACATTATTTCTCCTCCATCATTTCCTGTAAATATAGCCTTTGAATTTCATCATTCTCATACCCTCTTTACCCTTTGAAAATATCCCCGTTTCCTGTCTATCAAGACATTATTTCTTTGAAAAATTTCTGCTCATATCTCCTTCCTTAATCTTAATCAATCATTTTAAGAAATGTATCCTCTTGCTAATAGATGATTAACCCATTTTTGCTATAATTTGCCTACGTTTTCTCAAAAAGATAGACGACAATAAAATCAATAAAGCAATAACTAAGCACAAAATTGAAATTGGTCGTGTAATAAATATCGATAAACCTCCCCCGGATAGAATAAGAGATTGACGCAAAGAATTCTCGAACATAGGCCCCAAAACAAATGCCAGTACCAGGGGGGCAAGCTCATATTCAAACTTTTTAAAGAGATAGCCGACGATCCCAAAGATGAGCATCACAAGCACATCAAATGTGCTATTGTTAAGGGTATAAGATCCAACGATACAAAAGAGTAGGAGAAAAGGTGAAAGAATCCGGTAAGGGATTTTCAATAGTTTCACCCAGAGACCGATCAATGGAAGATTCAAAATGAGCAACATTACATTTCCAACATACATACTTACTATAGTCCCCCAGAAGATATCCGGGTGTTGCTTGATCAAAAAGGGACCAGGCTGCAATCCATGGATCATTAAAGCTCCTAAAAGCAGAGCCGTGATTACATTAAAGGGGATACCTAAAGTAAAGAGTGGAATAAAGGCACCTGAAGTTGCTGCATTATTAGCAGATTCGGGCCCAGCAACACCTTCGATCACACCTGTGCCAAACTTTTCGGGATGTTTCGATAATTTCTTTTCCAGAGCATACGAGATAAACGTGGAAATAATTGCTCCACCACCTGGGAATATTCCTAAAAAGAAGCCTAAAAAGGTTCCACGAATAATTGCACCAATAGAATCCGTCCAATCCTTTAGATTGGGTAAAAGGCCCTTAATCTTTGCTTTAAAAATTTCAACACCCGCTGATTCTTCGAGGTTTATTAAAATTTCACCCACGCCAAAAAGACCCATGACCAATGGCACTAATCCCACTCCGTCTTCCAAATTGGTTATTCCAAAAGTAAATCTTACTCTTCCTGTGACAAGATCAATTCCAATTTGGCTTAAGCTAAGTCCTAAAACGGCCATGATGATGGCTTTAACCATAGAGCCACTGGAAAAATAGGTCAAAATAGTTAACGCAAGAACCATCAATGAAAAATATTCAGGAGGACCGAACTTAAGTCCGAACTCGGATAGAGGTTGGGCCACAAGCATCAAGATAACCGTCCCAATTGTACCTGCAATAAAGGAACCAAAGGCAGCGATTCCCAAGGCAGGACCTGCTCGGCCCTCGCGGGCCATTTGATACCCATCCAAACACGTCACAACGGATGTGGACTCTCCTGGGATATTGACCAAAATGGAGGTGGTGGATCCTCCATATTGGGCCCCATAGTAAATCCCGGCCAACATAATAATAGCGGAGGCTGGGTTGATTCCATAAGTAATAGGTAAAAGCAATGAGATAGCTCCGGCGGGACCAATTCCTGGAAGAACTCCAATCAGCGTTCCAACTAAAACCCCTATAAAGCAATACAATAAATTGTTAGCCGTTAAGGCAACTTGGCAACCTAAAGAGAAATTTTCCAAAAAACCAGTCATAAAATTATCCTTTCAGAATCTAAATATCCCCCTTGGAAATTGACATTGGAGCCAGACAGAAAAAATAAGGTAACTTAGGATAACAGTACTTACAGATAAAACCAAAGGCATCAGCCACTTTTTGGGTTCTGAGAGTTTAAATAAAAAGAATAGAAATAAGAAAGTGCTAAATAGAAATCCTAAGGGTTCTAATAACAGGACATACGCAAATAAGATCAATAAATTTAAAAAAGGAATGAGAAAATTCTTCCAATCCTTTTTCATCAATATCTTTTCATCTTTAACCTCTTCATCTTTCCTTAATCCTTTCGAAGCACTGGAAAATATTAAGATAAACCCCAGTATTCCCAATAGAACTCCTGCTAAAAACGGCATAAAACCTGGACCAGGAATATGGAATCCCCCTGATATTAGTTTAAGTTTGATTGATTCAATGCATAGACCAATCCCTAAGATGAGCCAAATCAATCCACCCAGTAGATCATGTTTTTTCATATAAATTTATAGACCCTCCATACCTTTATCGAAAAAATGGATTATCTTCTAAAGAGTAATTTCCGGAAAAGAGGAAGGCCATAATCAATAAAGAATCTTATAATATTTAAAAAAAATTCTATACTCCACCACTTGGGATTGAGAACTTTATCCTGGAGGTTAATGGGGGGCACCACCTGCCCTTGCCAGGGGCAGGGGTTAATTCCTCACCGGTATAGGCGAGCACCCCACACAAGCAAAGCGCCGTGTGGGGTGCGAATTTATTTTTCTGCAAGCCCAAGTTCCTTGATCACTTTTCCCATTTCATCATATTGCGATCTCCATAAGTCCGAGTATTCCTTCCCGCTCCAATAGTGTGGCTCGATGTAAAGCTGGTTCTTCACTAAATCGATAAAAGAAGGATCTTCCATCGCTTTTTTAAAAGCACTATCAAGCTTTTGTCTAATGTGCTCCGGTATACCCTTTGGACCATATATAGAATTAATGGACAGACAATAAAAATCATACCCTTTTTCTAAAACACAGGGAACATGAGGAACTGCAATCCACCGCTTGTCACTAAATGACAATAGCAGCTTCAATTTCCCTGCTTTAATATGGGGGATGACATCGTTCGACCCTTGGATGGTTCCATCAGCATGGCCTCCTAAAACTGCCGTGATCGCTTCTCCAGTTGTCTTAAAGGGGACTTGTGTCATTTTTACCCCTTCTTTCTTCGCTAATCGTTCCATAAAAATATGCTGAGTAACACCAATCCCTGTATGGGTATATGTAAATTTGCCAGGGTTCTTTCTTGCATATGCGATGGCTTCCTCGAAACCGTTCCAAGGAGCATCCGCTTTCACAGATAATCCATATGGGTATACGAGAAATGCCATAATTTCAGTGACATCTGTAAACGGGTTATATGGAGTCTTCCGCAAGTGGGGCTGTATGATGAAAGTGCTGGAGGCTGTCACCCCCAGAGTGTAACCGTCGGGTTTTAATTTACAAACATAAGCTTTTGCGATTACCCCAGCCGCTCCAGGTCTATTCTCATTGATAATAGGCTGTCCCAATTCTTTTTCTGCAACCTTGGAGAGGGCTCTCACACAAATGTCCAACGATCCCCCTGCGGCGAAACCATTGACTATTGTGATTGGCATATTGGGAAAAGGTTCTAATGAAAAACCGTTTTTCACAAAAAAAGCCGTTATTAATAAAATTACAATCAGAAATACTTTTGATAAACCCCTTGTCGTCATATGCATACCCTCCTTCTTTTCGTAATGATCAATAAAATATTGATCGGTTTAAAAGTAACTTAAGACAGCCAATCTCTCTAAAACATCCTTTTTTTAGGTTACGACTCCTATCGGCCTTCAATGGGTAATCACCCCTTCCTCCACCGTCCAAGTAATCCGAATCAAATCACTGGAATGAATTCCCCAACTCCTTAACACTTAAACCACTGACCAATTGACCTAGGCACAAGCCACCACTGCCTCCTTGTAGTTCTGTAATTTCTCTCAACCTTCTATTGACGACGCTTCCTGTACTCCCCCACCAATTACTGTAGTATAATCTTCGTGCTTTCATCATTCTCACCTCCTTGCACTTTTAAAATAATATTCACTCTTTCTACGCTTGCCACTTAATTCCCCTCAATGATACTCCCCTCTCATCTTTGATAATGGCAAATATATCGTGTAAGCCGCCCAATTGGATCGGCCATTATCCTCTATTTAAAGTGTGCGAATTCGCTTATATTCTTCGACAAGTTTGAAACCCTCTCTTTTCTTCAATTCAATAAGAAACTTTTCAGGATCAACACACACTTCTGGTGGAAGTACTCCCCTTTCTTGAATATCTCCTCTTCCTAGCATCTGGCAACCGATAGACATTGGGACTCCTGTCTTTTGATTTCCCCATTTAAAATCCTGCTCAACAATGAGATCGTAAGTATATTGAACCCTTTCCCCTTCTTTCTCCCCAATTATGACAACCTGATTAGCTGTGATATCCTCCCCTTCGGGTTCCTTTGCTTCATTAGGGTGAGAATAAAGGCACTCTAATAGAAACTTGCGTGGTTCAATCTCCATATTACCAATTTTTATAGGATTCTTGCTTGTCAAACCAAGATCTTCCAAGATACGAATTTGCTCCCGACTCTCTAGAGAAAAGTGAATTTTAACATCAACATTCTTTGCACCCCTAAACCCGGGAAGGGTTGCCATTTCCGAGTGACGAGTGAAAAACACCTCACGTTCACCTAAAGGTTCAGGAAAGAATACTTTTTCTTTACCAGAAAGAGGAGAAACTTCCTTCATTTTCCCATCCTGGAATACCATTGGATTAGAGGTGAGTTCCTCAAAATTAGTTCGTATTGTCATTGATCTCCCACTCACTTTGCTTCCGGGCTTTGCCACATGGCCTCCTGCTATAATATGAATTCCTCCAACCTTATCTAGCTTAGCTGCCCCATAACTCACAAATATGTTTGTTATTCCAGGACTATTACCCATGCCCATTATTACTGTAATACCTGCCTTTTTCGCAAATTCATTTAACTCTAATTGCTTAAGCGAATCATAATAAAATCCACCAGCATCGCAACAGTGTCTCTTGGCATCGATAACAGCCTTTGTAACACCCACGACATGCTCGAACCACGTGGCATTCGCTACAACATCAAATTGTCTTATCTTCTCTATCAATCTTTGAAAATCTCTCAAATCAACATATTCAGCTGTTAGTTTATTATTTCCCACTCTCTCAACATATCGCTTTGCTTCTTCAACTCTAACATCCCCGAGAACCACCTTCGATACATCATTACTTTTAACAAGATCCCAAGCTGCACCCTTTCCCACACGTCCACTTCCACCCAAAACTAAAACCTTCATTTTAATTCCCTCCTCGTATAATTGAAATTTCGAAACTGTTTAGCCATTTTAAGCAGCCAAGGGTAATGTAACCTCTGTTCTATCAGGTAAAGGCGGTAAAAAACCCTTTTGACAATAAGCTTTCAGAGCTTCCTCGAGAACAACAATTGGATCTTCCTTTCGAAGGTGCAGAGTTCGGAAGATCGACATCATGATGGCTTGGGTTTCAGCTCCTCTCTTGGAGCGATTGCAGTAAGAGTTTTTTCTGATAATGACGGGAGGACGAAGCATCCGTTCAACATAATTATTATCCGCAGTGACTTCAGGATGCTCTAGAAAGGTAAAGAGTTCGTTTTGATGCCTTCTCAACCGCTTCACCAACCGAAGACATTGGCGATCCCGCCAAGGCTGGTCGATGAGTTGAGCAAGGCGATCATGAAAGAGATGACATCTTTTAAGATAACCCTCTGGAGAAAATTCCGAACGACGTATCGCCAATCTGAGGACATCCTTGATGAGGCGTTTAAGTTTCTTCGTGAAGCGCCTCCACTCCGGGGTTCGATGAAAGACACTAGTGCGTATCATGTCCCGTAGAAGATGAAGGAGACACCGTTGTTTAAGGAACGCGTCAATCTTGTTGTAGGCCCCGAAGAAATCACAGATCAGGATGCCTTTAAAAACTTCCCCCAGGACCTCTCTAAGGACGGGAGAGGCTCGAGAAGGGGAGATCACATAGTAAACGATCTTGTCGTTGGTGAAACACCAGAGCCAATAGGCTTTCCCCAGAACCCTCCACCCTGTTTCATCGACATACAGAAGGGCACTGGTTCTGGCCATCATCCCCAAGGATTCGTACCAGGGGAAAAGGATTTGGGCAAGACGTTGCCAGGCAAGGGCGAGGCCCCCTGGAGTGACAGGGAAATAGAGGCAGCTGTTGAGATAGGTAACCACCTGTCTCAAAGGAAGTCCGAGATAAAAGTGGAGATAAGCGGTCTGGATCAGCAGACGAATCCCTATGGTGCTTTTGGGAAGGGCATCCTCAACCGGCGCTTCTACGGGTTTATGACATTTCGGGCAATAGTAAATCTGGATGATATGTTTTGTGATGACGGGCTTCACCTTCGGAAGATCTTCGGTAATGCGCTCTCGGGAAGAGACGGGCTCTCCGAGGGGACAGAGACATTGAGGGCAGTGGGTAAGAGTGTGGGGTTTAATTTCATCGACTCTTTCGGGAAGGGGCCGACGGACTCCTGGATGCCCCTTTCTTTCTGCCGGGTCTCTTCTTACGACCTTTAAAGAGGGAGGTTTTTCATAAGGAGCCCTCATCCCAGAAGGAGCGGAAGGGTCCTTCGGAAAAGAATCTTGGGCAATGGCCTCCTCCAACTCTTTCACCCTACGATCCAGTTCAAGGAGCTTTTGAAAAGTGGCCTCTTCTCCGGAACGGTATAAAGCGATGGCTTCTTCTTCAGTCAAGATGAGTAAGAACCTCCCGGAAATCTTTAACAAGGGGGTAAAGAAAAACAGCCTTGATCGGAACACAATAGCGATGGGCCGTGTCCCATCGCCCTCGACCCTGAGTGAAACCCACGTGAACCCAATTCGCAGCCCGATAACATGTTCCTTTAAAACGTGTGCTATCGACGAAGGTCTCCAGAAGCACAATGGGATGCTGATAGACCTTCTGCCAGTCTTGAGGAAGGAGTTTGGCCATCCTCCCCAAAAGATGAGAAGCCAGATGGGAAACCTGCACCCAAGGCAAAATAAGGAAACGGGTATTCTGGATGATAAACTGGATGTTTCGATCCCTGTGGGCAGGACTCCATCCGATGAAATGATCCCGACAAGCCACCTTCCAGGCAGCCGCTCCCCAGCCCATGCAGGCCAGGGGGCGATCTTGATGAAAAGCGATATATTTGAGATGTTCCCCCACGGTCTGGCAGTAACCCACAGGTAATGATAGGCCGCGACGAGACCTTTATAGAGAGGCTCCCAGTGGGTGCCTCGTACCATTCTGATCTCGATGGGACCAAGTTCCTGGAGGGAAGCCACAATGGGGTTCTGGCAGTGGAGGGGAATCTGAATCGGTTGGCGGCGCCTCGGGCCACTTCCGGGCCCTTTCTTCCGTGGAGGAAGCTCCACATAGCCTGCCCGCTCCAGACACAAAAGAAGTTCGCTGCAAGCCATGATTTTGGCCATGCCATTGCTTTGCTTCCAATCCCAGAGACGGCACAACTCTTGTGCGATGAATTTTCTGCCTTGGGCTCGATGCTTCTCAATAATGGAACGGATGAAAAAGATATCACTTTCAGCGATCCTTCGGCCTCGCATGATAAGTGGCGTATCCATGGGCCCTTATATAAAATAACGCTTTTGAATACGCCAGTACTTTTTTAAAAATTTTTGTAAGATGCTTTATTTGGCTAAACTGTTACGTGATTCTTGATACATTTCTCACTGTCCTTTCCATATCTGGCCTCCTCCAATCATGTGGTTTGATACTTCCTTCTGAATCTCTTGGTTACCATCAAGGGTGATCCCTTTGAAAGGTTGTCCATTTATAGAATCATCAAGAAGTATCCGTTTATTAAATCTAAATCGATATCCCCTCTTTTTCCAAATCACGAGCAATATCAGAGAGTCCGATTTCGTGAAGTTTTCTTGAGGTCGGCCATCCCCTGCTTTTATCCCAACCACGCAATTGATAATATACTGTCTTGGCCTGTTCAAAATCGGGTTTTGAGATAGCTTGCTCCCCGTCACGTTTCGTAAAATACGATTCGTGAAGGGTGTCGCCATCTCGAGTTCTACCTTCTCTGACCATCATGGCTCTTCCGAGATTCCATATCCTCTCACCAACCTCATTTAATTCTTTTTCAGTGAGATCATGACCCGTTACTGCGCCTAGGAGTTGGCTTTCCAAAGAGGTATCTCCCATTCGATCCTTAGCTACGTGACTATGTATGATAGGATAGACCCAATCGCAGAGAACAAGAACATTGATCACTGCAGACCTGTTCTGGGCATAAACAATGGCCTCTGGCTTATAGCTAAACGTGGTATGATCAATAGCCACGTCAGAACCAAATACCTTGTTAGAAATTGCCTTGGCCCTTTCCAGAGTGAGGGTATAAGGCTGAGGTTGAGTTTGGTATGATTCAGAAAGTCGAAGGTAGGGATGCTGATCAATAATCGGACATCGGCTATCGAGCGCCCATAAAAGAGCAACTCCAGGATATTTGCGTATGGCGCCATGTTCTGCTGCTCCATAAGCAGGAAAATATTTTGAACAGAATTCCCAGCCTCCGTTAATTCTGTCTGCTGTTCTCGCACAACCCTCTGCTAAGATGTCACCGATGCTTTCTCGCTTTGCCACGAGATGCAAAAGTTTCTGAATGAATTCTCGACTTCCGATTTTATCAAAAGGAAGGTCTTTTTGCGGTTTTATCAACCCCTTTTTGTAAAGGTCTCCGAGAAATCTGATCATTTGACGGAATTCGAAGGTGTCCAGACCGAGGCGATTTGCCCAGACATAACTATCTGACACAGCCTGATCTCGTTCGAGCGTATGGCCATAGAATTGCGTAGCGGCGCTATAGTAATAGTAACTTGCACAATGAGCTGTCGACTCCCCTGCATCAGGAACATCAAGGTAAGCAAAACATGGCACAGGGCAACTAAAACAGGCCGTATTTTTCTTCCTGTACATATTAACGAATTGCTTTTGATCTTCTAGCTTCAATACCCTCGTCGTCCATTCTCGCATCGGGTTATTTGCAGACAAGTATCTTACTCTCTTTGAAACCTCGATGAGACGATCAGGGTCAAAGATTTTCAAAGGTTTTGTTCCCCTGACAGCAACAGCTTTAAGGTTCTTTGATCCCATAACTGCCCCAAATCCCGACCTTCCAGAAACAAAACTTGAATCTGAGAGGATCACTGCTAATCGACTCAAATTCTCTCCCGCTGGTCCTATACACAGAATTTTCGCAGAGGGATCCAGCTCCTTTCGAAGCCTGATTTGGGTGGAGTAAGTGTCTTCCCCAACATATTCTTTAGCATTTCTGATTTCCACTCTGTCGTCACAAATCCAGAGGTTGACCCACTCCTCTGACCTTCCCTGGATTACCAAGGCATCATATCCTGCAAATTTTAACTCCGGTCCCCAGCTCCCTCCCATTCCAGAACGTGTTACCGTCTCTTTGGGGTAACTTCTCGGGCTTTTAGAGATCAACTCAAACCTCCCTGAAGCAGGGGCTAATGTTCCTGTCAGAGGACCTGGAGCAAGAATCAGTCTGTTTTCGGGGTCCATAGATCCAACATCTGGGCTCACCTCATCCCAGAAGATCTTTAACCCGATCCCAATTCCACCGATAAATCGCTCTGCATAGGTTTGAGTTGATTCAATAGATGATTTCCGTTCAGTTAAGTCCACTCTTAATATCTTTCCAGTCCAACCAAAACCTGTTTCCATCACGAAGCACCTTTGCCGAATTCAACGACCCCCAGCGCATTGACAGGGCACCATTCCACGCACTGTGGATCTCCCTTGCATAAGTCACATTTGATGGCCGTATGTCGTTCGGGATCGAACCGAATTACATGGTATGGACAGACCTTTTCACAGGCTCGGCAGCCTGTGCAGCGTTCCCCACGAATATTCACCACCCCCAAAGCCTTTTCAATCTCTATTGCGGATTCAGGGCAGGCATAATAACAAGGTGCGTCGGAGCATTGATGACAGACCATCGGAATAAATGAGCCATTCAGAGGGTTTGATTTGATGAAAATCCGCGCACGTTCAGGATCGACGAACCCCTCGTGACTCAAGGAACAGATGAGTTCACACGTCCGGCAACCTGTACAAATTTTTGAATCTGCAGTAAGGGCTCTACGTTTTCGAAAATGGACTTCCAAAAATTCGAGATCCAATGCTATCTTATTTCTTCGTATCAAAGGCACAGCGGACATACCCTTCCTGGCATGGCGGACCATTCGCTATCCATAAAATTCTTGAGGTTAAATCAATTACCACCGAGGCATTTGTCCTCCACTGATCTTGGACAGGTTTTTTTTCGTCTGGATGTCGACAGACGGAATAAGGAAAACCGAAATGATCTCTCAAGGCAACCATGGCATCTTGAATGGTAATCTCTCCCGCCTTTTTTGTTAGTTCTTTTTCAACTCTTCGATCCCTGTAAATACTATTTTCTAAGCCTGTCCTCATGACACCATAATAACCCGGACCCGCCCCTTTGAAATGGTTGGCATGAACCAGTAGGCCCTTCTCAGGGAATACGACGTAAACCGTCTCGGGAGTGGCTTCGATATTAATCGAATCTCCTTCAGAGGTTGCAACGAGATAGTTTGCCGAAAATGAACGCGGAGTATGGAGAATGGTACCGATTACGTCACAATACTTTTCCTGGCTCAATGCCTTCCGTCGAATGAACGTCGTGGGCACTCCTTTCTCCATATTCTTCCCATCAATTTCACATTGGATGAAGTTGTTACAAATCCCCTGGCCAGCACTGTTCATTCCAAAGCGAGCCAGCTGTCCAGCCTCGGTAACAGTAAGGATATCAGGACCTTTCTCCTGATTGATCTGTAGGAGGATTGTTGTTTCTGCTGCCCAAGGTTTGTAGTCCCAATTCTGAGCTAAAATTGTGTTTCCCCCCGAAGTGATCTCTGGAAGGGCACAGAAGGCTGTACATCCTTCACCATGCTGTTTCATCCCATAAAGGATTTCTGTCCTAATATTAATGGTCAAAATCTCCTCAAATGTTCGAGCAGCTCCTTTTGCCATTCCCTTCATCTCTTCAATGAAGGTTTCATCATAATTTTTGATTTCCCGGACGAACTTTTTGGACAAGTCAACGGCCTTGTTCCAGTCTACTCCAGAGGACTTCAAAAACAGCTTCTGGTAAATGTCAATGGATCTTTCGATCAGCCTCTTCGCTTTCTCCCCATATTGAGAACCCCTTGAATAAGGGTCCCCTGAAATGATGATCTTCTCCAGTGCCATCTGCTTTCACCCTTCCATAATGTTCTTAAACCCCGCCCCGATTATGGTAACCCCTTCTCAACCCAATATTCAGCTATCTCCTTGGCAGTGGCAAACCACACATTTGGAAATTTCAACATGTAAGAAAGAAGCCGATCAAGGAGCATAATGTTCCCAGGTTTTCCGATAATCTGCGGATGAAACATGGTCGTGTAACATAATCCAAATTTGTAATATCCATCAAAGGCATTACTCCAGATCTCATATCCTGTTTGAGGGCTTAAAATTCGAGCATGATAGCCTGGTATCCCGGGATAGTCGGCAAAAAGGTGGAAGTCATCCATGTCGTAATATGAAGGAATAATTACCAGGCCATCTGCTTTGTCCGAGTTGGGTTGTTTCAACCTGTAAGGCAGATCGCTTCCCCTCAGGCTGGAGTCATAGATAAAACCGTTTTCCCATAAAAGGTCTAACGTGTTTGGAGAGAGATCTCCTCCTGCTGTCCGGTTGCCTACCGGCTTAGCGCCTGTAGCCTTCTCAATGGAATCCACTGTCAGCAAAAGTCTTTTCCTCTCCTCTTCCTTTGGAACGTCAGCGATATTCTCATGCATCCAACCATGGCATGCTATCTCATGGCCTCTGGAATGAATGGTCTCGATGACATCAGGATGGTTCAATGCATTCATGCCGACCACAAAGAACGTAGCTTTGATGCTGTAGGCATCCACTACATCCAAAATCCGTGGAATAACCCCCCCCCGCCAGACATACTGGCCCAACGAGAGTCGTCTTGGCATCTTTGCCGTTTCGGGTCTGTTTCCCATAAAAACCCATTCTGCGTCCAGGTCAAAAGTGATGCAGATACAGCATTGTTTCCCTTTAGGCCATATCTTTTCCATTTATTTATCCGGATTCATCGCCTCGTGTGCTCTAATCCTCATCTTTATCCTTTTATGCGATCAGACTTTCGATAATCGAATGGTTTCAGCACACCCAAGTCAATGAAGTTACATCTGATATCAGATTATAGATAATTACAGCACCCCATAATCATTTAAACGTGCAAAGGGGGGTTTATCCAACAATCCAATTTCAGCTTCATTTTACTCCCACCACGAGTCCGTAGATTAATCTGATGGAACGCTTTTTTGCCTATCTTACACAAGACATCTTTCATGAGCGAAGTTTCGGCATCAGCCGTGAACTAATCGCAGTCTTTGAAAATTACTTGATCGATCAGAACACACATCCCAAACCCTGTCGTTGAAAGGCCAGGGAAATGAAATCTTAGCCAAGTTGACCAGTTCGAACGAAACCCTGAAGTTGGAGAGAAACAATTAATTATACCTATCTATATAGCAGCACACTATAAACTCTCTCGTCCCTTCGATCTATTCCATCTCTTTTCAGGATAGACTTTTACTCAATGCTGTGTCGAGAATACTAAGAACCTTTTTCAACTGATCTTCTGATATGACCAATGGAGGCTGTATTCTTAACACATTCGCATAAATACCTCCAAAACCAAGGAGCACCCCATTTTCAAGACAAATCTCTCGGATCTTCTTTCCCTCATCACTGGCGGGAGTCTTCGAAGCATGATCACGAACCAACTCAATCCCAATCATTAAACCCTTCCCCCGAACTTCACCAATAAGTTTATGTTTGGCCTTCAGGCGTTCAAGTTGATCTTTTAAATACTCTCCTTTCTTCAAGGCCTCATCTGCTAAATTCTGCTCTTCAAGAAATTCGATATTGGCCAACGCTGCCGCACAC
>Ga0315279_10005617_pt1 | contig 16182 bp, 8 predicted proteins | sample YL17G06_20_MG_FD_203694 | JGI IMG/M metagenome (GOLD analysis project Ga0315279, IMG submission 203694) | Sediment microbial communities from Yellowstone Lake, YNP, Wyoming, USA - YL17G06_20 | ecosystem: Environmental > Aquatic > Freshwater > Lake > Sediment | place: USA: Wyoming | collected...
ATCTCTTATCGAAAAGCAGGTCGTATGAATCGCTCCGGGTGGCGCCGAGGCCGTTGACGTTGTAGGTGTAATCCATCGTTACGATGGGAAGGGCCTGGTTGTGCATATAGTCGATGGTGCTGATATCCTCGGCGATTTGCAGCTCCAGCTCGAGCATTTCGGTTCGGTTTTCGAGGGCTTTACCAACAATGTGCTGCCTCGGCAGCTCGTAATGAACAGGGTCGGGCAGGGTTGCGGGAATCAGGATAGTTGCGGTCTGCATTTCCAGACCGCCTTTATTGAGGACACGCTTGAGCTCGCGTTCTCTGTCGCGGAGATTATTTTCGGCTATGATTATGGCTTCGAGGCACTGGGCGACGCCGGCCTCGGCGCGGACGATTTCGACCGGCGGTCTTTCGCCTGTGCGGACAAAACGCTTGGCCTGCTCGAGCTGGGCTTTGGCGAGGTCGTATTGCTGCTTACGGACCTCCAGCTCCCTTCGGGCTGCATAAAGTCGCCAATAGACGCGGTCCACAGCAGCGATGACGCGAATGACTTCGAGCTTGGTTCTTGTGTCGGTTATCTGACGCTCGTAGCCGGCGATGCGGATGGCGTGAGTATTGGCGCGAGTGCCCCCGTTTCGTAAAAGGGGCTGGCTGATTGAGACCGAAGCATCCGAGCCGTATGAAGGGTTGAAAATTGAAAAAGTGGAATCGGTTTTGGTGCGGTTGTCGGCCAGGTCGAAGGTTACGGTTCCGCCGGTCCGCAGGGGAATCTTAACACCGAGGTCACCGCGCCAGTAGTCAACATTCGAGCCGCTGATGACATCGAGATAGGATGCGATGGGGGTGTCAGTCTTTGTGTACGACAGATTGGAGAAGAATGCGGCCTCGAAGCGAGCCTCTTCCTCGCTTACTCGCTCGGCAGCGATGGCGGGGCTTATGAGCTGGGCCTTGAGGTCGAGGTTGTTTTCGAGGGCCAGAGCGCGGCATTGCTCGAGGGTAAGGTCGAGTTGTTCAGCAGGCCGTTCTACGCCCGCCATAGCGGGCTTCGCGACGGCGGGGGGCTGGTTTACGTCTGGGGTGGGTCTGGGCTGGTCCTGGGCCTTTTGAAGGTTGAGCACTTCAATCTGGTGCAACTTCTGCGGCGGGATGGTGACTTCGTAGAACTGCTCGTTGCCGGGGAATGGTTCGCAGCCGGCCAGAAGTGACAATGCACAAGTTACAAATGCACAAGCCGCAAGGACACAGGGCGTAATGGCACGTCGGGTTGCTGGTTGTGGTCTTGTCGGATGGTTTTGGGGTGAACGTCGTTCAGGAAAGGATTTGCTATTCATGTCTTAATGCCTCGATAGGGTCAAGCCGGGCGGCTTTTATTGCGGGAAACATTCCAAAAAATATACCCACCGTGCCGGCAAAGCCGAACGAAAGCAGGATTGCCCAGCCGGGGATGTATGTTTTTTCGAGAAGGGGATTTATGCCCGATATTATCAGCGTAAGGCCCTGTCCCGCAGCGACGCCGACTATCCCGCCGACAAAACACAGAACCACCGACTCGATGAGGAACTGGGTGAGTATCGCGGATTTTTTTGCGCCGACGGCTTTGCGCAGGCCGATTTCTCTGGTTCTCTCGGAGACGGAGACAAGCATAATATTCATAATGCCGACGCCGCCGACCAGGAGGGAGATGCCTACGACGCCGCCTGCGGCCAGAGTAACGGTCATCGCAATTTTGTTGAAGGTATCCAGCGCACTCTGAAGGGACTCGACGCGGAAGTTGTCGGGTTCGTTTGGTCTGATATTGCGGGTGCGGCGCAGGAAAAAACTGATTTCGGCCTCGGCCTCTTCGAGAACCTGGGCGGACTTACTGGCGGCGAAGGCCCATATCCACGGCTCGCCGAGTTTCTTAAGAGTTCTGAATGGAATGAAGATTTCGTTGTGCTCCTCGTCACCCATGCCTAAGCCAAGCTCGGGTCTGCGTTCGATGACGCCGACAATGGCGAAGGTGTTGTAGCCGATGAGGATGGACTGGCCGATGCAGTCGCGGTCGAGACGCAGCTCGCCCCGCAATTTGGGGTCGATGAGGCAAACTTGTCTGGCCTGCATATCGTCGATTGCGGAGAAGGTGCGGCCGAGGACGACGGGGCGACTTTCAATCTGGTGATAGGCGGGCTCAATGCCCATAATACTGACATTTTCTACCGACTTTTCACCAAAGCGGACGGTCTGCTGGCCGGCAGAGCCCATACGGCTAAAGTGCGCCACCGACGGGCAGTGTTCGAGCATATCGTCGAAGTGTTCGGGCAGGAAGCGAATCGTCCACCAGGAAGCGTGACGCAGAGGGCCCTTGTCGGGGCGTCTGGACGAGATAAATATGGTGTTGGTGCCGAAGGTCTCAACCTGGGTGAGGATTTTGGCCTTCAGGCCGGTAAGGGCGGCGATGACGGAGGTGACAGACGCGACACCAATTACAATGCCGATGGTTGTAAGGATGGAGCGGGTCTTGTTCGCCCAGATTTGGGCTAATGCCAGATACACGCTCTGATAGGAGAGCCGAAATAATGACAGAGGTGCTGTGAATAAAGCAATCATCCGGACACCTCCGGCGGAAAACTGGTTTGGGCAGTCCTGTATGTCGGGTCCTGCTGTGCAGGCAGGTCGCTGTGGATACGGCCATCCTTCATATGAATAATCCTTTTGGCGTGAACTGCGACGCTTTCTTCGTGGGTTACGAGGATGATTGTCTGGCCCTCCCGGTGAAGCTGGTCGAACAGGGCAAGGATGTCCTCGCTGGTTTTGCTGTCGAGGTTGCCGGTGGGTTCGTCGGCCAGCAGAATGCTCGGGTTGCAGACAAGCGCGCGGGCAATGGCAACTCGCTGTTTTTCACCGCCTGAAAGCTGATTGGGCTTGTGTTTTATTCTTGCAGCGAGGCCGACACGTTCGAGGGCTTCTTTTGCGCGTTTGCGGCGGGCCAGCCAGCCATTTCTGGAGTAAATCAGCGGCATTTCGACATTCTTGAGCGCATTTAGCTGGCTGAGAAGCTCGAAGGACTGAAAGACAAAGCCGATTCGCTCGTTGCGGATGCGGGCAAGGGCGGCGTCACCCAGCCGTGTAGTATCGCAGCCATCCAGCTCGTAGCGGCCTGATGTGGCGCGGTCGAGGCAGCCGAGCACGTTCATCAGGGTGCTCTTGCCGGAACCGGATGGACCCATAATGGCAACGTATTCGTTTTCGTAAAGCTCGAGATAGACCCCGTCGAGGGCGAGGATTAACTCAACGCCGACTTTGTAGATGCGAGTAACATTCTCAAGCTGGATTATCAGTCTATTGTTTTTTTGCGGTGTTTTTTGAATCGTTTGCATCTGGCTTATTTTTGGTGCGGTCGGTCTCTTTCCTGGTTTTTACTTCGCGTTCGTCCTGTATCTTCTGGTCGTGCTTGATGCTCTCGAGGACCTTGTAGGGACCGACAATTATCCTGTCCTGCTCGGCAAGCCCTGAGAGAATGACGGTACAAGTAAGGTCGCTGGCGCCGATTTTGACCGGCGTGGCGACTGCCTTGCCGTCTATGTAGCGATAGATAACGACAGCAAAAGTTTTGTTGGGGTCAACCTCAGGAGACTTTTCGCGAATCTCGAGAGGGAGAGTATCGATTTCACGACCGAGGACGGCCTGGGTGGGAACTTTAAGAACATTGGCGTGTTTGCGGGTTTCGATTTCCACATGTGCGGTCAATCCTTCGTGCAGCCGCTGGTCAACATTCTTCAGCAGAACCTCGGTCTTGTAATATTTTGTTCTGGTGAACGAAATGGTGTGAGCGAGAGCGATGGAATCAACGATTCCTTCGAAGGTGCGGTCCGGGAACGCATCGATGTGAACGATTGCCTTCTGGCCGACTTCCAGTTTGCCGACGTTGGATTCATCGACCTCGGCGACAACGAGCATTTTGGACAGGTCTGATACTTCCATAATTACGGTGCCGGGGTTATTCATTGTGCCGAAGATTACGACCTCACCAACTTCGGCGTTGATGCGCGTTATGATGCCATCGATGGGGGAAGTTATGGTTGTGTAGCTGAGGGCCTCGCGGGCCTGTGTGATTCTGGCGTCGGCGGCTTCGAGATTATGCTGGAGGACAAGTAAGTTCAGCTCGGCGGATTCGAGGGTGTGCTTTGCGGCCTGCCACTGGGATTTAAGCTCATCAACTTTGACCCTCGCCTGGTCGAAGGTGGCCTGGCTGATGTCGCTGGACTGGAGCAGCTCCTTTTGGCGCTGCAGGTCAGTTTCGGCCTGTTTGAGCGATGCCTCGAGGCCGGTAAGGGTTGCTTTCTGGCTGGCGATTCTGGCTCTCTCGACTTCGATTTGTGCGGCCTGTGCTGCACGGCCGGCCTCGGCGAAAGCCAACTGGCTCTGGAGGTCCTTATCATCGAGGCGGACCAGGACGGAGGGCGGAACGGCGGGATTGGCGTTTGGGTCGCCGCAGGTAACACGAGCCCCTTCCTCATAGGGCAGCTCGATGATGCGGGCGGAGACCTTTGCGCTTATTTCGACCTTGGTCTTGGGTTCGATCTGGCCGGGGGCGCTGACAAATTCGACCAGGTCGCCCCGCTGGGGCTGCTGGATTCGGACGACCGTGGGTTTGAGGGATGCGAGGATTTTGGTCCAGATGAACATACTGAGGCCCCCGAGAGCTGCGAGAATAACGGCAGCTACAATGATAGCTACGCGATATTTTTTCACGATAAGACCTCGCCAAAAGAGAAAAAAATTTAGTTCGTAGTTATCAGTTGTTAGTTCATAGACTACGAACTCCGAACTACAAACTATCCATTACTGTGGACTTGTCCCCTTTATACTCCCCCTGCACACAAAAGGTTACACCAATTTCTCCACACCTCATATTACAAATCTGCACCAGGAAAAGCAAATATTTCGAGCATTATCTTGTCAAATCTGCTCAATGGGTTATTTTAGTGACAGACAAATCCAGTCCCGACATTCATCCTTCGGAGACCTACGGAGAACGGAGGTCGGGGCAGAAACAGGAGGCAGAAATGAAGAATCTATTACTGGCTGCGTTAGTTGTATGGGCGGTTCGCGAACCGCCCATACTGGCTTCATCAACGAGTGCCGCCGAAAAGGAAAACATAGTCCAAAACGGAGGGTTCGAGCAGGCCCGCCTACCCAAAGTGTTCGTCGGGCAGGACACAGATTGGGATGGGATGGCGGATTGCTGGCAATTCGCCGGAGATAAGGGGGTAATCGTTACCTGGGATCGTGATGAAGGATTCACCGGGCAGTTTAGCCAGAAGCTTACCTGCACCCAATTTACCACCCTCTCGCCGGCCAGCCATGCAATGCTCTGTCAGGTGAATACCATTCGGTTGGAAAAGGGCAGGTGGTATAGAATCTCTTTTGCTGCTAAACAGGAAGGTATGCCGGGTCGAGCGGTGCATGTGGCCATCTCGAATATGAAACCGTGGCGTAACTGCGGCCTGGAAGAATCCTTCCGCGTATCCTCCGCGTGGAAGCAGTTCGAGTTTGTCTTTCAGGCCGCTGAGACGATTTCGGAGAATATCCGCCTTCAGTTCTGGTACACCTCGACAGGAAGTTTTTGGCTGGACGATGTGCGATTGGGACTCTCTGAACCAGTGGTAAAAAGATTCACGGAGGTAATACCGCCTGCCGCCGCTGTGAACCTCCTGCCCAACAGCAGCTTTGAGTGTGGGACCAGCGGCTGGGGAAGCATCGCTGACCTGCCTGGCTGGGGAGGGAATTTGAATCTGCCTGTGGGGACAGTGGATACCACCACAGGAAAGTTTCATAGGTCAAGTTTCAAAATCGCCCTCACGCCACAGACTATTCCTGTCTATTATTTCGATTATTTTCCGCTCTACCGTCTGGCTGTGAAAGCCCCGCTGTTAGCCAACCAGGGCTGGATTACAGCAGAGCCAGGTGTGGATTACACTTTATCTGCCTATATGAAGGCCGATTCCAACGGTTTGGTCGGGGTGCTCTCAATTAGGCAGGCATTCCGAGGCAGTTTGCGGCGGGATGTGCATCTCACAGCTAAATGGGAGCGGTATTCTTTTACCTTTCAGCCTCAGTCCGACCAGGTGTTCGTCGCTTTGGGTCTGGATTTAGAGGCATCGAAGCAAGAGACGGGGACAGTATGGGTTGATGGGGTCCAGTTGGAGAAAGGTTCACAGGCAACACCCTACCTGGCTCGAACAAAGGTGGAAGTTGGATTAGAAACGGACCGTCTGGGAAACCTTTTCACTTATGGCACAGAGCCAAAGATGACCGCTAAAGTTTTCAATGCCGACGAGGCCCCTCGGTCTGTTACGCTGCGTGCATATACCACCGACTTCGATGATGTGGTCGTCCGTGAAACCTCTGTCACGGTTGATATTCCACCGGCCAAGATAGTGATTGTGCCCATTAGCACCGGCGTGCGGCAGAAGGGTTTCTATCGGCTGCGCCTCCGGGCCGAGGGTGCGGAAGTAGTACCTATTCAGTCGATGCGATTTGCCATCATCGAGCCATATACAAAGTCAGACAGCTTATTCGGGATGAACCACGCTTATCCCTGGCCTCACTTGTTAGACCTGAGCAAACAAATCGGACTCTGTTGGTTCCGTGATTGGTCACTGAAGTGGCATGACATAGAGCAGCAAAAGGGAAAGTTCGAGTTCACACAATCCGATTATCAAATCAGCCGCGTCTTGGAACGAGGGCTGAACGTGCTGCCGCTGCTGCCTTTTCCTTCCGCCAACTGGTCATCAATCGCCGGTCCAGAAGTAAAAGTAACGGAGGACTACCCGGCCAGCAGGGAGCGTATCGCCTATATGCCGCGTGACCTGGGGGAGTTTGCTGCTTATGTGCGCACGACGGTGCAGCACTACAGGCAACGTCTCCACGTGTGGGAGATATTAAACGAACCTATTTATACTTCCTACGCCCTGCCTCGGGACAAAGGATACAAGGTGGAGGACTACGTGCGGTTACTGCAGGCAGCCTACCAGGCGGTGAAGGAAGTTGATGCTAATGCGTTTGTCATTGGAGGTATCGCAGACGGTGCCGCCGCCTACACGAAAGAGTTTATAGATGCCAACGGCTTGCGATGGGTAGATGCCCTGAACCTGCACATCTACCCCGGCTTGACGGCGCCTGATGAATACGAAGAACCCTTGCGTCAGTTGCGTGAGCGGATGCGTTCTGCCGGAGCGGACAAACCTATCTGGTTTACCGAAGGAGCATACTATGCGGACGATGACAAACCTTTTGAGCCGTATAATGATTGGCTTACTCCGGTTGACTCCGAAATCGAAGCCGCCGAGTGGCAGGTCAAGTTCAACACGCTATTGTTAGCTTATGGGGTGGAGAAAATCGTCTATCACTCTGGTACCCCTGGCAGCATAAATGATGAGGGCCTTTCTGGTATTTTCTTCGAATGGGCAGGAGCACCCCGGAAGATGTTAGTCACCCAGTCGGCAATGGCCGGTTTGCTGTCGCCGCCTGTAAGGTCCCTCGGTCGGCTCAAATCCCCTGAAACGGTAAAAGCATACGGATTTGAGACCGATGGGCGAACGGTAATCGTCGCTTGGGCACAGGAAGGTGCAAAACCAGCAGAATTGTCTCTGGCTGGAAAACCCTGGCGAGTAGTGGATTTACAGGGCAACGAGTTGAAAGTTGACAGCATAATACTGACAGAGCGCCCTGTGTATTTTGTGGCAAAAGGAACTGCCCTGAAACAATTCCCGTGGTAGCGCCCCATTGCTGTTATAGAAACTAATACAGGCTATTTCTCTTTCGGCGGCGCAATGGTGATGTCAATCTCACGCACCGCCCCTAACACTGACAGAGGTTCGCCGAAATCCTGTGGCCGGCCAACAGCCAGGACTTGCATCTTGTCAGGTTTGAGGTGTTTCTGCGCAACCCGCAGAACATCTTTTTTGGTCACTTTTTCTATGTTCTCTTTGGTCTTCTCCAGAAAGTCGGCTGGGTATCCGAAGTATTCGTATGTCATAAGGCGGTTTATGATTTGGCCTTTGCTGTCGAAATTGAACACGAACGAATTGAGGTAACTGTCTTTCGCCAGTGCCAGCTCTTCATCGGTGACCTCGCTCTCCGTCATTTTTTTCACTTCTTCAACCATAGCACGTATTGCATAGACTGTGCTTTCCGATTTGGTCTGGCAGCCCACGTAGAACACCCCCGGATGGTCGTAGCCGGCGGAGTAAACCCCGAACACCGAATAGGCCAGCCCTTTGCGTGACCGCACGTTCTTGAACAGCCGGCTGGTGAATCCCTCGCCGAGAACCGCATTCATCATCGTCAATGCATAGTAATCGGGGTCGTTCATCATCCCCCCTATGTGGCCGAGGAAGATAGCCGACTGGTTGATGTCATCTTTGCGAACGAGATTCACCGTTGACCTGAAGTCATACTGCATCTGCGGCGCCTTCGGCACTTCCACATCAACTTTTTCCCAGCCCTTGAAGGCCTCGCCTATCTTTGCAACCATCTGCTTTGTATCGAAGTCGCCCCAAATAGCCAGCATCACATTGTTAGGATGATAGAACCTTTTGTGGAAGGCAACAAGGTCGTCTTGTGTGATATTGTCAATCGTCGCGTACTCGGTATGCCGGGCATATACGCTTTCCGGGCCGTAAATGACCTTCACATACTCACGGTTTGCGATGGACCTCATATAGTCGTTGCGGCGGGCAATGTCGCTACGCTGGGCAATCTTAGCAAGTTCTATTTTGTCCTCGCGAAAAGCAGGATTCATCAGCACATCGGCCAGGATCGCCAGACCCTTGTCAACATCCTCTTTCAGCACCGACATCGATGCATAACCAGAGTTTAACTCGATACTGGTCTCCACCAAGGCAGCAATCTGCTCCATCTCCTCGTCGATCTGGTCGCCTGTTTTGCTGGTGGTGCCGCCCGTTCTCATTACGGTGCCGGTAATAGAAGCCAGGCCGACTTTATCCGCCGGCTCATAGACGGAGCCGACCCTAATCATTGCTGAGGCATTGACCAGGGGTAATTCATGGTCCTCCAGCAAAAATAGTTGCATCCCGTTGGCCAGAGTGACCCGCTCAACCTTGGGGATTTTGACATCGCCAATCTTAGGGTATTTCAGCTGGCTGTAACGCGCGGTCTGTTCGCCAGCACAGCCGGCTACCACCACGCACAACCCCAGAACGAACAAGCGAAAAATTACTGCAGTTAACAATCTGTTAGCTCTCATTTTGCAACTCCTATTCTCTCAGTCGTTAGTTACTATCTACTATCGACTGTTTCAATGACGCCTACTGTTCGATTTTTGGTCGTAAAACACTCTTTCGCAACGCGTCGGATATCCTCTACTGTAACCTTATCGATTTTATCGAGTTGCTTAAAAAGATTTCGCCAGTCACCGGTTACGACTTGGTAAAATGTTAGCTGTGAAGCAAGACCCATATTTGAATCAAGCTGCCGAATAAGATTTGCACGGCTGCGTGTCTTTGCCTTTTTCAGCTCCTCAGGTGCAACGGGTTCTGTTTTTATTTTTTCGATTTCAGCATAGACGGCCTGCTCACATTCCTGGTTAGTATGACCTCTGGCAGGAGTAACCGAAAAGATAAACAAACCCGGATATTTATTCCAGGCCTGCACGGCGTAGGTAGAGACGGCGATTTTTTTCTCCTTTACCAAGCTTTTGTATAATCGCGATGTCCGCTCAGTGCCCATAATATCAGCGATGACCTCGAACACAGCACTATCGGGATGATTAACATTCGGCTGATGATAGCCAATCATAACCTCTGGCTGCGCAGGGTCTTCAACAACAACCCTGCGTTCCCCGCGTTGAGGCGGCTCTTCTGTCTCTACCGGTTCGGGCTTGAGACCGCTGGGGATATGACTGAAATATTTCTCTGCCAGCTTTTTTATTTCTTGCGGGTTAACATCACCGACTATCGCAACGGTTAGATTGCTCGGGCAATAGTATTTTTTGAAAAAGGCCTCGGCTTCGGGGCAGGTCATTGTCTTTATATCGCTCATATGACCTATCACAGGTTCTCCGTAAGGATGCGCTTTGTATGCGATGGCCTCAAACTCCTCCCACAAGCGAAATAGAGGAGCATTTTCTGACATACGGCGCTCCTCCGTTACAACGTCCCTTTCCTTGTAGAATTCTCGAAGCACCGGGTTTAGGAAGCGGTCCGACTCCAGTAACGCCCATAGCTGGGCCTTATTCGATGGAAGGCTGACAATATACTGGGTTGCATCATTACTGGTGTAAGCATTAAAACCCACTGCTCCTACCCGCGTAAGGATTTCTTCATATTCATCGTGCACCATACACTTCTGGGCTTCCTGCTCCGCCTCTTTGAACTGCTTCTCGAGCTGCTCCAGCCGGGCTTTGTCTGCCTGGTCGCCCTTGCGGCGCTCCACCTTCATCGCCTCGAACAGCTCATCCATCTTCGCCATCGCCTGGGCTTCCGCCTTATAGTCCTTCGTGCCGATGGTCTTGGTCCCTTTGAACGCCATATGCTCAAACAAATGTGCCAGACCTGTGATTCCCTTAACCTCATCAACAGAGCCAACATCAGCGTATGTGTGGAATGAGACTACCGGCACCTCGTGCCGCTCCAGCACAAGAAATTTGAGGCCGTTGGCCAGTGTAAATTTGGTCATCCGCTTTTCAAATTCTGATAGGTCCTGAGCTTGGGCCGACTTCGGAGCAGCCGCACCTATAACAAAAAGCAGCAGTGCCGTAAAACTGACAGTAATACAAAGCTTTCGTATTGCGTGCCTCATAGTTTTTTCTCCTTTGACGCGGACGCCGTTACACTACCACATTATCTGTTTCTCATTATCAACTGTAGGTTATTAAAGCCGATGTCGCGGCATTGTCAACATTAGAAACATAAGCTGAGTCTCCCACCTGCAATGACCAAAGAAATTACAACTCTAACGGCGGTATCTCAATTTTAAGGTGACTCTGCAATTTCTTTCTCAAATCTTTCGCAGCTTCTGGGAAATCCTTTACAACATTCCTGGTTTGATTTGGGTCGTTTTTTAAGTCATATAAACAAGGTCCTTTGCCCTTGTCGTTGCCTCTTATGTGCTGGAAATAGTGCCAATCTAAATTATGGATTGCCCCGAATGTGTTGAACACCGTGTAAACATCGTCATGGAGAGATGGGACCTTGCCGCTTACCAGTCTCCAGATGTTCTTCCCATCCACATTTTCATAATCATTGATTCCGAGCAATGCAAGGAATGTGGGCATAAAATCGACGGCACTGACCAGTCCGTCAACACGTTTTTTAGCAAACTTCTTGTCCGGATGTCTTATAATCAACGGTATATGAGTAACACAGCCGTTAAGAAGACCGGGGGTCTTCTGCACGCAGCTCTGCTCGCCGAGATGGGTGCCGTGGTCTGTCGAGAAGGCAATAACTGTATCGTTCATAAGACCCAGTTGTTCAACCCTCTTCAAAAGACGGCCGATACAGTAGTCGCTGAATGTTACCTCTGCTGCATAAAGGTCTCTGATAACAGGCAGGTCGTCAGGATGAATGTCGCTGTTTCTGACTCCATAACCGAATAAATATCTCTCATACGGATATTGGTCGCGATACATTTTCTGGAATCGTACAGGTGCATCCCACGGCTCATGAGGGTCGAACATATCTATCCACAGCATAAATGGCTTGCTGTTTAGGTTCTGCTCAAGCCAATCCATAGCTGCCTTACAGGACCGGGCACAGAAGTAATCTTCCGCGTCTTTTCTGTCCTGCGTGTTCATCAGGTATTGACGCATGTTTGCATCATAACGTTCGTTCCACAGATGAGCAGGCATATGCTTTTTGGGGTCGAATTTTTCCTTCGGCCCACTTTTCCAGAGGTCTGTTTCCTGACCGCGAACCCAATGCCAGGAATCGAAACCTCGATGGAAATTATAGCTCGGCTTGAAATAATGATAAGTGTCAACAATAAAACCGGTTGTAACGCCGTGTTTTTTGAGAATCTCGGCAAAGGTGACATCGTTATCAGCAAGCGGCTGCCACTTCGATTCGGGAAGGACGCTTTTGCCCGTGTGATATACCCTTCGGCAGGGAATGGTCGGCAGTCCTTCTGTGGTTACATCTGTGAATCTTACACCTTCTTCTGCAAGCTTATCAAGATAAGGGGTCTTTACGCGTGTGCTTCCATAACAGCCGAGGTGGTCTGCCCTCCAGGTATCGGCAATTATTACAATCATATTCAGACCGTTGGATTTTGAGGCCCCGCGGGCGGAGGGTGCTTGCTTTGCAGAGCTTTCTAAATCACCTGTCCAGACCGGCATTTTTGTGTCCTTGTCCTTTTGCTTGTTCGCGCCGGCTGCGCTCAAAGCCACAGCACCCATTGTGGCAATGGTTCCGATGAAATTGCGTCTGGTAATTAAGTTGTCATTTTTCCCTGAGGGTCTGTGGAACTTTTTTTCTCTGTGACTTTCCGTTTTATCCGGCATATTACTCTCCTTACAAAATATGGCAGTATTCTACCTCTTTAGAACCAAACGCTGTGAGGTCGGGTTCTCTCATATTAGCTCCACCCGGAACGGTATCGGCTTTGGCAATCATCACAATAAACTACTCATTTCGGTATTATAAGCTACTTGAATATGCAAAGAAAAACAAATCCAAAATCATCCGAGAGGATTTAAGAGAACATAAAAAATCGCAGGACAGATGGGCTTGATTGCCCTATCTGCGGGAGCAGGGTAATGCCAAAAATCGCTGAAAAGCCCAGTTTTCATCAGATGCGGAGATGGTTGTGGTATGTAAAAATCGTGGGCCAAAAGCGGTTTTGGAGAGCAAATTCCTGAGTTTTTTTGGTGATTTTGCAGTGAAATCTGTAAAATCTATAGAAAAAATTTGTAGAAAAAGATTCTCAGATTATTGCACTTTACAGAGAGTTTTGATATAATCAATCTTAATTAGAAGGTGGGAAGGTGTTTGTAAAAATGTTAAACCGGAATCCCGAATAGAGGTGATTGACACTCATTGGACACATTTGAGGTAAGGGTATATGCACGAGGGACGAGAGACGATGGACGACTCAATTTAAGTCCGCGCCAGGCAAGTCAGTGCGCGTCAGTGTTAAATGTTTTTGTTCCTTGAAAGGAGGAATTTATGTCCAAGAAAAAGTTAGTATCCATTTGTGCTTTTGTCGTACTGTTTGTGGTAACGTGTGGGATAGCTGAGGCCAACTGGGCGGAAACCTTCGCAGGCGGCAACTATGACCTTGCTACTTGGCAGTACTTTTGCTACCCGGATGTGACCAAAACTTACACCCACACAATTCTGCCCGGCCCCCCCGGCAATTACTACCTCAGTCTGGATGAGACCTCAATGTTCGACCCGCCTAATTACCTTTATGGCTCGGCATTCGGCATGGCCATGGGTAAGTCAACCGATGTCTTCACTGATGTCCGTGTCGGGGCGGTAGTCAATGTTACTGGTGATGCTTCTAACAATATTCACGGTTTGGGTGCAAGAGTTGAATATTTCATTGACAATGGGCAAGTAACCGGCGCTCCCGGATTGGTTGCTACTAAGGCTTATGTGATGCTCATAAACTGGCAGGATGGCCCGACAAACTTTAAAATAGAAGTCCAGAAGATCACCTTCAACAAGAACGTGTCGAAGACAGACTTCGAGATGGCGGTGCCAGGCACTAACCACGCCAGAAGCTACTATGCGGAACTCGATGTGGTCGGCTCGGGCCCCGTGTATGTTACCGGTAGTCTCTACGAATACAAAGGCGGCCCACTGGTAGCGAGATTGCCGACAATGGTTGACACCAATGCACAAGACTCGTGGGAGAACCCGGATAATCCACAAACGCCATTTAATGATGTCCTGGTCTTTACGTCTGGCGTCAGCGGCATCTTTGCAATGCATGACGAAGAAGGCGCCACGCCGCCGGGCTACCATGTTACCTTTGACGACATCTCATCTATCTCCAACGGGCCGGCAGCGGTTAATCCGAGCCCTGCCGATGGCGCTACCGGCGTCTCCCTGAATGCCGACCTGAGCTGGAAAGAAGCGGCTTTTGCCACTTCACGCGACCTGTGGCTCGGTAAACAGGGAGCTATGCACAAAGTTACGCCTTCGCCTGCCGGCAAAACTTATGACCCCGGCACTCTCGAATTAGGCAAGACCTATCAGTGGCAGGTTGACGAAATCGGCTCTCCCACTGTTACAGGTCGTATCTGGAGCTTTACCACGGTGCCGTGCCTTGTCGTGGATGATTTTGAAAGCTACACCAACTCCGACCCCAACATAATATATAAAACGTGGTTAGATGGCCTGGGCTACAATCCACCAGGCAACGGGACCGGCTCAAAGGCGGGTTACCGCGACCCCAATTATGCTGAGGTAACCGTCGTTCACGAAGGCAGGCAGTCGCTGCCAGTTGATTACAACAACACAAAGTTACCTTATTATTCAGAGGTTGACCGCACGTTCGATACCCCGCAGGATTGGACAGCTTATGGCGTTAAGGCGCTGACATTGTGGCTTAGAGGATATCCGTCAGTGCCTGCTGGCACCTTTGTAGAGTCTCCTCCAGGCACCTGCACAATGACCGCTTCCGGCACGGACATAGGTGATGTGCCGGACGTGAGAAGGCCATCGCGGTTCCACGATGAGTTTCACTACACTTATATGCAGGTGTCCGGCGACTATGCGATTGCAGTAAAGGTCGAGAGCATAACTAACACTAATGAGTGGGCAAAGGCCGGCGTAATGATTCGTGATTCGGCAGACGCTAACTCCATGCACGTGATGGCATGTCTTACGCCCAGCTCCGCCAACGGCATTGCGTTCCAGAATCGTGCTGTCGCTGGTGGTCCCAGCACTAACAGCAACAACCCCGGCTTTAACCCTCCGTACTGGGTATCGCTGACGCGTCAGGGTAACGACTTCGAAGCCGGTTATTCGCCTACCGGCGCTCCGGGTAGTTGGACGCCGCTCGGCTTTATAACTCTCCCAATGCCCGACCCGGTCTGTATAGGTTTATCATTGACCTCCCATAACGCTTCGGCAACCTGCACAGCCGTATTCTCCAATGTCGGCTTATACAACATTGTAGATAATGTTTACGTTCCTGTGACACCATCGTGGACGTCTAAGGACATCGGTATAAAGAGCAACGTTGCTGCACCGCTGTATGTGACCTTGCAGGATTCAGGCAATAACTCGGCAACGATAACCAACCCCGACCCCAATACAGTTCTGACAACCACCTGGCAGCCGTGGGATATCGCCCTGAACGAGTTCGCCGATGTGAACGACGTGAACTTGGCAGCTATCAAGAAGATAACTATAGGTATCGGCAACAAAGGTGCTCCACAAGCTGGTGGTACAGGAACCATATACGTTGACGACATCCGGCTTTACCCGCCCAGATGTATGCCTGACCGTGTAAAAGGCGATTTAAACAACGACTGCTTTCCCGACTACACAGACCTTGACATATTGGCGGACAACTGGCTGGTTACGCTGCCATCCTCGCTCAATTCTGGTCTGGAGGCATATTACATGTTCGAGGGTAATTTGCAGGACAGCTCCGGCAAGAGCCGCCATGGTGACGGTGCACCGGCTTATGCGGCTGGTAAGGTCGGCCAGGCAGTTAGCCTGGATGGTATAGATGACTATATTGAGACACAGGTTAATGCCTCCGGCCTCGGCATCGGTGATGGCAAACCCAAGACGGTTGCCGCCTGGGTCTATACACGCGCCTTCAATGATGGTGGTATCTTCGATATGGGTGACTACGTCAATGGGCAGAATTTCTCCTTGAGGACGATGGCCACTACCAACATCTGGCGAGCACAGCGTTTTGGCTACCCAACCTATGATTTTGACTTTGAGTATCCATCGTTGAATACCTGGGTTTATATGGCCCTTGTATATGACGGCAATACCGCCGGGAACGAGAGCAGAGCGTATGCTGATGGTGTCCTCGTCGGAACTCAGACGGTGGCGTTGAATACGGTTGACACCGTTCCGTTCCGTATGGGGCGCTGGCAGAACTCTTACTTCAGCGGTCTCATTGACGAGCTTCGTGTTTACAGCCGTGCCTTATCATTGGCTGAGATTCAGTACCTTGCGGGCAAGCCCAGGATTGATATTAATAACGATGGTACTGTTGACTTCAG
>Ga0315279_10005618_pt1 | contig 16180 bp, 10 predicted proteins | sample YL17G06_20_MG_FD_203694 | JGI IMG/M metagenome (GOLD analysis project Ga0315279, IMG submission 203694) | Sediment microbial communities from Yellowstone Lake, YNP, Wyoming, USA - YL17G06_20 | ecosystem: Environmental > Aquatic > Freshwater > Lake > Sediment | place: USA: Wyoming | collected...
CCTGGTTTGTCCGAAATTACCGAATATGAGGGAAAGCTATCTACGAGACAAAGATGGGCCTCAACATGTATATGGGATTCAACGATGAAGCTACTGGAAGTATCGATATCGAGTCCGTTCCGTACCTCGATCCGAAGAAGTATGATGAAGTAACGCGTAATGAGATATACAAAGCCTGGGCACTGGGCTGGATGGCAAAACATCCGGTTAGGAGTAGCACCTTGTTTCTGAAGAAACTGCTATTGCTCTACAATCCGGTTCCGACATCTCCCGGAAGCACGAAGTTGATTGGTTTGGTTTGGTGGCTGTTCCTGCTAAGTTTGGCAGGTGTTGGAATCGTCTTTGGGTTGAGAAACATGGAGCGATTTCAGTATCTCTATATCGTGTTGATCTTCTATACGCTGCCCCACGGTCTTGCCTTCGGTGCTATACGATTCAGGGTACCATTAGAGGTGATTCTGATCCTGTTCGCCACACTAGGCGTGGATGCCATCACAAGAATCCGCAACCTCGCCGGCGGGTCTTCGAAAAGTTTGGCACCAATTGCTCAACCTCGCCAAGGACTCTAGGGAATAGAGTCCGCACTGTCTCAGCCACGTCGTAAGCGGCCAGACCTGCCGATGGTCTTTGCCCGCCAGGCTCACCGCTGACCTTCTTTCCGCCGAATCTCTTGCTGGTTTCCTGCGGGTCAGACTCCGTCCTGGGCTCCCGTAATCTCACTGGGAAGCAAGTCGCTAGTGGGAAGCCAGCGGGGCGTCGCGTGGATAGCAAGTACCCATCTGCAACCCTTTGTTGGACTTTCAGTAACGCTGGGGCCCTACGCAAAGGGTAACGGCGGTTTCGATCGTCCACGTTTGTGTCCATTAATGAGGTTCAGTCACGATTTGATCGTGGCACTAACACCTTGTAATACAATAAATTATCAAGTCGGATCAAAGAGCAATATTTTTCTCTTCTGGCACAGTGTGTGCAATGTATACGGGATGCAAAGGGCTCTGAGACCGCGACCTGCTCAACCAACCCCGGCAGGAGCGATCCGCCAAGAAGGCAACAGGGCAGCCACAGGCAGATTGCGGTCGCGGCTCAGAACCTTTCGCAGGAAGGGTACAGCCGAACTCGGCAAGGTCAACAGAGACAACAACGGGGGTCAGTCCTAATGCCCGTATATAGATGAGAAGACCAGAAGCAGCCAGAGGAGAAATCAAGAGGAAGAAAGCAGTACCAAAGCAAGACAGCGAGCAAAGCTGCAACGCAGAGCGCGGTCAACGGTGGCCGCGCTCAAAAAGAAATTGAAGAGGCTCCCTGCTACTCTCGTGACGCTTCGCAAGTTACGACCACTTTGCGGTCGAGCTGATGCCTCCCTTGCGTTTTGTGGAAGCCACGGTGTTGACGGGGAGCCAAAACTTTTGCTGAGAACTCCTGTGTGGAACTCGCCAGGGACTGCCTTGCCTTGAGTTACAGTTTGACGGGGAGCAACTCCAGCCCTTGCTGTGCCGAAAACACCGTTTTGACGTTTGGGGCAGCGTAGTCAAAACTTTTCGCCGGGCCTCCTTACCCTCTTCTTGGCCGTGCCTGCGCCGGCTTCGCTTATAGAGGCTCCCAGCAGGCCCCCGCCGGGCCGAATTCGGTTGATTTTGGCTCTGCCTGGTGATACAAAAGAAGATGTGGAAAAGCGACGTCATGACCCACACTTTGAGGGGCCGAGTGCCTCAGGTAGTCCCAACCCTTCCGTGGGAGTGCTTCCGAACAGGTACACTGTGGTGGAGACTATCTCCCGCGGCGGAATGGCCATTGTATTCAAGGTCATTGACAGGGAAGAGGACAAAATACGAGCACTCAAGCTTCTCCCTTTTATCGGTTGTACCCCGACAACGCTTGAGCTCTTCAGGTTAGAATTCGCCCGCATATCTTCACTCGAACATCCCCACGTCGTGAAAGTCTATGATTTCGGGTCGGCAGGAGACGAAGCGCTCTACTTCATCATGGAATACCTTGACGGTCTCCATTTCGACAGGGCGCTGAAGGACGAGCCTTTTGAAACAGTGGTCAGGGTTTGCGTGCAAATTTGCGATGCTATGTCGTACATTCATTCGAAAGGCATTGTGCATGGTGACATGAAGCCAGCCAACGTTCTCATACTCCGGGGGGGATGCGATTCCGGACCGTCAGATAACGTAAGACTGTTTGCGAAGCTTACCGATTTTGGCCTCTCCCGCATGATGAGCGAGGCAGGCATTGCCGGAGGGACGCACGCCTATGCTGCGCCCGAAGTGATAAGGGGTCTACCGGTGGACGCGCGAGCTGACCTCTACTCTTTCGGTGCGATGTTGTATGAGCTGGTGACGGGAGCGAGGCTTTTCACGGAGACTTCCAAGGAAGCCGTCTTGAGAGCTCACGTGCTCAAGCAACCTGTATCGCCTCGAGAAATCAACCCGTCCGTTTCGGTCTATCTTCAGAACATCATTCTTAAGCTACTTGAGAAGGATCCGGCTCGGAGATATCAATCCGCGCGCGAGCTCGCCCGGGCCTTGATGCACGCAGCAGGCATTGATGCTGAGCTTGAGCTTGTTTCGCCACAGCCAGTGGCACTACTGTCACCGGGAATCGTTGGTCGAGATAGTGAGCTTTCTCTCTTGAGAGAGAGGGTGGCTTCTTGCAAGGTCGACGGCAAGGGGGGGTTCTTTCTGCTCACGGGGGAGGCTGGGGTTGGCAAGACTCGACTCCTAAACTGGCTCAGATTCGCGGCGTCGATGGGTAATCTTCGGGTGGCGTCGATGAAATCTCGGGAGTCTTCTGTTTCTTCCGCCGGAATCCATCTCAGGTGGAGTGGGAGAGCGACTGAAGTCGGGCTTGGTGCAAGTTGTGAGGTGTCTTTAGACAGTGAGTCTGTTAGGGAAGCCGATGCGAGATCAGGGATCGCGTCTGCTGAGAGACCGGGCGCGGAATCTGCTGAGTTCCCAGGCGCAGATGCACTCTTCAAGAGCATCTTTCCGCGGACCATGGACAAGCTGGAGCCAAGCGTTGTTCTAGTCGACGACATTCATCTGGCAGCAGCCGAGCTCCTGAAAAGCCTCATAAACAATGTCTCCTTTACTCGTGTCCTGCCCCTTCTCTTCTTTTGCGGTTGTGAAGCTGAAGCCTTTGAAAAAGGCAGCAATCCTGAGAGACTTTACTCTGAGCTGAAGTCGCTCCCCGGGGTTCAGGAGCTCTCGCTTCGCAGGCTCTCTATGGAAGAAGTTCTCTTACTTACATCATCCATGTTGGCACTTGAGCCTTGTGAGGAGATAAAACCTCTGGTCGAGTGGCTTTTCTCACGATCTCAGGGTATTCCGATGATAGTCGAAGAGCTTCTTACCCAACTTGCGTCGCGGGGCTATCTGCACAGGCTTGGAGAGAAAGTAACCTGGGACCTGTCCGAGGAGGCTTCGATTCTCTCCGGCCTGGGCGTGCCTGAGCTGCTTGAGAAGCGGCTCAGAGCGCTAAGCTCAGCGGAGTCCGAACTACTCAGGGCGGGCTCTGTGTCCGGAAGTGTTTTCCGCACTGAGGCGGTGGGGTCTATTCTCTCGAAGACGCCGGCTGAAGTGGCGCGACTTATCGATGGCCTCAAAGAGAAGGGCATCATAGAACCTGGTGAACCCGGTTATTACGCTTTCTCTCATCCTGTAGCAAGGTCTATCGCGTACGAAGGCCTCGACACTGGTACAAGGCGTGAGCTCCACGGGAGAATGGCCCTCTGGCTGGAAGAGAATCAACTTGAGACGGCGTTATCAGAGCTCGCCGTGCATTTGGAGCAATCGGGTCAGAACGAGAAGGCTCTTGAATACCGGACAAGATGTCTTGAACTTGCATTTGGAAAGAGCTCTTACTTGGAAGCGCTTCAGCACGGGAGAGCCGCACTTTCGCTTGCCAGAACTGTCGGGGCAGACGACATTCTCACGCATGCACTCGAACTGACGGCTGACTCGGCGGAAAAGACAGGAGGGCACGCCGAGGCTCTGTACCTTTGGGGCGAGCTTCTGCGTCTTATGCCGGAGGGGAGCAAAGAAGAGCGCAGAAAAACGATTCTAAGAATTGCCAAACTTAAGCTCAAGTTCTCACTTTACCAGGAGGCCGAAGAGAAACTTCTAGAAGCCATGACGCTCGCATCAGACAAAGGCCTGGAGAAGGATCGAGCGGGAATCCTTGCCGACATGGGCTGGATATATTTCAGGACCTCGAGGGATGATGAAGCGCTCAGGTCTTTTACAGAAGCCTCTCGGCTTGCTTCCGGGGGCGGAGCAGAAGCACTGCTGGCCCGCATAGAGAACCGTTCAGGTGTGGTTCTCTCCAAGCTTGGCCGTCTTGAGGAGTCTGAGGAACATCATAGAGAGGCGGTGCGGCTTGCGCGTCTTAGCGGTGAGGGAGAGGTTGTGGGCGCTTGTCTCAATAATCTGGGACTCGTGCTGATGAAGAGGGGTTATTTGGAACAAGCGGAAGTAGCCCTTTCCGAGGCTTGCAACAAGGCTCAAGAGGCCTACGACCACATCCTCCTGTGCAGTTGCCACGATAATCTGGGGATTGTACGCAAGGAACTCCTCAGGCTTGACAGCGCGCTTGATAGTCACTTAAGGAGCATGGAGCTACGCAAGAGATGTGGAGACCTTGTGGGGAGTGGCAAGACAGCTGGGAATATTGCGGTGATTTATAGGCTCAAAGGAGAAATAGAACTTGCCAGGCGTTTCTATGAGGAGAGCTACAGGATCGCAGAGCAGTTCAGCCCCAAGCAGGACAGAGCCATGGCGGCTGCCAATCTTGGGGAAATCGAGAGCGTTAGAGGGAGTTTCGACGAGGCCGAGAAGCTTTATCTGGAGGCGCTGGGCATAAAGGAAGAGAGCGGAGATAGAGACGGCGTTTCTTTTTGCGCCACAGGACTTGGATATCTGTTCTTGAGGAAGGGCGACCCGCCCAGGGCTCTCCGCTGGGCGAGAGAGGCGCTGGACGCCTCTTCAATTGGATCTCGGGAGAGAGCGACCGCAGAGCAACTGCTCACAGAGACTTTGTGTTCAATAGGAGAGATTGAGGAAGCTCGACGGACATTGGAGTGTCTTTCCTCGCACACAGACAAAGAAATTCGCAGCGCCGGGCTTGGAATTCTAAGGAGAATGGAGGGACTGGTTCTGGAAAAGAGTGGAAATCTGAAGGAGGCAATCGAGAAATACCGCTCCTCATGCTCGGTGTTGGGTCAGGAGGGGGATCCGCTACAAAGAGCGCGAAGCCTTCTTTCCCTGGGCGAGGCACTCCTCACCTATCGCAGGGACACGACGCCAGCCGAGCCGTCGCAGATAAAGGAGGAGCTCCTCACCGAGGCGATCTCTGTTCTCGAAGAGGCCGATCGGATATTTGAAAGAATGGAAGCCAGTGCTGAGAGGGCCGGAGCGATGTCAGCCCTCTTGAATGCCTACAGGGAGGTTTCGTCGTTGCCTGGGGCCATGGTGCCTAAAGAAGAGGCCGATACTCTGTTGAGAGCCGCAGAGCTTATCAACTCGACTCTGCCGAGTTCGTCGGTGCTTGAGAAGATAATGGATCTGGCACTGGGGAAAACCGGTGCAGAAAGAGGCCTCATCGTCTTGACTAACAAAGAGACGGGGGAAATAGAGAGGGTCCTCAGTCGTTCTATGGAGGACCAGACGGAAATAGATGCGCTTGAAATAAGCCGCACGGTTGTGAAGCGCGTGACACGTGGCGGTCGGTCCCTGGCAGCATCTGACGCTTCGGTCGATCCTGAACTCAAGGACATCAAGAGCGTGGCTCAGCTCGAGATTCGTTCGATCCTGTGCGTGCCTCTCAGAGCGCGAAACAGGGTGATAGGTGCTGTATACCTTGATAACCGGAGTGTTTCGGGGGCCTTTGGGTCAAGTCACCAGAGTTTTATGGAAGGCTTTGCCAACCTGGCCGGAATGGCCATCGAGAATAGCATGTTGCGCGAGGAGCTCGAGAGAGTTAACGAGGATCTGAGTCGCGAGAACATAGAGCTCAGAAAGCAGGTCGCTTCTAGCTACAGGTTCGACCAGATAGTAGGCGAAAGCCTTCAAATGAAGAAAGTGTTTGGTGCAATCGACAAGGTTGCAAGTAGTAGTGCGACAATCCTGATAGTGGGGGCGAGCGGCACCGGAAAGGAATTGGTGGCGCGCGCCATACACTTCAATAGCCCCAGGAAGGAAAGACCTTTCATACCGGTGAATTGTGCTTCCATCCCCCGGGAGTTGATCGAGGGCGAGCTATTCGGCATAGAAGACCGCGTTGCCACGGGTGTCTCGAAGAGAATAGGGATTTTTGAGCAGGCGGACGGAGGGAGTATATTCTTGGATGAGATAGGTGACATGAGTCTGGACCTTCAGTCTAGACTTCTGCGCGTGCTTCAGGAGAGAGAATTCAAACGCGTGGGTGGTAGACGCAGCATCAAGGTTGACGTGCGAATCATTTGCGCAACAAACAAGAACTTGCTTGGAGAGATAGCGCGCAGCAGTTTCAGACCGGATCTTTACTACAGAATCTCCGGCATTCCCATCGAGATTCCTCCTCTAAGGGAACGAAAGGGTGACATACCTCGTTTGGTCGAATTCTTCCTCAAGAAGTATAGCGTCCTCTACAAGAGGAGTAAGCCACCCAGGATAAGCGATGAAATCATGGGACTCCTGATGGAAGGCGATTGGGAAGGGAATGTGAGAGAACTTGAGAACTGCATCGAAAGGTTTGTGGTCATGTGCTCGCCGGGCGAGGAAGTGTCTTTCAGCCTCCTTCCGGAGGAGCTGAGGATGAAAGCAATTTCCAGAACCTCTGTCCCCGTCTCTGGTAAGACAGGAAAAAGGAGGTTGAAAGAAGAAGTCCAGCAGGTCGAAAAACAGATGCTCATGGAAGCCCTTATCCGCAACAACGGGAATAGAAGCAAGGCCGCGAGGGAACTCGGCGTCTCCGAACAGAGCGTAAGATACAAGATCAGAAAATATCGCATTAGTGTTCGCCAACTGTGTCGAGATGCCTTAAACTGAGCCAGGCCCGCTAGTTCTGTTTGACCAATTCCTTACCTCTCAGGGTCTGCCGCCAGATTCTATCGAACCAGCCGAGGCCATCCTGAAGCCACTTGTCAAACCCCTAGTGTAATCGAGGTTCCAACAATAAGTTACAGTTTCGCATTTCTTGGTTGCTTTGGCACGCAACTTGTTCTGATACCTCCTTCGGCCGTTTCCTTGGTCCAACATCATTGTGCGTTGTCCGGCCGTTCAAGGAGGTGTTCTCGATGAAGGTTTCTAATGCTTCTAAGCGTCTGTTCGCGCTGTGCGCTGTGGGGCTGTTTTTGGTGCTTGTACTGGCTCCGTTTGCCGTTGTTACGGCGGACCCTGGAAGTGATCCGATACCGGTGCCAGGTACTCCTCCGTCTAGTATGTGTTTAACTGGCGGAGGCATGGATGTAACGTCCACGATACTGCGTTTGGCCATTGATGTTGTGACGGTCGTTGTTCTTTGATGGGAAATCTCTGGAGCAAGGCAGCGGCCTGGTTTTCTCCAGGAGCATTTTTCTTTGAGAGAGGAGGCAGCTTAATGGCAATGTGGTGCAGCAGCGGTACACGGTATGGTTCCGGGCAGACCCTGAGGAAGGTTCTTGAGCGCAACAGCAGTTCTCTACCCAACGTCCTTGTGATAGGTCGTGATGGAACACGCAGAGAAACAGTCGCACGCATGTTCCACGCCGCCAGCTTCCGGAAGAAAGGGGTCTTCACCGCGCTACGGTGCAAGAAAGGATCGCAGGGCCCAAAGAGTGAGTTTCTGAATCTGTTCTTTGCTCTGACTAGAGACGGACAGTGTCCTGGCTCGCGGAAATCCGAGTTGCTCTCGGGGGGGACTCTTTTCATCGATGAGATCGAGAAGACGGATTTGGAAGGCCAGAGGATATGCTTCGAATTCCTTAAGCAGTTGCAAAGACTAAGAAACGAACGACCTGGAGAGGTGGGATTGAGAGTCATAGCGGGGCTAGGCAAGGACCTTTCCGACGCGGTCGCTCAAGGGGGCTTTCTTCCGGAACTTCTGGATTTGCTCGACAAGGTGAGAGTTGAGCTCGACACCACGCGGAAGGAGAGGATCGAGCCGCCATTCCCCAAGCGCGCGTTGGCGGGCGTTGGGGTGTGACCAGACGCAGTGCCCCGCTACGGTGCTGGCAGGCGAGTGGCCTGAGCAGAGGCAGTCCACGCTGACATGAATACGGGAGAGCGATCAGGTTTTTCCGGTTATGGCAACCGCATAGACGTTCTCACCCCCGGTGGAGAGAATCCCTACCCACTTAGTGACGATAAAGACATTTTGTAACTACCCCGATAATCAGGACATCTTTTCTGTTTGTGACAAATAGACGTTGACTTTGACAACACGCACGGGAAATGTAATGTGGACGGTGCTTGCCCGTGAGCGCACAAAGCTCTGGTCAAGACTTGGCTCAGTGTGTATGATGTGTCCTGCCTTGTACGTTGAGACATGGGTGGCGTCAGTATTTTCTTCTCCACCCGGTGTAACGTGCCAGGGAGGACGAGAAGTTCTTCATTTCCTTTGCGTTTGTGACTTGTTGCAGCCAACCCGGACGTGCCGACCGCTAGCCGAGTTCAGCAGATCATGAAGCTCGACTCTATTCTTCTGAGAAAGATCTTGAACTTCTTCATATTGGTCTTCATCGGGGCCTGTCCTTTCTCAATCGCCCTTTCTCAGTCTGCTCTATTCATAGGCCTCGCTCTTTCGGTTTGCATCATGTTGTGGGAGAAGAAACCTTCTGTTCCTCGCTCTCCCCTCGATCTGTATTTCTTGGCATATATGGTGGTCGGCATCAACTCGATGATCTTTTCTGGCGAGAAGGGAATGGTGGTAATCTTTGTCAAGCGGCTCTCGCTCATCCCAATCGTTTACCTGATCCTGGGCAACGTGACAAGCAAGCGTTTCTTGACAGCGGTATTCGGCCTCCTCGCCGGGGTCATGGTCGTATTGTCTCTGATAGGCATCCGAAAGTATCTTGTCGGAGTTCGGGGATTGGAAGGTCGACTTGAACTTTTTCATCACTACATGACCTCTGGCGGTATCCTGATGACGCTTAGTCTGATCGCTTTCTCGTTTGCCATTCTCGGCACCCCTTTGAAATGGAAAGTGATTGCCTTCACCAGTGGTTTGCTCATGGTCTTCGCGCTTCTCTTTACGTTCACACGGAGTTCATGGCTGGGATTTTTGGCGGGATTCTTGGTCATAGCGATCGCTCACAGCAAGAAGGCCCTGCTGGGAGTCGGAATGATCCTTGTCCTTTTCTGGCTTACCGCCTCACCCTCTCTGAAGGACAGGGCCAGCAGCATCTTCAACCCCTATCATCGGCACAACATCGAAAGGCTCTACATGTGGAAAGCAGGCATTCAGATCATCAAGGATCATCCTCTGGGTGGAGTGGGGGACGTGGATCTGAAGGAATGGTATGAGCGCTACAAACCGCCCGAAGCAAAGCAACGCGCTGGTCATCTTCATGACAATCTGATCATGTTCGGCGTCACACTTGGGGTGCCCGGACTGCTTTTCTTTGTAGCGTTGTCCCTTAAGCTTCTTATCATGGAGTGGAAAATTTTGCGTTCCGTTCCGAAAGAAGAATGGCTTCTCAAAGGCACCGTCTTGGGAGCACTGGCTTCTTACCTGGGTTTTCAAGTCAACGGACTGTTGGAGTGGAACTTCGGCGACGCAGAGATCGCCATGCTGCTGTGGCTGACCGTGGGTCTGGCGCTGTCGGCGCAGAAAATTGCGGCATGTGCACTCTCACCCCGCACAGAACTGCCGCAAGGAGACTGCTTTGAGAGTTGCGCTTGTTCATGACTGGCTCACCGGAATGCGCGGCGGGGAGAAGTGCCTCGAGGCCCTGTGTGAGCTTTTCCCCGATGCAACGCTCTTTGTCCTGGTACACGTTAGAGGAACGGTTTCGGAGACCATCGAAAAGATGGACATTCGTACATCATTCGTGCAGAGACTTCCTTTTGTTCGGAAACGTTATCGAAGCTACCTCCCTCTTTTTCCGGCGGCGATTGAACAGTTGGACCTGCGCGCCTTCGACCTCGTGATCTCGTCAAGCCATTGTGTGGCCAAAGGAGTGATTCCTCGAGCGGATTCCCTCCACGTCTGTTATTGTCACACGCCGATGCGGTATGTCTGGGCAATGTATAACGAGTACTTTGGAGGAGATCGACTCCGCGGAATTTCAAAGCTCGCAGTTCCTCTGTTTGCGAACTACTTGAGGACGTGGGACGTGGCAAGCAGTCAAAGAGTGGATGCCTTTGTGGCGAATTCGGAGAATGTGAGGAAAAGGATATGGCGCTACTATCGGCGGGAAGCCGAAGTGGTCTTTCCGCCAGTGGACACTGAGAACACCTGGATGTCCACAGAGGACGGCGGGTATTTCCTGATTGTGTCCGCCTTTGCGCCTTACAAGCGATTGGATCTTGCGGTCGAGGCATTCAATCGGCTTGGGAAGAAACTGCTCATCATAGGCACCGGTCAGCAGGAACAAAGACTCAGGAAGATGGCGCGTTCCAACATTGAGTTTCTTGGGTGGGTGGGGCCCGAGAATCTGGGGAAGTACTATGCAAACTGCAGCGCCTTGATTTTCCCTGGAGAAGAGGATTTCGGCATCGTTCCGGTTGAGGCTCAATGCTACGGAAAGCCCGTGATCGCGTTCGGAAGAGGCGGTGTCCTTGAGACGGTCAGGGGGAGATGGTTGTTCGAGATTCAAGAGAAGAGGCAAGAAAAGAGACAAGGGAAATGCACTGGGATCTTCTTTCACGAACAGACGGCGCAACGGCTGATTGAAGCTGTGGAAGCTTTCGCCGAACTCGAGTTTGAGCCCAACTTTGTCCGAGAGCATGCGCTGCAATTCGACAAAGCCAAGTTCAGAACCAAAATGGACGAACTCATTGGGCGACTGCTGTCGCCGCGGGGGATGAGTGAGCGGTTCTAGGAAAAAGAACGATTTACTTATTCCTTTTCTACAGGTATTCACGGACCTTGTCGGAATCGAAGTGTCCTTTTTGGGATCCTATTGGCTGCGTTTCTATTCTCCTCTGACCGTGGTTTTCCCTGTTGCTAAAGGATTTCCTTCGCTCAGTGTTTATGTGGTGAGTTCCCTCGTCGTAATGCTGGTGTGGCTAATCATTTTCAAGGCGATGCGATCGTACCGAGCGAGAAAAAACGCGAGCGCGATCGATGAAGTCTACTCCGTCGTCAAGGGTGTTACGTTGGGAATGCTAATCGTCATGGCAAGCGCATTCTTTTATCGCGGATTTTCCTACTCCAGGTTAGTGTTTGTTTTGATCTGGACAACCAGCATCGTTCTCTTGAGTGCCAGTAGAATTCTTCTCATTCAATATGAAAAACGTCTTCACAGAAAACGAAGGGGACTGCTGAAGGCAGCGATTATCGGATCTAGCAAGTGGGGTGAGACTCTGTTCGCCAAGGTCAATCGCCAACCTGGGTTGGGGCTCGACATCATTGGTTACATGGGCCGGAGCGCATTCCTCTCAGAAAAAATCCGGTCTCTGGGCAGCTTCAGGGATATCGCGAAAGCGGTGGAAGGAGAGGGCATTTCGATTTTGTTCCTGGCTCTGGATGAAATCGAAACGCCAGAGCTTTTCTTTTTGATCAACGAGTGTTCGGGCCTGAATGTCAAGTTCTATCTCGTCCCGAACCTTCTAGAAATGATGACCAGTCAGCTTTCGGTTGAACAACTCGAAGGGATTCCCGTCCTCAAAATCAAAGACGTGGCCATGAGCGACTGGAATCGCATTTTCAAACGCATATTTGACATGTTCTTTTCCTCCATTGTCCTCTTGCTTATGTGTCCTGTGTTTCTAGTGATCGCGATTGTTATGTTTCTGGATTCAAAAGGTGGAGTGTTCTACAGGCAAACGCGCCTGGGAATAGATGGGCGTGAGTTTGAATTGCTCAAGTTCCGGACAATGTACGCGGGAGCCGAGAGCGAAACAGGCCCTGTCTGGGCAGTAAAAGGCGACCCGCGCGTCACACCCGTAGGAACATTGCTGCGTAGGACCAGCTTGGATGAATTGCCGCAAATATGGAATGTTCTCAAGGGAGACATGAGCCTGGTGGGCCCTCGTCCCGAAAGACCCTATTTTGTGCGGCAGTTTAGAACTAAGATCCCCAAGTATCTTGAACGCCAGAGAGTCAGATCAGGTATGACAGGATGGGCCCAGGTCAATGGGTTGCGCGGCAATGTTCCCATTGAGGAAAGGACCCAATACGATCTCTACTACGTAGAGAATTGGTCGCTTCTGTTGGACATCAAAATCCTTCTGATGACCTTCTTGGCGGTACTGAAGGGAGAGAACAGCTACTGAAGCTGATATGATCCTTGTCCAGAAAATCCTCATCAACAGAGGCGGCAATGCACAAATCTCTCACTTCTCGCGTGGCCTACAATACAATCGTCCAATTTGCCGGCAAGGCGATCACAACCGTTATCGGAGTAATGACCCTCAGTCTTTTGACCCGCTATCTGAGCGTGACTGGGTACGGCGAATACACGATCGTATTTGCCTTTCTGGGGATCTTTGCCGTCATTGCTGATTTTGGCCTGTTTTCCATCACTGTTAGGGACATTGCTCAGACCCCGGACCAGAAAGAGAAGATATTTGGCAACGTCTTCACCCTGAGAATCGTTCTGGCAATAGGGCTTTTGATACTAGCGCCACTCGTCGCCTATTTCATTCCCAAATATAATCATGATATCAAGGCAGGGATTGGCATTTGTGCCTTTGCATCGTTCTTCGTTCTTCTTAATCAGACGCTGGTGGCAATCTTCCAGGTAAATCTGAGAATGGAGAAATTTGTCATTATTGACACCGCTGGTCGAGCCATGATCCTTGCACTGGTCATCCTTTGCATCAAGGAACGACTTGGCTTTCTCTCCATCATCGCGGCAAACAGTCTTGGGAACCTGGCGACGCTTATTCTTTCGCTGGTCTTGGCTCGGCCGTTTATCAAAATCAGACTTCGTTTTGACAGGGAATATCTGCGCCATCTGATTCCGGAGGTCTTGCCGCTAGGGGCAGTTGTGATTTTGGGTGTGGTCTATTCCAAGATTGATCAGATCATTCTTTCGTTGTTCTGGGGCAGTTGGGAAGTGGGTATCTACGGAGCCCCTTACAAGATTTTAGAGATTCTTGTCTCTTTACCGGTAATGTTCGTTGGATCTGTGTTGCCGATCATCTCGAAGTACTTAGCTGATCATGATTCCCGGTTTTTTGAGAGCCTTCAAAGGGCTTTTGATTTCCTGGCTTTGATGGCTCTTCCAACCGTGTTCGGAGTCTTTGCGGTTGCCCCAGCCATAATTAGAGTCTTTGCCGGTCGTGATTTTGCTCCTTCCGCACCTCTACTTCGGATTTTGATTCTTGCGGCAGGTCTGATTTTCTTTGGCACACTTGCTGGCAGCACCATTATTGCTGCGGGCTTACAGAAGCGCCTGGTGAAAATTTATGTCATTAGCACAACCTTCAATATTGTCCTCAACCTGATCCTCATTCCCATTTATTCTTTCTATGCGGCTGCAGTAATCACTGTCTTGACCGAGGCGTGGGCGTGTGGCGCCGCCTACCTTATTGTCTGGAAACATCTGGGCTGGAAACCAAGGTCTGAATGTCTGTCGAAAGCGACGCTGGCCGCTCTGGTGATGAGTGTGATAGTGCTGGTTCTCAAGGGCACAAATCTGGCAGTCCAGATTGCGATTGGAGGTGCGGCCTATTTTGCCGTTCTGTTTTTGACTGGTGGGATCAACAGAAAAATGGTGAGAACCATATTGGGCAAGGCCGATTGAGAACAGCTGAGCCTGCGTCACGGACTCCGCGGGAGTGTGATGGATTTCCAACTTTGATATTGCTGCTTGTCCGTTTACTTGAGCGATCGATAGGCTTCCAGCGTGAGTTCCGCGGTGCGTCGCCAGCTGAATTGAGCCGCACGGCGAAGGCCCTTTTCCCGCATGGTTGAAGCCAGAGCTTCATCAGCAAGCACGCGGGCAATCGCCTCTGCCAACCCATCCGTGTCATCCGGGCTGACTAGCAGCGCGGCGTCTCCCACGACTTCCGGCAGAGAGGCGGCGTTGCTGCAAATGACCGGTGTGCCGCAGGCCATGGCTTCAAGCACTGGTAGACCGAATCCCTCATAATGTGAAGGCAATACGAATACTGCGGCCTGCTGGTAAGCTTCGACCAGTCCGCAATCGGGCAGATAGCCAGCCCATTCGACAAAAGGTCCGACGCCAAGCTTTTCAGCCAACCGAGAAGCCTCGGGGTATCGGTCGTCCTTCGCGCCCACAATTCTTAGTCTTGCTTCCGGCGCAGCAGTTTGCCGAACTTTCGAAAAGGCTTCAACAAGCCCGGGGACATTCTTGTAGGGGTCGAGTCGTCCGACGTAGAGAATTGTCCTGGTGTCAGCTTTTGGCGCGGCAGAAGGCGTAAACCGCGCGTCCACTCCTTCATGAATCACGACCACAGTTGAAGGATCCGAAATCCGCAGCTCGTGCAGGATATCCGAACGGGCAGAGGAGCTTACAGTGATAATCAGATCTGTACGGCGGCCCACCTCCATCATGAGCAGGCGATATATGGGAAACAAACGTGTCTTCTTCGAGCGCGGCGCATAATGTGGAAACGAGAGTGGAATCAAGTCATGTAGGGTGACTACACACAGGGTGTCTCCAGCCCGAGTCCTTGGAAACGCTAGAAAGGGAATCATGTAGTTGGGAGAGTGGAAGATATCCAAACCCAGTTTTCGGAATAGAGAAGGAAGTGCTAGTTGGCTCCGTGGTGAAAAAGGTCCGTGCGCCAGAAGAGTGATGTCGAAATTTGGCGCCTTCTCCAGGTTTGCGAATCCGCGGACTTCTTCTAGGGCAGCGGGGCGATCGAAGAAGAGTATATATTCATTTTGGCGGTCAACCATCGCCAGGTACCTAATCAGTTCCCGTGTGTAAGTTCCAATACCACTGAGTTCGCGAAAGATCCATCGGGCATCAATGCCGATTCTCATGTGTTGCCTCTCTGTTAGTCTGATGTCAATCCGAATCGCTCCATGCGTTACACTGCTTCTGCCAGGTTCCTCAAGTTCATGCTCTTACCCTCTCTGCCCCGCCACCTGCCGGCAAACCTTGCTGGGTCTTGCGCGCTGTCTCTGGACGGGTTGGTATGGACCTGCCACCGTGGATTGTACCACTTTCTATGTCAGTCCATGCATAGTCTAAGCCGCTCCCGTTTTCTGGTCCATCCAAAACGAGAACAATTCGGCTCTCATTTTGTTATCCTGCCGTCCAGACCATGAGACTGGCTGCACAGTGGGATGGTGTAGGCAGACTACTACCACTGCAGGCACGATCGTAAGGGGGGAGATTTCGAGGTTGATGAGGGCGTAGCTCTGTAATAGGATACCTGGTAGTTCATGCCGGGCGTTCAAACAACCAATATTGAGGGATCAACCATGACAAGACAGCCAGCGTGGTTATTAGACTTTGTGAGAAATACCTACTCACAAACAGGGGAGGATGGAATTATCGAAAAGATACTCCTGACCCTTCCTACGAAGGATAGATGGTGTGTTGAGTTTGGGGCATGGGATGGTATATTCTTGAGTAACACTCGAAACCTGATCGAAAACGCTGGCTATTCAGCAGTGCTGATCGAAGGAAGTAAGACCAAGTTCTCTGAGCTGCAAAAGAACTATTCCTCTAAGAAGAATGTCATCACTGTAAATGCCACTGTTGGATTCCACGAAAATGACAGCCTCGACGTGATTCTTGCTGACCTTCCTGTACCCTGCGATCTTGATTTTCTGTCAATTGATGTAGACGGCAACGATTATCATATATGGAAGGCAACGTCCAAATATCGTCCCAAAACGGTATGTGTTGAATTCAATCCTACTATTCCTACGGAAGTAAGCTTTGTTCAACGTGCAGATTCTTCTGTGAACCAAGGCGCCAGCTTACTTTCCTTGGTAGAACTGGGTAGGGAGAAGGGCTACGAGCTAGTGAGTGTTTTGCCGTGTAATGCCTTTTTTGTAGACTCCAAATACTATCCGCTATTCGAAATTCGTGACAATAGACCTGAAACTCTGCGGAAGGATCTGAGTGCCA
>Ga0315279_10005619_pt1 | contig 16178 bp, 9 predicted proteins | sample YL17G06_20_MG_FD_203694 | JGI IMG/M metagenome (GOLD analysis project Ga0315279, IMG submission 203694) | Sediment microbial communities from Yellowstone Lake, YNP, Wyoming, USA - YL17G06_20 | ecosystem: Environmental > Aquatic > Freshwater > Lake > Sediment | place: USA: Wyoming | collected...
AGCATATTTTGCCTTCGGTCTCCGTATCGATATGCCATAGTGAAATCCCTTTCTTATGGGCTGCCGTATTATAACATATCGACCAAAAAACGAAATCAACCTTGAACTGTAATTGCAACACAGCCTGAATGCGAAGGGCTCAGAATGACAAGCTGCGTATGCTCTTGTCAAAGCTATGCTTATGTAAAAACCAGTCAAGTTGAGTAATTAACCACTTAACTACTCACCATTTCACTATTTCCCTCCGCGCCCTCAGCTGCCTGCCCTGAGCCTGTCGAAGCGTTCTCTGCGGTGAAATGTTAATGTTCTTCCAGCCAGTGGAAAGCCATAAAGGCAAAGTCCTTAAGATTCACAATGCAGTCGCCGTTTATGTCGCCTGCGATGATTGTTTCGCAGACCGGCTCGCCGAAATATGATTTACTCGCCTCTATTGTGCCACCATAGGCGCCCATATTGATAATGCCGCCATTTGGAAATGGCTCAAGGCCAATAGGACTTGCCGGGTCTCCGGCATCAATACAAGGACTCGTAACGTCGTCTTTGATCCAGCCCGCTATCAGCGGGTCCCATCTGCCTGCCTGAGATTTCAAATGGTAATCACCGTTGTTTGGGCCAGCGAAACAAGGGTCGGCGTTTATGTTACCCTCGCCTATCCAGCCGCCTTGCACATCATTATAAGTTATCACAATTTTGCTGCCGAGCAGTTCCGGGTAAATCGCTTGAGGTTTGTTGAGCCAGAGAATACAATTGGTTACTATGGCACTGTCAGGCACACCCAAATATAGTGCTCCGCCGTTATTTGTAGCCCTGTTTCCATTAAGGGTGCAGTTGGTTAGTTTTGCGTAGCTATCATCACCAATGTATAAAGCGCCGCCTTGTCCTGCAGAGTTGGCTGTCAGGATGCAATTTGTTAACCACGCAATGTCATCCGAAGAAAGATATACTACACCACCTCTGTCTGTGCAGGAGTTTTCTTTAACCACGCAATTTGTCATTGTAACATCACCATCATTGTTGAATACAGCACCTCCTCTTTCTGCTGAGTTGCCGATTACGGTGCAGTTGGTTAACGTGGTACCGGCTTCGCCGTTGTATATTGCTCCGCCCAGTTGTGCATGATTTGAGATGAGTGTGCAGTTTTCCAGCGTAGGTCTGCTCTCACCGTTAGCTATTGCGCCGCCTTTATAGCTTGCGCAGTTGTCGTTGAGGGTGCAGTTAACCAGCTTTGGCCCGGGGTGACCGTCATTACCTATGCCACCGCCCCATATCGCAAAATTTTCACTGAATGTGCAGTTCGTTAGTATAGCCGTAGTGTGGTCAGTGAACATCCCTCCTCCGGATTTAGCAGAGTTTTGGGTGAACTTGCAGTTGGTTAGTATTGGTCCCTGTTCGATTGGTCTGAAAGACCATCTAATATGTATTCCGCCGCCGATACTCTGGTAATTGGGGTAGTCCTGGCCATTGGCGTTACCTGCAGTAATAATGAACCCATCGAGAACCGCGTTGGCATCGGCCCCAATATCGGCCCCGATGCCCGCAACGACGAGATGATAGCTGTTCTCAGCCCTGCTTGGTTCGGTCAGCAAATCACACGGGTCGTTGACATCAACGTCGTTGCCGGCAAGGTCGCCGCTTAGGATAGTCTCGTATAATTTAATATCCCGTTCATTGGGGTCTGGCTGGCCGAAGCCTGCATAACCGCCTTTAAGGGTTACACCGTTAATCAGTTGAAACGTAGCAGTTCGGTCGCCTGTGCCATTAGAATGCAGTGTATCTTCGTCGGGTCTATAAACACCTTGGGCAACACAGATTTCCACCGGCTTAGTGGAAGAATTGGCGTCCGCCAGCGCATCCTGCAGATATTTGTAGGCATCCGTCCAGCTTGAGCCGTTATTTGCACCGAGTGCGTTGGCATCGACGTAGATTGTTTTTGCCTGGCAGGGAACGACCAGAAGCAAACAAATAAAGGTAAGAAGTGATTTGTTCATTTCACTGACCTCCTTAAAAATTCGGTTTCAAGTAATATTCTACCGCAAAAGATACGCAAAGACAACTAAAAAATCAAGATTCGCGGTGAAATTTAAGCAGGGGGTGCGATTCACGTTTATAGGTAAAGAAAGTGGCACGGCCATCTTGGCCGTGTTTTCACGGGCTGGAAGCCCGTGCCACGTCGCGTGAAAATAATCTACCTACAAAGGTGAATCGCACCCTTAAGCAGGCAACGCTCATATTTTTTATTAGCAATATCCCGCTTTTTGTTTATAATTTTTGCTTTGTTTGTTAGTAATAGGAGTTAGTTGTTGTATTGAGAGCTTTATCGGTTTGAAATCTTTAATTTTCCAAATATCAGGGTTGCGAATTATGTCCAAATATCTAATCTATGGTGTGGTGTTATCCGGATGTCTTGCTGTTGTCGGCTGCACTACTACCGGTATCCGTGTTGTTGGCGGGCCGGATACAGGGTTGAAAAATGACTTCTATGTCGGTAACCGCCCGCCGTTGATGCCCAGCCCATTTATGAAGCTGCCGATAGGCGCCATTCAGCCGCACGGCTGGCTCAACAGACAGCTTGAGCTTGAAAGAGATGGCTTCACCGGCAACCTGCTCGAAATCAGCGAGTTCCTCAAGAAGGAAAATAATGCCTGGCTTAGCCCCAAAGGCGAGGGTCATAGCGGCTGGGAGGAATTGCCGTACTGGCTAAAAGGTTTCGGCGACCTCGGATACGTCCTCGGCGACCAGCGCATTATCAACGAGGCCCGCCGGTGGCTTGAGGCAGCAATCGCCAGCCAGAGAGAGGATGGCTACTTTGGACCGCGTTCAAATCTGACGAACATCAAGGGCAAAACCGACCTGTGGCCAAATATGATTATGCTCAACGCATTACAGTCATACTATGAATATACCGGCGATGACCGTGTGCTTAAATTGATGAGCAGGTACTTCCGCTGGCAGATGACCATTACGGACGAAGATTTCCTGTTGCCGTTCTGGCAGAACCAGCGGGCCAGTGACAACCTTGCCAGCGTTTACTGGCTTTATAATCTAACCGGCGAGAAATGGCTTCTTAAGCTCGCGGAAAAAATCCACCGCCGCACCGCCGACTGGACCGGCGGCGTAGCCAGTTGGCACGGCGTGAATATCTCCCAGTGTTTCCGCGGCCCTGCAATCTTCTACCAACAGTCCAAAGACCCGAAGCACCTGGCTGCTACAGAACGCAACTACGATACCGTAAGGGGCATCTATGGCCAGGTGCCCGGCGGGTTGTATGGGGCCGATGAAAACTGCCGCGAGGGTTTCGTTGACCCTCGCCAGGGTGCTGAAACCTGCACAATGGCTGAGATGATGCTCTCGGATGAGATGCTTCTAAAGTCAACCGGCGAGCCCAAATGGGCCGACCGATGTGAGGATGTGGCGTTCAACTCACTGCCTGCGTCGATGACGCCGGACCTCAAGGCCCTGCGCTATCTGACCGCCCCGAATCAGATTCTCTCTGATAGCCATAATAAGTCACCGGGTGTGCAAAATAGCGGCCCAATGTTTCTTTACAACCCGCACGACCACCGCTGCTGCCAGCATAACGTTGCGCATGGATGGCCCTATTATGCCGAACACCTCTGGCTGGCTACCGCCGGCAACGGCCTGGCCGCCGTGTTGTATGCTCCCTGCAGGGTTACGGCTAAAGTGGGCAACGGCGCGGAGGTTACAGTTGTCGAAGAAACTCGCTATCCATTCGAGGAGACCGTTCGGTTGACCATCACAACTGCCAGGCCGGTTCAGTTCCCGCTTTATCTGCGTGTGCCCGGCTGGTGTGAAAATCCTGAGGTCTCAATCAACAATGAAAAAGCCGTTGGATTTGGTGTTGAGACTACTCATTGCCGATTCCTTGAGATTAACCGCGGATGGACTAACGGTGACAAATTAACGCTCAAGCTACCGGCGAAAGTTACTATTACTAAGTGGACCGAAAATAAAGACTGTGTATCGGTAAACCGCGGCCCGCTAACATATTCGTTGAAGATTGGCGAGAAATACGTCAGGGCGGGAGGCACAGATAAGTGGCCCGCCTGGGAAATCCACCCCACCACCCCCTGGAATTATGGGCTTGTATTTGATGAGAAAGACCCCGCTTCATCGTTCGAGGTTGTGAGCAAAGATTGGCCCGATGATAGTCAGCCCTTTGAAGCCGACGCTGCCCCAATCGAGATGCGTGCTAAAGCTAAGAAGATTTCTGGCTGGCAGAAAGACAACCTCGGTCTGGTTGGCAAGCTCGAGCAAAGTCCGGTTAAATCCGATGAGCCAACCGAGACCGTCACGCTAATCCCAATGGGTTGTGCACGCCTGCGGATTTCAGCATTTCCTACAATCAGCGAAAGTCCTGATGCTCACGAATGGAAGCAGCCGTCAGCGACTTTGCCGGCCACCGCCTCGCATTGCTGGCAGCGCGATACCGTCGATGCCCTCAGTGATGGATTGCTGCCACAGAGTTCCAACGACCAGAGCATCCCCCGGTTCACCTGGTGGGACCACAGGGGCACGACCGAATGGGTGCAGTATGATTTCAAACAGCCGAGAAAAGTCGCAAGCGCTCAGGTTTACTGGTTTGATGATACCGGCAGCGGCGGCTGTCGCGTTCCAAAGTCCTGGCGGGTGCTATATAAGGACGACAACCAATGGAAGGATGTTACCGATGCCGTCGGTTACGAGGTGGCTAAGGATAAGTTCAACCAGGCGAGGTTCGACCCTCTCCAGACCGCATCGCTTCGCATAGAGGTGCAGTTGCAGCCGGAGTTCTCCGGAGGCATTCTCGAATGGCGTATTGACGGAGAGAATCGGTAGGAATAATGCAGGTGCTTGGTTAAGGATAGTTGAATGGCAAGAGACAAAATAACCGTAGTCGGCGCCGGCAACGTCGGTGCCACAGTTGGCCGCATAGCGGCAGCAAGACAGCTTGGTGATATTGTTTTGCTTGATATTGTTCCTAAGCTTGCTGAAGGTAAAGCCCTTGATATTGCCGAGGCAGCTCCTATCGAGTCTTACGATTGCAAAATAACCGGCACGACAGATTGGACCGCCACAGAAGGTAGCGACATCGTAATCATAACCAGCGGCGTGCCCCGCAAGCCAGGCATGAGCCGGGACCAGCTTCTTGCGACGAATGTTCAAATCGTCAAGGATGTCAGCAAAGAAATAGCCGGTTCTTCGCCCGATAGTATTGTCATTGTTGTCAGCAATCCTCTTGATGCGATGGTTTATGCTGCCGCGAAGGTTACAGGCTTCGCCGGCAATAGAGTAATGGGTATGGCCGGCGCTCTCGATGCGGCACGGCTTAGCTACTTTCTTGCCTGTGAGCTTGGCGTAAGCGTGGAGGACATAAAGTGTGTCTTGATGGGCGGGCACGGCGATGATATGGTGCCCTTGCCGCGATTCACATCGGTCAGCGGAATCCCCATATCCGAGCTGCTCGATGAAAACAAAATCGCACAAATTATCGAGCGGACTCGAAACGGCGGTATTGAAATAGTGAATCTGCTCGGCTACAGCGCTTATTACGCCCCCGCCGCCGGTGCAGTCAAAATGGCCGACTCAATCCTCAAAGACAAAAAGGCGGTAATATCCTGCTGTGCGTATTGTGACCGTGAATATGACGCTGGGGGATACTTTGTGGGCGTGCCCGTCGTATTGGCAGCAAACGGTATTGAGAAGGTTATCGAGCTGCAATTGAATCGGACCGAGCGAGGCGAGTTTGAGCGGTCTCTGGAGCATGTGAAAGAGCTGGCGGCAAAGGTTGACAAGCTCTTATAAGCAGCACAGTTGACACTTTGCAAAACTACATTGCACTACCCATAGTCATTCCCACATTGGACCAAATGTGCTTCTCAGGAACCTTCCGGTACGGCATAGACCTTTGGCCTTGTTTTTCAGGAGAACTTCAAGGGCTTTTCGAGTCACAAAAAAAACGTTCCTATCATAATTGAAAATCCTGTCTCTGATTCTAACTCCCTGAACCTGGAAAAAATCCAAATCACCAATCTCGTCTGTTGGTACTCGCGATCCCTCGAAACGCGAATAGTCTGATGCAAGGGTTGAATGAATCTCGCAATAAAACGGGGAGTCTCGATGCAAACCGAGGGGGTGGAGAGCAGGAAGCATCGCATCTGCTCGGCGGTAAAAGGCATTTGGAATACGGGCCAGAAACGGAGTTTCCGCACCCGGTGCCGGATCATCATCAGATGAGGCACCTTCCTTATAACGGAAACCGGTTATTCCATTTTCGGTAAAGAGATGAACCCGTCTGGGTAAGACTACATACTCAGTTGGCTCGTACGTCAGACCTGTTATACCTTCAGATTCAAAAATCCTTTTCATTCGTGCCGATATGAGCAGAATAACTTCTTTATTAAATACATAATCCACTGTCCCGATATCAAGACGTGACGCTCTTTTCTTTTTTACCCGGACGGGGGATAGCAGTTCCGCCCCTTCCATGCATCCATCATAGGTGCATGTAGGACGGTGCACATTGCAAAAAATCTGTGTTCCATACCCTAACCATAGCGGCAAAATTCCAAAATGCGTATAATTTGGAATCTCCTTTTTGTCTATCTCGATGTAATAATCTCTTCTGCACTCTCCGGCGGCCACGGAATTTCTTAAGATCTCATCAAAATACAATACCGCCTCGTGGCACTCGGCATTGATTTCTACCAATGAGAGTTGCTTATGGTAAGGGAATCTTACCAAAATCGCTTTTTTTACATACTCCGGAAATCCTTCACGAAGTAAGGCGACGATTTGACCGTAATATATAATTCGCTCAAGACGCACAGATATAGACTGCCACAATGTCTGATCAAGCCGATATGAAAAGAGATTATTATTTTATTTGGATTTACGTCAGAAGCAAGAAGATAAAAAATCCAATCATCAGCACCATTCCGAGCGGGACGCCAAAAACGGCCCATTCTCTGCTTTTTATCGATAGTTTATTGGCGCAAATGATATTGGGAATATTACCCGGAATGAGCATACCGCCGGCAATCAATAGTCCCGCCAGGGCGGCTTTAATTGTTTGCGCTGACATAGCTGGGGTGATTTCAGCGGCCGTCAGCGTGGCGTTATCTAAAATCGCGGAGATGATATTCACCCAGTAAAGAACATTGGCCGACACACGTGTCAGATACTTATCTACCACCGGCATGAAGCCGGTGCCCAGAAACACCAAAGCGAGGACGAAGATATAGACTTTGAAAGCCCTGATGAACATATCTTTGGTTTGTTCAGGCTTGTTTTCTGTAAGGGTGGCACCTTCTCCCTCTCGCTTATTCGGTAAAAAGGCGGATAGTAATCCGAGGCCCAAAATCAGAGGTATCATCCATTTGCCCAACAGCCCAAGCAGAAAGAAAAAGCCGGCGTGATATGGTTCGCCCGATAGTTTGGAGACCGCTATCGTCGAGAGCGGCTCGCCCAGAGGCGTCAGGACCGCACCGAGACCTATCGAGAAACAGGCGATAACAACCAGCCGGACCTCGAGAGTCCTGGGAAGTCGCAGCGCACTTACAACCTCAGCCAAAACAAGGGCGGCGATAATGGCCGTGATGACGCTGGAGATAAGACCTAGGCCGACTACGATTATGAAAAATAGTGCCCCGAATCCGAACCGTCCGGCGAAGGCGCTCGCCCATTTTCCAACTTTTGAGCGGATAAACCGAAAAATAAGGCCGGCAGTCAGGACCGCCAGTGTGATTTTAATTGGCTCAACGAGGGCTTTGCCGACGAGGCGCCAGTTCCACAGCCAGGAAATGCTGACGGAAAGAACGCCCATAATGAAAAGAAATGCCTCGAGCTGCCTTTCCACTTTCTTCGAGAGGAACGGCAGAGTCAGGACCAGTCCGATGATAGTTACCAGCCCGCCGGTTACCCAGACTTCATTCATAAAGACGCCCTAAAGTAACGCATTGAAAACGCTTTCCCACTGTCATTCCTGTCCCGAGCAAGGTCGAGGGATCGACCGAAGCGGCGACACGAAGTGGCGTTAGCTAAATCTATTCAAAAACAGATTACCGGCTGTGTCAAGAGTTTCTCGCACATTTTGTGGGAGGGGAAGAGAACGTTGAAGATTCAGCTTTAGACGAAATGAAGCTCCGTGATACTCCATTACGGCGGGCAAAGCAAAGTTGGCGGAATCCGCCGAAGCATACCTTCTTTTGCGAAGGCGGATGAAAATCGCAGACATCATAAGAGCGTGACTTGTGGCCCGTCGCTCGTCGCTCGTGACTTGTGTCTCGTATTTTCACTTCGACATTCGGCGTTCCTTGTTCGATATTCGATATTCCTAAGGTTATTCCGACCACGACCTTTGGCCCTGAGCCTGTCGAAGGGGTGACGTTTTGAGATTATCGCACCACCTACCGAGGTTCGCAATCCTGGCACTAATCCTCCCCAAGGGCTTCCAGGTCGGCGAGGTCTTTTTTTCTCCCTACGGCCCGTTTGTTGGCGATAAACTGGTTGCGCCCGATATAGTAAACTGGAATGTCTCCGTATTTGCCCTTTATTCGCCCTGCACACGCATCTTCCCACGAGACGCCTGTAAGCGATGTTATGATATCTACCCGCACCGGCGGCACGCCAAGCTGGATGACATTCTCCGGCTTCTGGAAATCCGCTGCCGTTAACTCAACAAACCCAAAGCCAAACTCATCGAGGGCAGCGAGGATGCGATGGGCGTTCGCAGTATCAGGATGGATGAGGATATCTATATCGCCGGTGTAACGCGGCGCCCCATAAAAGGCCAGCGCATAGCCGCCTACTATCACGTATTCAACCCTGTGTTCGTTGAATAACGCTAACAGTTCTCTGAAGTCTTTCTGAACTTCCATATCCTTGCCTTCGCAGGTCCTCCACCGCCGCAATCCGCTCCTCGGCTGGTTTGCTCAGCCAGTAGGCCAGTTCGCCCTTCACAGAGGACGAATCTTTCAAGCTAAGTTTGTTGACTACCTTGCGTATCATATTCTTATTATACCCCGCCCGGCGGCAAAACACAACTACCGGTTCATGACACGTCGATTGATGAGTGTCATTCCCGCGAAACCTGTCCTGAGCGCAGCCGAAGGAGCGGGAATCCAGACTTGTAAAAATCAGTGTAAATCAGTGTTAATCCGTGTGAAAAAATAAAATCAGTTAGATTCAGTTGATAAGTCGAAATTTTTTACCTCCGCCGAAGCATACCCTCTTTTTTACGAAGGCGTATGAAAATCATCGACGTAATCCGGGCATAGAATGTATGGATTACCTTAGAGCAAAGTACGTTATTGACTTAACATTCCGGAGAACCCGATAGAAAACCGTGGCCTCTATCGGCCAGAGACTTCTTGACAAGCCAATCTCAGAGCACCTTCAACTTCATCTGTATCGATTAAGCACTCAGTACACACTTCTATTATCTGGGGATGGCAAAACACACGTATCTTTCCAACTGATCGCGAGAAATTTATCGCCAGATTCCTCCATATTACCGAGTCCTCCATGGTCGGATTCTTGACAGCAAAAGAGATAGGACCATGCATTCTGCGCTCAGGCAAGAAAAACAAGTCAACAGAGGTACCTTCGCGTTCGGCGGGGATGTCGACCAAGAACAAGACTTCACCAGCCTCCGCCAGTCTCTTAAATTCGGTTACTTTCTTTCGGTCGGTTGCCTTCTTTGTGGCGAACATAGTCACAGACTCAACGAGTATCCTTTGTACCGCGGCCTGTAATTTCAGGAGATCTTTCCAGGTACAGTCTTTCCTTAAAGCAGTAATCATTTCCCATAAATCACTTTCTCTACGATAACTTAATACCTTGAGACGCTTGAAAAGGTTTCTTTCACATATCATCTTTAGAAGCTGCTGGCCCGACTTGCTTGTCACCTTTCCAATCCACTGCAACATCTGGTAATCCCCCAGCGTCAACTGCGGCACCTCTGCCAACACAAGCTTGTCCGGAAAGAGTGTCTTGTCATTCAGTGTGTTCGATTCAGCGTACAGTTGCCTTCGGATCTCGGTAAGGAGAGAGTTCCTAAGTGTTATTTCTCCATTCTTATTTGTGGACTCCTTGGAGAGGGCTTCCCACACCGCGCGGTGCAACATGCACTTAGCGCTCCTCGATGTGTGGTGCCAATATACAGATCCAAACATGGCGTACCGAGCGAACGCAACAGATTCCGCAGGCACTTTCCCTTTCTCGTGGATACCCAGGCTTATGAATGTGCAGCCAGCAGTTTGTCTGTTCAATATGACAGTTAGGCAGCGGAGTAATCTCTCGAAGTCAATCGATCTGCCATAGGGAACGTTAAGGTGGTTTGAATCACGAATTAGATAATCAAGTTTGTCAGCATCAATCGGTCCATCAATAAGGGAGTGCAGCAACCTAAGTTTTAATGGCTTCTTGTGGTCGGTGAGTTTGCATTCCAACAACTCTATTATCTCCTCCAATTCGACGCCCCATTCGGTCTTCATACGGGTTCGCAACGCCTTGCTTTCATTGAAATTTGAGGTGAGGAGGTCTTTTGCCACCTCTCTGTGTGAGAAAATCTTTCTTTCTGCACCTTCGAAATCATGGGCAAGAGCGTATTGACCGATGTCGTGACACAACGCTGCGAGAAGGATGACATTTACGTCGTGTTCGGTCATTATCTGTCTGAACAATGGGTTTATAGGATCATTCCACAGTGCATCGCAGTAGCGCGCCACGTTCGCAAAGGTCCCCAACACGTGCTCCAGCCTTGAGTGGTTTGCAGATGGATATATCTGCACAATCAACCCAAGCTGACTAACACCTGCAAGTCTTCGAAAAAAGGGAGTTTTGAGCATGTTGCCTACCCTGAGTGGAAATGAAGCTGCCCCAGGACTCGAAATCTGTATTGTTTCCGGGAAATGGTGGTCAAGTTCTTTAATTCGTTGATGAATAGCGTACTCCCCGGTGATTTTCTTGATGTCCCGTGCCACTGCTTCTGGGTCTTTATCGTATTCGTATTTTATTTCCTCATATGCTTTCGCGGGCAGATCCCCCAAGGAACGCTCGTTATCTGAGATGTTATAGCCGTCGAGCATTCTGCAAGCCATCAAGGCGAGATATTCCCTCTCATAAGGGAGTATATAGGTAGTATCGAACCCCTCCTTCGGCTTTGAATCGTCGTGGAGAACTCGGAGTATATTCTTGCCAAGGGCATAAAGATCGAACTCTAGTTTCAGGTACTTCCGAAGGATTTTGCCTTGCATTCTGTTTGGGTCCGACTCAGTGGACTCATGAGCAAGTTTGAGCAGAATCGGATGAGCGTATTGTTTCGTGACGATGAAATCAGTCGTATCCCTACTCGCCGGATCCAACAACTTGGCGGAACCGAAGTCCGAAAGCTTTGCCTTTCCATCTGGAGCAACAAGGATATTCTCGAGTTTCACATCGCAATGTAGAGTCCCCCGAGAGTGCACGAATCGCAGGCCCTCAACAACTTGTTGGAGTACCTTAACGAAGGCGTCATATCTTTTCACTGGTGTCGTGAATTTACGATTCCACTTGACCAGAAATTTTTTGGCGTCGACAGCACCATCAATATACTCCATAACATAGAAGGGCCACTTCTGCCTATCGTAGTTCACTTCCCCCTTACGATAAATTGCCACTATGTTCTCATGTGCGGATTCGATAAGTCTAGATATCTCGCTCTCGATTACGTGCGCCAACAGTTTTTCCTTTCCCCCGAGGGGTCGAGGAAACTTCAAAGCCCGAAGAACCCCCAAGTTCATATCTCGAACCTTCAAAACGATACTGATACCCCCAACGTTAATCCCATCCTCCAGTGCAAACTCGGACTTCGTGGCGGACCGGATCTTCTCTATAATCTCGCCTACTTTCTCACGTTCGACTTGCCAGGCCTCGTTGCCATTCTTTAGGTTCTGGTACATCAGGGACAGTTTTCTCAATATCGCATTCGTGATAGCCATCGTTTAGTCTTCCTACGAAACCATTGCCACCCATTTATGATCCATCTATTACCTCCTAATTTCAACACATACACAAACCAAATCCTAATTTCTTTAGACTAAAAACTATTTTCTCTGTGTTCTCCTTCGGCTCTTTCGACTCGGTTCGACCTTGCTCACCACAGGCTGCTCAAGACAAGTGCGCTCGGGACAAGTCGGTAACTTCTGTGGCTGATTCTTATTTTACCCTTTTTTCGGCCATCCGCACAACACTTTTCCCGTATTTTTTCAGTGCAAATCTGCAATTCGATTCAACGCCGTTTCTTTTCTGTGTTCTTTGTGCCTTCGTGTCAATTTGTGTAAATTCGTGGTTAAAAAATCTGTGTCACTTATCCGCCACTCCGTCTGGTGGACTTGCCTGCCCCTGCAAGCAGTTAGCAGGGGTCCGCCTTCGGCGGATTTGTATTTTGGTTATTTGAATTTGCCCCTCGACTCCCTCGACTGCGCTCGGGACAAGTTTGCTCGGGCTTGTAGTGAGCTTGTCGAATCTGATGGTGAGCGGTTCGGCCCTGAGCGACTCGACCGAGATCGTCGAGGTCTCACCGCCGAAGGGCTTGTCGAACCATTTCGGATATTGTCCGCCTCCGGTGGAGCTATCCGCTACTCCGTCTGGCGGACTTGCCTGCCCCTGCAAGCAGTTAGCAGGGGTCCGCCTTCGGCGGATTCGTATCTTGAGTTTCGTAAGACGCTAATAGTCCTTTTGATTAATCAAAAGGACTACTAACATTATAAACCACCTAATACATTGATGCAGCGTTTTTCTAACGTGTCACGGGTTACGATGCATTCTTGCAAGCGCGTTAAGTTCTGGCTTTCTGAATAACATCAGCGAATCTGATAATCAGGCTGGCCTTGCCTTTAATACCCACCTTTCGAAATATATTCCCAAGATGAGCACGTACCGTATTGTATGAAATATCCAGTTTTTTGCCGATTTGCTTATTGTCAAAGCCCTCGCAGACTAATTTAGCGACCTGAAGCTCCCTGTGCGTGATATGCCAGCACTTCTTTAGATATTCCCACTGTTTTGCGTTGAAGACCATGTCATATACTCCCGAAAATGCTCCAATTCTCTTTCTCTGCTCATCAATCACCCAAAATAAAAAAAGCGAGCTAAGTCCAAAGATGCTAATAGTCCTTTCGATTAATCGAAAGGACTATTAGCTTTTAACATTATAACTGCCTCGTGCATTGATTCAACATTATTTTTCCCCCAGGACAAAGCTCGGGTCCATTGAAAAGCGATTTCCTATTTTCTTCCAGGGCTGCTCTCTTTTCCATTCTCAAGCACTGATTGTAGCGCTTTCTGGACATCCGCACAACACTTTTTGCACGTTTTTTGTCGCATTCACGCATTCACTTATCCACGAGTATCGAGGTTTACCCGCCACTTCGTATGGAGGGTTTACCCGACGCTCCGTATGGCGGGTTTATCCGCCGAAGGCGGAATCCAGCATCAACCCATCTACTCCTCCCCTCATTCTCAAAGATCTCTTTTAAAAACCTTGATTCTCAAAACCATGATTCTTAAAGCACTCCATAAGCATATACGCATATACTTATACAGTGTCGGCCCAATTATCAAACGGAATACAAAAAATCATCGAAATCTTCCAAAACAAAATCTCCGACACTATCTCCGCCCTCTGGTCATAAAAACATCCTTATCCTCCGCGAATAAATAACTACTTCCCCTAAGACCTCGATTCTTAGTGTAGTCCATAAGTATATACGCATATACTTATACATCTTTACAAATTCTTCTTTATGCGTTGCCTGGTTCATATAACGCACTGACTGCTTTGTGCATGAAAGCCATATTTTGTTTATCGAGGGGAACAATGGGGACAGCCATTTTTTGGCCAACTGAATAATAAATTCACCGACAGCAGGTAGGGGAGTTTTTAGTTTTGGGGCAGAAGGCGGATCAATCCGTGGCTAATTTTCCTTGTGTCTTTGTGCCTTCGTGGCAAAAAAATTCGTGCCAATTCGTGTTTATTCGTGGCTATTCTAACTCTGCGGAATCGAGGATACTCATAAAAGCCTCTTGCGGTATCTGTACAGAGCCGATGTTCTTCATGCGTTTCTTGCCCTCTTTTTGCTTTTTGAGCAACTTCATCTTCCGAGTGACATCGCCGCCATAAAGTTTGGCGGTTACATCCTTGCGATAAGCCTTGACGGTCTCTCTGGCAATAATCTTAGCTCCGATAGCCGCCTGGAGTGGGATTTCAAACTGATGTCGCGGGATTGCCTTGCGAAGCTTGGTTATAAGTCTTCGGCCGCGAGCCTCAGCGGTGCTGCGATGAACAATCAGAGAAAGCGCATCAACAGCAACTTTGTTGACAAGAACATCCAACTTGACAAGGTCGCTGTTTTCAAAACCAAGAAACTCGTAGTCCATCGTCGCATAGCCGTGGCTTATGCCCTTAAGGACGTTGTAGAAATCATAGACTATTTCAGCGAGCGGTGCTTTGTATTCAAGCATGACTCGGGTTCCACTTATGTAATTGGTCTTGAGCAGTCTGCATCGTCCACTCTCGGCCAGCTTCATAATATCGCCTATTGAGTTGCTTGTTGTGATTATCTCCAGTCGAACAAATGGCTCCCGCAGCTCGGCGACTTTCGTAATATCAGGCAGTTCGCCTGGAGAATCAATCCTGGTTACCTTGCCGTCTTTAGTCAAGACTTCATAGCTCACAGTCGGAGCGGTCTGGATGGTGCTTATACCATGTTCGCGCTCGAGCCGCTCCTGAATAATATCCATGTGCAGAAGCCCTAGAAAGCCGCACCGAAAACCAAATCCCAGAGCGGGTGAATTGTGAGCAGTAAAAGAAAAACTTGCGTCATTAAGTGCCAATTTCTCAAACGCTGTCCGAAGTTTGGGATAGTCGGTATTATTGCCAGGATAGAAATCGGAAAACACCATCTGTATCGGCGGCTTATAGCCGGCGAGCGCCTTGTGAGCAGGTTCAGCGTTATCGGTAATCGTATCCCCAATGGTGACATCAGCCAATTCGCGAATATTGGCAATCACATAGCCGACCTCTCCTGTGCCCATTTCATCCACAGGTGTCATTTTGGGTGTAAACTTGCCTAACTCAGTTATGGTATATGTCTTGCCATTGCCCATAAAGCGAATCTTCTGCTTAACTCTGATGCTTCCTGCGAATACCCTGACATAGCATATTACGCCCCGATACTCATCCCAGTGACTGTCGAAAACAAGCGCTGCTGTTTGCTTGTGGCATCGGTCGGTCGGCGGCGGAAGAAGCGTTACTACTGCATCCAACAGTTCTGGAACCCCCGTGCCTTTCTTGGCACTGATGTAAAAACATTCATTTTTCCTGATACCTATTGTGTGCTCAATTTCCTCTGCGACGGTTTCGGGCTGGGCCGCCGGGAGGTCTATCTTGTTCACCACACCGATAAGCTCCACGTTGTTTTCAACAGCCAGATGCGCATTGGCAACCGTCTGGGCCTCCACACCCTGGGTCGCATCAACCACCAGAATCGCCCCCTCGCATGCCGCCAAAGAATGTGAGACTTCATAATGAAAATCCACATGCCCGGGCGTATCAATAAGGTTTAGCATATATTTTCTTCCTTCGTGCTCGTAGTTGAGGGTGACGGCAGAAGCTTTTATGGTGATACCACGCTCTCGCTCAAGGTCCATATCATCGAGAATCTGGTCCTTCTTATCGTGCGCATCCACCGCCCCGGTAAGCTCCAGTATCCGGTCGGCCAGTGTGCTTTTACCATGGTCGATATGTGCTATTATCGAGAAATTTCTTATGTGTTCAGTACCCATCAATATTTCACCAAAATGCCAAAAAAACATTATAGCATTGTTGGCAGTTAAAGGCAACTTGTGCTAAACGATTGCAAAGTCGCACAAAATCGAATCAGCAATTCCAAACGCCTGGCGCGTAAGGAAAACCCGTCCTTGGTCGGTATTAATTAACCCCCGTTCCCCGACCCCTTATGCCCCTCGTAGCGAAGCGAAGATCCAGGAATGTCGTTATCCGGGACCCAGAATGTCATCTCTGAAAGCACGTGCCTTGTCAAGTGATTCCTTGTATGCAATTATTTCTCATATTTGCTCCACAGCCGTTCATATCAGTTTACTGAACAGCAAAAAATGGTTTCGCCAGAATCTTTCGC
>Ga0315279_10005620_pt1 | contig 16178 bp, 16 predicted proteins | sample YL17G06_20_MG_FD_203694 | JGI IMG/M metagenome (GOLD analysis project Ga0315279, IMG submission 203694) | Sediment microbial communities from Yellowstone Lake, YNP, Wyoming, USA - YL17G06_20 | ecosystem: Environmental > Aquatic > Freshwater > Lake > Sediment | place: USA: Wyoming | collected...
GGGCTTTGCCCGCCAATATCGAATTGCCCGATAATTTAATGAGTTGCCCGATAATCCTAATCACCAAATTATATTAGTTCCTCGTTCTTTAGCAACTTTCAAGATGTCCTCTTTCGGAATCAAAGTAACTAACCCCATTTTCTGCCCTCTCAATTTTCCTCGTCTTACCCACCTTCCAATAGTAGCTCTGTTTACACGAAGCAATCCAGCAGCTTGCCCTATGGTAACGTAAACATCACATAAGTTAGTTTGCATGTGAATAGATGGGTAGGCAGGTAATTGTGTACTATTGTGTATTGTCCTATATTGTGCTATACTATTTTCTGTTGTCATTAAAAATTCTCCCTAGAAAGACTTGACAAGGATAGGCTAAGTATGATAGGCTTAAAAGAGTTAGACGGAGGAGGATTAAATTTATGAGAGACATAAAGATGACCGAATTGCTCAAGCAGCTAGCAAAACTGACACTAGAGGATGCTCCTAAAGACCAGATTGTCACAAAGGCATTGGAGGTAAAGCTATATCTACAGGAGACGTGGGAAGAACTTGGCCGAGCAGTCAATCTCGTAGACTCAACAATATCAGCATATGCTCCGAATGTAGATTGGCAACTAGGAATACCTGTTGATAAAACTAAACTAGCTATTCCTACTTCTAAACCACTCCCATCTACAACTTCACCTAAACTGACTAGGACAAGCCCCGAACATATCCTCAAAGTAACCCGCAGGCTATTTCCCGATGGTGTTGTCGGAAGTGAAGTTATAATTGCCCAATTGAAGGCTGAAGGCGACACAAGACCAGATGCCGATATAGCTAAAAGTGTCGGCAATACCTTGAATCGGAATGGGTATGAGCGTATTGAGCGTGGGAAATATGAACTTACTAAAAGATAGGGAGGGAAATAATGGGTAAAAGATAGCGACTCGTTGTCGTCGGCAAACGTTGAACGAGTCGCTACCTGATGATTGTGCCGAGGTAGCTCAAGCACAGAGCACCCAGCTGTTAACTGGGATGTTGTGGGTGGGAGTCCCACCCTCGGCACACCCTCTACATAAGGATTATAACACGGATGGGAAGACCTATTTGTACTAGGTAGCTGGCAGCGTAGGTTTAGTCTCGGTCTCTCAGGCCAATCCTTAAAGAAAGGAGGTAGCCCACCATGAAATTCATGAAGGAAGCTATCGGTGCAGTGATACTGTTCTACATACTGGTAGTCATTATCATTGCACTGGCGCAGTCCCCACCATAGTGAAGTAGCCACCCTTCGACCTACGCTGCCAGTTTGAATCCGACAATCGTCAAGCCTTCTTACTAAGTAACTTCTTTGGCCTGTCCCAATTCGGGCTTTTGCATTTTGGGCAGACTCTAGGCTCATTGCCTTTGTCTCTGGCAAGCCATTCATGCCCACATCGGCAACGATAGCCTGGGAGTTGGACTTTCCCGATGGGTAATTCAGTATTGACCATATAGTACTACCATCAGTATTTACTAATATTATATACCAAACCCCTTGACAAGTCAATACCTGTTGGTATATACTATAAGTAGATACAAATAGGGAGGTACTACGATGGGAATATGGCAAGAGAGAGGGTTGGCAATAGCGAACAGCAACACAGTTAGGAAAAACAAGCTGGGATGGCAAGTCCCATCCCAATCGGGCAACGGAAGCTATACAGTGAGCCTTGACCACGGAGAGCCATTTTGCACGTGTGGATATTTCGAGGCGGAACACAAGAAGTGCCAGCATATCTATGCTGTAGAATTCATCGTTCAGAGAGAGACTAAACCTGATGGCACGGTCACAGAAACTAAAACGGTGAGAATTACTTATACCCAAGAATGGGCTGCTTACAACGAAGCGCAGACTCACGAGCAGGAACGATTTCTTGAGCTTTTGAGCGAACTGTGCAAGGGCATAGTCCAGCCAGAACAAGAGGGTGCTGGGAGGCGCAACCACCCGCTCTCCGATATTGTCATGGCAGTTACTTGGAAGGTCTATTCTACTGTATCTGGACGGCGGGTAATGACAGACTTGCGAGAATTGCAGGCCAAAGGTTTCATGGCTAAAACTCCATCCTACAACAGCATTTTTGACTACTTGGGGAATCCCGCTCTTACTCCCTTGCTCAAGTCTCTCATTGAGGAAAGCGCAAGCCCTCTGAAAGCTGTAGAGACTGATTTTGCTGTTGATTCCTCTGGATTCGCAACAACGACTTACAACAGATGGTTTGACCATAAGTGGGGCAAGGTACGGAGTGAGGCTAAGTGGATTAAAACCCATTTGATGTGCGGAGTTAAAACCCATGTCGTGACCAGTGTTGAAGCTACAGCTTTCGAGTCTGCCGATGCTCCTCAGTTTGCCCCATTGGTAAACACTACTGCCAAGACGTTCACTATCAACGAAGTGTCGGCTGATAAGGCTTACTCTAGCCGAAAGAATCTTCATGCAGTCCAAGCAGTTGGCGGAGTTGCCTATATCCCTTTCAAGAACAGAACAAATGGGATTGGTAATGCACAGGATGGTTTTGACAGTCTGTGGAATCGCATGTGGCACTTCTACAGCTTTAATCGTGACACTTTTATGGTGCATTACCATCAGAGGTCTAATGTTGAAACTACGCTGAGCATGATTAAGCGCAAGTTTGGGGCTTCGGTTAGAGCAAAGACCCCTACCGCTCAGGTCAACGAAGTTCTTTGTAAAATCCTTTGCCATAATATTTGCGTCCTGATACAATCTCTTAGTGAATTAGGGCTTGAGCCTACCTTCTGGGATTGTCGGGCAGAAATGGCATCTGCCCAGCAATTATCTCTATTTAACTAATCATCGGGCAAAGCTCATCTCGTGAGAGAGGACAAATCCTCCCCTGGCTTCCCGGACTATTTTAGCAGCATCACCATCCGCCGGGACAAGCGCCAGGATTGGCTTACCAAGGCGAAGGTAATCGTATATTTTCGTGGGTATCCATTTAGCATTAGGGGGCATAACGACAAATAGGAAGTCACTGCCCAAGGCAAACGCCAATGCTTTTTTTCTAGGCAGATTGAGTATATAAGTTGCCTCTGCCTTTGTAACCGCTTGCATTGCCGCCGCGCCGCGTCCAATAAACACAACTTCAGCCTCTTGGCTTACATCATTCGCTGCTTTGACGAATTTGATGACAGGCTCCTTAAACGGTGCATAAAAGCTACCCAGAAAAACAATCGTTAGTTTGTCAGGATAGAGGGCTCGAGCAGATAAACCTTCAAAGACGGATTCCTCATAGCCATCGTTCACGACCTCAATCGTCGTACCTTCGACTTTGTGAAGCTCACACAGACGCTGTTTTACATGCCAGGAAATGACCACAGCTTTATCAGCCGACCGTAGAATATCACCTTCGCCTCTCCGGATACGGAATTTCATTAAATCGCGCAACGGCCTTATCAGTGATTGCTCCAAATTAACAGTCAGGAAATCGTTCACTGCCCATCCGTCCAGAAAATCAGCAACCCACGGAATTCCAAATTCTCTCTTGAGTTTCATAGCTACGAATGCAGTGGTGAAAGACGGAGAAGCGCTATAGATCAAGTCAGCTTTCGCGTTGTTCAAAATCCTTCTCGCCTCTCGCAGGGCGGGTGAGCACCAACTACCATACGGGTCGGGATAACTGTAGTTTATTCTCAACCCGTTTAGCGCAAGTCGAGAGACTCTGGACAGTTCCCGATGTCCAACTCGATGAACCTCAGTTTTCTCTGGAATCTCTTTCAGCAAGCTGTAATCCTTGTCGTAACTTACGCTTTCGGCAGCGGATATGACGACGGGCTGCCAACCGAATTCAGGAAGAAATTTAGCTAACGCCACACCCCGCCAATCTGCTGCTAAAGGCGGGGAAAAATAGTCGATAAAGAGCACTTTCTTCATCCAAACATTTCCTCAGAGGATAAATTCCTCAATGAATCTGCACTTGTTGTATGAAAGGGTTACTATTGAGACTAAGGGTAATTCCTTATTCATTTCGCCTCTATTTTTTACTATGTCGGAATCTTGCTTGTTGCTCTTACCTCTCTGTACCACTCGATTGTTCTCCTAAGTCCTTCTCTGAAATCTGTCTTCGCAACAAAACCGAATTCCTTTTTCGCTTTGCTGACGTCTAGACGTCTTCTTGGTTGCCCATCCGGCTTAGATGTATCCCACTCTATTTTACCATCGAAGCCGGCGAGTTCACAGATTAGCTCCGCGAGGTCTTTAATCGATACTTCAAAACCAGCTCCTAGATTGATAGGCTCAGCTTTATTGTATTTTTCCGTTGCCAGCACTATCCCCTCGGCGGCATCATCAACATAGAGGAATTCTCTGGTGGGTTTACCGCTTCCCCAGGCCACGATGCGTTTCTTGCCTTTCTCCTTAGCATCAAAGACCTTTTTGATCAAGGCAGGGATAACATGTGAGTGCTGGGGATCGAAGTTGTCCCGCGGGCCGTAGAGGTTCACCGGCAGAAGATAAATGCAGTTGAAGCCATACTGCTGCCGATAAGCCTGTGATTGAACCAGAAGCATCTTCTTTGCCAGTCCGTAGGGAGCGTTAGTCTCCTCGGGATATCCGTTCCATAAGTTTTCCTCTTTGAAGGGGACAGGGGTGAACTTAGGATAGGCGCAAATCGTTCCGATGGCAACAAACTTCTCTATCCCTGAAAGCCTCCCCTGCTCTATTAGTTGCACCCCCATCATGAGGTTCTCATAGAAAAAGCTGCCCGGGTTATTCATATTTGCGCCGATGCCACCCACTCTAGCAGCAAGGTGAATGACGATATCAGGCTTGGCATCCCGGTATAGCCTTTTCACTGCTTCCATTTCCACCAAGTTATAATCTCTGCTGCGAGGGACGAAAATCTTCTTGCATCCCCTTTCCTCCAGCTTCTTGACTACGTTGCTTCCCAGAAAGCCGGCTCCCCCTGTCACTACTATCCTTTTGTTACCAAGCCAGCTCTTCACCTTATCTCCCCTGTTCCCGGCTTGCATAAAGCCCGGTCAACCGAGTTCATTCCGTACTTCGCGAGTATCCTTTTCCCTTTCCCGGGGGATTTCAAGCCCAAAGCCTCCATATCCGCATCCACCATTATCCTGACCAGCTCTTTGAAGGTAACCTTAGGCTTCCAGCCCAGCTTCCTCTTGGCCTTTGAGGCATCAGCTACTAGCAGTTCCACTTCCAGAGGTCTGAAGTAGCGTGGGTCTATCTTCACATGCTCCTGCCAGTCAAGGCCAGCATAGTTGAAGGCCTCAATAAGGAATTCCTTTACTGAGTGCGCCTCGCCTGTTCCAATTACATAGTCAGTGGGCTTGTCCTGCTGCAGCATGAGCCACATCGCCGCTACATACTCAGGGGCATAGCCCCAGTCCCTTTTCGCTTCGAGGTTCCCCAGATAGAGATTTTTCTGCTTCTTTGCGAGGATGTAAGCGATGGCACGGGTTATTTTCCTGGTGACAAAGGTTTCCCCGCGTCGTGGCGACTCATGGTTGAACAGGATGCCATTGGTAGCAAAGAGACCGTAGCCCTCCCTGTAATTCTCTGCCATCCAGTAGGCATAAACCTTAGCCACTGCATAGGGGCTGCGTGGGCGAAAAGGTGTCAGCTCGTTTTGAGGAGTGGAAGAAGCTCCAAACATCTCGCTGCTCGAAGCCTGGTAGAACTTAGCCTTTATCCCGCTTTGCCGTATAGCCTCCAAGAGGCGCGTGGTTCCCAGAGCGACTACGTCACTGGTGTACTCCGCAGTATCGAAGCTAACTCTCACATGGCTTTGCGCACCCAGATGGTATATTTCATCTGGCCTTACACTGTAAATCAGGTTTGTGAGTTGAGTGCTATCTGAGAGGTCTCCGTAATGAAGAAAAAGCCTGGCTCCTGGCTCATGGGGGTCAACATAGATATGGTCTATCCGGGCGGTACTGAAGGTGCTCGACCTTCTTATGATGCCGTGAACCTCATAGCCCTTAGCTAAAAGGAACTCTGCTAAATAGGAGCCGTCCTGACCAGTGATACCGGTGATAAGAGCCTTCCTCATCCTATTCTCCTAGCGATGTCTTGCAGCTTTAATTATGTAGGCTTGGGCTAATTCTGTCTACTGCTTGTTCTAAGAATTTGCGCAAGTCCTCCTATATACTTATTCGCTTGCATTTCGACATCGCACCTCTTTCGGGAACGTGGGGCAGCCTGAAGGCCTAATTTCATTGCAAGCCCTTTCTACGTATCGCCCGTTTGAACATTAAGGATTCGGCAAGTATCACCAGTGAGTATATCACAATAATACCTCTCTTCGAAAAATACTTTCTCAAAGGCATACTCTTTAGGCTTTCAAGAGCATAGCGCCTGGTGTTTGGTATATCCTTTTGCAGTAGGTACTGGGCTGCCAGCCCCTCATATCTTTGAGCCAGCATTTCCCTGATCAGGGGCTGGTACTTAAAGCTTAAGTACACGTTGATGGCTTTGTAAAAATCGACATCGTCAAGCAATCTCTTTATCAAACCCTGACTTGAGTAAGTGCTATTCGCATGAATTCTATACGCCGCCATAAGCTCGGGGAGGTAAACCGCTTTGCCATGCTGAGCACACATGATCCAAATCGGCCAGTCATACATCCCTAACGAGAAGTACCAATCTGGGAAACTGTCGAACAAACCATTGCGGAACATGGTCGAACAGCAAGCGATTGGACTATAGGAAAGCACATCTTCGATTGTTAACGTATATTTTTTATACCCCAGAGGTGGTTGATACTGTGGTTCACGGCTCTTGTCCTCATAAAAGCAAACGGTCTGTGCACAACACAGCGCATAGCTTAGATGGGTGTCTAGGAAATCTGCTTGCTTCTGTAGCTTGTGTGGCGATGTCCAGTAGTCATCGGCATCCAATAGGGCAATAAATTGGCCTGTGCAGGCATGGAGTGTTTGAACAATATTATGCATCACACCGATATTTTTCTCGCGCAGCAATAAGCGAATCTTATCGGGATACTTCTTTTGATAGGCGATGCAGATATCCCGCGTCCTATCGGTTGAGCAATCCTCACCTATCACCAGTTCATAATCGAAATCGGTCTCTTGCATCATCACACTGTCTATTGCCTGTGCGATGAATTGCTCCAGATTGTAGGCTAGCATGCAGACGCTGACTTTCATATTTGACGTTGTACTCCTCTTGATCTTTCTTTTACTTCACGACCGTGCTCAGCCCCTAATCGGAGGATGTGGCAAATCGCTTTATCTCTTCTGGCCCCACGGCTGTGCCCGTGGGCAGGGCTAGCACTCGTCATACCTCCTGGGCCTCTCACAAGAGATTGAGGAATCTCTAACGTTGCAATGCCTCAGGAGAATAACATTCTACTTGGCACGTTGTCTCAAAGCTTAATCCAGCTATCGGAAAGCACGTCTCTAGTATCAATGCCAGGATCATTAAACCATTTTCGCGGTGCTAACACTATTTTATCTGGAGCATTGTTAAGCCAAGCTCCCCACCAACTAAACGAGCTGTTGGCAATGATATGGTATTTGCACAAGCTCATCAACCGCAAGTCCTCGTAATCTTCATTCGCACTGTTGTGTGTGACGAGCGTTACTGGATACTTTAACTTCAGGTTATCCTGCGCCCACTGTGGATCATCCGAGAAAATGAAAAAGTGTGGTTTCTCTACCATCTGGGCTATCTTCTCGATAGCCATATTGTAGTAGTCTAATGAACAAATTCCATGAAACTGGTGGGTGGCAGGATCAGAGATTAAGTCACCGCGGCGGATATGCACGCTGACCGCTGGTACTTGGCCAATGCGTTCAGCCATGGCAATATTCACCTGAGAAGGCTGACTTTTGACGATAAGCTCCTGGCGTATGACGCCCTCGATGTCCTTAAAGTATTTTTCAGTCTGCCAATAGCCCTCCAAATAAACATCTCTTGGCACTTTCAGCATGTTGGGGTCAAAGTGGAAAAACCGTTCGCGAACAACAGCCCGCCTGTAATAAGGCTGAAATCTCTCAACAGCGCGAGACATTAATCCGCCTATGCCCTTCTTGGCCCTAAAGGGCGCTACATCGTCCGACGAAGCCATGCCTGCCATTATATTGAAATGGTTCAAACTATATTTACGTAGTTTGGAGTTCTGGAACCCGGATATATCCAACTTCAAGGGTACATTATGCATATGAGCAATCCTGCGCCCAATCGCATACTGGAAAAGCTGATTACCCAAGCCGCCAATTAATTTTACGATAACCATCTCAGCAACATTTTAACCGACCACTTACGACTTCTATCAGGCTTGAGTTCTTCCGCACTGATGGCCACAGCGATCCAGCTAATCTAGACCTTGAATGTGCGGCTCCAGAGGTGCCTCTCACTTTAGGCTTACCCATGCAGCTTTATCCACAAAGATGGTATTTGTATCCGTATCAACATAAGTAAAATAGCCTTTGGAGGGCATAAAGTCAATGATTTCCTTTATCTTACGCCCAGAGGGATCGCGTCTCTCTCCTTGGTATGTCAATGTTCCAATGTAGAAAACCGTTGGCCGGAACGAGGAAAAGTCAAACGTTATTGTCACTGCCAGGTCTATTCCTTGGAGAGCATACCCTGGTCGAGGTTCTGGAAGGTTTCCCTCAAGTCATATCGAAACTCCACCACATCGTGTCCCAAATCCACCAAAGGCAGATACAGGTTATTGCGCCACAGGTTCGACTGGAACGAAGCGTTTGGAGTGGTGTCAGAAGCATAAAAGATTCTCATATTTGTCTGGCAAAAGCTAGTCTAGTCCGAGATATGACATGCCTGGCAGACCTGTCTGCAAATGTACTACCTGTTTTACAGGCAGATTGCTCAATGAGTCTTGAATAGCTAAATAAGGTCCGTGGTTGTATTTGGAGCCTGGTTGGTAGAAGGTATCGTGCACTAGAACACATCCTCTTTTTATAATCTGACATAGTTGAAGTTCGCGTCGAACAGTTTCGTAACTGTGGTCTCCATCGAGAAACAGCACAAAACAAGCCATGGGACTAGCACCTATGATGCTTCTTGCAACAGTAGCACCATCTCCAATATGCTGTTCCACCGGTAGACCGCGAATATAGTGACCTAAATGTCGGCCAGGATACTCGACATGACTTGGATCACACAGGTCAATGGTATGAATTTTGACAGGTATTTGAAGCTGCTTTGAAAGTTCAAACCAAATTCGGGCACTCTTGCCAACATGCGTTCCGATATCAATTACAATCTCCGGCCGATGATACTCAAAGGCTGCAGCCATCAGCATTAATTCGTCTAGTGGATAAGGCCCAACCCCGACTACCTGTACTAGCTTCAGCAAGTATTTTGAAGTAGACCACTTATTAACCTCGAGCAACTTGGGGCGATCCGAGCCAATCTGGGTCTGCGTCTTATCGGTAGTACGAGATGGCGCAGACAGCATGTGAAAGCCCCTTTTCACCACACGTTCAAGAAGATGCATTCTGCTCTCCCTACTTACTCAGAATATTTTGATATAGGCGCTCGTATTCGCCCGCTATCAGTATTAGCTTAGATTAGGCATCTACTGGTGGATCTTCCTGCGGTATTCATCCATGTAGGATGACCTGCTCCACAAAACTAACACTACGACTGGTCCAAAAGGGTGGCAACTCCATCAAATCCAAGTCTGACATTTTACCTTGACCCATTTTGGAAACAGGCAACTTGTTAGTAAATTCTAGTCTAACCTTCCAGCAGCGATTGATAAAGTTTCTCATATCTATCTGCGATCTTTTCCCAGGTGAACCTTTCCTGCCAGGCTTGGTAGCCAGCTTCTGCCAGATGGCGACGCTGGTCAGGATTTAGTATAAGGTCTTCGATAGCACGAGCCATAGCCTCCGGCTCAGCGTCCACCATCCCATCCGGTCTCCGCTTGGTTGGCACCAGAATACCGCCGTGGCTCCAATCTATGATCTCCTCAGCATTACCGCAAGCAACTGTCACAAAAGGAGTCTTCGAAGCCATAGCTTCGAAGAGTACAAGAGGAGAACACTCAATGTTTGAACCAAAGACAAAAAGGTCAGCGGCGTGATAGGCTGCAACTACATCTGGACGTGGGGGATTCAGGAGGAGTACATGCTTATGTCCAAAGGAGAACAGCTTGGCCCACACCGCACGTATCTTGCACTCAGGTAGACAACCCCTGCCACCAAGGATATTTCCGATGATAATAAGCACTGACTGGCCGATGCGGGCACGACAAAAGGCCTCGATGGTCAAACGGTGCCCTTTCGCGCCCGTATGGCTGCCCACGGTCAACAAGAGAGGGACATCCTCTGGAATTCTGTGACGGAACCGAAAGGTGGAATCAACATGATTGAACTCTTCCTCTGAAGCCCCGTTTGGGATGACTGTGCAATGACTGATGCCTCGCTTCCTGGCAAACTCGATGTCGCGATAGGTATCCGAATGGAAGATTAGGTGGTCGTATCGTCTCATGATGTCCGGCAATTGTTCAAAATATTTGGCGTATTGTGTGTTTAATAGCCCCGAGAACCCGCAGGGCGCAAGCACTTTTCGGTAAGGAATACGATCCAGTACCGGAAAGACTAGATCCGTGGCCCACTGCTGAGCCGCGTAATTCATCATTACATCGAAGTGGCCATCGGTAAGGAATTGCTGGTAACGTGCCGTCTCGCCCCGAAAGCCACAAACAGCACTGCCAGCGACATCAAACTCTTCGATCTGCACCCCATTGATGGTGTGAGAGGTTCGTTCAGTCAGCTTCGTTGTTGCCACAGTGACCACGTGGCCGCGTTTCACCAACTGCTCGGATACCTGCTTAACGACCTCCTGGGCACCCCCAACGCTAGGATTGTAAAACTCAACGGTATGGAGCATTTTCATCTATCGTAGCGTCTAAACCCCCTTTGTAGCAGACTCCTAGCTGGTGCCAAGCGAAAACAGCGCTTAGTAATTTCAAGCAGAGTCATTGCGCCTTTTGAGGGTGATTGATTGCGCAAATATTTTCAATGAACCAGCTATAATACCTCTTTTAGAAAAATACGCCCTAAGGGGCAAAGTTCTTATACTTTCGAAGGCATAGCGCCTGGCGTTTGCTGTATCCTTTCTTAGGAGGTATTGGTGAGATATAGCTTGATATGTCCGTGCCAACATTTCCCTTATCACCGTTTGATACCGGAAGTTCAAGTATGAATTGATGGCTTTATAAAAACTGACATTGCTGATTAAATTACTTACAATATCACGGATTGAGTAATAGCTGCTTCCATGAATCCTATAAGCTGCCACGAGCTCATCAACATAACCAATTTTACCATGCTGCGCATTCATTATATGGAGTGGCCAGTCTCCCATCCTCAAAGAGAAGAACCAATCGGGAAAACCGTCAAGTAAACCATTGCGAAACATAACCGAGCATGTGGCGATAGAATTGACTCGAAGCAAATCCTCAATGGTCAAAGTATCCTTTTGGTATTCAGGCGATGGTATATGATAGGGCTCACGCCTTTTGTCTTCATAAAAAGCTAAAGTGCAGGCAAAACATATAGCATAGTCAGGACGTGTATCCAGGAAGTCCACCTGCTTTTGCAGTTTATCTGAAGAAGTCCAGTAGTCGTCGCCCTCAAGTAAGGCAACGTATTGGCCTTTGCAAGCAAGGAACGCTTGAATAAAATTCTGCATCATGCCGAGGTTTTCTTGCCGCAGTAGCAAACGAATCTTATCCGGATACTTTTCTTGATAGGCAGTGCATATGTCTCGTGTTCTATCGGTTGAGCAGTCCTCACCTATTACCAGTTCATAGTCGAAATCAGTCTCTTGCATCATCACACTTTCGATTGCCTGTGCGATGAATTTCTCCTGATTATAAGTTATCATGCAGACGCTGACTTTCATATTTGGCAATCTAGTTGTTCAGCTTTCCCTTCAATTGATGGCCGTGCTCAACCACCAGTCGGATGATTTGGCAGATCTTTGTTATATCTTCTAGACCTACAGCCGTTCCTGTGGGCAAGGATAACAAACGGTTCACAAGCTTCTCCGTCTGCGGCAATACTAACCCAGCGTGGGGAAAATGGGAACGGTAAGGTTCCATGTTGTGGCAACCCGGGTAGAAATAGCGTCGGGCCAGGATGTTCTCAGCATGCAAAATCTTTACCAGTTGGTCCCGGCTAATGCTGGTATCCTGCTCATCGATATCTAAGATGATGTACTGGTAGTTGCATTTCTCCGTTTCATCATAGGTCATAAGATTAATACCGCGTATTCCCTCGAGCTCATCCTTATATTGCCTGTAGTTGCGGCGGTTGACGCTGATAAATTCCTCCAAGCTCTCAAGTCCTGTCAGCCCCATTGCGGCAGAAATCTCACTCATCTTACCATTGGTGCCAATGTAAATGACATTATCGTACCCAGCGAAGCCAAAATTCTTCATCAGCCGAATTTTGGCTGCCAGCTCGTCATCATTGGTAACAATGGCACCGCCCTCAAAGGTATTGAAGAACTTGGTGGCATGAAAGCTAAACATCTCGGCGTTGCCAAAACTGCCAATCATGCGTCCTTTGTAAGAGCAGCCAAAGGCATGGGCAGCATCAAATAACAGCTTTAGATTGCGTCGGCGGGCAATCTCTTCAAGAGCATCTATATTGCAGGGACGTCCAAATAGGTGCACACCTATTATCCCGGTGGTTCGAGGCGTAATCATTTCCTCAACTCGGTTTGGATCAAGATTATACGTTTTCGGGTCAATATCGCAGAAAATCGGGGTTATCTGCTGCCACTGCAAAGCATGTGCGGTAGCGATGAACGTCATCGATGGGACAATCACCTCACCTGATAAACCCATGGCCCGTATAGCGATTTCCAGGGCCACTGTTCCATTGCACATCGCGATACAGTGTTTTGCACCTACTATGTCAGCTATACGCCGCTCTAATTCCTGAACGAAAGGTCCATTGTTGGTCAACCATCGTCTATCTAGCATGTCACTTACGCGTTCAAGAAGGCGAGTACGATTGCCTATGTTGGGACGACCGACGTGCAATTTATCCTCAAATGCTGGCATACCGCCAAATATAGCTAAGCGGTTTAGATCACCCTTCACTGTATACCTCCAACATGGAGATTACCATCATGTTTACTTGAAAAAGAAATATCCCTCACTTCTGAAAAACCCATAGCTTCAACCTGGAAAATCTAGTACCAAATCTGAGTAAGTCTTCCATCTTCTTGGTGGCTGCCAGTCGGTTGAACTCACAGTTCCAGTTTAGCTCTCTGTCCAGATTCGGTCTAACCCCTCTTGTCAGCAGGAAGTAAGTACCCAAACCCTCAAATTCTACCAGAGTATGACCATGCCGCTGCATAAACTCAATTAACATATCGTCATCAAAGAAAAGATTGTGCCATTTCACAGGTATTGCATCCAGTCCCCAAGCTGCTCGGAATTCATTGAGAGAATCTACACCTTGCTTGCTACCCTCTAGCATTAGCAGCTTACCACCTGGCTTGAGCATTGACATGAAGTTAAGTAAGACCTTACTCTGAAGACGCCATTCCGTCAGGTTAATCAAAAACCTTTGTGAGATGATAATGTCGTAGTCGTTGTCAAGGCAGTAGTCCCCCAAAAGGTCGACCCGTTTTAGGATTACGTTCTTATGCTCTCCTAATCTCTCAGTAGCTTTTCTGAGCCTTGTTTCTGAAAAATCGACAGCGTGTACTACGACTTTAGGGATAGTACAGTACACAACAGTGGCCTCGCCTTCTCCACATCCGGCATCCAGAATCTTCGTGCTTGGCAGTATGCGCTGCCTAATCAGTTCAATCTCAGCATGCAACAGATGTTTATCATACATTGATTCCACATCATCCCTATCCCAATATTCCAGAATCTGTTGATGGTCATAAGTCATGTAGTGCCTCCTTCAAAGGAAGTACTTTTTGGTTTCGAGAACGCCAAGCAGTGCAATATGTCTACCACGGATACCCATTTAGCGGCAACTAACACGTTTCTCTATAACATAAAGAACCGAACGAGGATGAATACCGTGTTTCTCAAAAACCTCAGCGCCGAAATAGCTAATCCCAAATTGATTTACTTTGAACCCGGCGCATTCCAGTCTGGCTATGAAACCTTGTTTTGAGTAAATCCTGTAATGATCACCCTGTCCGAAGTGTTTTCATCTCTCATCCTCACTTTTAATAGATGCGTCTTCATAGATTTCTGATAAGGTAAGTACGATAGGGACCATGACGAATTCACCGCCACCTGTAACAGATGTGAAAGATGCGATATGCACAAAGCTACCGATGGAAGTTCTTGCTCCACCCATCAGGAAAACAAAGTCATCTATAATGACAGAATCACCGATAGAAATGACCTCCGGCGACACTATCTTTGCCAGAGGCCATACTATTACATCTCGTCCCACTTTTGCAAATCCCAGAGTGTAAGCTTGATTCGTCATACCTTCTGAACCTCTCCCAGGAGATTGCTAAGAATCTCTAAACTTGCAGTGCCTCAAGAGAGTAACATTCTGCTTGGCACGTTATCTCAAAGCTTGATCCAGCTATCAGGAAGCACATCTCTAGTATCTATGCCGGGATCATTAAGCCATTTTCGCGGTGCTAACACTATTCTATCCGGAGCAGTGTTAAGCCAAGCCCCCCACCAACTAAACGTGCTGTTGGCAATGATATGGTATTTGCACAAGCTCATTAACCGCAAGTCCTCGTAATCTTCATTTGCACTGTTGTGTGTGACGAATGTGGCCGGAAACTTTAGCTTCAGGTTATCCTGCGCCCACTGCGGTTCATCAGAGAAAATAAAGAAGTGCGGCTTCCCTACCATCTGAACCATCTTGTCGACAGCCATGTTATAGTACTCTGCTGAACACATCCCATGGAACTTATGGGTGGTCGAATTGGAGACGAAATCACCGCGGCGGATGTGTACGCTAACCGCTGGTACATGGCTGATGCGCTCAGCCATGGCAGTATTTGCTACAGAAGGCTGCGTTTTGACCGTAAACTCGCGGCGTATGAGTGCCTCAATATCCTTGAAATATTTCTCGCTCCCCCAATAACCCTCCAAGTAAACATCTCCGGACACCTTCAAGATATTGTGGTCAAAGTGTAGAAACCTCTCGCGAACGACAGTCCGCCTATAATAAGGCTGCAATCTCTCAACAACGTGAGACATTAACCCGCCAATGCCCTTCTTGTTTTTCAAACTAGCTATATCCTCAGGTGTTGCAATATCCGCAACAATATTGAAATGGTTCAAGCTGTATTTACGGAGTTTGTAGCTTTCGAACCCTGATATATCCAACTTCAGGGGCACATTATGGATGAGGGCAATTTTACGCCCAAGCGCGTATTGAAAAAGCTGATTTCCCAAGCCGCCGATTAGTTTGACTATAACCATCTAATTAACCATCTAACATTTATTTGCCCAACTCTTTTCTATCTGCTGGTTGAAAATATCCATCCATATAGTCAAAAGTTTACGTTCGCTGTCCGACTCATCTACCAAAAAGTTTCTTAGATAACCCTCTGTTACAAGCACAAAATCCTTCTTTGTTAATTCACTGTACAACTTATTCGCAATTATCTCAAAATTGTAGGTTCCTTTCCACTTATTCTTCTTAATTTGAAACACTTTGAAACCATACATTTCCATGAATTTTCTCAAACTTGCTGGGGTATACCCTTCACAATGCACCGCCCATTCAGCTTCATGAGAGCCAAAGATGTGCCTTTCAGCAACCCCCTTTTTCTTGAACGAGGCAAAAGGATTCAGAATTGACCAAGCAGTCCTCCCAAAGTCGGGGACCTCGATCCAAATTTTGCCCCCGGCCTTTAGCCACGAAAACCAGCTTGCGAGCAACGCACAAGCAATGGGACGAGGAAAATGTTCAAAAACATGATGAAGACGTATTTCATCTACCGATCCTGCAGGGTAATACAGACTCAAAATATCAGCATGAACGTCAGCTACATCGGCACCCTGCATTAAGTGAGAAGCCAAAGGCTGATCTATATTTATGTAGCCTTCAAGTGACGTTTCCCCCGAAAACAGTAACACCGCCATTTAGAGTCCTCCGCTATAATAAAACGAGAGAGGAGGGCTCATCATGGTACGCAAGAGGTACACCGAGGAACAGATCATCGCTGTGCTCAGGGA
>Ga0315279_10005621_pt1 | contig 16175 bp, 9 predicted proteins | sample YL17G06_20_MG_FD_203694 | JGI IMG/M metagenome (GOLD analysis project Ga0315279, IMG submission 203694) | Sediment microbial communities from Yellowstone Lake, YNP, Wyoming, USA - YL17G06_20 | ecosystem: Environmental > Aquatic > Freshwater > Lake > Sediment | place: USA: Wyoming | collected...
CAGAATCCAGCAACACCAAAGCTCGCTTGCGCCGGTCTTCCAACAAATCGGCGCTCCCCTTCAGTCTGGCCATAGGTGCTCTCCTCCTGAGCACCTATTATTGCATTCTTTATGCAGATGTCAATAGCAACTCTAAAACACGGAATCGACCAATTTCCTGACCGACTCCGCTTACCGCTGTTGTTTTGTTTCACAAGCATCCTGTTAAAAGCGTCTCGCATGATGGGACACAACAACGATGGAATCGGACGCATCCAGAAGGGGACATATTATATCCCGCAACTACTGCACGATGTTAATGTGCTCCAATTCATGGAGGAGGCTGTTGCCGACATGGCTGCCGGGTATGCCGCCATTGGCGACATCGGGCATCCGTTAATTAGCACTCAAAGTTCGGTTGCACTTCCCATTCCCGGTAACTCAATCGACTACATATTTACTGACCCCTCGTATGCTGACAAAGTGCAATACGGTGAACTGAATTATGTATGGGAGGCATGGTTGGGGCTGGATGTGTCATGGCACTCTGAAGAGATCGTAGTCAATGAACAAAGAGGAATGACGGAGAACGATTGGGCGAATCGGATGCGTGCCGTTCTTGCCGAATGCTATCGAGTCCTAAAGCCGGGGCGCTGGCTGTCGCTGTGTTATCACGACACGTCGGAGGGAACGTGGTCCGTCATTCAGGACTTATTGACAGAAGCGGGTTTTGTGTCTGAGCAAACCGGCGAAACTGTGTATATCGACACTCATGCCAAAACCACAAATCAATACTTTGCTGACAAGGTGACTCGCAGAGATTTGGTTGTCAACTTCCGCAAACCCAAGCCCGGCGAATGGCAGGTTACGCAAATCTACATTCCAGAGAACGTAGATGTCCCTACATTTCATGAGCTAGGACGACAGATAATCCGGGACTTCTTAACAGCCCATCCGGGAGCGACAAAAGATCGCATTTATGATTCCGTTGTCAGTTGCATGGTCCGTAAGGGCCAAATGGAAGCCCATGACTTCGATGCGCTATTGAAAAGCGTAGCCGAGGAAGTTCAGCAGCCAGTGAAGGAAGACCTGTTCCGCAACAAAGAACCGGACTTGTTTGGCTCCCACGTTCAGAGTCGCTGGTACTTGAAGGAGACGGCGGATCAAGTCGATCAAGCGGAGCAAGCGAAGGAAGACGCTGCCGCTGCTCGCCTGAGCAAGTTCATCGGCGAGTACCTGAAGAAGAACCCCGAACTCGAAGGGGTCCACTACAGCGACCTCTTCGAGCAGTACCTTCATGTTCACGACAAGCCTCGGCGGCTCTTGGCCGACTGGCTGGTGGAATACTTCATCAAGACTGCTAGCGGCACATGGCGGCTGCCGGATAAGGAAGAAGGCCAGTACCTCGCCGGATTGCGTGAAGCAGGGACACTGCGGAGGATTAGGCGGTTTGCCAATGCACTGATCGACGGCGTCCCGGTGCGGGACAAGGACCGCCCCGACAGCGACGTGGACTTGCTCGACTGGCTGCGCCAGTGCCGCCGTGCCGGTCTTTACGAGCAGGGCAAGGCGATTTACGAAAAGGGTGGGTTGAATTCCGCCAACCTGACCGATGAGCAGCAGATCGAGGCCGAGGACGACTACCGCATCTGCGCCCGCCGTGGCAGCACCGAAGAGGCGAAGCCGAAGCGCCAACGCCGCACGAAGCAAGATGATGACGAGTAAGCCCGGTGAGGAATGGCCGTGATGCTAGAGCAATGGGTCATCGACAAACTGAATCCCCTTAAGGGGGAAAAGCTCATCATTCTTGCTGATCCGCAGCGAATGATCCGTGCCGGTGCGCAGGCAGTCGATGGCTGGGCCAAGGAGAATAACTTCACGGTGCTGTTTTGCAGCGGCAACCTCGCCTTGCGGGAGATGTACGAGAACCTGCGCAGTGATCCGTCGGCCAAGATCATCCTCGTGGACCGCACCCGTGAGAACGCCAAGCTCCCGCTGTTCTATCCCGACCTCGAAGCTCGCTGCAAACCCAAAGCTCGGTTGACGATCACCCTGCGGGACTTCCTTGTCGAGCAGACCGGCGACCAGCGATGGCCGTCGCTGGTCAACAGCGACCGCAACCTAAGCCGACTGATCCTCGACCAGCCGGACAAGGCGATTGACGGCCATCGACAACTGCGTGACGTGGACGAGGATCGGTTCCAGGACAGCGATCTCTACAAGATCGTCCTGGGGGCCACGCTCAACGTGAACCCGTTCAAAAAGTTGAACGGTGCTGAGATTCGCCGCCTTTGCATCGAAAACCACGAGCGCCTGGAGAAGATCAAGGACCTGTTCTCCACCGGGGCGGCGGCGGAGGCCAGCGAAGTCCTTGCCCATCTGAAGGGTCAGATCGAACAGGCCGACAAGCCGTGGTGCTGGATGCTGGACCACGACCCGCAGGCGGTCGTGCGGGCCTTCACGCTCTCGGCGATCATGCACCAGCACGGCCTGGAGTACGAGGTGCTGCTCGCCAACTTCGATGTGAACCTAGAGCAATTCAAGGCGATCCCGAAAAAGTCCATCGAATACACGATCAAGGGCATGCTCAAGGCCGACCCCGACCAGATCGCCGAGGACGTGGCGGCGGTCGAGGGGTTCCTGAAGGAAGAGCCGGAAAAGAGGCTCGCCTTCCTGCTGGCAGAGCGCTGCAAGCTCGACAACCCCGACTCTGCCCGAAAGGTGCTGTTGAGCGAGAAGCTGTCGTCTCTGGTCCGCAGCATGGCGCTCTTGTCGCTCCTGCTCGACCTGCTGGCGAACCGGAAGAAGGACTACCACAAGGCCATTCTGCACGACCTGGATGAAGAAGGGACCAAGGGCAAGGAAGACACGCTCTCCATCGCCGCCCGCCGGCCAACGCCGCAATGGGGCACCTTGCTGGCGACGTACCGGCGAACGATTCAGTTCTTCGAGATCGCCGACAAGTTGAAGGCCCAGGTCCAAAAGCTCAAAGTGTTGAAGGCCGACCAGCTTCGGGTCGAACAGTTCCTTCAGCTTTGGAACGGCGAGCAGGCGAATCGGCTCGACTACTACACCAGCGGCCTGCGGCGGCTGGTACAGGTCGGCGACATTCTGCCGGTCCCCAGGAACCAATTCTGGCCGCAACTCACGCAGCGTTGGGAGGCGGCGCAGCAGAAGCTCAACGAGAGCATCAAGGCGGTTGATCTGGACTTGGACGCCGCCAACACCAAGTTCCAAGACCTATACCACGCCAACTACGTCAAGTGGATCAATCAGGCCGACTCGCCAGTGATCTTCACGCACCAGTTCGTGTCGAGAGTGCTAAAGACGCAATGGGACGCCCAAAGCGGCCAGAAGGCTGTGATCTTGATTTTCGACGGCCTGCGGGTCGATGCGTGGGAAGAACTAGTTCGGCCCGTCCTGGAAGAGAAGTACGACGTTATCGAAGACCTCCACGGAAGCGCCATCCTGCCAACCGAAACACACCTGAGCCGCAAGGCAATTTCAGCGGGTTGCTTACCTGTCAGCTTTTGCAGCACGAGCGAGAATACCCTGCTGGAAAGCGCACTGAAGGCGTACCTGGGACTGACGGTAAAGTTCACGGTCAAGAGTCAAAATGATGCCGTTGAGTGCGGGATTGCAGTACATTACACCTCCGACCCCATAGACGTGGTGATCTTCAACTTCACCGACAAGAACCTGCACAATAACAGCGCCGACCTGTCGTTCATCTACGACGCCACCGTCCGAGAGATTCTGAGGCAAGACGTGCGCAGCGTGTTGCGTGAAATGCCGGGCAATGCAGCGGTGTTCGTGACTTCCGACCACGGCTTCACGCCCGTTCCCAATAAGACCTTCACCGTGCCGGATGAGGTGCTGACCGATAATGGCGATGTGAAATATCGTGTAGGCCGACTGAAGAGGCCGCTCGAAGGCAACGACGCCAAGAACGGCGTGCTGTTCAAGGTCGGCGATCTCGGCATCTCCGACAAAACCGGAAAGGCGAAGTGGTCATTCAATCATGTGCTGTTCCCCAGGCCCGGCCTGACGCTCAAGCGACCGCATGGAAAACACAATCCTGACCGGTACACCCACGGCGGGTTGAGCTTGGCCGAGTGCATGATCCCGCTGATCGTGCTGGGGCCGAAGGTGAAGTCCGAGCCAGCCTTCGATCTGGTCGGCATCCGGTTCGAGGGCGTACTGTCTGAGGGGCAACCGCTCGACATTCTCATCACGGCCAGGTCGAAAACACGTCTCAAAGACGAAGTGCTGTTTCAGCTACAGGTGGAGGCTGGCCTGGATGACATCCAGCCCCGCAAGGAAGTGTTTTCAGGGATCGAACACGACTATCGGGTTCGGTGGACGCCAAAGGTCGATAACCCAACACCCGACGAACAAGCCACGGGTAAAGTAGTTAAACAGGTGACAGCCATCGCCAGCTACCGATGGCAGAATCGCACGCTGCGGACGACCGTTCACGGCACGGTCGAGATTCAACTGGACACCACCCGCATTCGCCGACGCCTGGACAGCAAACTCGACAGCATCATGGGCATGGTCCCTGCCGGGCTGCGGTAACACAGGTTCATTATGAATACACGCTTCAAAGACGTTTTCCGAGGCAAGGTTGTCAACAAGCGGCTCACCGTCAATACGGGAGTCGATGAGTTCCCTCGCTTCGTCGTCGAATACTTGATCGACAACTACTGCACCGAGGAGAACTTCCAGGAAGACCTGCAACAGGTCATCAAGCGTTTGCGGGAGAACTTCGTCCACGGGGCCGAGGCCGAGAAGATTCGCCACCAGATTCGTGAGACTCGCAACCACAACATCATCGCCAATTTGGAAGTCCGGCTTCAGGAAACCGAGGACAAGTATTGGGGGACCATCGGGGCGATCAACGAGAACTTCGTGAACGTGACCGAAAGCCTCGTCCGGCAGTATCCAATGCTGCTGTCGGGCGGCATGTGGGGAACGATCACGCTGACCTACGACGAAACCGAGGTCCACAACAAGAAGATTCGCCCCTTCAAGGTCACGGAGTTCACGCCCTTCCAGATTTCGGTTATCGACCTCAACGAGTACATCGAAAACCGGAAGCAGTTTGAGTCGGGCGAATGGCTGGACTTCCTAATCAACTCGATTGGCCTGAATCCTGAGTCGATGACCCGGCGTGAGAAATTGCTCTACCTGTGGCGGCTCGTGCCGATGATCGAGGCCAACTGCAACACTATCGAACTGGCCCCCAGGGAAACCGGCAAGACGTACCTCTACCGCAACCAGAGCTACTACGTCACGGTTCTTTCTGGTGGCAAGGCGACCCCGGCAAGCCTTTTCATCAACAACCTCACCGGCAAGGTCGGCGTGGTGGGCAGCCGTGACGTGGTGGTGTTCGACGAGATCGCCAACACCGATTTCACCGATCCCAAGGCCCTCGTGTCGATCATGCAGGGCTACATGCAGGACGCCAAGTTCAGCCGGGGCAAGAAGGAAATCCTTGCCTTCGCCTCCATCGTGATGGTCGGCAACATCGACATCCAGGCGAAGTTGCCGCACGAGAAGTATTACCACCTGTTCGAGCCGTTGCCGGACTTTATCCAAGTCGAGGCGTTCATCGACCGGCTTCACGGCTATTTGCCGGGCTGGGAGATTCCCAAGATTCATCCGGGATCACTGGCGCAGGACTACGGCTTCATCACAGACTACTTCTGCGAGATCATCCACGAACTCCGGCGCAAGGACGTGCTGGGACCGCTGAAGGGCCGGTATCAGTTGATGGATACTTCGACCGCCAAGGCCGGGATCACCGGGCGTGACGTGCGGGGCGTCGAGAAGGTTCTGTCCGGCCTGCTCAAGCTCATGTACCCGCACGGGGATGTCACCGACGAACAACTAGGCGAACTCCTCGAAGTTGCTCTCGAAGGACGGCAACGTGTCCGCAACCAGCTTCACCTCATGGCGGCTGGCGAATACGGGCCAGTCGTTCTGACGGGGAAGCTGGTCCAGTCCGGCAAGCTCATCACGCCAACGCTACCCGACGCCCATCGACAGCAGAAGGTTGCGCTGCCGAGTTCGCCGCAGATCGGTGAGGTCATCGGCTTGGCCGTCATCGGCGACGACCGTGGCTGTCTGCTCCACTTCGAGATGCAGGCTTCAAAGGGATCGGGGCGAATCATCAGCCTTGGTTCGATGCAGAAAGTCATGAAGGAGAGCGTCGCCGCCGCCGCTCAGTTCATCAAGACGAGCGCAAAGGACCTGGGCCTCCCGAACGACTGGCAGAATAACTACGATATCGCCGTGCTTGCGACGATGATGGGCATTCCCAAGGAAGGCCCGTCAGCCGGAATCAGCATCACCACGGGGATCGTCTCCGCCCTGACGGGTCGCCCCGTCCGCAACGACCTCGCCATGACCGGCGAGATCACGATCATGGGCAAAGTCCTCGCCATCGGCGGCGTGTTGCCGAAGCTCCAGGCAGCCATCGACGCCGGGTGTGCTGAAGTTCTCATGCCCAAGGAGAACGAGCGAGACGTGCAGATGACGCCGGATTATGTACGGAGCAAGATCAAAGTTCGGTTCGTTTCGTCGATTCAAGAAGTGCTGGCGGCGGCGCTTGTCCCGCAAGATGACTTCCGACCGGGCACCGCGCTTTGCGACCAGACCGGACCAGCCACTTCCTGAGAACCCCTGCCCAGTGCAAACACAGCGGCCACGACCGTCACCATACAGGCAGTAGATGATCTTAGGGTTGCCCACAATCAGGTGTTTCTGGGCAGTCCCGCAGAGGGGCGGGCGCCCCAATCGCATCAAGAGCTTACGGTGGGTTGCGGAGAAGGGTTTTTGGGCAAGGCCAAAAACAACCGCTAGGAACCCTTGTCGCCGCAGCTATTGTGTCACTTCCTCAATTGGGTCTGTGCCTGAAGCTGCTTCACCCGCTCCAGGACTTCTTGCTTGCTAACCAGGCCCTTCTCGGCGAGCAGTTCCACCAGCGATTCTTGGTTTGGTCAGCGCGTGGTCAATTCCTTAACGAGAGACAGGAAGAAGCCCCGGTCCGTCTCTGACTGACGCATGACTTCCGTCTTCTTCCGCCTGCGAGGGGATCCCTGCCTGTCCTATCACGCCGCCTCGTTGACCAGCGTGATCTTCTCAAATCGGCAAAAGTGTTCAAGGTCCCTAGTGAGGTCCCCGTAGCAGGTTACCCGGTGCAACCCTGCTGACCAGTTCTTCCACAGTTTCACCGCATCGCCATCCAGTTTCACGGTAATTTTCGTGCGGCAACCGCGATCGATATCGGGGGCATCGATGATTTCGCCGGTAAAGTACAGCAACCGATCCGTCCCGAGGAATTTCGCCTGCGTTACCCTCTGGCCAATCCGCATTGTCACCTGAGGAGTAACACCCGCCATCCGCTCCATCACCGTGCGTATCTTGTAGGGAGAGGCCGGCCCATCCAGACCGTCCATTTTCGGTGTGCCCAGGCAGTGAGCCAGTGTGATGCTGTTGTTCGCTTCATCCATGGTCGGATCGCTGATGAAACCCGGCCTCCCGACCAAACCCTGGAACACAATGAAGGTCATGGCAGACGCCAAATCCGATTCGCAGATGCCGGCCCATCCCATATTGTTCAGCCGGGCAAAACCGATGCAGGGCCAGGCGGGCGTCTTGATCGTCTGGTCCCACATGGTGCCGTAGCAATCCTCGGTTATTGCGGTCGCGTCTTCTTCCTGCAATAGCTTTTCGAAGGCTAGGGCCAGCTTGCAGGACTTGAAAATGTCTTCCCGGGGGGGTTCGGCGACCAGGACAGCTCCTTGAATCCACCGCTCGGTCTCTGCCCTTGCCTCACTATCGTCCACCGCATCATAGGCAGCACGTACGCGCTGGAGATCGATTTGCTTGATCTCGGTCCCAAATTTGCTTTTGATCTCACTGATGTATTGCGCGGGGGGGCGAGTTGTGAGGTCAAGAATCTTGGCTTCTCGCAAATGATGAATTGCCCGGAAAGGCCTTATGGCGGCTGCCAGTTGCCTACGATCGCTGGTCAGAAGACACTCCATGTTAGCGCCTATTTCTGCTCGCTGTAAGGCGCCGAACCCGGACCATTCATGCCCGGAATAGGGCGCGGCGAAGACCATGGTAGGGCGCCCCACGCGGAGGATTTCAGTTAAAACCGGCCCTATTCCAATGTTCAAGTGAATTGCCAGGACACCGTCTGCGCTTTGCAGTTTAGCCTTGATTTCTTCAACCTGCGCGGGCGACGTGACCAACTGATCGGCAATGAAGTCTACGTCGGAGAATTGGTCCTTCATTTTGTCGAACTCGAATTGATAAGAGCGGATTTCCTCTTGGAAGCTCAAATGCGCTTTCGGCCAGTTGTGGTTGGGTTCTGTATTCGCCATGTAGAGCCTGGCCACTTTCACTTTTGATCTTCGGCAGCCCGGGCTTATGGGCTTGGATGCTCCTGGGGTTGCATCAAACGCCGCAAAGCTGGGCGTTTCGACTCCCAGTGCTGTTCCTGCTGCCGCAATCTGCAGAAACTCTCGTCGCTTGATTTCGTGCTGCATGTCTACCTCTCATTCCTGAAGCAGGTTCAGAAGTTGTTGCGCGGACGCGTTCCTGTGACACCCCTGATCGCACACGGGCGCGAACGCCTCATAAGCGCCAGCCCCGGCGTTAAGAGCTGCACAGTTACAGAACAATTCTGCCCCCCACTGTAGAACCGCCGGCAACGCAGCACCACTCACGCACCGCGGGCGTCCCGCCCGTCAAGATATAGACCGGACTTTCCATTATGACTTCCCGGTCGACCGGCAGTATAGCTCTGACGGGTTCTCAATACAATTGACGCGCCGTCGCCTCTGCGAAGCGGAGGATACTTGGTTGAGCTGAGGTTCAAAGGAGATTACGGCCTCCAGACCCCCTTTGGTAAGGAGGTCAGTTGAAACCGATCTGGCCGCCAAGCCCGGCCACATGGACGGGGCGAAACGCGTCACTTCCCGCTTCCGCCCAGCGGCAATCGCACGTCGTCAATCTGGATGGGGCACGGCGCTACGGTCGCCTTGTCCAAAGAAAAATTGCTGTAACTCGACCACCGCCAGTCTTCCGGCTGCTTCACCAGCCCTTCCCGACTCTGCTAAAATACATCGTAAGGAACATTGACAACCACATGGCCAACTGGAAAGTCATCGCACTGATCAGCGGCAATATCGAAGCCGTTTCAGGCCCGGCTGCCCAGGACCGGCCGGGGGCCCACGAATGGATTGTCTGGCAAGGGACAGCCGCTGACAAAGCTGAAGCCCTCCAAAGCGCTGAGAAAGCCGACCCCAGGGTTGACCTGGAGTGGATGCGCATTCGCTACGAGAGGGATCTTAACAAACGGTAGTGACTCATTTTGAATCCAATCGTGAGGTTTGCAGAGGAAGGAGACCTGCGATGGTCGGTAGAGTTCGTTCTGGGAACATCTCCCGGGTCAGTCTCGGCGGGTCAAACGCAGAATAATTCCGATGGCCACGCCGGTAGGCAGGCTTATGGCTAGGAACCATCGGGCCTCTGGAAGCGAAAGCAGAATCATGGCGAGCACCCCAACTGTAAAGACAAGCCCTATTGGCCCCTTAACGGGAATCTTGTGCATCGTTATTCCGGGATGCACCGCTGTCCCCCCTCCCTGGAAGTATCCCGCCTTCCCCCAGGGCCAGTCAAGCGAACCTGAGTCACTACCCATCAAACGGTAGGATCTCGCTTTGCCCCATGCAGCCACTGGATTCACTCGAAACAACGCCACTCCCAAAGAGCCGGATTCGACTGTGGTTACCAAAAACCTCGTCCGCATTGCATCAATTGATGTTAGCTCGGTTCCGCTGGCAAGCTCACCTCCTGCCCTAAGCACATCCCTGGCCTCGCCGCAATGGGTCTGCAGGACGGATACCGGCGTCTATCCCGATCTCGGCATAGGCGCCGGACTTGCGCGCGCTTGTGCAGGAGATCAGGCAGGGATTTGGAGCAGATTCAAGTGCTCCTGGGTCACTGTTCCATCCAGACCACGGAGAAATACCTGGGCATGCAGCAGAACCTGGTCGAGGCCGTCAACGACATGCTGGGCATCGTGGACGCAGATTAGCCGCAGAGCGTCACTGGATCCACTTCGTCAGTGGTCGGCGCGTCTGTTCATTTTCCGCTTGGCCACCGATTCGCGCCTTCGAGTACTCCTGGAACCTTTGCATCGCTTCACGCTTGTGCTCCTCCCAATCACGGATGTAGTCCCATCTTTCCTTCAAAGGTTCCCACATCCAAAAACTCCGGAGCTCGGTGAGCTCGGTGTCGGAGAGCATGTCGGAGGCGATCAGGAGCAGCGTCCCGCAACCGGGACAACACCTCTTCTTTCTGTAGGCAAAGTTCCACTTGCAATGGGGACATTTGTAGCGCTGTGGTCTGACTCTCAACAGCTTCCTTCCTCCCAGGGCCCGTAGCTGGGCAAGGATTTTTCGATGCGCTCTCGAGGCGGCACCCCTGCGGCTCCAGGAGCACGACGACATAGGACAACCCGACTACCAGACTGCCCGCAGGCGGGCTCGGACTGGCCGATGTTAGATCGACTTCACCTAGCTACTTCTTCTTAGGAGGCACGACGGCGTCCTTGAACGCCTTCGCCAGACGGAATTTCACCACCGTCTTGGCCGGAATCTTGATGGCCTCGCCGGTCTGAGGATTGCGGCCCATGCGAGCCTTGCGATTTGCCTTCACCGCCTTGCCCAGCCCTGGAACCACAAACTGCCCGCTGCTCTTGGCTTCCTTCGTGGCCAGAGTGACGAGTTCTTCGAGCACCGCGGCGGCAGTCTTCTTTGGGATCCCCACCTTCTCGGCCAAATGCGCGACGATCTGAGATTTTGTCATCATTTCTTCTGCTCTTCCTCTCTCCGTTGGATTGTAAGCACTTCCACGTTGAAATCGTGGTTGAGCCCCCACTGTATGTAACGCCCGGATGGCTGTCAAGGCAGTTGCGGAGGGTGTCGATACCAAAAACTCGCCTGCGCCAAGAGAAAGATCCCCCCGCGGGTGTCGCTACCAAAAACTCTGTTCACATTGGACCTATAGAGGTTACCGGCGCTAAGCAGACGACGAAAGAGGAATCCAATAACGGTTCAGGCATCTGGGGTGTAACCCTTACATCTTAGCCCGTCCCGAATTTTTGCGGACGACAAGCTTCCCTCGGCGGGGCAAAAACAAGGTCCCTTCCTGACGGACACACGCCGGCGTTCGCGGCTGAGTCCGAGGAGTTTTGGGCTCAAACGACAAACGCATGCGAGTCGTGGCGTTAAGCCCGGTTATGCGACCGGAGCTGTGGCTTGTGCCTCGCTGGCTTTTGCCTGGGTCTCTACAGTGTAAACCACAACCGCCTTTTTCCCGCCCTTCACGGCCGTGGCATGGATTGAACTCAGATTGACACCTCTTGCTGCGAGCCTCTCCAAGTGCTGCGCCAGCGCACCGGGCTTGTTCGCCAGCTCGTGTTGCTCCGCCCCGGTCTCCTGGTATGCAAGCTTGGCTTCGTCGAGGACCTTCTTTGCTCGCTTGGCGTCTTCGACCACAAGGTGGACTGTACCGGCTGCCCCTTGGGCCGTTCCTAAAAGCGCCAGGATATTCACCTTTGCGCTCCCCAGTGCTTTCGCGATCGCCGCGACTGCGCCAGGCTGATTCTGAACAGTGATTGTCAACACTTTGGTCTTGGCCATCTCGTCGCCTCCCAGTGGTTATGCCGAGAGATTATACGCCTTAGAATTCAACCCGCCCCGCGGGGCTTGAGGCGCTGACGTGAGCCTGCGGGTCATCGACCCTTGTGCGAACCGAAGAACCGAAGTAATTGAGGTCTTGTTCATGCAGCCGACATTGTTCAGGTGGCTGGCCGGTTAGTCAACAACACAGAATCAAGGATCCAGATCTCCACTGGAGCGTGAGCTTTCGGCGTGCTCGCCCACAGGGTCAGACCGTCGTCCAGATAGCCCCGCCAAGGTGGTCAAAAAAGCCCTGGAAACTTCTGCACCAGCCCGCCGCACCAAGACCATTGCCCGATGGCCAGCCGGGCTGTAATCGCCCTCTGGCGCAAAGGCCAGGGGCTCGGCGGCGGGCGGTGACTCGCCCTGGTGCGCGGGCACGGCGTCCGTCAGGGTTCCCGCTCACCACGGATGCGCGCCCAACTCTTGTTTAGGCTGACCCATGTAACTCGCTCTTTCCGGTCGGCCTAACACGAAGGCTCCACCGCCCAGGCGGGGCGGCAAGCGCTGACGACCTTACACGTTGTGTCTGGTCAGGCAATTAAAGCACAGCTCGACCGCCAAAACCAGGGCGGCGACAGGACACAACAGGACAAAGCGGCCATTTGGAAACAGGCACCGGTACTGCGACACGTTTGTCTTGTAGACAAAGTGCGGGCAAACCGTAGATGTGGTCCGCCCTGTCATCTTTGGCGTTTGCGCCTGGATCACGGCGCACTCGGACAATGTCAGACTTTTGGCTTGCCAGTGACCAGCGCCGGGAATAGTCTCCGAGTGGGCGACCACCCGGAACAAACTCGCGCGAGGGAAGCGCACTTCGACGGCGCTGGGGTGTAATAGCTCCAAGTGGTGTGACAGCTTGGCCAGAACGAATCGCTCGACCTTGCTCCTGCTTGCAGGCTCAATTGACGCGCGCTCGTCGGCCGGGCTACTATGCCCACGACAATAGCGTTCAGCGTGGACCTGCGCATATTTCTTAGCTCGACTCACGACGATCTGGAGGAGGCGCGCCAGAAGATCCTGAGATTACTGTCCGTCCTTCCGGCTGACTTGGTACATATGGAGGTATTCGGTAGCGACGAGACTAGGCCATTCGATTACTCCCTCGAACAGGTCCGCAAGACCAACCTCTTCATTGGTGTGTATGCGGAGCGCTACGGAACCGTTGACAAGGGCACCGGTCGGTCGATCACCGAGCTCGAATATTTGGAGGCCGTCGCAGCGCTGAAACGTGGGGAGCTGCTCGGGCTGCTGGTCTACATCCTGGACCCTGCGGCTACATGGAAGGTGGAATTCGTTGACCGGGACTCGGACAAGGTCAAAGCCCTTGCTGCGCTTAAAAATGAACTTAAACAGAGCCACACGGTTGTGTTCTTCAAAGACTCCGAAGAGCTCTCTCTCCAGGTTCTAAAGGATGTCTTGCGCAAAGTCGGGGTTGGCCCGGGAGCAGCCTTTCGGCGTAGACCTGCTCTCCCAACGGCGCTTACTGAAACAGAAGGCCCTGTAGGAATGGAGCACTATACGGAGCGGGACGCGGCCATCTTTCGGGGCAGGGAAAGCGCTGTCGCGGGTGCTTTCGAGCTAGCTGAGAGTAATGCAATTGTCTTGCTTGTCGGCGACTCTGGCATAGGCAAGACTTCCTTAATCCAGGCTGGACTATTCCCGATGTTGCGTACGAAGGGTTGGGCTGTCGCTTCATGCAGACCCTTGGATAATCCCGACGAGACCATTCCTGGCGCCTTGTGGGGTCAGCTGATGGAGGGCGTTCCTCCTGGCGCCAGTATAGGAACCGTACTCGAACTTGTGGCCAGGGCGTATGGTAAGCAATCCGTTTTAGTTGTCATAGACCAACTCGAAGACATCATCTCCTATCTCGGAACTCCCAAAGCCTCCAACCTATTAGCTGGGCTTACTCGGTTCCATACTGCCCCTCCGCCTAACCTTCACCTGCTTCTGTCCTATCGGGGAGACGCCGAGCCCAAGGTCGGTCAGTATTGGCAGAGGGTATCCGGTTCCGCCTCAGGGTTGCCCCGGTACTATTTGCAGCCCCTCAGCCATGAAGGTGCGCTCAGCGCCCTCGAACTCATGCTGCAGTCGCTGTACTCCCTGGCTACGCTAAACAAGTCCAGGGAGCTTTTCAAAGAAATTGTTTCCGACGTCGAAGCTGAGAGCGTTCGGAGCGTATCGGTCGCGATTTATCCCCCCTTTTTACAGATGATTGCGGAAACAGTTTTCAAGACGGCGCAGTCAGACGCTCCCCCCGATGTCACCTCGTATCGTTCGCTGGGAAAGGCAAGACAGATCATTGGCAAATATCTGGGATCGCGACTAGGCATCCTCGGGGCCCGCGCCAAGGAATCCCGGGAAATTCTAGTCTCGTTGACAGCCCCCAACAAACGACTACGTAAGACGAGCGACCAGATCTCAAGGGACACTAACCTAGATTCGGGTCTGGTGGAGGCATGTTTGGGCGACTTGGCGGCGCTGCGGCTGGTTCATGCTCTCGGCACCAACTGGGAAATCACACACGACTTTCTCGCCCAAAAAGTAGTTGAGGACTTAGTTGCCCCCGAAGAGCGTGAGGCCCGAGTCTTTAGGGACATATTGGTTGCAAAGGCCGCGGCCTTTCAAAGCACGGGGGAGATACTCAGTGTGAAGGAACACCTCGGAATCTATGCGCATCGTTCTCGAATCAGCCCTAGTCCCGACGAGGCCGAACTGTTGTTCGTCAGCAACTTGGCGGGTAACGGACCAGTTCGCTACTTCCTGCAGAATGTTGAGCCGGCGCTTACACTGGCTTGGGCACAGAACCATATGGCCTCGGAGGAGCCGAATGTTAGGGAGGACGCTCACCGTTACCTCATCGGGTCAGGGCAAAGGTTTCCACTCGCAGTGTTAGCAGACGTATTCTCAGACCACAAATTGCAGTCGGAACTCGCCGACTATGTGAATCGATTTGCGACTAAGGACGACGTCGAACTGCTGCTGAAGCTAAGACGCAAGAAAGCCGAGCAAACAAGGGCGGCAGCCTATCAGCAGCTCGAAATCTTGATCGATCCGACCGACGTGGAGACGTGCCGCAAGCGAATTCGCTCAGTCAAACCCTCTGACGTCCGACTCCTCTGCCGATTACTCATCTCCCGAGCCGAGCCACAGCGGCTATCTGAGTACCGGGTAGGGTTGGGAGGGCGGTCACTGGTGAACCGAGTTGCAGCGATCTGCGGGTTGGCAGCCGTAGGCAAACGGTCGGATATTGATGAACTATTGAAAAGACTGTCCAAACGAGGCGTCCCTTCGACAGAGAGAGAAGTCACTTCATACGGACTTGCGCACTGGGCACAGGCCAAGAGGCATCGAGAACTCTTGCGGCGCCTCCTGGATGGCCCAGAGGTCGTCTGCCGGGGAGCACTTTCGGCCCTCGAAGGAGATCGGGCGCGATTGAGCATCAGAGTCTTACTCGAAAAGTATTCCCGGATACCCTTCGAAGTGGCTGGGGCCGTCCGACGTACGGCGCAGCCGGGCGACGTACCCCAGTTGAAGCGTTTTGTTAGCAGAGCGAATCTCAAGCCGGCCTCACGCGATTTGCTGATCGCCCTACTCGAGTCTGGCGACGGCAAGACTGTTCGCTGGATTGCTGAGCTCGTGGCTTCGAAAGACTACCCAGTAAGTTTTTGGAATGTTCCGGCGCTCGCCAGATCGATGACCAAAGCTGCGGACTCTGCAGTCAAGCCCTGGCTCAAGTCGCTAGCGGAAGCCGATGAGTTTTGGCAGTACACATGGAATGAACGCGGTAAGCGGCGGCTACCGGTCGAGATTCCCGAGAACCTCTACCTGTTTAAACGTCTTGTGGGTATTACCCTGGCTGCGCTGTGCGACAGAAACGATTGGACCCTTCTTCGGAAGCTTACGTTCCACGATTACTGGCTCATCCAGACGGCCGCCGCAGCGCGAATTGCCGAATTTGCAGGGACTCAAGAGCTGGATGAGCTTATCGATGAAGCCCGCCGCAAGGCCAAGGATGAGCCGGATCCGGGTGTAGTCTATACACTGGACTTGCTGGACGAGAAACTCTACGCGTCGCACTAGTCCGTCGCACTGGCTGGCTCGGGAACGGTGGTCGGCGATGACGGCTCCGCTGTAACGCCCCCCTGGTTCAATCCGTCTCGATGGACGATTCTGCCTGGATAACGGCGCATCCGGAAACTATCCGCCGATTCCTGTTCAAGCTCGGCACGTGACAAGAATTCTCGGAAGCTGTCCCGAAGTCCTAGTCCGCTTCAAGAATGAGTGCAGGCCTCGCCGGCGGATAGCTCCCTTGTAACGATAGATCTCTATCGGGAGTGACCCGGCGCGAGAATGTTGGGAAAAACAGTGAGATCCCGATTCGCCGGGTCACTTTCGATAGAGCCGTTTGAATGAAGCCGCTGGCGTTTG
>Ga0315279_10005622_pt1 | contig 16172 bp, 11 predicted proteins | sample YL17G06_20_MG_FD_203694 | JGI IMG/M metagenome (GOLD analysis project Ga0315279, IMG submission 203694) | Sediment microbial communities from Yellowstone Lake, YNP, Wyoming, USA - YL17G06_20 | ecosystem: Environmental > Aquatic > Freshwater > Lake > Sediment | place: USA: Wyoming | collected...
CCAGCATAACGTTATTGACCTTCGCATCATTGTGTGTAATACGGAGCGGGATTCTGCCTTTGTCTATTAAATTCAGCAAAACGTCACAAAAGCCCGCGTTGGCAAACAGGAAGTCAATTTCAGCTTTCGCATTCTTAGCTCGGTTGCAGGCATCTTCTTTGAGGATTTGCTGGAAGGTCTGGAGACGCCTGGGGGTATTGTGAAAGTCGCAAATGGTCTCGTAGAGAGGCGGTCCTGGAAGGTCAATCAACATCTTCTGGAACCAGCCGAACATCCGTGCCGCTTCGTATGCCAACTCGGCAGATTTGACGGTATCATACGTAACGGCACCCTCGATAAAATTATATACTCTCCAAAAGTTCCCGTTAGCATCCTTGTGAAAGCCTGTGCCGTCGTCACTCTCGATAACAACCAGTTGGCGAGGTGCTCCGTCCGGGTCAACACTCTGCATCCGGCTGCGTATGTGCTCGGTGACGCGCAGGATATTCCTCATCAGTGAGGGAGGGTCCTTAAAAACGGTATGGTTTATTCGTTGCAGTATATACCTGATAATATGCCTGTCCTTCTTATTGGTCAGCACATAGGTGTCGTTAATGTGGCCGTGGGCCAGAGGTCTTACCTCGGTCAAATGGCCACAGATATGAAAATGTTTTACAATCGAAGTGATGTCGTGTTCTGCCATTACTCCCAGAGGTTCTCCGGATAAAGATGTTGCTCTATCAGCTTACGAATACATCTTGCTGCTGTAATTGCATCCCGACGAAAAGTAACTCCGAACCATATATCATTTGTTCGCAGGACCTTCACGGTAGCTTTCCCGCTTTCTACGAGTTCATCTATTACGGCCGGTATGAATAGTTCCGAATCCTTTTCGTTTCCGTGTTCTTTGAGAAATCGTCTAAAGTGCGATTGGAGATGATGAAAGATTGATATTTGAAATCCCCAAAGATTCATAGAAACGACCTCGCTGCCGGTCAGGGAGTGTTCCGTTCCATCTTCATCAAAATAGCGGGCCCCTCGCGAGGTCTTTTCAACTTTTTTTCGCTCTGCAATTCTCCTTAAAAACATCCGTTCATCGCACTGACAGATGCCTCTGGCAACAGGGCCATATTCACTTAAGGTATCTCTGAGCGTGAAGCCAACCATCGCGTAATCGTCGGGGCGTAGGTCTTTCGTTGTCAGAAAACCCGCGAGCGTCTTAAACGAATTGGGCCCGTAGTAGTCATCAGCATTGATGACGGCAAACGGCTCGTGGATTATATCTCCGGCGACGAGTATTGCATGGCCGGTGCCCCAGGGCTTGACGCGACCTGCCGGCAGTTTGAAACCATCAAGGCAGGCATCCATTTCCTGGTACGCGTAGGCCGTCTGGACAAGACCATCAAACTTGCTGCCAATCTTTTTTCTAAAAGAATCTTCAAAATAGTGTTGAATAACAAAGACGAGCTTGCCAAATCCGGCACTTATAGCGTCATAGATAGAGTAGTCGATGATTATTTCGCCGTTCGGACCTATAGGGTCGATCTGTTTAAGTCCGCCGTAGCGACTACCCAGACCAGCCGCCAAAATTAGTAGAGTCGGCTTCATTCAAAATCCTCGGCAGTTCACCTGTTTTTCCCGAAAATAGACTGTGCCTGCGTTGCATCACCGCCGCCTCACGACGGATTACTTTTGTCGTCTCTGTTCCGGCCAAAGCGGAACGTATTGTAGCTCGACCAAGGACAGTTCGCCGCGAAGTTTGGATGGCTCAGATAGCTATGCAAACTCTGCGACCGATAGCGATTATAGTCCATTCACCAACCTTCGACAACATCGGTTTCGCTTTCCGCTTTACAACAGCGTTCAACCTTGTTAAAGTGCCGATGTTGCCGCTCAGCGTTTTTATGACCGGCGGCGAATACCTTGTGTGATGCACAAAGCCGGGGAAGGAAACTTGATTGAACGAATAGGAACAAGCGACCAATGAACAATTTTACATCAGTTGACGGTGGTATTGTTGGAGCGTATCTGCTCGTTACTATGGCTGCCGGCGTAATGGTCAGAAAATACGTTGGCAAAGTCGAAGACTTTCTCCTCGCTCGAAGAGAGATGGATGTTTATCTTGGTATCGCGTCACTTGCAGCAACAGAATTTGGCATCGTAACGTGTATGTACACGGCACAGAATGGCTTCGAAAAAGGTTTTGCCGGAGCCGTGCCTGGTGTGCTGACGTTCCTGGCTATGTTTCTTGTAGGGTGCACGGGCTTCTGCGTCAAACCACTGCGTGATTCCGGCGTAATTACTATCCCGCAGCTTTTTGAGGGGAAATATGGGCCGCGTGTGCGATGGGCTTCAGGTGTTGTCATTGTGCTCGGTGGCTTGCTGAATATGGGCGTGTTCCTGAGAACAGGCGGTGACTTCCTTGTGAATGTCAGCGGCCTCGACCCCAAATATCTCAAAGTTATGATGACAGCATTGCTGGTCGGCGTTGCGACATACACAATTATGGGCGGGATGCTTTCGGTCCTTATAACCGACTTTCTCCAGTTCATTGTTATGAGCGCCGGCCTGATAGTAACAACGATTCTTATTCTTTATAAAGTAGGCTGGAGCACACTGGTTGACACTGTGCAAACTCACTATGGCAAGGGTGGGTTTAATCCATTCAAAAATGAGAATATGGGATGGTCGTATGTCATTTTCAATGCATTGCTGAACACAGCAGCAGTTCTTACATGGCAAACACAGATTGCCCGTGTTCTGGCGGCAAAAGACTCTATGACCGGACGAAAGGTCTATACCCGTACATCGTTCTTTTTCGTTGCACGTTTCCTGATCCCAGGCATCTGGGGTATTGCAGCCCTTGTGTTGCTCACACCCCAGCAGGTTGGGGGAAATAGTCTCCTGGCTATGCCCAAAATGCTTAGCATAATTGTACCACCGGGGATGATGGGCTTGTTAGTAGCTGCGATGCTGGCAGCCGATATGAGCACGGATTCTTCCTACATGCTTACCTGGGGCAGCGTAATATATAATGATATTATGGCGCCATTCCGTAAACAAAAATGGTCGGAGAAAAAAGGCCTTTTCTGGAATCGCACTATTATCGCACTCATTGGTGTGTTCCTGCTGGTCTATGGACTATGGTATAAAATTGAGGGAGACCTCTGGACATATCTTGGAATTACCGGCACAATTTACCTTTCAAGTATGTCAGTCCTTTTGATTGCCTGTTGTTACTGGAAGCGTGCGAACAATTGGGGAGCAACTGCTGCCATTATCTTTGGTGCGCTTGTACCGGCTGCCACACTTGTTCTGCAAAAGGTTGGTCCGCTGACTAACTGGTTTCAGAAAAATGACACATCATGTGGGGTCGCCACGTATATGATTGTGGCGCTCGCAATGATTATTGGCTCGCTTCTTAAACCTCAATCTCAAGGTCCAGCAAAAGGAAACGAACGATGACAGCTATTATCAACACAGTAGTAACAATGCTTAAAGACCACTGGTTTTGGGGAACGATGACTCTCGCTTGCCTGGTCTGGTATTCAACGATTACCATTTATGTAGCGATAAAAGGTATTGGTGATATTCGAAATATGCTTAGAAAACTATCCAGTTCAAAAAACCAATAAGTCCCGCACCAATTGTTCACGCGACTGCGCCTGGACTCTAAATTTTGACAAAGACCCTCATGGACAATCAATTGGTGCGGGATTGGAGTCGGTGCAGGCCGCAAGGCGCAGGTCGGAGGTCCGACTCTGCGGTGTGCAGAAATTGGAGGTCAGACAATGAAAGTTATGATAAAGAATTTTTTTGCCGGTCTGTTTTTCTCCGGATTGCTTTTAATAATACCCACGGTAAGCTGGGCCGAGGTAAGGGTGTGGGAAGGCAGCGTAACGATTCCCACATACGGGTGGGCAGAGGATGTGAATCCCAAGTTCTGGGCTTTGGAAGGCGAAGGTAAGGGCGGTTCGCGAACCGCCCCTACCACCGTCAAAGGCTCCATCGTCTATCCCTACACGATGCAGGACCACCTTTACAGGACAAAAGAGAATCGGACTTATAAGGCCCTGTTTCTTGAAAACGAATACCTGAAAGTTACCTGCCTGCCGGAGTTAGGCGGACGTCTCCACTCGGTTTTGGACAAGACCGAAGGAAAGGAGATGTTTCATTTCAATAAGGTAATTAAGCCGGGTATGATAGCTATGCGCGGGGCCTGGATAAGCGGGGGGGTGGAATGGAACGCCGGCCCGCAGGGACATACCGTTACTATTCTGTCACCGGTTGATGCACTAATCGGCCGAAACGCGGACGGCTCAGCCTATCTCGAAGTAAGTAATCTGGAAAAGAGTCTGCGAACTCAATGGACAGCGCGTGTGACTCTGCATCCGGGAAAATCCTACCTTGACGAGCGGATTCGCATTTTCAATCCTACCGACGGAGTGAACCCCTACTACTTCTGGAACTGCACCGCTTTCCCAAACAAACCCGGCACACGTTTCATATATCCTATGACGCTCGGGACAGACCATAATGGCGTCCAGTTTTTCTCCTGGCCAATTTATGAAGGCAAGGACCTGTCCTGGCTCAAGAACCATGAGACCTGGACGTCTATATTCGCCGTCAATTGTGCATTCGACTTCTTTGGGGCTTATGATGCGGATGCGGACCGTGGAATCGTGCAGGTGGCAAACCATTACGAACTGGGCGGCAAGAAGGCCTGGACGTGGGGGACCTGGGACTTCGGCCTGGTTAGCCAAAAAGACCTTACCGATGACGATGGCCCATACATCGAGGTCCAGAGCGGGCCGCTGCCGACACAGTCCGACTACGGGATGCTCCTGCCGCGAGGAGAGGTGTCGTGGCAGGAGTGGTGGTATCCCGTCCACGGCCTCAGTGATGGTTTTGAATATGCCACAAAAGACGTTGCTGTTCAGACGAACCGAAAGGATGACGAGCTCCGGTTGTGGATACTTGCGACCGGCAAGTTCGCCGGTGTGATTTGCACCATTTCCCGCGAACATCAGGAGCTTCTCAAAAAACGCTTAGATCTTTCTCCCGATAGTCCCCAGGAGTTGATAGTTTCTCCGGCTCCGCAATCACCCGTCAATGTAACCATTGAGGCAAAAAACGGAGACGTTCTTGCTTCCTTCCTTAGCCCTTTGCCGATTCCTAAGGTTTCTCCACATGAGCCCTTGAGTTTCGTAAAGAAACTCGATGAACAGCTCACAGTTGAGGAGAAGTTTCTTAAGGGCCGAAAGTATGACCTCGCAACGGACCGCAAAAAAGCCCGCGAATACTATGAAAAGGCATTAGCCCAGGATGACGGATATTCACCGGCGCTGCGTGCGCTGGCGGTGCTTGATATTGAGGCCGGACTTTACGACGACGCGGCAAAGCGGCTGGAAAAAGCTCTGAATCACGACAGCAGTGATGGTCTGTCGTGGTTTTTCCTGGGCGTGAGCTATTTGAGGGACAAAAGAGAGAACGAAGCTCTTCGCTGCGCTTTCCAGGCGACAAGGTGCTTCGGGACCGCCTCGCTCGGTTACGACCTTGCCGGCCGTGCGTATATGCGGCTGAAAGATTACTCAAAAGCCGCAGAGGCTTTCGAGAAGGCAGTGCAGTTGAATCCGAGGGACACCCTGGCAAGGAACCATTTGCTGTTAGCTCTGTATGCTGCAGGGAATGAGGGGTCGGCATACAAACAAGCCAAAGAAAGAATTATGCAGAACCCCACGGACCTGGTACCGAGGGCACTGATTGCTCTGGAGAGCAAAAAGGAAATGGACCGGTTTGTGCGGGAATCGCGGTCTTTTGTTGGTGAGGATGAGTTTGAAATGCTCCAGACCAGTCTGGTCTTTGCGGAGCTGGGACTGGTAGATGAGGCGGCCAGGATACTTCTCGCGGCCTGCGTCGAAGCAGTTCCGCCCGGCGAGCGCAGTCCTCTACCACAGTACTGGCTGGCTTATTTTAGCTCTTTGAAGGAAGACCGGACAAGTGCGAGGAAATACATCAAGCAGGCGGCTGCGACTTACAGGGACTATGTCTTCCCTTCCAGGCCTGAGGAGGTGGAAGTGCTCAGATATGCCGTCGAGGAAAATCCCGGCGATGCGTGTGCACATCTGCATCTCGGAAACCTTTACGCGAATCTGGGTCGGCTTAAAGAGGCCGTCAACCATTGGCAAAAGGCCGGCGAGCTTAATCCTTCCCTGAGTATAGCATTTCGCAACCTTGGCCTTTACGCCTGGGCGATAGAGAATAACCTGGCGAAAGCCGAGGAATTATACGTCAAGGCGATTGCCGCCCGGCCAAAGGACCAGACTCTGTATCGTGATTTAGCCGACATTCTTCTGGCCGACAACAAACGCCTTAAGGCGATAGAAGTTCTGCAATCCGCTCCGTTTGAGAAGGTCAGACGCGCGGATGTTGCCATAATGTTGGCCCAGGCCTATCTTGACGAGCAAAGATTTACTGATGCCATCAATTTGCTTGAATCTACGCCGTATTTTGTCAACTGGGAGGGGCAGACAATTGTATGGGACATTTTCAACAAGGCGCATCTTGAACGTGGTCAGAAACGCTTTGAGAGTAAGGATTTTCAGGGAGCTTTGCAGGATTTTGAGGCGGCCCTGACCTACCCGGAAAACATAGGTGTTGGCCGGTCGAACAAACCGCGGGAGGCCCCAGCCCAGTATTGGCGGGGAAAAGCACTGGAAGCACTTGGGCGTCTTGACCTGGCGCGTTCGGCCTGGAAGGATGGAGCTGCCGGTCCTGAGGGTCCAGAAGAGCAGAATAAATACCGAGAACTCTGTGCGAAGGCGCTTCTCCCGTAAGGGATGGCCAAGCTCATAAAGGTGGATTGACCGGTTATATTTGCAGATTACTGTCCTTATAATCTTCCGCTATTTTCTTATAATATTCCAAACGAATGACGATGACTACAAAGCATAACGACATGTTGTTCTCTCTTATTAACGAGGAAGACATTTCATCCGACATAGATAGGTCCATTCGTGAAACCTTAGTAGTGTGTTTCCCGGCCGACCGTGAATATTATCAGAGCCAAAGCTGGTGGCATTGCACTCCTCTGTACCGAGTTCTGGGCAGGAATAAAAAAGGGTTGATTGTGGCGCACGTTGCGATGGTGGACCGTTCCGTAGTCGTGGGCCCTGCCTTATCTAAGGTTCGCGTTGCTGGAGTCCAGAGTTTCTGTGTTTTGCCCGCCTATCGCGGTACAGGATTGTCACATAGAATGATGTCCGTTGCGATGCAAGAAGCACAGAGACGGGACTTCGATGCAGGTCTTTTATTTTGCCAACACCAGCTCCAAACGGTGTATGGGCGCATGGGCTGGAGTCAGCTTAACGCTGCTGTATATATGCTCGATAGCGAAAAAAACAAAACATTGATACCGGCTAAGAACATTAGTATGTTCTATCCGCTGAGGATGAAGCAATTGCCGCCTGGCGATGTTGACCTTGCCGGCACTGACTGGTAACCTCGTTTCCTCTCACCAGCCGCGTAAAGCGTCCCCCTTTTGGGGGTGTTTTCAAGGGGTAGATGCTGTAACGACTTCCGATGAACTCTGCTGACAAGCTTGTAATCCCCCGCCGTGGCAGGTATAGAAAATTCTGCCATTCGATACGACCGCGCCAACGCACTCGCTCGGGTCCAGGCGTGGTCCCGAAGATACCGGCTTAATGCCGTTTATTTCAGACAGGTCATATATGTCCAAATTAGAGCCGAGCAGATACGGCTCCGACAGAGTAAAACGCGTGCACTTATAGCCGTCAGTTAGAGTAGTCAGAATTTTACCCGTGTTTTTATCCAATAAGAAACTATTATTATATTGGGCATGAACAAAAAGAAATCTTGGTCCTATTGTCACTACGTGAATAGCTTCCCGCACCGGCTCAGACTTCCAGATTAACGAACCATTGTCTGCATCTATGCACCATACGAGACTGTTACCTTCTTCAAGTTTGTTATATCCGCCCAGGTATAGGCGTCCATTTTCTCCACAAATCGTGCAGCCGCCATGAACAAAATACCGAGTCGTCAGCCAGATAACCTGGCCGGTCTGGGGGTCAATAGCTGCCGTCAGTCCTTTTGCACTCGGAAGGTCTCTTTTACTTTTTGCAGAATAGCCGAAAAAGCACGAGTAATAAAGCGTATCATCCAATAGGCATAGGCCGGCATCGTCACCGCCGGCACCAAATTCAGAAAAGTCTATCGTCCAGACTTCTTTTCCGGTTTCCAAATCGTATGCCTGCAACAATGGTTTGTGACTTCTGGGAAAACGAGGGATGTCCTGGTGTTCAAAAAGCCACTCTATGTTTTCATCCTTGTCTTTTGGGGCGTATGGGCCATACCTGCCGGTGCTAAACGCATAAATTACCAGATTTTTGTATACCACGGGCGGTAACTGTCTGTTCCAGCTCGGCGAACCAGCGAAAGGGGCCTCCCACAACAGCTTGCCGCTCGCTGCATCAAGACAGCGCAGACGGCATTTCTCAAGTCCGGCCTGGGGAATTAACAGGCGCCCCTTATAGTAAAGAGGCGAGGTATAAGAGATATGCACGCCTGGAAAATATCGCCGCCATAACAAACGTCCCGTTTCCTGCTCTACAGCAAAAATCTGTCCCTCAGCGGTATGGGTGTACATTCGCCCTTCGCCGAAAGTAGAGAAGTGCTTTGTTGTTCCATCATATCGACGAATCCAACTGATTTTATAAGGGGGTGATATTTTCTGGTAATCTGTATTAGTGTTGGCCCAGTTGCCGAAGCTCGTGAACCGGTCGTATTTCGGTTCGGTAAGTTTGCTTGTCAGGGGGCTTCTAATTTTCCAGAGCTGGAGGTCTTCTGTGGGTAATGCTGCCTTACCATCGAGGCCCAAAACATACAGGTAACCATCTTCGCAGCCGAAGTAAATTCGACCATCACACACGGCCACAGGTGCTGAGACGGCTTTGCCGAAGGCGGTCTTAAACGACCATACCTCACCACTGCCGGACAAAGGCACAACATAGAGACTTCCATCCAGGCCGCCATAGACAGCTTTTTCGCGCAGCAAAATTGGCGGACAGATAGATGGATAACCCCCGAGATATTCCGGCAGCTCTTTGCCTTGAGTGTGTCTGCAAAAGCTAAAATTCTCTTCCGGACGGCATCTATATACATCCTGGCCACGCAGACTGACAGAACAGAAGCTCAGTAACCCGCCACGCGTATCGGTTTTCGTTCCGGGGACATAATCACTTTGCACCTGGCCATCAGTGAGCCGCAATATATCCACCCTGCCGCCGTTGTCCAAAAGAGTCCATTGCCGATAGACAAATCCATTTTCCCCTATGCTCAGGCCAAGAGTAGTATTTCGCGGCTTATGCTCTGCTCTGACCTCCGCGTGGTCGCCCATATCTTTGAGCCATACAACCGACCCGCCGGCGGGAATAACTACCGTTTTGCCATACGCCGCTATGTCCCTTGAACAACAAAATTGCTCATCCGGCGTAACACGTGCCCCTTTATGCTTGAGCCAATCCTGGCCGCTCCAGCGATTTCCCGTGAACCCCATTATTTCTTTGACAAAGTCCCATATCCAGCAAATGGTGCCATCGGGTTCGAGGGCATATACTTGTGAGCCGAGCGTGGGAAAATACACACGCCTGCCCCGAGCGTAGTCGAGAGGATTGTCGGCTACTACCGGTGTGCTAAAAATTGGTTCGCCACAGCGGATTTCCTTGACCACTGCTCCAGTATCCTTATTAAGCACATAATAAGAGCCAGCCATAGTGCCAAAGTGTATATAAGCCCCGACAATGGCTGGTGATGATACATTATTACAGTTGGCTTTTCCGCCGGGCCCGCCTGCCCAGAGTGTTCGGCGGGCAGGGGTTTCGAACTTCCATATCAGGCGTAATGTTTTCGCCTCGTTAGAAATTACGTTCTTTCTAACGGGGTTCGCATCTATGCAAAAGGCCACTCCCGAGCCGTCAACGACATACACGTGTCCCTCTGATACTACCGGCGATGTAAAGACAGCATCGGTTAAGGAGGCCGCACCAATCAGTCCGAGAGGCGTAGTTATATCCCTGTCGGGCACATTCCCCGAATGCCGGCAATCGTGTTTGAACTGCAGCCAGCTCTCATCCGAATACGCACAGACGGTCCCGATAAGCAAATAAGCTGCCAAAAGATAAATTTTTGTATGACGTGATTTTATAATCCTTGGTTCTCCAATCAACTAATTGCTTTACCTTTAGCATCAATTGCTGACCTGTAACGGCTCGGCAGCACCACTGTGCATACCTGCCCTGAGCGTAGTCGAAGGGGCCCCAAGCCTGTCTCGAGCGCAGTCGAGAGAGGCCAGACGCTTGCAAAGGTGGTCCCCCAAGCCTGCCCTAAGCTTGTCGAATGGGATGGAGTGGTTATTTCATATATGCCTGCCTCGAGCGTAGTCGAGAGGAAGCAGACTACGAGCATAAGTAGGGGCGGTTCGCGAACCGTCCCCTACTCAGTTCGTGGCGGTCAAAATTCCTCCTGCCCAACCCCCCTTGGGGAACACAGGCCGACACCGAACCCCCTTGGGGGCCCGATAAAGGCCGGCAGGGCAGTTGCTCTTTTGTGGAATATTCCAATCGCCAGGCTAACGAAAAGTGGAAACTGTATATACGAAAGCACAGACTGCCACGCCTTGTACGCTGAGCCGAAAACCGGGTAAACTTTGGTTGCAAATAGCGTGCCGCCAATCAAAAGCAAAATTACGAATATTCTCCCAACCCGGACATAATGGACATCCGGTTTATTCTTTACCAAAAATCTCTGATATATGTCTCTGGTCAAGACCGCTGACATAGAGGCCAATAGCGAGTCGCAGGATGACATTCCTGCTGCATAGAGTGCCGTAACCGCCGCGCCGATTGTGCCAACCGGAAGCAATGTCGTGATGACTTTCGGCATAGCATTGTCCGGATTTTCTTTAATTATCTGCGGGAATAATACGGCTGCACAAAGGCCGACAAGCCCCCATATAAATGTCATCGGATATTTCATAATGCTTCCGACCACCAGCGCTGTCCTCGCATCAGCATCGCTCTTGCAGGCGAAAGCCCTCTGCAAGGTATTCTGGTCGGTACACCAATATGGCAGACCCAGGGAGAGTGTGCCTACGAACATAGCTGCCCACCACGTATCTGGGGTGCCTTCGGTTCTGCTTAATACTACATGAAACATCTTTTGTGGTAACGCAGAATGTAGTCCGCTCCATCCGCCGACCGCCTGCAGAGAAAACGTGATTAATCCTGCAGCGCAGACCGTCATAATTATAAACTGGAAGACATCGGTTATCATTACGCCGGTCAAACCTCCCAGAAAGCAGTATGCTCCTGTTACGCCGGCCGCGATAAGCAGTGAGAACCACGGGGGCCATCCGACAATCGATGATAGTGGAAGCGCCATCGTATAGATTACTACTCCCAAAGTTAGCGTCCTGACTATGATGAACAATATCCCCCATAATACTCTCATAGATGAATTATATCTTCTTTCTATGAACTCGGGTATTGTATAGACTCCGCTTCTCAAAAAGTGCCTGATAAAAAACCACGCTGAGATAATGCAAGGAATGGCACAGGCAGGCAGCCAATCATAATTCAGCCATGCCAATCCGGTAGCCGCAACTATTCCAGTAACGCCTATGTAGGTTTCTGTGCCTATGTCTGTCGCCTGCAAAGAACAGGCAGCTATCCACCAGGGTATCTTCTTGCCGGCCAGGAAGAAATCCTTTTGCGATTTGATGTTGCCGGTAAAGTATGCACCCAAGCCGAAGACGATAACGAAGTAACCTACTATTATTACAATGTCAGGCCATGCAAGCATATAGTTTCCTCGAAAACAAGAATCTGATGCTGGTTAAGGATTAATTAGGATTTTCGTTTCCTCACTTTTTATATTCCATCCGCTTACGACAAGTGATGGTTCTTCTGTTCCTATGTCTTTAATGTCGAATTCAACTTTTACACGTCGCTTCTCTCCGGGCAGGAGTGAAAAGTAGTTGTCTTCCCAATAAATAGGCAGGACGAGGTTGCCTGAAACACTTTTCTTTATCTTGGGATTTACTGCAAATGCTAAAGTTGAAGATGGATTCTGCATATCAGCATAGACAAAGGAAAATACTGCTAAGCGTCAATAAGATGTTGATTGAAAAACCTTTGATTATTTATGTTGTAAAGAGGAGATAGATGAGATTTTTGAAGAAGTTTGCGGCGTTGTGCATTATCTAAAGCGTAAGTGGATTATGTAGTCTTTAAATGGAAATAACCGCTGTCTTCTGTTATAAAGGGGAAATTGCCAAAAGTACAAGAAGTAAATAACTTAAAACCCGATTTCTACATACGAGAATTATCCACAGGCTTTGATGCGGCCATCCTCAAGAAGGAAACATCTGTCGGCAACATCGAGCGGAAAATTTCCGTGTGTGGCGACAATAATCGTTGTGCCGTTTCGCCCCAGCAAAACAAGTCTGTTAACAAGCTCCTGTGCAGTTTGGGGGTCAACATCATCGCTGGGTTCATCTGCCAGAAGTATTGCAGGCTCATTAACTATTGCCCTGGCAAGAGCCACCATCTGCTGCTGACCGATGCTGAGTTCGCAGGGCAGATGCTCCATACGTTCTCGCAGTCCGAATTCAGCCAGCAAAGCAGAGATTTTTTCATTACGCTGCTGTCTGTTGATGCCGGTGTGCAGCATCGTAGCTTCCACATTTTCCCCAGCCGTCCAGGAAGGCAGCAGATTGAAATTCTGAAATAATATGCTGATTTTTTTCGCCGAATCGATGACCAACGTGCTGTCGAGAGATTATCGATACGCTGGTCATCGAGCCAAATTTCTCCTGTGCTGGGTTTGTCGAGACCTCCGAGCAGTCCAAGCAGAGTAGATTTTCCTGTTCCCGTTCTGCCGCTTATGACCGTTATCTGGCCCCGGCGAACGTTGAAACTGACATCTTTTAATATCTGTATTGGACCCCTGCGAGTTTCGAAGGTCTTGCTTATCCCCCTGCACTGCATTATCACTTCAGGCTGCACAGCATTATTAATCATCAAAACTACTCCTTAATAGCTCATTTGGCAGAGGATTATAAACTGCGGAGAGCATCCGCGGGCCGCTGCCTGGCTGCGCCGATGGCCGGTATTATTCCCGCGACAAGTCCGCTCAACACCGCTATTATCAGCGCCGGCACAATTATAACCAGATATATGCTGCTGCCTGCGGCTGTTTTTTGGGCAGGCAGAAGAGCAATTAAAATAATCGAAGCCAGAACCCCTGCCAGTCCTCCACCGAGCGCCTGCACCACCGAGCCTGCGAGAATCTGTGCGATTACGTTTCCGTTGCTCCAGCCCATCGCTTTAAGGATGCCGATTTCCCGCCGCCGTTCAATTACGCTGCTCCACTCGGTCTTGACTGCCAGAAGCACAACCGTAGCGGCCAGAAGCCAGGTCAGAATCCAGGCTGCACGCTCGTTTATCCCCATCACGCTCGCCGCAGGCCGATAACAGGCATAGCTGGAAATAACCATCCCCCCCAAAAGCGCCCGCACCGACCGCATCGCTTCTTCCTGAAGCTTGGAGCTTGCGACCTCCACTAGAATAACGTTGGCTTTCTTGAAAATCGGCTGGTAAGGCAACTGAACATTAATAACCTCCAAAGCCTCCGGATATGGCATATAAATATCCGCCTTCGCAGGGCGAATCCCCGGATTAACTACCCCAACCACATTGAACTGCTTATTTGCAACGCGAATCTTATCCCCTGCCGTAAGATTCTGCCCTCTTGCGTAAGACTCTTCGAGCATCACACTGCCCCGGTCGTTTGCATCCATAAATCTACCCTTGATGATATCTGTAGCGGCACAGCAGGTTGTTCCGACCGCCGAGGTGTTATTCACATCGAACCCCCCTACCGTAAAGGTGTGGCCGTCCTGCCTGCTTTTGAAGCGGAACAATAAATATGGCGACGCATCCTTCACCGAAGGAAATGCCCTGACCTTATCCACCAGTTCGGTCGAGAATACCGCTGAAACCACACCATTAGCGGTAAATCCCTCGTCGGGCGATTCAGGTCTGCGTATCGAACAGCCCGGACAGGGCGGATAAGTCGCCGGCACAAATGCTATAAAATGCGTGCCGGTGCTGGTAAGTATATTATCCGCTGCCTGACGCGAGCGGCTGAGCATTGTCCCGATAACTATCGCGACTGCCACCGCCGTTGCGTAACCGATTATGCTCACCGCCGTGCGAGCCTTGCGTCGCCGCAGTTCGCGCCATGCACATATCCATATATCCGACATTATTTCTCTTTCCTGAAGACCTTTTGAGAATGTTAAGGAATTATATTTATCTGACATTTCCCATATTAAACGCTTGGCTGCGCAACCAAGCCTTTCAATTCTACGATAATATCAAAACCTGCCTTAAATTACAGTAACGCCAAAGTATTTTTCACGAATTTTATTGCTTCATCTGCCAAAATCCAAAATATTGGCCTTAAAGCTGCTGTTGAAGTGTGATTTTTTACAGACCTCAACCGTTCTCATCGTCAAAAAATCGTGTTTTTCAGCGGCTTTCAGCATTACCCTGCTCTTAATCAATTCTTCAACGAACTTGAGGTCACGATGGTCATAATAAGGCCAGGGGAAAAACTCTCTGGTTCGGACCTTACTTCCACCGTTGATTGCAAGTTTGGGCATTTTTTCTCCTTCCTTTGGCCACTGCACCGAAGTTGTCTGTCTTTTCTTCATTTCTATTAAGAATTATTGCCCGTTCTTAATAAAGCGTCAAGTTGTGCTCGGTTCCAAGCGGGAGAGGTTCTTTGGAGCGTTGCCCTTTTTCATTTCTGAAGATGTACACAGCCTTAGTAGTTACTAACAGCACGTCGCAAATCTTATCGCCGTTCATATCGCCCGCCAGAATACTTCTCTCGGCGACCTTTTCGCCTTCTGCTTCGTCCTCACCTGCCTTTGGGGCTGAAAGGACCGCTATACGTTTGCCTTGATAGTTATAAATAGTCCCGTTATCTCCGACAAGGATTTCATCGATTTCATCGCCGGTCCAATCCAACAGACAATGGTGCCTGCTGTTATTTGTAACAATCCGACCCAAAAGCTTTCCCTGCTCATCGAGTACCCATAGCGGCCCATTGCCGAAAGGTTGATGGTCAATATCGACCACCAATTGCTCTCCCGGATAATATAATCAGGTATGACCTTTCCAACGTCAACAGACTCAAAATGATGGCCGCTGACCTCCCATAGGGTTTTGCCTGTGCCATCTACCATAGCAATGTTATTTGCGCCGCAGCAAGTCAGCACAAGTCGAAAGTCTTCCGGTTTTTTGCCTTCGCGGACGACCCGGCAACAATCCAGGTGCCCCACTTTCTGTTTAACTTTTTCGGATTGAAAGACCCACCGCAGCGTTCCATCAGGGTTTAGCAGGGCATACCCAGCCATAATTTCATCGCGCCCGTCACCATCAATGTCAATCGGTCTGGGCTGATGTGCGGTATGGTAACCCGCAGGTTCCTTAACCATCCACAAAAGTTTCCCTCCATAATCGTAAGCCCAAATCTGACCATATCTTGTCTTGACCAGCACGTCGCCTGGATGCTTACCACCGCTCAAATTGCAAAAAACAAGACAGTCTGTCGCCTCCTCATTTATCTTTATCCGACGGCGTTCCTGCCCGCTGCTGCCATCCAGCTCAACTAAATAATCTTTTGTGCACAGGATGACTTCCTGTTTGCCGTCGCCGTCCCAGTCGTAAATCTGACAGGCGACATCGTGATGCCACATCTTGCGCCCGATATCCGGATTGCCCCACCGCCACAGAACTGTCCCATCAAGTTTTTGAGCAACGGCTGTGCTGGTATAGTGGACATCATCTTTGTTGACGTTTTCAGCGCTTACAATTTCAACCTGTCCGTCACCATCTACATCACCGGCAGCTACCCATTGCCCTCCATACGCAGGGTCAAGAGGAACAACCTTCCAGGGCTCGATTCTTTCAAACCTATTGTTCTGCTCACCGACATCATTTACATCAAAGCAAACAAATCGTTCATAAGAGCGTGAAGTTGCCCAAAATCCTTGCGCGAGTAATAGACAAAGAATTAGAAACGTATAACTTTGAAGATTGGCC
>Ga0315279_10005623_pt1 | contig 16172 bp, 18 predicted proteins | sample YL17G06_20_MG_FD_203694 | JGI IMG/M metagenome (GOLD analysis project Ga0315279, IMG submission 203694) | Sediment microbial communities from Yellowstone Lake, YNP, Wyoming, USA - YL17G06_20 | ecosystem: Environmental > Aquatic > Freshwater > Lake > Sediment | place: USA: Wyoming | collected...
GGGAGGTCGCCGTGCGTGAGTCGACCGTGTACGAGAGATTCCCAAGATGGAGTCCGCTCGTTGGCAACCTTCCCTCGATCCTCGTCGCGGGGATCGGCGCCTTCCTCCTCGCGCGGCTCTACATCTGGCTCTTTCTGCCGTACCTTGCGTTCCTCGCCTAGAGCGAGGCGCGGGTCCTGCGGCATAGCTGCGTCGACTGCGCGTACTACGGCGGGGGCTGCGCGTTCGGGAAGGGGAGGCTTTGTGCACTCCTCTTCAAGAAAGGAGATCCCGAGCGGTTCGCGAAGGCGACGGCCAGGTGGACCGACCTGGTCCCGGACTTCCTCGCGTTTCTCGTTCCCCTCGGCGTCGGAATCGCCCTGCTCGTTTGGGACTTCTCGTGGCTCGTCCTCTTGCTAGCTCTCGCGAGCGCGGTCGGGAACGGCGTCGTCCGTGGTTCGTTCGCCTGCCGCCACTGCCGTCAGCGCGCGATCGGGTGTCCGGCCGCGCGGCTGTTTGACCGCACGGCCGCGGGTTCCTAGGCCCTGACCCCAAGAGGCGAGGCCCGCTCCGGGCTAGAGATAGACGGTGTGGGGCTCCATCTCGTTCGGGCGGAGATACTCGATCTCCGTGGGCACAAGCTCGACGAGCGTGAACCGCGCGTCGTCGGCGCCCTCCCAGTAATCCTTGAAGAACACGACTGCCTTGGCAAGCGCCTCGCGGGTCTTCGCATCCCCGACGAAGCGTGCCTCTCCCGCGAGACGGACGTACCCCTGGTGCCCTCCCTCAGAGATCGGCACGCAGAGCTCGATGTCCGGGTTGCGGCGCATCTGCCTCGTCTTCCCATTCCGCGTCCCCGAGGTGATCCACAGCCTCTCGTCCCAGACGACGAGCGCGACGGGGCGCACCCGCGGCTGGCCGTCCTCGAGCGTCGCGAGGTATCCGGTCGGAGTCCCCTTAAGATGCTCGTGAACCTGTTTCTCGATCTGGGCTCGTGTCTCGCTCACTGCGACCCGCCTCCTTTGCGGCTTTCTTCTGGCACGTGCCTCGTTAGAGCTTGTAGTCTTCGCGCGGCGGGCTCCACGCGTCGTAGGCTTCCGTCGTTTCGTCGAGGATCTCGGCGCGGTGCCGCACCCCTGCTGGGATACAGGCTCCGTCTCCCGCGCGCAGGACGCGGAGGTCACCGCCGAGCGTGAATGCCATCGCTCCCTTCGTCACGAGCGTGATCTGCTCGCTTTGGTGGTCGTGCTCGGGCACGACCGAACGGGGCTCGAAGCGGAAGAACGTCAGCATCACGTTCTCCATCCAGACGGCCCTTCGGCGAATCCCCGGAAGCGCGTCCACGACGCCCAAGTCCTCCACTCGGAAGAAGGTCATTCCGCTCCTCCGCTGGTCGTGAGTATGGTGGGATTCTACCCGAGGAATGGCTAGACTTGCTCCACCCGCATCGGCAAGGAGAAACGATGTACGCACACCGCGAGATCACGAATCCGACAGAAGTCCTTGACCTTGTCCGCTACGCGCACAGCATCCGAAATCCGGAGATCTCTGGCGTCGGCGAGTACCTCTCAAGCGACCTCGCCGAGGGGCGACGGCTGTTCGGAGTGACCGCTGCGGACAGGCTCGTCGCCTGCTGGCTTCTCCATCCGTTCCTCATGCGCTTCCGCCGTAGCCTCGTCTCGATGGGCGGAATCGGGCTCGTGGGGTCGCGCCCCGACGTCCGGGGGCAGGGGAGCGTTCGCTTCCTCCTCGAGAAGTCTCTTGAGACGATGCGCGAGGCGGGACACGCCGTCTCGGTGCTCTATCCGTTCAGCCAGAGCTTCTACCGCAAGTACGGTTGGGAGCTCTTCACGCAGTCCAGGCGCTACGAGCTCGCGCTCAGCGGGATCCAAATCCCCGACGACGGGTCGACGTCTCTCGATGCGATTGAGCTCTCCTATCCTGACGAAGCCTCGAAGGCCTTCTACAACGCATACGCCGCCGAGCACTACACGTTCGCCCAGCGAGGGGACCCGGAGTGGAGGAAGGCCCTTCACCTGTGGCCCGACCACATCGCGCGCGGGGCCGTGAAGATCGTCGACGGCGAGACGGTCGTGGGGCTCCTCGGGTACACGCTCTACCGTCGGCCGGACAAGGAAGTCGCGACTCTCACCGTGCGCCTCTTCGCCCACGTAAGCGAGGAGGCCAAGCGCGCGATGCTCCGCTACCTCAAGCGGCAGTCCCACCAGAACCCGACCGTCGAGCTGCATGTGCCGATGGACGAGGTCCTCTGGCCCTACGTCGCCGACTCCCCGACCCAGCACAGGATCCACGACGAAGCGATGATCCGCGTCGTTGACCTGGCCCGCTTGGACCGCCTCGAGCTTGACGCGCCAGACACGCAGCTTGATGTCGAGGTCGCGGATCCCCAGGCGCCGTGGAACGCGGGCGTCTGGAGCCTGCGCGTCCGCGACGGGCGGCTCGGGGTCGCCCGCGGCTCGAAGGCCCTCCTGCGGTGCGGGATCGGGGCGCTCTCCTCGGTCCTCTCCGGGTTCGCCTCGTGTGGGGAGCTCATCGCCGCGCGACGAATCGAGGCTCTTCCGGGCTACGACGGAGCGGATCTCCCCAAGGTCACGACCCTCCTCGCCGACGGGTTCTAGCGCCGGCGAGGGGCTGACAGCGTGGGCAGATGAAGCTTGCCGTCGATCCGGTCTTGATCTTCGCGACGGTCGTTCCGCATTCGGGACAGGGTTTCCCTTCCCGGTACCCGACTCGGAGGTCGGCCGCGGAGAACCCGCCCGGCTTCCCGTCGAGTCCCACTTCGTAGCTCGCCGCGCCCTTCTCGATGCTACGCGAGAGCTCGGCGTGAATGGCGCGGTGGAGTTGCTTCACGTCCTCGTCCGAGAGGGTGGGGATGGGCCGCAGAGGATGAAGCTTGGCCCGAAAGAGGATGTCGTGGATGTACGCGTTTCCGATGCCGGCGAGCTTCGACTGGTCGAGGAGGAGCGCCTTGATCCCTCCGCGCCGACCCTCGAGCAGCTTGCGGAACTGCGCCAGCCCGACCTCGAGGGCGTCCGGGCCAAGCTGGGCCACCATCGGGTGCTCCTCGAGCCGGTCCTGCGGCGCGACGTGCGCGTAGCCGAACCACCAGAAGTTCACACTAAGCGAGTGGCCGTCCTCGAAGGCGAAACGGACCCGCCGCTTCTCCGGAAGCGCGTCTGAGCGGACGAGAAGGATCTCGCCGCCCATCCCGAGGTTCAGGAGAAGGAGGCCGCCGGTCGTGTCGACGACGAGCCACTTGCCGCGATGGCGAACGCCGCGGATCGACGCTCCGACGAGGGCCCGCCTGAACTCATCTACCGGCACGTTCAAGCACTTCGGCTGAAGCACCTCGATCTCGCGGATCTTCCGGCCGGGGAGGGCTTCCGCCATCTCCCTCGCGCGGCAGACGATCTCAGGCAGTTCCGGCATGGGATCCTCCTTCACCTCACCGGGCCGGCGTAGTATAGCTGACGAGACACCCCCCCCGGATCGGACCCGCGAACGAAGGCGACGCGGCCGGGGCTTGACCAATATGGTTCGATATAGTATTGTTTGGTATCAACCTATTAGGGTGGGGGCGCGGTGTGACGGACGATGACTTGAGAAAGGCCGCTCTCGAGCTCTTGGCAACGGCCGAGGACGCCTACGTGACGACGGTGGCTCCGCACGGGTACCCGCGGACGCGGGCGATGTTCAACTTGAGGAATCGGACCCAGTTTCCCAGCTTGGCCGGCACCTTTGCTGGCCACGAAAGGGACCTTCTCATCTACCTCGGGACGAACACCTCCTCGGCCAAGATCGACGAGCTTCGCAAGAACCCCAAGGGCTGCGTGTACTTCTGTGACCACCCGCGGGTCGTCGGGATGTGCTTCGCGGGCGACTTCGAGCCACTCACCGACTCGAAGCTTCGCAGGGCTTTGTGGGTCGACGGATGGGAGCGCTACTACCCCGCCGGGCCGGAGGATCCGGACTACACGGTGCTCCGAATGCTGCCAGACTCCGTGTCGGGGTGGCTCTCGTCGCGCCGAATCCACTTCGCCGTGAGGGATCGGTGAAAGAACTCCGCGAGGGCGGGTTCCTGATGGCGAAGGTCCACCAGATCGCGGGAAGGATCTTCGCCCGCAAGCTCAAGGAGCAAGGCATCGAGGAGATCAATCCGGCTCAAGGTCGGATCCTGTTCGTCCTGTGGAAGGAGGACGATATCCCGATCAGCGAGCTCGCCAGGCGCACGGCGCTCGAGAAGTCGACGCTCACGAGCATGCTCGACCGCCTCGAAGAGTCAGGATTCGTCGAGAGGGTCCGCTCGACCGAAGACCGGCGGACGATCCTCCTCCGCCGGACTGAGAAGGACAAGGCGTGTCAAAAGGCGTACGTCGAGCTCTCCAACGAGATGAACGAGCTCTTCTACGCGGGCCTATCCGAGGAAGAGGTCGACCAGTTCGAGGGAGTCCTGCGACACATCCTGGAGACCCTCACCGCGTTCGAAGCGGAAAACCGCTGAGGGTCTCGACCGAGTCAGGACCTCGGTAAAGGAGGAACGGAATGGAATGCAGACTCGAACGCGCCACGATCCACTACGAGGAGGCGGGGAAGGGGGAGAAGCCGCCGCGTTCGCTCGGCGGCTTCTCCCGGGAGCCTCGGCGCCGAAGGCCGGCTACTTGAGGTAGATGAGGTCCATGGTCAGACCGTTCGTCCCGCTTGGCGTAGCCATCGGGTTCGCGACGTTTGCGTTCCCCGCGTAGCTGTAGTAGGCGTAGGTGAAGGTCTGGTTCACGGTGTAGATCAGCCCGAGGTCTTTGGCTAGGATGGCCTGGTATTCCTTGTAGGTGTCGAAGCACGTGCCCAGGTCGAAGGCCGCCGCACCGAGGTTGATCAGCTCGTCGACCCGCTTCTCGACTTCGGAAATGTCTCCTGCCGCCGCGGAGTAGTGCCAGGCGTGCAGGCCGCCTGTCGAGCGGTAGACGTTCGCCCCGCTGTGCGGCTCGGTGCCGCCGGTCAGGCCGAGGCAGATCATCTGGTAGTCCTCTTGCCCCATCAGCTTGTTCACGAGGACGTTGAAGTCGATGAAGTTCGTCGTGACCTTAATCCCGCACTCCTTCAGGTCGTCAGCCAGGATGAGGCAGGCGCCCTCACGCGTGTTGTTCCCGGCGTTCGTGCTCAACTCGATCGCGACGGGCATCCCGTCCTCGAACTCGCGCATGCCGTCGCCGTTGCGGTCGACGATCCCGATCGAATCCAGGAGAGCCTGCGTGGTCGACAGGCTGTATTCGAAGACCACGGCGTCCCGTTCCGTCACCGGGCCGGCGTAGGATTCCCGCCCAGCGTAGAAGGGCGACAAGTAGCTCACCGGACTCCACTGCGGCACGGCCAGACCGTTGAACAGGTTCTGGATCATCGTCTCCTTGTCGATCGCGTGTGCCACGGCCTCGCGGAAGCGCAAGTCCCGGAAGAGCGCGCGGTACTTCGGATCCTGGGTGTCCCAGTTGAACGTGAACCACGTGGTCCCGAAGACCGGCTTCTCCCGGTCGACCATGACGACGTATCGCTTGGCCTCCTGGTCGCCCAGCAGGATCGGGATGTCCCCCGGCCGCGGCGCGAAGCAGTCGAGTTCGCCATTCTGGAACTTGAGAAGCGCGACGTCCTGGCTCGCGACGATCAGCACCACGTACTTGTCGAGGTAGGGGAGCTGCACCTGGTCCGAATCGTAGTGGTAGTAGTAGTGGTTTCGGCTCATCACGACGTTCAAGTCCGGCGTGTAGCTCTCGATCATGAACGCGCCGAGTCCGACGAGCTCCGCGGGATCCGTGTCGAGACCCCAGACCTCGTTGAACTTGTCCGCGGGCACGTCCGGGAAGAGCTTCCGCACGTACGAGGCGAGCTTGTGCTTGGGCATGATGTTCGCGCTCAGGCTGTTCAGGATCGGCCGAAACGGCACGGAAAGCGTGAACTTCACCGTGCTCTCGTCCACCTTCTCCACAACCGGGTAGCTGCCGTCCGGGAGCTCGAGGACGTCGCGCGTGTCGGTCTCGATGTCCGTGTTGAGGTAAAGGTCCATGTAAGAGAAGACCACGTCGTCCGCCGTGAACAGGGTCCCGTCGGACCAGAGGATGCCCTGTCGAAGGTGGAAGGTGATCGTCAGGTTGTCGGCCGACACCTCCCAGCTCTTGGCGAGCTCGGGGACGTAGTCGCCGGAGATCGGGTCGAGATTCACGAGGCCGGGGAACATGATGTTCGTGAACTGGGTCGTGCTCGTCTCGTGAGACGTCACCGCGTTCCACTTTTTCGGATTCCCGATGGCCGAGACGTAGAGGGTGCCGCCCCGCAGCCCTGGCTCGAGCTTCTCGTAGCTCGTTCCGGCGACGCCCACCGGGACGATCACGGCGTCCTCCGGCATCGTCGTGTATCCCATCGCCCACGTCGCCGCGGAAACCAGGGCGACGGCCAAGACCAGCAGAACTCCCGCAACCAGACTCTTCATGCGCCACCTCCCGGTGAAAGCCAACCGCGCCTCCGACTCCGCGCCCCGACCGAGCCGCCGAACCCTCGGCGGCCCGTCCTGCGGCGCCAGGCCGCGTCTCGCGCCCGTCGGCGCTGCCTATGCCGGTCGAGGCAATCCAGATCCACGATCAGGATAGCCGATGAAACACCGCGCTCCAAGGACGCGACCCCGGAGCCATCGCGCGGCCGCCCCGCCCGCATTGGCCAGAGAACCTTGCCGAGAGAAGGAGCCCCTGCTATCCTCCCCGCGCTTCTCCCACTTGTCGATCCGGCTTTCCCAAGCGCAGGCTCCGAAGGAGGACAGATGGCCAAGGTGAGAATCACGGTCGCCAAGCGCGCCTTTCATCAGGATCTCGTCGATCGGCACATCGACAAGGTGAAGGCCCCCAACATGAGCGCCGCGTGCCACCGGTTCAAGGAGGGGCAGTCCTACGTCGTCGAGGGGTTCCCCACAAAGCCGGCCGACTTCCCCTGCGACTGGGCGTGGGTCGACATCCAGCGGGACGTGGCGATGATCCTGTTCGGCTCGAACCTTCCCTGGATGGCGAAGCCGGGAACCGCGATGCCCTGCTGCAGCGACGGCTTCCGACCGGTCTCGTTCCTCGTCGAGCGGATCGAGGAGTAGGGGCGTCACCACGAAACGCGTGCGCCTTACGGTGGTGAAGAAGGACGTCGATCGGAACCTCGCCGAGCGGTTCATGACGCCAGAGCGCCTGGCCTCGTTCCGCGGCTGCGGCCACGAAGTGGGAGACGAGTTCGTCGTCTCCCAGCTTGTCTCCCAGTCGGAGGGGATGTGTCCGTGGGCGTGGGCGGATGTCGAGTCGTTCGTTCGGATTGCCGCCTTCGAAGGAAAGCTCGACGGGGCAACGCCCCCGAACAGCTGAGTCCGCTGCTCTACGGACGCGTTCCGACCGGTCACGTTTCTCATCGAACCCCCGGAGGAAGAGGCCGACCCGAAAGCCTAGGGCGGCCCGGAGCCCTCGAAGGCCGTTTGACACTGACCTTCAGGACGACTCCGGGCAGCGGGAGCCGGCGGGCCGGCTCTACTCTGAGAGGCCCCCGAGCGCCGTCTGCATCGTGGCCCGGTACTTCGCGAGCGCATCCCGTCCCGCTTGGGTCAGGCGGGCCATGGTGTGGGGCTTCTTCTGCACGAACTCCTTCTCGATCGCGACGTAGCCGGCCTCCTCGAGCCGGGCGAGGTGCGACGAGAGGTTTCCTCACGTGAGGCCCGTCGTCCGCATGAGGAAGACGAAGTCCGCGCTCTCGACCAACGAGAGATAGGTGAGTACCGCGAGCCGCGCCGGCTCGTGCACGATCCGATCGACGTTCTGAAGCGCCTGAACTTGAGCTTCGTTCCCTTCGGGGATCGTCACCCCACGCCTCCGCCTTCGGGATGGGGAACTCGCGCAGGAAGCGGACGAGCACCCCGATTCCCACGATCACGATGATCCCAGCCGCGATGGCGAGCGGGAACTGGAACGTGATGCCCACGTGGCGCTCGAGGGCCGTCGACGCAAGGGTCCCGAAGCCGAGAAGCCATCCGTACAGGTAGACCCGGCTGACGCCGGCGCTCCGTGCCACCACGTTGAAGATGAGCACGAAAAGCGTGGCGACCAGGATGTCGGGAGCGAGCGTGTGCACCCATCCAGGGGCCTTTCCCCACGGCGGCCTGGGAAGGACGGAGGTGGCGAAGAGCGTCCACAGGACGACCGTGAGGAGGGCGAGGACGAGCGTGACGCGGAACACGAGCGTAATCGTCCGCGTGGTGCTCGGACGGGGTTTCGCCACCCCGCGGCGCGGAATCGCAAGGGCGACTCTGGCCCAGGCCACACCGCGGAAAAGCACGATGAGGACAAGGCCAAGAGCGAGGGCATTCCACGTGGGACCGAGGAGCTCCCGCGTGAGCGGGTAGACGCTCATGAGGAGAAAGACCGACCCGAGGAGGATGTCCCAGAGGCCGTCCTCGAACCTAAGCAGTCGAACCGCTCGCTTCCTCACCTCTCCGACGTCGATCATTTCAGGCATGCTGCCTCCTTCGGAATCAGTTCTCTTGGCAATGTTCTTTGCCATGCCGTGTACGCGGCGACACCGACCTCCGCAAGTACGCGGCGCGTCCATCTCCGTGCTCACCGCGAAACCCACTACAGCAAGGAATTCGCGGCGCGGCGCTCGCCGGGTCGCGCCTCGGAGCCGCTCTTGCCGCGACACCCTCTCTCAAGACAACCTCTGTTACGATGCGCTATGATTGGAGAGGAGCGGCGGCCGGCGGTCCGGAGTGACGCCCGCCCACAAAGGAGGAGACGATGGGAATCCGTTGGTCATGCGCGACTCGGCGGCAGGACCTCCAGGCTGTGAAGATGGACGGGCTCGCGTGGGCCGCCGAACGACACGAAGAGACGCTCGGCAAGCTCTTCGCCAACCTGACGCAGAAGGCCGAGGACGCCATCCGGTGGTATCAGCACTCCAGACGGCCGAAGAAGAGAGGGGCGATCTCCCTCCGCGTCGGCGCCATTCTCCTCGGCGCAGCCGCCGGTTTCCTCCCGCTTCTCTCGCAGATGCTCGGGCGCGACGGCAAGCTCGCGTTCGCTCCGGCTTGGGCCTCAGTAGCGGTCGGCCTCGCAGCGACGCTCTTGGTGCTCGACCGGTTCTTCGGCTGCACGAGCGCGTGGATTCGCTACATCAAGGCCGAGCTCTCGATCCAGCACCTCCTGGAGCAGTTCCAGCTCGACTGGCAGGCCGAACTCGCCATGGGCGACGCCCAGTACGACAAGAAGAAGGTCCAGAGATTCTTGGAGCGCGCCAAGAGGTTCCTGAGTCAGGTCAACCAGATCGTGCAGGACGAGACGAACGCCTGGATCGAGGAGTTCAAGTCGACTTTGAAGCAGATCGACGAACTCGTGAAGGCGCAGGAGGCGGCGACCGCGCCGGCCGGTCTCAACGTCGACGTCACGAACGGCGACGAGTGCGAAGACGGCTGGACGCTCACGATCGACGAGGGCGCGGAGCGCGCTTGCAGAGGCAGGACGGCCGGGCTTCGCGGGCTTGCCCCGGGAATCCACGTCGTCCGGGTCGCGGGGAAGATCGCGGGGGTCGACAGGCAGGCCGAGGTCACCGCGGCCGTCCCGGCCGGGGCCGTCGCGACTGTGCAGCTGACGCTCTGCTGACGCCGCGGCCCGCTGTGAGAGGGGGCAGGAAACGCGCGGGACCGGCGCGAGACCCGTGCACTCAGTAGCTCCTACAGCCCGGTCCTGGCCCGCTGCACGAAGGCGAGGACACCCATGGTCAGGAATAGGCCGACGGACAGGACCGTGAACGGCTTTCCCGCCGCTGAGGCAAGGCCGATCATTCCACCCGTCCCGGCGAAGAAGAGGGTCACATACCCAATCACCGCCCAGCGCACCTGCCGGAAGTCGAGCTTCAGGACGTAGTCCAGAATGAGCTCAACCCCGTGAAACGCGAGCATGAGGCTGATCTGAAGGTAGTGAATCCAAGGACGCCCGTAGGCCGGGGCCCGGACAAGAAGGTAGAGAAGAGGGAAAGCGGTCAGAAGAAGCGGCACCCCTGCCAGCCAGTGTCCGAGCTTCGGTCTGCCGAGAAGCCGCGCGACGAATACCAGGATCGCCAGGACGAAGATCGCCTGAACGACCCACGCGCCGAGAAGATCGAGTCGGTCCATACGGTCGCCTCCCGCTCGAGGCCAGGGAAAGACGTCCGCCCAGGATAGCTGCAGAGGGCTCCCCCGAGAAATCGCGCCATTGCTCGACCGAAGCTTGACCTTAATTGTCAGCAGACTCGCGTCTGAGGCGCCACCTATGGCCGGGACGCCCGGCCGTAGCGGGAGAACTGGGAAGTATGGTCAAGGAAAGGGGTCAGGGAAGGAGGGTCGGGTCTCTGGATGACATATCAGGAGTGATGACTCGCCCCCATCTCTCCTGGCAGACTTTGATGGTCTCGGGGCTGCAAGGCAAGGCACGGCCCCCTGCCCGATGGCGAGGAGTGTACCCCTGGCAACACCAAGAACGAGGAACTGCCCCTTTACCCCGGTGAGAAGGTGCCTGAATCTCGCAGAGTGGGTGTGCCGGAGTCCGGAATCGGCGATGTGTCCCTCGAATACCCCGTCAGATTCCAAACTGCTTCGTGTCGACCCACTTCATGCTGAGGAGCGACCAGAAGTCAAGCGCCAGCTTGTTCAGCACGTAGTCGTAGGGCAGCCATCCGTAGCCCGCGTCGCCCCATGCCGTTCCCCAGGAGTTCCGGATGAGGAGGGCTCCTGTCGTCTTCTTCCCGCACGTCGTGTTCGTGATCTCCTTGGAATCGTCGTAGCCCACCGCGATGATGGCGTGGCCCCACTGGGCCTTCTCGCCCGGGCAGGGGTACGGGATCCCACCCTTGACGTCGCTTGAGTCAAACGAGGGGAACCCGTAGAACCCGAACATCGACGGGATCTTCGCCGCGAGGTACTTCTTGACGTTCGCGAGGGCGGTAGAGCCGGGAACCGCCGCCCCCAGCGGGTCGTGGCAGAAGTAGACCGCAGCCTCGTAGGCGTCCGCCACGGAGTAGACGAAGCTCGGCGGCTCCTTGTCGAAGTCGGGCTTTGAGTCGGTGTAGGGCCAGTACTTCTCGTCGGGAACTCCGCAGAGCACGAGAGCGCCCATCGTGCTCCGCAGCCACGCCCCCGTGTCGCCCGTGACTTGCAGGAGGTTCCGTGTCGCCTTGTAGACGAAGAGGCGCGACCCTTCGATGTGCCTTCCGAACGCCCGTCGTTCGAGGTACTCGACGATCCCGACCGCCGCGTGCGCCGTGCACGACCCAAGCTTCTTCTGGTTCTCGATCGGCGAACAGGAGTCCCGCAGGTCGACCGAGGGCGCCAACCCCCTCAGTTCGTGCCCGCCCTTGCCTAGGCCGAGCTTCTTGACCATGGCCGCGATCTGTGGCTTCTCGTCCGTGTAGTCCCGTAGGTCGGGCAGGGGAGGCAGCCAACCTGTGCCCAGCGTCTCGCCAACTTCGGGGACCTCGACCGTCTTGTACATGGCGTACATCTCAAATCCCTCCTCGTTCGGACCGTCTGATCGCCGCGCAAGCGTCCCTCCGCTCTAGCCATCGCGGGGCTCGCCCCGCATGTCGGACCTCCTATTGGGATGACAGGTGTTGACTGACATCCTACGAGGATAGAGCCCTCCGGTCAAGCGGACTCTAGAAGAGGACGGACGGACGGCTGCCGCGACGGCCGGGCAGCAAGAGAGAACGGCGCCGCTCTTCCGATGCGGGAGCTCGTTCTAGAGGAGGCTCATGGCCACGGAGATCGACGCGTCGAGCGACCAGGCGGGGTCGGCCGCCCCCTTCGACAGCGACAGTTGAAGCCCGACGTTTGCCCGTCCGACGGCGAACCCAACGAGGGCGGCCGCGGCGTGGCTCGTGCTCGCCGGGCCTCCGCGCGGCTGCAGGTGCTGCAGCGAGTAGGTGAGGCGGAGCGAGCTTGTGTCAGAAAGGACGTAGTCGTACGAGGCATGCGCGGTGAGCGTGTTCTCGTTCAGGAGGTCGAGCGGGCCGGAAACGCTCGCGCGGAAGAGGAGCTGCCCGGCCGGATCCGGGGCGAGCGCGGCGTCGGCGGAAGCGGTGACGAGGAGGTCCTGTGGAGCCCCGAACGGGTCGAGAAGCTTGTACCCCACGCCAGCCTGGATCGACCAGCCGCAGCGGCGCTCGTCGCCGGTCGCGAGGACGACGTCCTCGACGATCAGGACCTGCCGGGCGGTGAGCGTCACGGCCGCGGCGCTTTGGATCTGGTTCACGACATCCGCGATCTGGTCCTTGACCGAGGCGTACTTGGTGCCGATCGCCTTGGCGAGCGCCATCCTGACGCTATCCCCGAGAGGCTGCGAGATCGCCTTGGCCTTGAGAAGCTCGTTTGAGATCCTGAACGCCTTGGCGAGCGGAGTCACGTCCGAGAAGCGACCGTAGCCCATTCCCGCGCTCACGTGCACGCGAGGCTGGCTCTGCGTACTGGCAAGCGACGTCTCGATTCCGCCGAACCCGAAGAACGGCAGGTCGGCGGACAGGAAGTAGCGGAAGGTCCCCAAGGTTTCGCCAAGTCCGCCCGTCGGAAGGAAGTCCGCGAGGAGGACCTCCGCGCTTCCGGCAAGAGTGAAGCCGATGTCCGGAGAGTCGTAGAGCTGGCCGAAGTCGAGCGCCGCCCTCCCGCCACTCACGTCCGCGCCGCCCCCACTTCCGTCGACGAAGTGGCGGTAGCTCGCGGAGAGCGAGAGATGGCGCAGGTCCGTTTGCGGCGACACGTAGTCGCATAGGCCAAGCGGCGCGGCCGCGACTCCAAGGCTCACAAGCACGACGAGGAGCCCAAACTGCAGCACTCGTCCCTTCATTCTGGTCACCTCCCAGTGTCCTGCAGAGCAGCGTAGACGGGTCAGGGCGCCGGGGGAAATCCTGTCCGCGAGACCCTGCTCGCTCGAGGTGACGCGCGTCGGGCCGCCGGTCTCCACCGTCCGGCGCGGGCCTTGCGTCGTGGCGGCCCCGGCTGGTTGTCGGCCGCGCTCGCTGCCGCTATGCTCGGGAAAGCAGCCGGAACGGGGTCGCCTGGTCCCCGAGCGCCGGCCGAGCGTTTGAGGAAGGAGGCGTCGATCATGAAAGGGAACAGCAAGGTCATCACACGGCTGAACGCGCGGCTCGCTGAGGAGCTGACGGCGATCAACCAGTACATCGTCCACTCGGAGATGTGCGCGAACTGGGGCTACAAGAAGCTCCACGAGGCCATCGAGAAGCGCGCGAAGGACGAGATGAAGCACGCCGAGATCCTGATCGCCCGCATCCTCTTCCTCGAGGGGAGGCCGATCGTGTCCAAGCTCGTCGAACTCAAGATCGGGGCGGCGGTCGAGGCCCAGCACAAGAACGACTGGGCCGCGGAGGACGGGGCGGTCAAGGCGTACAACGACGACGTCCGCTTCGCGGCCGAGGTCGGAGACAACGGGAGCCGCGACCTCCTCGAGTCGATCCTGAAGGACGAAGAGGACCACATCGACTGGATCGAGGCGCAGCTCGATCAGATCGCGCAGATGGGAATCCAGAACTACCTCGTGGAGCAAACCAGCTAGGGCCCAGGGCCGACGCAGCGCTCGCCGCTCGCCTTCCGAGGGGTCCTCTACGGCACTCTCGACCGCTCGCCGCGTCCGGGGGCTCGAGGGCGTCCATCGCCAGGCGGTTCGCGTCCTCCCACGTGACGCAGGTGCGGGCGAGCCAAAGGAAGTCCTCGACGCGTTCCCGCGCCGTCCGCGCAAGCGACCGGCCGATCGACTGAAGCGCGGGCACGGGAATCCCCACCGTCTCCTGCTTCGCTCGCGCGGCCTCCTTGATCCCCGCAACGCTCTTCGGCTCGAACCCGAGCCAAAGCTGCCGCAGCCTGTCCGCCGCGGTTGCGGCCTCGGCGCGTCGACCGCGGCGAGAATCTCCCGTACCGAGTCGTTGATCGACTGGTCCATCCTGCCTCCGTCCTCCTTCCGCGGTCACGGGTGGGATTCGGAACCCGCTCCCCGCCTCCTCGCTAGGTCAGGAGCGTGATGACTAGGATTCCCGCGAAGACGAGACCGGCGCCGATGAAGGATTCCCGCCTCGGCCGCTCGCGCAGGAAGACGACGCTGTAGGCGAAGGCAAAGAGCACGGTCGAGCCGCGTACGGGTGACACGAGGCTTGCCGGGGCCCGCTCGAGGGCCAGAAGCCACAGGACCCAGCCGAGGAAGGCCCCCGCGGCCGAGGACGCGGCGGCGTACAGAAGGCCCGTCCGCGTCATCTTCCGCGGGATGCGGGAACGGAGAAACGGCGCGAGGCCGGTCGTCCCGGCGACCGCGGTAATCGAGAAGACGAGAAGCAGGAGGGCCGGAGAGATCCCCCTCGCGAGGGCGAGCTTGGTCGGCACGGTCTCCGCAATTCCCCACAGCGCCCCTGTGAGAAGCGCAAACGCCGGACCGGCCAGCCTCCGGCGAGCGGCTCCGCGCGGCTCGTGAACGAGCAGGAACGCTCCCGCCACGGCGAGCCCGGCGGCCACGAAGGCGCCCCAGCGCGCGGGCTCGGCAAGGAAGAGGACCGAGGCGGCGACGCCCCACAAGGGCGCCGTGCTCGAGAGCGTTGTCGCCTCATGCGCCGAGGTGCGCTGGATGGAAAGGACGTAGAAGAGCCCTCCGACGGCCGCGTCGAGAAACCCGGCCAGGGCGGCATAGCCGACCGCTCCCCAGCCTGGGAAGGAGAAGGCGTTCGTGACGAGGCCGTAGGCGGCGGCAAGGGCTGCGGCCACGACCCAGCGGACTGCGGTGTAGGAAAGCGGGTCTACCCAGCGCACGGCCGGTTTGGCGAGGGTCATCCCGACCGCCCATGCGGCGGCGGCCCCCAATGCGAGGAAGAAGGCAATAGTGGTCATCGCAAAGCTCCGACTCCCTTCCGACCCCGGGGTGGGGCGGCCTAGGCCGGCTTCGCCGGCCCGGTGAAGGCTAGCTCTTTGTGCGCCTCGCAGCAAGCCATCGACGGGAGAGACTTCGCCTGGTCGCGCGCCGCGACTCCTCCGCCACCCGAATTCCCCGCGCTAGTAGTGGACCGTGACGAAGAGAAGGACCATGAAGAGGGTGAGGAAGGTCAGCGACGCGAGGACGATCGGCTCCTCCGGCGCCGAGAGCGGCAGCCGGGAGAACCATTCCCAGAGGTTGCTCGGTGGACTCGCCTTCTCCGCTGCGGTCGCGGGCGACGCCCCGGGAGAGACGGGAGCCGAAGAGGGCGTCGTGAACTCACCCACGGCGCTTCGCTCCTCCGCCTCGCCGTCGATGAGGATCACCTGGAAGGCGTAGCGCGTCCCCGAAAGGAGACCCTCAAGGCGAACGTCGGCGCGCAACACGCTCGAAGCCACGACCGGCGCCGGCCCCGTCACTTCCAGAGATCCCGTCTGGGGGAAGGTGCCGAACGGTCCGTAGAGGACGCGGCTCGATACGGGCGGAGAGACGACCCAGCGGACGACAGCCGCCTCCGCCGACTCCACGTCTGCGCGGGGGGATTCGAGGAACCGGGCGGCGGTGGCCGGGACTGCCACGAGCGCCGCAAAGAGAATCACGACTACCCATCGCCTCATCGGGATCGACCTCCTCTGGCTGATTCACGAGGTTCCGATCACAGCCAGAGTACAGCGAGACCAGGGCAAGAGACAAGGGGCTCCGGCCGCTCCCTTGGAGGACGCAGGGGCATTGCCGCGGGACGTCCTATCTGATAGTGTATGAGAGGAGGCGCGCAATGCCCATCCGAGAGGTGACGGCGGTGGTGAAGAGAAAACGCGTGCAAGACCTTCCCTCGCACGACCGGCCGCGGGAGAAACTCGCAGCGAAGGGCCCTGCGGCCCTCTCGGATCTCGAGCTCGTGGCCGTTCTCCTCGGGAGTGGGACGAGAGGAAGGGGGGTTCTCGAGGTCGCGGCGGACCTCTTGCGGCGGGTCGGGCCTCGGCTCGACCGGCTCGACCTTCCTTCGCTCCTTGGGGTCGATGGCGTCGGAAGGGCAAAGGCCTGCCAGATCCTTGCCGCGTTCGAGCTCGCCCGGCGCCACCTCTCGCGGGAGCCCACCGGGATCCGCGAAGCGAAGGACGCACTGCCCTACGTTGACGAGATCCGCGACCGCAAGCAGGAGTACTTCGTGTG
>Ga0315279_10005624_pt1 | contig 16164 bp, 9 predicted proteins | sample YL17G06_20_MG_FD_203694 | JGI IMG/M metagenome (GOLD analysis project Ga0315279, IMG submission 203694) | Sediment microbial communities from Yellowstone Lake, YNP, Wyoming, USA - YL17G06_20 | ecosystem: Environmental > Aquatic > Freshwater > Lake > Sediment | place: USA: Wyoming | collected...
GACGAGGCGGGACAGCCGGTCGCTCTCCTGGACGATCATCTTGAAATAGCCTCGCTGCTTCTCCGGGTCGGTCACGCGCCCGTCGAGCAGCATCCCGCCAAGTTGTCGGATCCCCGTCAGGGGGGAACGGAATTCGTGGGAGACCGTCGAGACGAAGTTCGCCCGCAACCTGGCGATTTCGAGTTCCCGCTTGACGATCCGGACCGTGAGGTAGCCCCCGAAGGCAAGCAGGACCGTGACGAAACCCAGCATCGTCAGGGATAGAGTTCGTCTTTGCCTGATGTCCGCATAAATCGATTCCGGCCGGCCGGGCCAGATCTGAAGAAGCCACGGTGCGTCGTCGATCCGGAGGTCGCGCGTCACGGCGAAGGGAGGTGTCGCCGGGGGCGGTGATCCGAAAACCGCGGAGCCGTCGGCGGCGTACAGGACGGCCTTGAGGTCCTCCCCCCGGGTCGAAAAGATCCGGGGCCACCAACGCGATCCCACGACGTCTGCGGAGACGAGGACCGCGGCAAACGGATCGGTGTTCCGGAAAGCGAGGTACGCCATGTCTTCACCGCGAAGGACCATTCGGGGATCGTTCAGGAGGTCCTCGGCGGCGCGGGATAGAGCCAACCTACGCCCCTCGGTCGCACGGAGTCTGTTGAATTCGCCGGCCTCGACTCGGCTGTCCCGGCACCAGGTCCGGCCGAGATCGGAATAATAGAGGTAACGCGGCTTGTCGAGAAGCCATTTCCCCGCCGCTAGATCCCGATAGAAGGCCATGGCCTCCCGGGCAAGGTCAGCCGTATCGCCGCGCTCGGAGGCCAGGGAACAAAGCTCGGCCTGGGCGATGAGGTCCGATGGCAGCCCCCCGATCCAAACCGCGTCCAAGCGCCGGAGGTCCCGGTAAGCGCCGGCAGCCTCCTCGAGCCTGCCGGCTTTGCGGAGCGTCCGGGCCAGGCGCTGGAGGATCAGTGGTTGCGACCCGGCAGCGGCCGAATCGAGCAGGTTTCGGTACGCGCCGATGGCTCTCGGATAGTCTTTTCGAGTGATCTCCAGGGACTCGGCTTCGGCCAGGCCGGCGGGCGGTCGACTTGGCGCGGTTTGGGCCGGAGCGGGGCTCCGTGAGACATACAACAGAGCACCAGCGGGGAACACCTTGAGCCTTTCATCGGATATGGACAGAAACGCGCCGCCGCCCGGTTCCGAAAAGGCTTGCCCGACAATCTCCGGAAAGGAGTTGACATCGAGTGGCCTCTTCAGCGAAGCAGCCGACCGCACCGCATCGTGCCACCGCCGGAACTCCGAATCCAGGTCGCGGCCGATTTCTTCCGCGGTTCTTTCCAGGCTCTCGCGCGTTCGCTGCCTGGCGAGTTGGCTCTCCTGGCGCAGCACGCGCAGCGCAAAAACGCCGAGGAACGCGCCCGGGAGCAGGATGAAAAGGGCGAAGACTCCCACGAGTCTCTGGCCAGGGCCCCGGAGGAAGCGCGGCCAGGATGGACGGCGAAGCGAAGAATTCGGCATTCGGTCACCCATCGTCTAGAGTAACACCTTACCAGGAGAGATTTCATACGCGACGGGTCAAGATTCGGTCAAGATTCGGTTAAGACCAGCATATCGCCTGCCGCGAGGGGGGTCAAGGAAAGTCCTGGTTGTCCGCCCTGAGGATTTCTTGACATCTCCGAACGGCCGGCGGTGAGCCGACCGGGGTCCATGACTTCAGGATGCCACCGTTGCTGCTCTCGACGAAAGATGCCAATCCAGTCCACTTCTAAATTTTTGCTAACAGTTTTATGTTACTAAGCCGGGCGGAATATAGTTGACCCCGGATGTCTTTGTCGCCCGGCTAGTACTCGGGGAGCAGTAAGGATTATGTAACATATTTGCTGCTCCCCGTAGTAAAATTGGAAAAAGGAATAAGGATGAAGAAGAAAAAAACTCGGGCCGCGACTTTTTTCCTGCTTATCCTCGTGCCGTTTTCCTTGGTTGCCCAGGGGCCAATGTCCGGGCAACCGAAGAACGGCCCGGCGCGATATTTCTCCCTCTCGATTTACGATACTCCCGCCGCTCAGACGATTCCCGCCCGGGCGTTTTCCCAGATACCCGCTCCAACGACTCCGCCGGCGCCGGAGAAATTCACGTTCGGATCCCTGTTCCGCGATTTCCTGAAGGACGCCGGCGAAATCTGGAGCTACCCGGTCCACATCCGGACCCGAGACATCCTGCCGATCGCAGGCTTCGCGGTCTTGACCGGCGTCCTGATTAATAACGACGAGGCGATCTTCCGGAAGTTTAGGGATTATCGGAACGGCCACGCCTGGGTCAGGAGCGTCAGCCCGGTCATCACCCAGATGGGAGCCGCCGGGGCTTGGGGAACCGTCGCCGTATTCCTCGGCGTCGGCCTGATCGCCAAGGACGGCAAGGCCGTCGAGACGGCGGCCCTGGCTACGAGCGCTATGCTGCAGAGCGCGGTCGTGCTCACGTTCCTCAAGGGGCTGGCCGGGCGGCAGCGCCCGTTTTGGGACCATGGGGTTGACCGCTGGTCCGGGCCGGTCGGATTTGTCAAATGGTTCAAATCGGGGCTCTATGGAAAATATGATTCCTTCCCCGCGGGACACCCGTTGGATGCTTTCAGCCTGGCCACGGTCGTGGCCAGGCAATATCAAGAGAGCGTTTGGGTGCCCATTCTGGCCTATACGACGGCCACAGGCGTAGCGCTGTCGCGCCTGACCGAGGGCAAGCACTGGCTTTCGGATTGTCTGGTAGGCAGCGTCCTCGGCCACGTCATCGGCCGGATGGTTGTTCTCAACCACCGCCGCCGCTACCACATCGTCCCCACGGCCGGAGTCGTCCACGGCTCGCTATCCTTGGCCGTCACCGTTTCCTCCCGCTAGCGCCGGCTTGACGGCCGCTTCAAATCGGCCTTGGTCGATCAAGCTTTGAAGGGCTTGCTGCCGCCGAGGAATAGCCAGGCCGGAGTCGGTCAGGTTCAGTATTCATTGACAGCACGACTCAGCCGACGATATAGTCCCGGTATGGTTAGAAGGATAGATTCATCACCGAAAACGGAAATTCGCCATGTCACGGAAAAAACAAATTCCTTCAATCCAATCCTTCTTTCTACGAAAGGGCGTTTCCACATGAAAAGGTGTAGCTTATGCGTTCGTTGGCTGTCGGGCATTGGATTGCTTGTGCTGGGGATCGCGACGCTCGTCGCCGCTCCAGCCGATCCAAAGTTGTTCTCGGGCCTGGTCTGGCGCAACATCGGCCCGTTCCGTGGCGGCCGCATCTCGGCCGTGACGGGCGCGGTCGGCCAGCCCGGTGTGTTCTACGCCGGCCTTCCGCTGGGCGGGGTATGGAAGACCACCAGCGCCGGCGAGACCTGGTACCCCGTTTTTGACTCGGTCAAAGAGGTCTCGTGCATCGGCGCCATCCAGGTCGCGCCTTCTGATCCCAACGTCATCTATGTCGGCACCGGCGATCTGATCACGGGCGGCGGCATCAACGAAGGCAACGGCGTATACAAATCTACAGACGCAGGGAAAACCTGGACGCACTTGGGACTCGACGATTCCAAGCAAATCCCGGCCATCCTGGTGGATCCCCGCGATCCCAACATCGTCCTGGTGGCCGCTCAGGGCAACGTCCATACCCACACCGAGGAACGCGGCGTTTTCCGCAGCACGGACGGCGGAAAGACCTGGAGCAAGACGCTTTTCGTGGACAACGAAACCGGGGCCCAGGCGTTGGGGCGGGCCCACGACCAGCCCAACGTCATATTGGCGACAACCGTGCGTCACTACACCGCCCCGGGCGGCGGGATGCGAGGCGGCGGCGCCCCGGCCCCTGCGGCCGGAGCGCCGGGCTCGCCGGCAACGCCCAGCGGCACCAAGCTGTTCAAGTCGACGGACCAGGGGCAGACCTGGAAGGAAATCACGGGCAGCGGCCTTCCGGCGCTGGCCGGGCGCACGTCGGTGGCCGTGGCCATGAACACCAACGCCCTGCGGATGTTCATCGTCGGGAGCTTCGGCCTCTATCGCTCCGACGATGGGGGAACGACGTGGCGGCAGATGGCGGCCTCCGATCGGCGCATCGTCGGCAGCGGATACCTGTGCGGCGTCTACGTCGATCCCCAGAATCCCGACATCGTCTACACTATGAACACGTCGAGCTATCGCTCGACCGACGGCGGAAGCACGTTCGCGGCGTTCAAGGGCGCGCCCGGCGGCGACGACCCGCAGCAGATGTGGATCGACCCGACCGACGGCCGGCGTATGTTCCTGGGCGTCGACCAGGGCGCCACGATCTCGCTCGACGGCGGCAAGACCTGGAGCTCCTGGTACAACCAGGCGACGGCGCAGATCTATCACATCTCGACCGATAACCAATACCCCTATTGGGTCTACGGGAGCCAGCAGGACAGCGGCACGATCGCCACGCGGAGCCGCGGCGACTTGGGCGCGATAACCCCGCTCGACTGGTACCCTACGCCCGGCTACGAATTCGGCTCGCCCATTCCGGACCCGCTCAATCCCAATATCGTCTATGCGGGCGGGCCGGGGAACGGCCTGGTGAAGATCAGCATGCCGAGCGGCCAATGGATCAACGTCAGCCCGAACGTGGACTCGAGCCTGGCGCTGCGCAAGGTCACCAATCAGCCCATGCTGTTCGCTCCGTCCAACCCGCGCGAGCTGCTGGTGGGCTTCCAGTACGTGATGGCCAGCACCGACGGCGGCATGCACTGGAAGAAACTGAGTCCGGATCTCGCCCTTCCGAAAGGGCAGGCTCCGCCGGCGACGAATGCAGCCCCGTCGGCCGTCGCTGCCGGACGCGGCGGCGGTCCGGGTGGATTCGGTGGATCGATTGAATCGATGTCGGCTTCGACCGTGGCCGCCGGCACGATCTGGGTCGGCACCAACAACGGCCTGATCAAGGTGACCAAGGACCACGGACGGAGCTGGGAGGACGTGACCATCCCCAACCTGCCGAATCCGACCCGGGCCGATATCTCGGCCATCGACGCCTCGCATTACGACGCGGCTACAGCCTATGTCGCGATCGACTATCACACCACGGGCGACTACAAACCCTACTTCTACCGTACCCGAGACTATGGTAAGACCTGGAGTCCGATCATCAACGGCCTGGCCGTCGATCAGCCGAGCGGCAGCTTCGCCCGCGTCGTCCGCGCCGACACCCGGAAGGCCGGCCTGCTGTTCGCGGGCACCGAAAGCTCGGTTTATGTATCATTTGACGACGGCGACAGCTGGCAGTCCCTGATGCTGAACCTTCCGAACACGTCGTATCGCGACCTGACCATCCACGACAACGACCTGGTGGCGGGCACTTACGGCCGCGGCTTTTGGGTCCTCGACGACATTTCGCCGCTCAGGCAGATCACTCAGGCGCTGGCCTCGGAACCGGCACACCTGTTCAAGCCGGGCGATGCCATCCGGGTGCGGCGCAACGTCAACGGTGACACGCCCTTCCCGCCCGAGATTCCGCACGCGGCCAACCCGCCGCTGGGCGCGATCATCTATTATTACCTCGGCGCGAAGCCCGCGGGGACCATCACGCTCGACATCATGGATGCGTCCGGCGCGGTTATTCGCCACATGTCGAGCGCGCCGATTCCGCCGCTGCCGGATCCGCCGCCGCCGGTGCCCGACTACTGGCTGGAGAAACCCAAGCCGATGCCCACCGAGGCCGGCACGAATCGCATCAACTGGAACATCCGCCATGACAATCCCCCGGCCTTGGTCCATAACTACGCCCAAGTCATGGGGGCCATGGCCGGCGACACCCCGGCTTCGCCCGAGGGCCCGCTGGCGCTCCCGGGAGTCTACACGCTCAAACTCGTGGTGGATGGCAAGACGTACACTCAGAAACTGACGGTGAAGAACGACCCGCGCTCGCCGGCGACGGCGGCCGATTTGCTCGCCCAGCACGGCTTGCAGATGAAGCTTTACGATGGAATCAAGTTGGCCTGGGAAGGCTATCAGCAGGTTGCGGACATGCGCGCCGCCGTGGCCGGGATTCCGCGCGAAAACCTGGCGGCGGAGGTAACGGCAGCCATCACCGCCTTTGACGCCAAGCTGGCCGCGGCCGGCGGATCGGCTGGAAGTGGCCGTGGCCGCGGCGGAGCCGGAGGGTTCGGCGGCGCGGGCACCCCTCCGCCCCCGAACTTCGCCGGTTTGAATGCGGCCTTGATTCGCCAGCTCGACACGCTCGACTTTGGCGACATGGCCCCCAACGAGCCCATGACCAAGGCCTACGCTGCCGGCTGCGCCGACCTCAAGACCGCGGTGACCAACTGGCGAACCATCAACACACAGGACCTGGTTGCCTTCAACGCCGTTCTGTCGAAGAACAATCTCAAGACCATCCCGGCCGCCTCACCGGCATTGGCCGTTCCGGTTTGCCCGCCGTCGAAGGCGAATAAGCCCTGACCGGCCGTAATCACCGGACGCGGCAGCGGGAGTAAGACCTCCGCTTCGAGCGGTTGAAATAAGCGGCGGGGTTTGCCTATGATAGGCGGCGGTGAGGTTAACCGTGAACATCAAAATCCCGTTCATCCAGGGCGGCCCGCCCTGGGGCAAGTACCCGCCCCTTGACGATCATTTCTACTTCATCACCGCGGTCTATGAACACTGGAAGATGACTGGCAGCCCCAAGCTCTTTGAGGCCAAGATGAAGACCTCGTTCAGCGAGGAGCGGCTGGCCGATCTTTGCGAGAAGATCTATCGCGTGGCCCCTGCGGACCCGGTCACCGGGATCATAGTGGCTGGGGACGTGGAGACGGAAAACGCCAAGGACTGGGGTTTTTCGGATGCCGAATCCAAAAGCGGCAAGCTGCTTTTCCCGTCCATCCTCAAGTTCCAGGCCGCCAGGCGGCTGGCCCAACTCTTCGACGCGGCCGGTGAACCGGCCAAGGCGAAACTTTACCGGGACGATGCGGCGCGGCTCAAAGCGGCCATTTCGAAAGTGTTCTTCCACGCTTCCCCAGGCGGGGCCGAAGGCTGGCTCCATTCGGCGACCGTCATCGGCAACCAGCCCGACGTCTGGGGCAGCGCCTTTGCTGTATTCTGCGGCGCCGTGGACGCTCCCGCGTCACGAAAAGTGGCCGCGGCCCTCGTCCGCTCCTACCGCGAGAAGACGGGCGTTCGGGCTGGATGCGTGCGCCAGATTCTTACGACCGACAAGCTCAACCAGGGTGGCTGGCAGATTTCGATCGCTAAAACGGGGACGTATCAGAATGGGGGATACTGGGGCACACCGAGCGGCTGGACGGTCGCCGCGATCGCCGCGGTCGACCCCGGAGCGGCGGCCGAAATGGCTCGGGACTTCGTCCGCTATTGGCGGGACCACATGCGACCCGACGGGACGACCGAAGCCTGGGAGTGGTCCAATCCGGACACGGGTGAGAGCAACAATCCTCTCTATGTCGCCACCATAGCCCTGCCTTATTTGAGCCTTAAGGACGCGGGCTTGTTGAACGAACGTGGAGTGCGGCGATCGCTATGATTCGGAGAATCCGCCCTTTATACTTCAAGATGATCAATTCCTTTTTCCGCGGCGTGTTGAATTCCCGCTCCGGACGATGGATCTCCGCACCGATCCATGCCGAAAGTGTAGGACCGGCCGCCCGGCTGTGTCAATCACCGCAAAAAACGACGCCGGAAGCGCAGGTCGGCGCAACGAATCCCTCCCGCCGGGCCGGCCCGCCTAGAACGGGCCTTTCCGTTCGATCTTGAACACAAAAGCATAGGCGCACGGCCTCGCCTTCGGTGTTTCAATCGACAAGCCCTCGGCGCTCAATTCCCAGCGCAAGGGCTTGCCGTCGCCGAGCATGGTGATGGACGTGATCTCGGAGGGATAGAGGCCGTTCCAGAAATTGCGCTTGGCGTTCGGACCGCCCGCCAGGCTCTTGATGAGGATCTTCTCCCCGGGCCAGCCGAGGACCGTCGCGTACAGGACGTCGCCCTTGGCCGTGAAGCGGATATCCTGGGCCGTATAGCGGAGCGCGTCGTTTTCATTGAAGGCGCCTTTCTTATCCAGCCGGGTCGGCCCTTCACCCGCGACCACCCAGGGCATGGTCCCGTAGATGGCTTCGCCGTTGATTTCCAGCCAGCGGCCCAGCCCGAGAAGCCGCTCTTTAACCTCCTCCGGGATGCTGCCGTCCGCTTTGGGACCGACGTTGAGGAGGAGATAGCCGTTCTTGCTGACGCGGTCGACAAGGTTATGGACCAGATTTTCGACCGTCTTGAACCCGGCGCCGCGGACATAGCCCCAGCCGCCCTGGTTGTCCACCGAAGAATCGGTGATCCATTCGTGATAGGTCAGGTCGCTCTCCTGTCCCAGCTCCAGATCGTTGATGCCGATCCCTACGGGCAGGTCGTGGTCCTTGTAGGTGACGATGACCTCCTTGTTCTCCGCGGCGGCCCGATTGTAATAATGGGCCAGGAGCTCGCGCTTATAGGACTCCGGGACGAACCCCAGCCCGAAATCGAACCACAGAAAATCGGGACTGTATTTGTCGATGACTTCAACGACTTTGGCTTTCCAATCGTCGAGAAACGCTTTGTCGGGCTGGGCCCCCTTTTCGTGGATGGGGCCGTACAGCCCCGAATAGCGCGGATCGCCGCAATCGAGAGTCTTGTCCCAGACCGGAAAGAAAAACCAGTTTTCGGCGTGGTGGAAGGCGGTGACGAATTTCAGGCCGCGGGACTTGACGGCCTGGGCCAATTCTCCGACGACATCCCTTCGCGGACCCATCTTGGCCGCGTTCCATTCGGTGAGCGCGCTGTCCCACATGGCGAAGCCGTCGTGATGCTCGGCCACGGGCCCGGCGAACCGGGCGCCCGATTTCTTGAACAGGTCGGCCCATTCTCCCGCGTTGAATTTCTCGGCCTTGAACATGGGGATGAAATCTTTATAACCGAATTTCTGCAAGGGTCCGTAAGTCACCTCGTGGTAGGCCCGCTCCTGGGAGTTGGGATCCATATAGAGATGATTCGAATACCAGGTCGCGTTCGGTCCCATGGCCGGCACGGCGTAAACACCCCAGTGGGTGTAGATGCCGAACTTGCCGTCCCGCAGCCATTGCGGGACGCGGTTCCCGCGGAGGGAGCTCCACGTCGGTTGAAACGGCTTGTCGGGGGCGGCCGTCCCCTGGTTTTTGGAATCCCGGGCCTGGCCGGACAAAGTCAAGGCCGACACAAACAGAATCGCGAATCTCAGCCGGTTCGTTCTACGCTTTTTAAACATTTTTCTCCTCCAGCCATTTTCCTGGCGAAAAATCGCGTTCTCAACTCTACCAAGGCCTTTTTAAGGCCGTCAAGGGTGAAGCTATTTCCTCTTGTATTCGACCAGGACGGATCCCGGAAACGCCTCGATGTGAAGCCTCAGCTTTTTAAGCTCGGAGCCGCGAAGGGTCCGGCTCTCGGACACCTCATAGCCGTAGGACCAGGTCACGGAATAGTCGGCGTCGGGATTGATCTCCCGAAGGGCCACGGGAAAATCGCTCGGGGCCTGGTCCCGTCGGAAACCCATGACGATCTCGTCCTGCTCAGCCGGCCGATGATACTGCGTCACGCACCAGTCCGTCGCCTTGAGGGTCACCGGGGAGAGCGGATAGAAATTCCCGAACCAATAGGGACGGATCCGTTTTCCCTCGACGATTCGCCGGGCCAGCTCGGCGCGCGGATAGCCGTCGGGCCGGACATCTTCGCAAAAGGCGATTCCGCCATTGAATCCGCTGCGGAACAGGTAAGGGGCCGAACCCATCTGCCCGCAGGTGCTGACCGGAACATACCGGTTCAACCCCGCGCTCATCAATTGGTTTTTTGTCGCCGCGTTCCAAAGATAAGAATTTGCTTTTTCCGGGAGGCGACGAATTTCCGCTCTGAGCGATGAATCTTCCCGCCTCTCCATGCCGGTAGTGTAGGGTCGGCTGCACGGCGGTGTCAATAGCCGCGAAGAGCGGCCGTCGAGAATATATCCGGACAAGAAACCACGCCGCGCCGGCTGAAAAACGATGTAAACCTTCCGGATCATCTCCGCCCAGCCCTTAGAGGGGATAGGCCGGGTCTTTTCTTCGACGATTCGCCGAAGCTCCGGCGGATTCAGGCTTGCCTTCCGACTCCCCGGGCTGAAGCCCGGGGTATGCTCAGGGCTGATACTGAGCGGCGCTTTTTACCCCGATTTAAAAATCGGGGTTTTGCGCCGCGAACGTATAAAACGGCAGAGAGAAATGGAAAAAACATTTCTTTTGCTGAATAAATAAAACCATCCCCTCGGTTGAAAAAAATAATTGCTTATATTAGATAAGCCCCGTCGGCTTCTGTTGTCAAGGAATTTTTATTAAATATTTTTATAAGTTTCTAAACCGAGCAAGAAACGACAATTATTGTCGAAATATTGACAAAACAATGTTAACGCTTAAACCTCTTGCCTTGACAGAAACAAAAGGAATTCTTGACTTTACCGAAGGACTGGAATATGTAGAGAATAATGGTTAAGGACATTAGGGGTTAGCCCCCTAATAAGACATAGCGTTTTTTGGGAAGTGGGTTGTTGATTATTTCGGAAGAAGGGATCATGTATTCTCGTTTGAAGCCCGTGTCTGCCCAAAAAAGGGGGTGGTGCCTGGAAAAAAGCGAACATGAATGTGCGGGGCTAAGGTAATAAAAAAATTAGGAGAAAAAAGAATGAAAAAAGTGTTGATTGGCTTTTCGGTATTGGCTTTGGTGGTTCTCTTCGTCGGCCTCACAACCCACGACGCCTCGGCGCAAAAACAGAAATGCACGACGATCCAATCCGGCCTTCTAAAAGCCAGTGATGGAACGGTGATAAAGACTGGGTATGACGAGTGGGGATACAATTACCAAGCTATGATGTTCAATGGTTATTACTGTGACGCCTACCGTAATGCGGTTTGGTGCCAGCCATATAAAGAGGATAAGCTCTCCATGAAATGGAACGATGCTTGGCTAAGCAATCAAGACTGCGATGGAGACGGCCTTTTGGATCGACATTACGGATTTCCAACATATATTGGATCAGGAGCATGGTGTACGAATCATCAGTCTGGGTCCTACTTTGAAGATGGCAAGGAATGCAACTGGTTCTATTTCGTAAAAATCGTAGCAGTCCCGGTGACAGCAAGTAAAATTAGCGGAATTTGGTATGCTGCTGATGGGAAAGAGATCGGCCCCGACATTTGGGGTGAATTTGCAGTTATTCAAGAAATCTATAACGATTCTGGCACTGGCGACCACGGAGTTCTCTATAAAAGCCCCGTCGGCCCGGGCCTCGGCAAATGGTGAGCCGATAGAATAAAGACTTCTCGCTTATCTCGCAGACCACCCTCCGGCCTCTCAGGGCTGAAAGATAAGAATTTGCTTTTTCCGGGAGGCGACGAATTTCCGCTCTGAGCGATGAATCTTCCCGCCTCTCCATGCCGGTAGTGTAGGGTCGGCTGCACGGCGGTGTCAAGAGCCGCGAAGAGCGGCCCTCGAGAATATATCCGGACAAGAAACCACGCCGCGCCGGCTGAAAAACGATAGAGGCTCACTCCTCAGCATTACGAGTAATCAAAAATAGTCCGCGCTCTGCTCGGCCGCCATGAGCGCGACCTGCTCGAAAACATGTGAAGGCGGAGGCCTATCGGTTACAAATCGAAGCTTCAGATGATCGATGATATCGTCCACGACGGCATACCCCGTGATGAAGGCGACAACCTTCATCCGGCCGCCGCGTTTATTGCCTGGCAGGCGTCAAAATGACGGCCAGCCCTCCACCCGGGGCCAGATGCGCGGCGAGGTTGTCTCCGGCCTTGAGTTTTTTCGTTTCGACGCTCAGGCTGGTGCCTGCGCTGTCGGCGTCCGGGCCGTCGGCGAAGATTCGCGCTTCGTAAACGCCAGGGTCCAGGAAATCGAGCGGAATCGTCCAATCGCGCGCCTCCCAATTGGTCATGGCGCCCAAGTACCATTGGTCCCCCTTGCGCCGGGCCATGACGATGGATTTGCCCGGCGAGCCGCTCAGGACCCTGGTTTCGTCCCATATGGTGGGTACTTTCTCGATGAACTCCAGCCCTGGCTGGCCCTCGTAAGCCTCCGGATAATCGGCCAGCATGACCAAAGGAGCATCATAGACGACATACATAGCCAGTTGGTGGGCCCGCGTCCCCTGGGACATGGGTTCGACGTCCTGGATCTGGAACTTGCCGCGGGCCGCGTTGCGGAATGCGCCCGGCGTGAAGTCCATGGGACCGGCCAGCATGCGGGTGAAGGGAATGGTCACGTCGTATTCCGGCGTGACCCGCTCGCTCCACTTGTTGTATTCCATGCCCATGACGCCTTCCAGAGTCAGCAGGTTGGGATAGGTCCGGCGCAGGCCGGTCTCCTTGGAGGCGCCGTGGAGATCGACCACCAGGTGATGCTCAGCGGCCTTGCGGACCCACTTGGCGCAGAGGTTGACCATTTCCTGGTCATCCCGGTTCATGAAATCCACCTTGATGCCGGCGACGCCCCATTTTTCGTAGAGGGCCAGGGCTTCGTCGAGCAGGCGGTCCAGGGGGCGCCACTCCACCCACAACAGGATCTTGACGTTTTTGCTTTTGGCCTGGGCGATGATCTCGGGGATGTTGATTTCGGGGATGGACTTGCGGATGTCGTCCGAGGCGGGATCGCCGGTGCCCGCGTACCAGCCGCCGTCGACCAGCATGTATTCGATGTGATGGGCGCCGGCGAAGTCGATATAATGCTTCATCGTCGCCGTGTTCATGCCGGGCGTGAACGGCACGTTCCTGGCGAAGCTCCCCGACCACCAGTCCCAAGCGGCCTTGCCCGGTTTGATCCAGGACGGATCGGCGATGGCGCAAGGCGGGTTCAGGTTCAGGATGAGGTAATCGTTTTCGATGAGCCGGCCCGGCGTCGGCGCGGCCATGAGGACGCGCCAGGGGGTCGCTTTCGGCGTCGTCCCGACGACCGGTTGTTCGATGGCCTGGTATTGGGCGGTCGTGAGACTGCGGGCCACGCTCTCCTTCCGCGGAGGAATGGAGAGCTTGGCGGCGAGGGCGTTGGGGATCCCGGGGACGCCTCCGACGTACATCCCGGCGTAGTCGGTCAAGTCGGCCTCGAGCAGGGCGACCCACGGCCCGCCGGGGATCTCGACCAGGAGCGGAAGATTAATGACGGCGGCCGGTTTGATCTCGTCCAATCGGACCGGCAGGTATTCGCCCTCGTTGTGGGTGTTGAAGCGGCCCATGTTCAGGGCGTAGGCGTACCCGCCATGGGCGAAATAGAAGCCGGTGTTTTCGGAGGACAGGGCGAACTTGTCGAGCGGCCGCTGTTTCGGCAGGACGTAGCGGAAGGCCAGCCCCTCGTTGTAGGCCCGGAAAATAATATCCACCCGCCGTCCGGGAGGCCGCTTCTCGCGCAGCGAAACGGTTAGTTGGTAGTAGCGGTCCGGCACGATGCGTTTCGCGCCGAACGGATTTTCCCAGGTCGAATCGCCCGTTTGTTTGTCCGTGCCGACGATCTCCATATCGCGGTCCAGGGCCCGGGCCCCGAGGAAATCGAGACCCAGCGGCGAATCGTCCAGGATGGTCAGGCCTTTGTAAGCGACTTGGTAATAAGCCCGTTCGCCGGACAGGTACGGCTGGGGGTTGGCCTTCAAGGCAAAGGAAACGACTAGGCTCCCGTCGGGCGAGGAGACCGTCAGGGGCTTGGCCGCCGAGGCCGGCCGGGGCGCGGCCAAAATCAAGAAGAAAATGACGGGGCAAGACAAGAGCGCGCAGCGTTTCGATGTCACGATTTCGGCCTCCTCACCGGCCCCTTATTGTACTTCAATCCGCCCTTGGTAAATGCGTTTGAAAAATTTTCGCGCCGCGGGATCGGCCGGGCGGACTGTTTTACAGCCCGGCCAAAAAATCCAGAACCAGACGATTGAATGCCGCGGGCTGCTCCATGTTGACATGGTGCGCGGCGTCCCGGACGATTTCTTTGCGCGCGCCTTTGATGCGTGTCTTCAGCATCTCGCCGACGTCCAGGATGACCGGGATATCCTTATCACCCACGATGATGAGCGTGGGGACGGCGATCTTCTCGATCCGTTTAAAGGCGGGCGGATTCGGCCAGACTGCTTGGCCCTCGGACGAGTTCCAGGCGCGGAAGTTCTCCCGGATCATCGGCCGCATCCTGTTGACGAACTCGGAATCGGGCTTGGCCGGAATGAAGAACGGCAATTGCAGGACTTTTTCGACGGCCTCGTCCAGGCCGGCGGTCTTGGCCGCCGTGGTGACGGCCGTATATTTGGCGATAAAATCGGCGTTGTACTTGAACGGATAGCCGGTCATGGCTGCGCCGACCAGAATCAGCGAATCCACCCGGTCCGGATGCTCGAGGGCGAAATCAATGGCGATCTGCCCGCCGAGGGACAAGCCGAGCACGCAGGCTTTTTCGACGCCGAGGAAATCCAGGAGCCGGCGGAGATCTTCGACATGAGAATATGATCCGACTGCCTTATCCGATTTTTCGTAGCCCCGGACGTCATACCGGATGACCTTGTATTTTTGGGCGAAGAGCTCGAATTGCCCGTCCCACATGCGCCGGTCCATGAATCCGCCATGGATCAGGACAAGGGGATGGCCTTGGCCGCGGATCTCGTAATAGAGCTTCGTTCCGTTGACGGCGGCATAGCCTTCCGCGGCGCCGGACGTTTTTACCTGACCGGCCGCAACCGGACCGACGATGGGCAAAATCAAGCCAACGGTGTACAAGATCGTTTTCATCATATCCAGGCCTCTTTTTTGGGCGTTTTTCTCGGAGGAGATTGCCGTCACTCCCACTCGATCGTGCCCGGCGGCTTGCTGGTAACGTCCAGACCCAGGCCGCTCACTCCGGGTAAAGCGAGGATGTCGCGCTTGAGCTCGGCGATCAGCGCCTCAGGGAAGCGCGCCGGACGGGCAGTCATGGCCCGTTCGGAGTGGATAGGGCGGATGATGACCAATTCGCGGCCCTTGCCGTCGATGCGCAGGGGCACCAGCACGATCGGGCATTGCCAGATCTCGTCGTAGACGCCGTGGCGGCGCATTCCGTCCATGACCAAGGCGTCGGCTTCGCGCAGGAGGTCGAGCCGCTCGCGGGTGACGGTCGCGGCCAGCGGTTTGAACGTCTTGGGCGTCCCGCCGGCCAGATTCCAGACGCAGCGGTTGATCCCGTAGACGTCGCGGAAGATCGTCCCGGCCGCTTCTACGATCTTCTCCCAGGGCTTGTCGGCGCTCAGCAGGACCGGATGTTCATAAGCCCTCAGGTCGGCCTTGACGCCGACCGAGCGGATGGGCAGGATTTCGGCCTCGATGCCGAACTTACCAGCCGCCGTCTTGACCTCGGGGACCATGCGCTCGAATTCGGCCGTGTCGGCCGCTCCCGTGTTGCACAAAAGCCGCACACCCAGGCCGGGGCCGGGGAAGGGGTGTTTCCAGACCAGGTCGCGGTCCAGGCCCAGAAGCTCGCCGAGTTCGCGCACTTCGACTTTGTAGAGATCGGCCAGCGGTTCGATGACCCGGCCTTTCCTGATCATGTCCTCCACCAGGGGCACGCGGTTGTGGTGCGTCTTGATCGTGTCCGAGCGTTTGGTGGCGCCCGTCTCGATGGTGTCGGGATAGATCGTCCCCTGGCCCAGCAGGTGGCCCTCGATGCCCAGCTTGCGGGCTTCGCGTTCGAAGACCTCGATGAACGTGTTGCCGATGGCCAGGCGTTTCTTCTCGGGTTCGACGATCCCCTTCAGTGCGCCCAGGAAATCCTCCGAAGCGTCCACGAAATGGAGATGGTCGCCCAATCCCATTGGCTTGAAGCGGTCGATGACGGCCCGGCTCTCGTCCTTGCGCATGAGGCCATTGTCGACGTGAAGCAGATGGAGCCGGTCCGGCCCGAGGGCCCGGCCCAGCAGGACAGCGCAGACCGTCGAGTCGATCCCGCCCGAAGCCAGCAGAAAAACGGAATCGTTCCCCACCCGCTCTTGGATCTTGCGGATTTGTTCGTCCACGAAATTGCCCATCGTCCAAGTCGGCCGGCAACCGCAGATGTCCAGGACGAAGTTCCGGATCATTTTCTCGCCGTTGACGGTGTCGTCAACCTCGGGATGGTATTGGAAGCCGTAGCGCTTGAGCTTGTCCGA
>Ga0315279_10005625_pt1 | contig 16163 bp, 14 predicted proteins | sample YL17G06_20_MG_FD_203694 | JGI IMG/M metagenome (GOLD analysis project Ga0315279, IMG submission 203694) | Sediment microbial communities from Yellowstone Lake, YNP, Wyoming, USA - YL17G06_20 | ecosystem: Environmental > Aquatic > Freshwater > Lake > Sediment | place: USA: Wyoming | collected...
GCCTCCGACAGTTAGCAGTGCAACAAAAACCAGATGTTCTTCTGCTGGACTGGGAGATTTCTGAGGTGCGTATGGATGCAATCCGTGGGCTGGCTAACGAAGTTCCCGGTGCAATTGTCGTTATCCTCACCCGGCCACAACAGTCCGAGACTTTCGTAGAAGCTATGCGAGAAGGAGTCAAGGGTTATTTATCTGTGAACCTATCGCCCGAAGAGTTCGTGCAGTCTTTACGTATGCTCATCAAGGGAGATATTGTTGTCTCTCGCGACATGACTGGTGAAGGCCAGAGAGCGCTGGCTACCACTGAGTCAGCGAAGCCGGCAGAAGGTCTGAGTGGGCGGGAAAGAGAAGTATTGGGACTGGTGGGCGATGGCGCAACGAACCGTGAAATCGCTCAAAGGCTTATTATCTCAGAGCACACAGTCAAGGTTCACCTGCGTAATATTCTGAACAAACTCGATTTGCGGAACCGACAGCAGGCCGCCGTATATGCCGCGCGAAAAGGCTTTGTGAAGGACATCAAATCAGAAAAAACCCCTGATTCCACGCCTTAAGCATTTTCCCCGTTTGTGTCCACAACCAAAGGAATTACCTCTATACCTATTCTGGTTGAATTCAAACACTACTGGAATTACCCCTAGTTAATATTTTCCTCATTTAGATTACGCCGTCTATCACCTCAAATGTATCGTAATGAGGGATGCGCTGTATCTTGCTACAAACTAAGATATAAACATATTTAGTATTTACTATAGTGGAGTTAAACATTGATTGGGTTGAGCGAGCTGGCCGCGATGGCGTTAGTGGAGAGTCTGGAAGCGAGTGGTGTGGGACCTGAGAAGGGCCTACGTCTCAAGGAAGAAGGAAGCGAATTCTCGCTGCAACTCGATATCCCCGGTGATAATGACCGCATAATCTGGCACAACGGAGCTATAGCGCTCATCGTAGACAAAGAAATCGAGGCAAAAATCGGCGACGCATTTATCTATGTTGACTATGACCATAACGAACGCTACCTAGCGTTACGCAGGAATGTTTAATAATTGGGAAATTCGCCCAATCCTAATCACGAGTCAAGACAATAACTTTGTAAATGCATAATCATCACGATAAGGAGGTGGAACATGGTGAAAAAGGCGAAATCGCAGGCAAAGCCTGAAGAGCAATCAGAAAAGTCCTTGGTCCGGGTTCCGGAAGAATACGCCTTCCGGTGTCATGACGGGAGCATATTCAGAGACTTGAAAGAGCTGGCAGACGGTCTGTTTACCATGTCGGACGAAGTCTTTGTATATCACGTGAATTCAGATAGAAACGACTTCAGTAATTGGGTAAAAAACGTGTTAAAAGATGAAAAACTGGCTAATGACCTGGCGACGACTTCAGTCAAAATGCAGGCGTCTTGGTGGGTGGCGAACAGATTAGCCTTTCTTACAGATAAATTGGTTTAGCTAAACCATGGGAACGATAGTAATAACTCCCACGTATTTAAACTAATCTAATGGAATAGAAAGCAATGAAAGCGAGAATTCTAAGTCTCCTGGTGGTCTTATTATCATCTCTAACACTGATTTCCGCAGGTTGTCGCCCGCGGTCTCTGGAACCGGAGGAAGCATCGCCGCCTCCAGGTGTTGAGACATTAGCGTCTTCAGAGGAAGCAGCTTATTCCGGGCTGGCATGTCAATCGGCCATAACCGAGAGGCAGATGAAAAGAGAGGTTGTACGATATCAGATAGCGGCATAGTGGTCGTTCCCAAAGGTATGGATATAAGCAGATTTAACTAACCGATGCTGTAGCGGTAAAAGGAATTATGACGATAGCCAGGGAGGATGAATCCTCTCGGTAGTACTGTCATCCAGTACTGAGCGCAGCGCGAGGTGCTGACTTTGGATGTGCATAATCGTCAAGCGAAGGGGGTGTAACGTGGCGAAAGATTCAAAATCACAGGAAATATCGAAAGAGCAGGCGCAGAAGTTCTTGAGTAAGGTTCCGGAGGAGAATGTTTTCTGGTGTTATGATGGCAGAATATTCAAAGACATGAAAGAGCTGGCTGAAGGTCTGGTCAAAATGCCAGATGAGGTCTTTGCCTATCACGCGAATTCAGAGAAGAACGACTTCAGCAACTGGGTAAGAGACGTTATCAAAGACGAAAAACTGGCTGATGACCTGGCACAGGCCACTAATAAAGCACAGGCAGCCGGGTGTGTCGCAACCAGACTAACTTATCTCATTGTCCAAGTCACTTAGCTAGTGCCAGAACATGTGAGAATAAACATAAGAAATCCTGTGTAATTAATTCATTGAAAGGTAAGCAACAGCAATGACTTGGAGAATTTTAAGTGCGCTGATAGTTTTATTGGCAGCACTAACACTGATTACCCTGGGCTGTGTTAACCAAACTGCTAAGGTAACGGAGCCATTGTCCACCCAGGCGGAAAAGCTATTCGTTACGGAGTCAGGGCAAGTGCTCTCGGCAGATGACCTGGGCCTGACGCAGGCGGAAATGTGTATGCTAGAAGAGAAGGGTATCGCCGATGTAGCCTCAGCAGAGGTGGCATCCCTGATTGCAGGTTTTAAAGTAGCTATGCCAGCCCACATACCGGAAGGTTTCTGCGCGGGGAAGTTCATGGTGCAACTATCCGGTGGGGGTATGCCGGAAGAGTTGAAACCGAAGTTCGATAATACCCAGGTAAATCAATATTACACCTGGCCTGGAGAGAAATACCCGATGTTTCTGGTGACACAAAGTCCACACAAGTTTGGCATCAGCGGCAGCGAGCCGACGGAGATATGCGGGCGCCCGGGTGAAAGGACTTTTACCAAGGCCGAACCCGGGGACGAGACCCCTTACGACCATCTAGCGCTTGGCTGGGAAAGCGAAGGCAGATACTATGCCATTATCGCCGTGCTGGGGGAAAATCTCGAAGAAGCGACGCTGGAGAAGATAGCCTGCTCGGTAAGTATTGATTAGTTAAGGATGGGCGGGCAAGACCCTGTTTAACTATTTGCGAGCTTAGTCGAAGTAGTACATGGGAGGTTAAAATGCTGGAACAGATATTTGGAGAACTTTCGCTAAGGCAAGTATTGGTGGCATTGTCCATTCTGGTCATTTTTTGTGGGCTTGCCTGGCTTTTTCGGCTATTCTTGGTGAGAATTGCCAGGAGACTCGCGCAAAAGACCAAAACACATTTGGATGATGCTATTTTATCGGTACTCCAGAAGCCCCTCACCGCTATTGTTATCCTGGCAGGCCTGTATTTGGCGGTACTTACTCTTCCAGAAGAAATTGCCGCATGGTCGTATACGGCCAAAGGGTTGGCCACCGTGCTCAGCCTGGTCGGTATTTTTACAGTGGTAGTTTTACTTGATACTGTCATGAAGTGGTACCGGCGGGAGGTTACTGCCAAAAAGAAAGATGTTGGTTTCAGTATCCGCCTTATCAGTCTATCCTGGGTGGCCATGATAGTTATTGCCATTTGGCTGGCAGTAATAGCATCACTCAGTATCTGGGGACTGGAGGTTACTCCGGTCACAAGCTGGCTGGGTGAACATGGCTGGCGCATTGCGCTCATAGTTATTCTCGCCGTGTTAGCTGTAGTCAGCATGGGTGAAATCGTTCCCAGAGTGATTGTCCGGACTCTGACGCGCCGTCCCGATGAAACCGAGGATGAAGTCAAGAAAAGAAGTGATACCTTATCGAGAGTGCTTGTCGGCACAATCCAGGTGTTCATCTTTTTCATCGCCATTTTCATGATTCTCTCTGAGCTGCAGATAGATATTGCGCCTATCCTGGCTGGCGCCGGCGTTGTTGGTATTGCTATCGGCTTCGGTGCACAGAGCCTGGTGAAGGACCTCGTGGCGGGGCTATTTATCATAATTGAGAACCATTATCGCGTTGGAGATGTGGTAAAAATAGCCGATGTTGCCGGTATCGTTGAAGGTATAAATCTGAGAAGAACCGTGCTTCGAGACCTTGATGGCATCGTCCATGTCGTCCCCAATGGCGAGATTAGGGTTGCCAGCAACTTCACCAAAGATTGGTCAAGAGTCAACCTCAATATTAGCGTGGCTTACGGAGAAAACCTGGACCACGTAATCTCAGTCATCAACAGGGTGGGTCAAGAGCTTACCGAGGACCCTGAGTGGGCACCGATTATCCTGAAGGCACCTCAAGTGCTGAGGGTGGACAACTTGGGCGAGTCAGGTGTTGAGATTAAAATCCTGGGAGACACCAAGCCTATCCGTCAGTGGGATGTCATGGGAGAGCTCCGCCGCAGGCTGAAAAATGCTTTTGATGAAGAAGGCATAGAAATTCCCTGGCCTCATACCAAGGTTTATTTTGGCAATACGCCGACTTATGCTGGGGCCGGCCAGGATTTCATGAAAAAAGGGTGAGGTTGATCGCTTAAAATCATGATTAATGATTTTCAATCTAGTAATTTGGAAAGCGCTTGCATTTATATAGCTACAGCCCTCGAAATGGAGGTCATATTAGGATAATGTCCCATGGTTTTTATGATTGACTATAATGATAAAAGAGTATAGGATATGGCTAGATTAAATCACTATTTACGAGGCATGGTTTTTAAAGTAAATCACGCATAGAATACGAAAATTGAAAAATATTAAAGCTAAATTCGATGCCCACGGTTACACGAGAATCCAGGGAGCAGACGTGTATGAACTACGGCAAGATCCAACAACACAAGAATGGGTCATTATCTCCACAGAAAGGGCTAAAAAACCTCAAGACTGTGTTCGTAATCCAGCCGGAGTAAAAACACCTGCCTACTCTTCGTCTTGCCCTTTTTGTCGCGGAAACGAAGCGATGACTCCCCCTAACACTATCTGTTACGACAACGAAAAGACTAGGAGTTGGCAAGTTAGAGCTTTCGCCGATAAGTTTCCCGCTTTGGTACTTGGCGGTGATACCCTAAGGAGAGTCGATGATGGTTTCTTTCTAGCTATGGATAATGTAGGTTTTCATGAGATTATCGTTGAAACTCCTGAGCACAACATTCCTCTTGCTTTACTAAACGGTGACCACGTCGGTTATGTCCTTGATGCTTGGCGGCAGAGGTATAATGCATTAAGCCAGATAGCACATGTAAAGTCGATTATTATATTTAAGAATCATGGACCAGCAGCAGGTACTTCACTCAAACATTCACATTCACAATTAATAACTACTCCCGTTGTTCCAAGGCATATCAGGATACGATACGAGATAGCTATTCGGCACTACGATGATACTGGTCGATGCCTTTATTCTGACTTGATCGATCATGAACTAAGTGTTGGAAAACGAGTGATTACAGACACCAAGAAGTTTTTGGTGTTCCATCCTTTTGCCTCCCATCATCCTTTTGAAACATGGATTTTACCTAAGATGCGTCAAGCTTCTTTCGGGCAACTTCAAACTCCAGAATTAATGCATCTGGCTTACATCCTTCAAGAGACACTCCTGAAAATACATCGTGGTCTCCATAATCCTGACTATAACCTGGTTGTTGATAGTGCTCCTGTAAGAGAAGACAATAGGGATCAGTACCGCTGGCAATTAAGAATTATTCCCCGTCTTTCCGAAATATCGGGATTTGAGATCGGTTCTGGTGTTTACTTAAATTCCGCTTTGCCTGAAGAAACTGCACAATTCATGCGAGATTTGAAAGTATAATTAACTGCTTCGCGCGAAAAGGTAGTTCCACCAATAATTCATTCTAATCATGGAATAAAGAATTGCTATACTAGAAGGCAAAGAAAACATTTGAAGGGAGGGAGTTATGGAAGACAAAGTCATCGTTCTTAACAAAGATGGAGAGTGGCTTGAACTGGTAAATTGCTTCCTTGTCGGTGCTGTTGAACACCCTGATAAAGTGATTTACTACAAGTTCATATTTAGCCATTGCGAAAAAGAAACACGAGATGAAATGCTCAAAAAGGCTGAGCAGTATCTTACCGAGCTAAAGGGGCAGAAGTGACACGATTAGTTGATGTTGACGGGTAGCTTTTCATGAGAAAAAAAACAGCAGTACCACCATTCCGAGACGACCCTCTCTGGTATAAGGACGCGACAATTTATGAGCTCCATGTCCGTTCTTTCTATGATAGTAACGCCGACGGCATCGGCGACTTCGCGGGGTTAATACAGAAACTTGATTACCTCGAAGAACTTGGAGTTAACACCTTGTGGCTGCTTCCCTTCTACCCATCACCGCTCAAGGATGATGGTTATGATATTTCCGACTATTACAATATCAACCCTGTATATGGTCAGATGGCTGATTTCGAGACTTTCCTCGATGAAGCGCATCGCCGCGGCCTGCGGGTCATTACGGAACTGGTTATTAATCATACCTCTGACCGTCACCCCTGGTTCCAGAAGGCACGCCATTCTACTGCTGGAAGCCGGGCGCGTGATTTCTATGTCTGGAACGATGATCGCGATAAATATAAAGGGGTACGTATCATCTTCAAAGACTCTGAATATTCCAACTGGACATGGGACGAGGTGGCCAAAGCATATTACTGGCATCGGTTCTACTCACACCAGCCTGACCTCAATTTTGATAATCCAGCCGTTCACAAGGCTATATTTAAAGTTGTTGACTACTGGTTTGGCATGGGCGTCGACGGACTGCGGGTTGACGCCGTGCCTTACCTTTACGAACGTGAGGGCACCAGCTGCGAAAACCTGCCGGAAAGTCATGCCTTCTTAAAGGAGTTGCGGGCTCATGTCGATAGCAAGTTTGAAAATCGCCTTCTTTTAGCCGAGGCAAACCAGTGGCCTGAAGATGCCGTCCCTTATTTTGGTAAAGGGGATGAGTTCCATATGGCCTTTCACTTCCCGATTATGCCACGACTTTTCATGGCCATTGGCATGGAGGACCGCTTCCCGATCGTTGATATTCTCCGGCAGACACCGCCGATACCGGAAAACTGCCAGTGGGCTATCTTCCTCCGCAACCATGATGAGCTAACGCTGGAGATGGTGACCGATGAAGAGCGTGACTATATGTATCGGATATATGCTAATGACCCTAATGCACGTCTCAACTTAGGTATTCGCCGCCGCTTAGCTCCGCTTCTCAACAATGATCGCAGGAAGCTGGAAATGATAAATGCCCTGCTTTTCTCTTTACCTGGAACCCCGGTAATTTACTACGGGGATGAAATAGCTATGGGTGACAATATCTATCTCGGAGACCGCAACGGCGTGCGTACACCGATGCAGTGGAGCGCTGACCGGAATGCCGGCTTTTCTCATGCCAATCCCCAACAATTGTATTTTCCCACCATTACTGACCCGGGTTACCACTATGAATCTATCAATGTAGAGACTCAAAAGGCAAATCCCGATTCCTTCCTATCGTGGATGAAGCGAATCATCGCTCTCAATAAGCGGTACAAGGCTTTCGGGCGTGGAAGTATCGAGTTTCTGCAACCGGAGAACCATAAGGTTCTGACGTTCCTCCGCCGTTACAAGGGAGAGACAATCCTGGTGATAGCCAACCTTTCACATTTAGGGCAACAAACCCAGCTTGACCTCAAAGAGTTCACCGGCTACCGGCTGATCAACCTCTTTGGCCCGGTGGAGTTCACACCGGTCATGGATAGCAAATATCCATTTACCCTCAGTCCATACGCATACTACTGGTTTGCACTCCAGCCGCGGCAGGTGGGAGCGGCACAACTTCGTACACTACCTGCGGAGGAAATATCGCGAGTCCCGACTATTGCCAGAGCTGCGGACGAAGTGTTTGGAGACGAAAACCTGGCCTTGATGGCAACAGTGCTGCAAAACTATTTAAAAGGCCGCCGCTGGTTCCGCGGTAAAGCGCGCGACATTCAGTGGTCACAGATTAAAGATGTTATTCCGACACACTCGCCGGAATGTACGGCCTACTTTGTCCTGATTCAGGTTAGCTACGTCGAGGGTGAGCCGGAGACTTACGTGGTTCCTCTCAGCATCGTTTCTGCCGAGCAGATACGCGCGATTCGCCGTGAACAGCCTCAAGCTATCGTCGCCCGCCTGCAACCGCCGGATGGCGGTAACGAGTCGCTGCTCTGCGACGCCATGCTGGATAAAAACTTCTGCAAGTTCCTTCTACAAAGTATCGGTAAGAGACACCGCTTCAGAGGGGAAAACGGCCAACTAGTAGCTTCATCGACTCAAGCTTTTTTCAACGCTCTCAGTCCAGGGGAAACTGTTCCGGAACCAACCCCCATTAAAGCCGAGCAGACCAATACATCTGTAGTCTATGGCGACAAATTAATATTCAAACTGTTCCGTCAACTTGGTGAAGGGATTAATCCGGAACTGGAGATAGGCCGGTTTCTTACGGAAAAGACAACCTTCACAAATGTCCCCCCGTTAGCCGGCGCTCTTGAGTATTACCGGGCGAACGCCAAGCCGATAAGCCTGGCCATTCTCCAGGGCTTTGTGCCCAACGAAGGTGATGCCTGGCATTATACTCAGGATGCTCTGGAACGTTATTTTCAATATGTACTTACGCAACCTGTAAAATCCAGACCGCCCCTTCCCCAGGAACATCTGGTCTCCTTATCAAAGGAACTCCCTCCCCTTGCCAAAGAGGCTATCGGCCCCTATCTTGTTTCAGCACAACTCCTGGGACAGCGCACGGCCGAACTTCATATGGCTCTGGCCTCCGCGCCGGATGATCCGGACTTTGCTCCAGAGCCATTTTCATTTGTGTATCAGACATCGCTTTACCAATCGATGCGCAGCCAGACCGTTCGTACGTTGCAACTACTGCGGGAGAAGATACAGAGCCTGCCTGAAGATATCCAGGCAACGGTACGGAAGGTCTGTGATTTGGAAAAGCCCATAATCGAACGCTATCGTTTAATCCAGCGCCAGAATATTTCGGCGGTAAGGACCCGGTACCATGGAGACTACCATCTCGGGCAAGTACTCTACACGGGCAAGGACTTTGTCATCATCGACTTCGAGGGTGAAACGGCTCGCCCCTTGAGTGAGCGACGTCTAAAACGCTCACCTCTCAGGGATGTCGCGGGGATGATACGCTCGTTTCACTATGCTGCGCATAGTGCCCTGCTGCGCCAGGTATCGCTGGCGCCACGCCCGGAGGACGAACTGGCGCTTCTCCAAAATTGGGCTCAATACTGGTATATTTGGGTCTCGGCAACTTTCCTGACAGCCTATTTGAACAGTATAAGGGTGCTAAACTTACTGCCTGAAGACTCCGAGCAACTGAGAATACTCCTGGATGCTTTTCTTCTAGAAAAGGCAGTGTACGAAATTGGCTATGAACTCAACAACCGACCGAGTTGGCTCAAGGTCCCCCTTCAGGGCGTATTACAGCTCATGGAGACTGACTGATAAAATCAACATCTGAGCGACATCTTAGTGTTGATATCAAAAATAAATTTCATTCTTAATAATGTAATGAACACACAGGGCAATATAGAGTGGACAAAGTTATAACGATAATAATGGCAGGAGGAGCTGGTGAGAGGCTTCAACCTTTGACCAGAGAGAGGTCCAAGGCGGCTGTACCTTTTGGGGGTAAGTTTCGGCTCATTGATTTCACGCTGAGTAACTGCATCAACTCAGGCCTCCGTAAAGTATATGTTCTCACACAATACCGATCGGAGTCGCTGAACCACCACGTCCAAAATGGCTGGGGCATCTCAAGTTCCGGTCTGGGCGATTTTATTTACTGCGTGCCTGCACAGCAAAAGCTTGGGGCAGAGTGGTATAAAGGAACGGCTGATGCGGTAAGGCAGAATCTGAACCTGATAAACACGAAGGAAGCTGACGACATCCTGATTCTTGCCGGTGACCATATCTACAAAATGAATTACGTTCAGATGCTGGCTTACCACAGGAGAAAGAAGGCGGCTTTGACGGTATCTGCCATCAGGGAAAGGAAAGAGCGGGCTGCTAAAGTACTTGGCGTACTTGAAGTAGACGGAGACTATAAATTGGTCGGCTTCGAAGAGAAGCCCGTACAGCCGAAGACTCTACCCGACGCACCGGATTTCGCTCTAGCTTCGATGGGCGTCTATATTTTTAAGGTGAGTATGTTGCTTGAAGTCTTGCAGGAGCAGGGCGACGATTTCGGTAAACATATAATCCCAGAAATGATAGGCAAGCAACACGATATTTACGTCTATGACTATGAGAAAGAGAACAGGATAGAAGATTTTAAAGTCGAAGTGAAAGATGGTATCAGAGAAAAGATACTGGTCGAACGTACCCGCGATTCATCATATTGGAAGGATGTCGGCACCATCGACTCGTACTACGAGGCGAGTATGGACCTCGTAGGCGTAGACACTCTCTTCAATCTATACGGGGAAAGGTGGATGTTGAGAACATATCAGCGGCCACTACCGCCAAGTAAGTTCGTCCTTGGTGGGAAGGCTTTGGAGTCTATCGTGTGCGATGGCTGTATCATTAGTGGCGGGACTGTCTGGAACTCCATACTCTCGCCAGGAGTGGTTGTGGAAAGAGGTGTTGAAGTGGAGCAGTCAATAATATTTGACGATGTTATTATTGAGCCTGGTGCCAGGGTAAGGCGAGCGATTATTGATAAGCAAAGCAGAATCCGGGCGGGTGCGTCAATTGGCTATAACAAAGAGGCAGATAAGAGTAAAGGTTGCACAATATCCGATAGTGGCATTGTAGTCGTTCCCAGGGGGACGGACATAAAATAAATGAACCACCTCTTATTTTGTAATTTAAACATACATGCTCGTGCTTTTCCCCTGAGTGGCATCATGAAGTATTCCCCATCTAATAGTACGTGCTATAATTCATCAGGAAAATAAATTCTTGCAAGCTGGGAGCTACAGTGATATATTGGGCGCAACTTTTTCATTTTTATCAACCGCCGACCCAGACACCTCAGGTCCTGGAGAAAGTCTGTAATGAATCCTATAGACCTCTTCTTGAGGTTTTACGCCAGTATCCCCATGTCAGGGCGACGCTGAATATCAACGGTGTCCTTCTGGAAATGTTACACAATCATGGGCATAGGGATATCATTAATAACCTCCAGTCACTCGGAGAAAAAGGCAAGGTAGAGTTCACCGGAAGTGGCAAATACCATCCTATCTTGCCCCTGTTGCCTCTAGCTGAGAGAAAAAGACAAATAGAATTGAACATCGCCACAGGTGCTCATTTTCTGAGTAAGGTATACGAGCCTAAGGGTTTCTTCCCTCCCGAGATGTGTTACAATAGCGAAATCCTACCCGAAGTTATTGCCGCAGGCCATCAGTGGATTATATTAAGCGGGGTTGCTTGTCCGAACCCATGGCCAGTAGATAAAATTTATCAGGTTGAGAACAGGGAGAAAAAAATCTCAGTCTTCTTCAGGGACGATATTCTGAGCAATAAGATCAGCTTCAAGCAGACCGACGCCCATGATTTCCTGGCACAACTAAAGCAAGTGAGAGGTAACGCAGAAAACATCTATGTTATAACAGCTATGGATGCTGAAACCTTTGGGCATCACATTCAAAACTGGGAAAATCTTTTCCTGAGAGCCGTCTACGAACAAATCGATCCTAATCGGGAAACCAGAGATAAAATTGAACAAACCAGGATAGAATATACCAAAGAGGAGCCGGTTACTATTTGCCCTATCTGTAGCACGAAATTTCTACTGGTGTTCTCGGGCAAATTGCCACAAGTGGGGAATGTCAACTGCCCGAACTGCCAAGCCGAATTAAAAGTAAATTTTAAAGGAACCGCAAAGAAAGATGAGGAAAAAACAAGTAAGTTAACACAAGGAGCGAAAAACCCCGAACAGTCAGCACAGGAAGTCAAGATGGTGACGATAAGCGAACTTATGCGATTATTCCCTCCGGGAGAGGTGGTTATTCCTAAGGCATCATCTTGGAGCACATCGGCTGATGATATTCTTGCCGGAAATCCCTACCCGCTTTGGCGGGATAAAGATAATGAAATTCATCACCTTCAATGGGAGCACCTTTACCTTTGTATTGAAATTGTGAACAAAGCGCAGGAGTGTGCCGATAGCGATGAATGTAAATCTCTTAGCGGCATCGCCCGCGGGCTGCTTGATATGGCAGAATACAGTTGTCACTTCTGGTGGGCGAGCCGTCGGCCAATGTGGGATATGAATCTCATTCAGCTTGGTTTAATTGACCAGTGGCGGGCCATTGTCAACGCTTATCGGGCTATCAATAAAAGCGGGGCTAATGCCGAAACAAAGGCTAACTACTACCATAAGGTCGTTGCTGCTCGCGACATCAGGAATAAGATTGTAGACCGGCTTTTCATTTTATGAGGTCAGTATATACTATTAATTCTCTTCAGTTAGATAGTTGACCAAATAGACAAACAGGAAGGAACTTGACGCCTTTCAGAAAAGAACTCCTCGGCATTCCAAAGACTGGCCGGGTAAAGTCTTTTCAATAACCTTCCCGTGGTCTTCCAAGCAATAATGTTACTAAGTAGCTCATATGGTCAATTGCAGCGCGTTGAAAAAATGACCTGAGTTCTGATACACTATCTTTTACTTTTGCTGTTCTGTCTCAGATTTGGGAGGATGAGTATATGACGCTGGCTCAAATTCTGGCTATAGTGATCTTCTTAGTCATGTTCGGCGTGATCACGTGGGGGAAGGTGCACAGGTATATTCCAGCGCTTGTCGGGGCGGTCCTTGTTATTATTGTGGTGTTTCTTATTATTATGAAAGATGCCGGGCCTATTCGGAACGTCCTGAATTTGGGACAACTCGTCGAGACAAAATTTTGGCTCCCAGGTAAGGAACACATTGAGTCACGGGGGATCAACTGGCAGACCATCGTTTTCATCGCCGGCATGATGGTTATGGTGGAAGGGCTGGCTAAAGTAGGTTTTTTCCGCTGGATGTGTCTCATAGTGGCTAAGCTCGTGCACTACAAGGTCATTCCTATTTTGGTTACATTCATGCTCCTCTCCGGCTTCCTTTCTATGTTTATTGATAGCATCACCGTCATGCTATTTCTGGCATCAGTGACAATAGAGATTGCCCGTCTGCTTAAATTTGATCCTGTCCCTCTCATCATTGCCGAGATTTTCGCCTCTAATACGGGGGGCAGTGCCACCATGTCAGGTGACCCGCCCAACATCATTATTGGTACGTCGCTTGGCTACACATTCATGGACTTTGTAGTTAATACGGGTCCGATTGCCTGGGCGGGTATGCTTGTAACAGTATTCTTTTGCTATTTCGTCTTCCGAAAACCACTTGCCGCTTCTCAACAAAACAATATCGGTGTCTCCGCCACAACATATCCGGAGCCGAGAGAGGCCATCGCCAACACTGGTCTCTTCATGCTTCATACCGGTATATTTGTTCTGGTGATAGTGCTGCTTGTCACTCACGCTCAGACAGGTATCTCTGTTGCTCTAATAGGTGTTATTGCCGCCGCTCTGACTTTTCTAGCAGCCAACAAGGATGCTTTACACATCCTTAAGAAGATTGACTGGCGCACCTTGCTTTTTTTCATTGGTCTCTTCGTTTGTGTGGGTGGATTGGAAGAGACCGGCGTGCTAAAAATTCTGGCTGGCCGCATTGGAGAGGTATCTGGTGGCAGTCTGACAGCCGTCTTGGTTATTATCCTGTGGGTATCTGCCTTTGCTTCGGCTATTATTGATAATATCCCCTTTGCGGCTACTATGGTACCTGTAATAAGTGAACTGGGGCAGACAATGGGGTTAGACCTACATCCAATGGCTTGGGCACTAGCATTGGGGACTGATATTGGTGGCAACGGCACACCTATTGGCGCTTCGGCTAATGTGGTTGGTACTGCTATTTCTGAACGTGAAGGGTACCCGATAGGCTGGGGAAGATACCTTAAGTATGCTATGCCCTTGATGATTATGGTCATAGCTCTCTGTAATCTACTACTATTTGTGAAGTACTAAGAGCCAAGCATTCACAAAAAGCCCATCGTAGGCAATGACCACTGAAGGAGGAAAAGGAAATGTTAGACAGGGTTTTAGTACCACTGGACCGCTCGAAAGTTGCCGAACAGGTCTTTCCTATGGTAACAGAGCTGGCCAGAGCCTTTGGCTCAGAGGTAGTCATTGTTGGTGTCTATGAACCGGAAGACAGGGAGGAAGAGCAAGCCTGTCAGCTTTATATAGACAATAAGGCAGAAGAATTGAAGGTTAGCCTCGCTAGCTCCTCTGCAACTTTTAGGACGATGATCCTTCCCGGCAAAGCCGCCGAGCAAATTCTGAGCCTTGCCGAAGCAGAAAGGTTTGACCTCATTGTCATGTCTTCCCACGGTCAGTCCGGCATAACACGCTGGTCATTGGGCAGTACGGTAGACAAGGTATTAAGGAAGGTGGGCATACCTCTGATTATTGTCCGAACTAAAGAGCCGCCCGAAGAAAGTCGCATATTCAGCCGTATTGTGGTGCCCTTGGACGGCTCGCAAAGGAGCACCGCCATCTTACCCTTTATCGAAAAACTGGCTGCGATGCTGCCCTGCGAGGTCTTCCTTGTCGAGGTAGTAGAGTCGGGCATGCACGTTCGAACGATTGGCGGTCTGGACTATGTCTCGTTCAAGCAACGAGATATGGACTTGACTAAGGCCGCCGCAAAAAACTATCTCGAGAGAGTATCCACTGAACTGATTCTTACTAAAGCTAAGGTAAACTGTGAAGTCAGGGCGGGGGATGTTGCCTGGGAGATACTTGAGCTTGCTAACGAAAAAGGCTGTACCCTGATTGCCATGTCTAGCCACGGGCATTCGGGAATAGAGGCTTGGTCAATGGGGAGTGTTGCCTCTAAGATTGTCGAGGTCAGCACACAATCGGTCTGGCTGGTGCCATCTTCTGTGAGAAAATAGACACCGACTTGTCTTCACCAGCCGGGGCAAGCCTTAAAGGCGTAATTGAGAGTCTAGGGTGAAGAACAACATAAGGGCTCTAATCGCAAGCAGCCCGATTTTCGGGGGAGGCAACTGTCTTGGTCATGTCATGCTTCTACGGCTTCCCAGAGCGATCGACTCCGCACCATAGCATTGAGAATGGTTAGAAGCTTTCGCATGCAAGCCACCAGAGCAACCTTCCGGCAATTCCCCGTTGCGACAAGCCGCGAATAATGTTCACGGACAACGGGATTGTATCGAGACCCAACTAATGCAGCCATGTAGAGAGCGTGACCACAAGGCGTTGACCAAGGGGCAGATCATTCACCTTGACCGTTACCAGATTCTCCATTATCAGTGGAGAGCGCTTGATGTCAACCCTCGTTTCAAGATATTTGCCATTCCAGGGGGAAGAGTTGGACCAACGGGCTCTGCTGGTATCTTTTGGGTCATCTACTGGCTGAGAGCAAATGGGGTGAAGGCTCAAATAGTCTTCATCATGGATAATGGTGAGGAGTTCTACATTCCCCGTGTCTTACATATGAAGAGCGAAGTTGACCTGTTGGATGAGGTAACGGGTTACTGGCACAGCACCCCTCAATATAATACGCAGAGGAAAGGTTGAGGGCAAGACACTACACTTGTTTGTATGTTACACTTACATTGTGCGCCTCTTATCAAAGATGTGCCAATTTCAGCCATATGCAAATAGGACCTAGAAGAACCAATTGTTGACGGATGGGAGCAAAAAGTAGTCAAATAGATTGGCTGGAATTTCCAATCACAAGGGGATGCTAGCACGACCTTAATGTGGTATAGGTTGGCGACATCACGAGAGCATTGCTTTCAGATGAAGCCGCGGTTAGGGAGATGAGCAATGTATTGCAAGATTTTGGTGGCCTTAGATAGCTCAGAAATGGCGGATGCTGTTTTACCTTATGTGCGGTATCTAGCTTTAAATTTCGCCGCTGAGGTACACTTCTTAATGGTGCGCAGAGAAGCAGGTCGAGGCTCAAACCAAACTCTCAGAAGTCATCTTGAACATTTGGAGCATAGGTTTCAGCAGGAAAGGACGGTGGCTAGCGTAGCCTCTGCTTATGGTGACCCGGCAGGAGAAATTCTGGAATATTGTGAGAAAAAGAAAATGAGTCTGATTGTCATGAGGATCGATAGGGGTAACGGATCTAAGCGTTGGTTCTTAGGCAGCACGGCTCAAAATGTGGGCCAACGTACGACTGTCCCAGTACTAATGGTTCCAAGTAGGCATGTGAAAAGAGATGGC
>Ga0315279_10005627_pt1 | contig 16158 bp, 11 predicted proteins | sample YL17G06_20_MG_FD_203694 | JGI IMG/M metagenome (GOLD analysis project Ga0315279, IMG submission 203694) | Sediment microbial communities from Yellowstone Lake, YNP, Wyoming, USA - YL17G06_20 | ecosystem: Environmental > Aquatic > Freshwater > Lake > Sediment | place: USA: Wyoming | collected...
TATGAAGGCTATATCGGCGACACGCCCAAGACTCTGTCCATATTTCTTGCCACCCCCTACCCCCTCCGATAATCGGAGGGGGGCTCTGAGATCGTCCGTGTCGCCGACAGAGGTGCGACGGGGGGAACCGACGGGACTGGTTCCCCGGGGGTCGGGGGAGTGAGGGCGGCTTCAGGCCGCTTAAAGTCAGATGTCAAACTACCTAATGCGTTCGTATTAGAACGGCCCCCATTTCATCAAAATGGGCGGGACGAGGGCGAGGAGGCTGAAGACGACGAGGATGAGCATGAGGGGCAGGAACCACTTCGCCCACTTCTCCCACGGGATTTTCGCAACGCCCAGGACGCCCATGGTCACGGCCGACGTCGGCAGAATCGGGTTGACGACCTCGCAGAGCTGGAAAGCAAGCACGGTCGTCTGGCGGGTGATCCCGACGAGGTCGCTGAGCGGGGCCATGACCGGCATGGTCAAGGCGGCCTGGCCTGTCCCGGAGTGGATGAAGAAGTTGATGACGCACTGGGTGAGGAACATCATCTGGGCCGTGATGATGCCGGGGACGACCGCGATCACTCCGGCCATCGCCTGGAGGAGCGTATCGAGGACAACGGCCTCCTTCAGAATGATCAGGATGGCCCGGCCGCCGGCGATGATCAGGGTCACGTTCATGAGGTCGCCGGCGCCCGTGACAAAGAGCCTGGCCATGTCGGAAGGCCTGATCCTTCCGAGGAAGCCGGCCGCCAACCCGATGGCCAGAAACAGGGCGGCGATCTCCTCCATGTACCAGCCCTTGGCCAGGATGCCGTAGATGAGAAGGCCGACCCCTCCTAAGAGAGTGATGAGGACGAGCTTCTGGGGAGGTCCCCAGGCGACCTCCTTCGTTTGGATATCGGCGGGCGAGTAGCCGCGTTCCCGGTCGATCTCGTAAACGGGGCTTTTCTTCGGGTCCTTCCGGACCCGTTCGGCATAGACCATGACGAAGACGATGGCCACGATGGTCCCGATCACCCAGAGGATGAGCCGGTAGGTCAGGCCGGAGTAGAGCGGCAGGTCGGAGAAGCCCTGGGCGATGCCGACCGTGAACGGGTTGAAGAAGGCCGCCGCGAAACCCACCGCCGCCCCCACGAACGGCAGGGACACGCCGACGATGGAGTCGTAGCCGAGCGAGAGGGCCAGCGGGATGAAGATCAGGACGAAGGGGATGGATTCCTCGGCCATGCCGTAGACCCCGCCGGCCAGGGAAAAAACGATCATCAGGACCGGGATGACGATCCTCTGAGACCCCGGCCTGCGCGAGAAATACCGGGAAAGCCGGTGGATCCCGGACTCGATGGCCCCCGTCTTCCCCATGATGGCGAAGGTCCCGCCGAAGATGAAGATCAGGAAGATGATGAGGCTCGCGTCCTGAAAACCCCGGATGGGAGCGATGAGCAGCCACTGGGGCCCGAGGCGGTGCTTGGGGATGACGCTATAGGTCCCCGGGACGGTGATCAGCCGCGTCTGGCCCTGGAACGTCTTCCCCGTGCGCTTGAACTCGCCGGACGGGACGACCAGGCTCAGAACGTAAACGCCGATGACAAGGATGTAGATCAGAACCAGAGTATGGGGAAGCTTGAACGACGGCTTTTTTACCATGGTCACTTTTTTTTGAGCAATATCAGGGTGTTCCGCAAAATACCGAATTCGTCCAAAGCCTTCTTGAACTCGTCGTATCCGGCGACGGGGACGTCCTTTTTCGTGAACGACATCTCTCGCTCGATGACGACGACGTTCCTCGCCATGTCATAAGACGCCGATAGCGAGAACTCGCCGCAATCCAGCGAGCGCTTGAAGCCTTCGGGCATGTAGACCGGCGCAAAGCCGGCCGGGAGCTTGAGCTCGACCTTCGTCACCGCCCTGGCCATGTCGCTGAGCCGGAAGGGATAGGACCGATTGGCCTGGCTCGGCATGGACGGCAGGTCCGCGATGCCGTAGGGCGGCCGGGGGATGTTGACGAGCATGATCGCTCCCTGGAAGATGCCGTAGCTCTCTCCCTTGAACTCTTGAGAAAGAGTGATCTTCTTCGTCAGGTCCCTGGGATCGCTCATCCGGCTCTCCAGGGCCTGCCCCTCGTCGAGGAGTTTGTTGACGGCCTCGTCATAGAATTCCTTCATCTCGTTCGCCGTCTTGTCCTTCAGCTCCCGCCGGGCCGTCCTGTCAAACACCCCGGATAGCTCCAGGGAGACCTTGCCCCGGATGCCGCCGTCCGGAAGCAGGTCCGCCTTGATCCCGGCCCTCGATACGCTTTCCGTTCCAGGGAGGCATTCAATCGCCCGGATTTCCACCGCGCCGGGCTTCACGATCAGGCCTTTCGCACCCTTCCCGTTCAGAAAGTAGCCGTATTGGGAATCGTCGGCGAAGGAATCGAGGAAAAGATAGCCGCCGCCGCGCGGCACGGCGACGAGGACACAGTCAAATTGCTTGAGGGAAGGCACGTCTTCGGCCAGGGGAATCGCGTCGGAACCGGCGAGCACTGGGAAAGCCTCGACACCCATAGCTTTAAGCATGGCCGCGAGCAGGACGCTCTTGTCTTTCCAGTCGCCGTAGCGGTTCCTGAGAACAGCGTCCGCGGCATTGACAGCGTATCCGCCCTCGCCGAAATTGAGCCGGACGCTCCGGACCTCCCGGGCCACGAAGAGAAAGATCTTCCGGATCTTCTCATCCTCCGACGATAGTCCCTTGGTCAGCTCGGCAGCGAGTTTGCCCGCTTCGGCGGACGTTTTCAGGGCTTCCTCAAAGGACCGGGCGAACGGTCCGGACGCCTCGTTCCAATCCCGGTTCGTCGTGAAGACGATCCGCGCGGCGATCTCTCCCCGGGGCGGCATAAACTCCTCGGCCTTGATCGGAGGGGAATCGTTCGCCTCAAGCTTGTAAACGCTGCCCGTGTCCGCCGCCTCCCGGCTGAAGTCCGCCGTCAGGCCGATGATCCTATACTTCAGCACTTTCCCTTCGGGAATGGTGATCTCGAGCCGCTTGTTCTGGATAGGGTCGTCCGTCTGGAAGGTCACGACTTCGTCCAGGTTCCCGCGACCGTCCCGGTTCTCCTTCGCGTAGCGGACGGCCAGGCAAGCGCCCGGGTCAACAGCCGGGAAGGACAGCACGCGGTGCATCACGTTGGCGTACATGTCGGCATCGGAAAGCTCCGGCGGTGTCAGGTCGTTGATGGCCCCTTTCTCGACGTCCACGGTCGTGAGGTCGGGCTTGTAAGTCCGGGCCAGGATGAGGTCGACCTTCTCCGAGTTCTTGTCGAATGGGATGCGGTAGTCGCTGTATTTCTCCCTTCCCCGGACGCTGAAGACCTCGATCACCAGAAAGCGTTCTTCGGCCGTGGTCCCGCCCGCCGCCAGCCGGAAGGACTGGTCGAACCGGACCACGACCCCGCTCGCGTCCGGGTATTTCCCCCGGGAGGGGGCCTTCTTCACGATCTCCTCGACACTCTCCTGGGCGAGGGCCGGGACGGCTAACAGGAACGCCAGCGCGACGCTTATCAGGGACCTGTTCTTTCTCATCTTCCGCCTCCTAGGGCCGCGCCCTCTTTCTTCTCGAGGATGACCATCGCCTTCTGGAACCTCTTCAGGGCCATGGCCACCCGCCTCAGGCTCTTGTACTCGGCCGGATCGAGGACGGATTTCTCGATCCGGAAATCGCTCGTGAACAGGACCTTGTCACCGTCAAGAGCCGCCGTGAGCGTCAGGCTCACCGGGCCGTCCTTGATCCGGACGGCGTCGGGGATGCCCTTGACATCGTATCCCGGAGGGAGGACGATCGTCTCCTCCTGGCGGCAGCCCCGCGTCGAAAAAAGGGACAGGGGGTACTTCCGTTCGTTCTTGTCCGTAAGCGCTTGGAAGATCCCCACTGACAGGATATCGAAGGCATTGTAAGAGAGCGGGATCTTGAACACCTTGAACCGGCCGACATCGGCCAGGTAGCCCGCGGCCTTGAAGCCGAAAGTGATCTCGTAAGGCCTGGTCAGGTCGGCGAAGTCCGTGGGTTTGACGTTCTCGACCTTCATGGACGGGGAAATGATCTGGCCGAGCTGCTGCCAGACCATGGGAAATTGATAGGCCGGGACCTGCTTGCTGACGCTCCGCATGGCGAAGTCGTAGAAACCTTTTCCCGAGATCCTGACCTTGCCCTCGAGGCTCCCGTCGGCAAGCACCCGGCTCTCGGAAGTGATGAGGCCCAGGCTTCGTTCGGCCGGCACGGGCGGGACCAGCATCAGATCCTTGCCCTTCTCGTCGAGCCAGAGGACGTCGCGGCCTCCGACATAAGTTTCACCGAACTCCGAGGAGAGCTCAAGGGTGGGGTCCATATAGACGGTCCGGCCGTCCTTGAGGACGACGGCGCAGATGGCATGTTCAAAGAAGATGACCGGGACCTCCTTTTCTGTCCGCTGGGAGACGTTGATGATCGTGTCGTAGGAACCGACGCCGATCTCCTTGAGCATGGTCATCATCAGGAGCGACTTGTCGCGGCAGACCCCGTATTGCTTCTCGAAGGTGTAGGAGGCGGCATGGGGCTCTATGAAGGCCCCGAGGTCCATGGAGGAGCCCATGTAGCGGATCTTCTGAGCGACATAGCGAAAGATGGCCATGATCTTCTCTTCATCCGTCGTGAGGCCCGCGGTCAACTCCTTGACCTTGGCCTTGATGGCCTCGCTGGGCTCGGTCTTGCCGACGTTGAGGCTCGCGCCGTAGCATGAAAGCTCCTTCCAGTCCTTGAACGTGGAGGCCACGACTTTGACACCGATATCCGTGATCGGGACCATGGCCATCTCTTCCTGGACCTTGGGCGAGTCGATGACTTTCCAGCGATAGATGATTCTGTCGCCCTTCGTCTCCTGTGAGCTGTCGACCTTTCCGTTCCTGACCACGAAGCGGAGCGGTTTCGTGGCCGGACCGTCAATGACCGCTTCCTTCCGCAGGATGGGCTCGCCGCTCTGGAAGAGCATGATATCGTTGTAATGCCCCTTGACGATGGGTTGGGAGACGTTTTCAACCTCCATCTCAATGGAGTCCCCGACCTCGAGCCCGGGGAAGGTCACATTGACGCGCCGGAAACTCTCCTCAAGGATGTTCATGGCCTGGGTCTCGGCCATCGTCCCGTCCTTCATGGATTCCTTGGGAACGGGAACGACCCGGCCGTCCTTCTTGATGACCCGGGCGAGGAGGACGTTGACCGTCGAATAGCGCTTGTGATAGGGGAGCTTCCGGGTCGCGAACATTTGCTTCCCCTTGTCGGTCAGGACCTTTACCAGGGCATGCTCCCGGGACGTGTAGCTTCCGTCCTCCTGGAAGACCGTTCGCGTGTCTTCGAAGACGATCAGGCCGTTGGCGTCGGGGTGCTCCTTGAGCCCCCCGGCTTTACGGATCTCCTCGAGGACCGGCTTGATGTCCGCCTGCTCCGGCTTCTCCTGCGCGACGACCGGCAGGACCATGGCCAGCGCGAGTAGACTTAATATCAAAGCAGAATATCCAGGTCGACTCATGATTTCTCCTCTTCTAGTTCTAACGAAAAGAGCGTTCTCGTAAGGCCTAGCATGGTCTGCGTGGTGGACGACCTCCCGGACGCCCTAACCCGCAGCCGGCCTCCCGAACACCCTTCGAAACACAGGGGATTCCCTCATGACGACGCTGAAGAAGATCACGGCCGCGGTCATGACGACGAAGGCCGTCATCGAAAGGCCGATGCCGGCCTTGTCGATGGCGAAGACAAAAAGGATCCCGGAGATCTGGCCCGCCAGGAGCAGGAGCCCCTGGGCCGTGGATTCCGGGGCGGGACGGCTCAATTCCGCGCCATACTGGAACCCGATCGGGCCCGCGCTCATCATGAAGAAGCCGAAGACAAAACCCGAAACAAGCAGCGGGACGTAACCGGAAAACACGGTCAGACCGATGATCCCCGGAAGCATCCCGATCGTGCAGACGACGAAGACCGGCTTCCTCCTGCGGACCTTATCGGAAACGGCCGGCAGGATGGCGGCACCGACGATCCCGCCGAAGAGCATCATCCCCCCGACCAGGCCCGCCTGCTCGATCGTCAGTCGGCGGCAGACCTGCTCGATGCAGGTGCTGATCGCGTTGAACATCCCCAGCCCGAGGAAAAAGATGCCCAGCATCAGGAGCATGTCCCGGTTCCTGAAAATGGACCGCATGCCTTCAAAGACTCTGGAGCGCCCGGCGTCCTCCGAGGCCGAAGGCGGCGTCGGGGGATGGTCCCTCATGAGGGCCAGGAAGATCACGGCCGCAGCCAGTGAGGCGACCCCATAGACCATGAGCATCGGTTTCAGGTCGAAGACCCCGTTCCCCAATGACGCGATCAGGTGCGGGGTCAGCACCATGGCCACGATGATCCCGACGTATTGGGCCAGGGTCCCGAGCCCCACGGCCGTCGCCCGCTCGCCGAGCGGGAACCAGGTCACCCCGATCTTGGTCAGGGCGTTCAGGATGAAAGGCTGGGCGACGGCCAGACCGGTTTGTGCTATCAGGACCATGACGTAGTCGGACGCGAAAAAGCCCTTCATCAGTCCGAAAATGCCGGTCAGGCCGGCCCCGATCCAAAGCCCCTTTTTCAATCCATACGTGTCGATCACGTAGGATGCCGGGATGCAAAAGACGATGAAAATGATCATGTACAGCATCGAAAGGAGGTCGATCTGGAGCGCGCCGGCCTTGTAATAGGCCCGGGCCGCCGACGCGACCGGAGCGAAGGTCAGCCATTGGATCTCGATGACGATACTGATCAAAACATAGATCGCCAGCACGACCCAGCGATACTTGTAAAGCTTGAAGTCATGGTCCGGCATAGGGTGTCCTCCTTTAGTTCTGACGGCGCACGGGTTTCAGCAGAAGGTCCTGGAAGTCGAAGCTGAAGTCCGTCTCGGGCGAAACCGCTTCCATCTTAGCCTGGTCAATCGTCCCATCGGGTTTTAGGGCGAACGTCACATAAGCATCGGCCCGAAGCTCCCGGTCCCGCCACCGGACGATGAACGAGTCATGCTGCCAAGGCTCCAGGTCACCGACGAGCAAGGGCGTCTTCGTGAAGCGCATGACGAGCTTATCGTTCTCGAAGGCGATCTCGATGTCGCCATACCAGTCGTCGTTATAGGTCCCGGCATAGCGCTCGAGCGGGAGCGAAGGTTTCGAGGAAACGTCGCGTCCGGCTGCCGCTTTTTGGCCCGCCTCGGCGTATGCCGCTTTCTGGCGCGCCATGAGCTTGAGATAGGCGTCGACCCAATCCAGCGGCGCCGCTCCCAGATAATGGTCGAGGATCCGATTGGTGACGGAGGTAAACGCCGCGCCCGACTCCTGATTGGTGAGGACGACGACCCCCAGCCCGAGCTCAGGGACCATGGTCACCTCCGAAAGATAGCCCGGAAGTCCGCCGGTGTGCGTGACGACTTTTTTGCCGCGATAGTCATGGACCTCGAAGCCGAGAGCATAGCCGCGGAAGTTCATCCGCTGGGCCGCGAGCTCGGCCGGTGGTTCGCCGGCCGGCATGGGGGTCACCAGCGTCGTCAGTTGGCGCACGGAGCGCTCCGAAAAAAGGCGCGTTCCATCGGCCAGGAGCCCACGGTTGAGCTGGACAATCAGCCATTTGGCCATGTCCTCGGCGCTCGAGCAAATGCCGCCCGCGGGGTTCGTGTTGTCGCTGTCGAACGGCTTGACGGGCCGGACGACGCCCTCGATGGAGGCGTGGGGAGCGGCGGCGTTCCCGCCCTCGGCGACCGCGGCGTGGCGCACCTGGCTCCCGGTCATCCCGACCTTTTTCAGGATGCGCTCAGCAACGAAATCCTCCCATATCAAGCCGCTTACGGCCTCGATCACTTCCCCGGCGATCAAGTAAAGGACGTTGTCATAGGCATAAGCGCTCCGGAAGCTTGTAGCTGGAGGGATGAAGCGGAGGCGCCGGGCGATCTCCTTCCGGCTGTAGGTCGATGCCGGCCACCAGAGCAGGTCACCCGCGCCCAATCCGAGGCCGCTCCGGTGGACCAGAAGGTCCCGCACCGTCAGCTCCCGGGTGACGAACGGATCCCACATCTGGAACCAGGGCAGGTAGCGTATGACCGGAGCGTCCCATTCGAGCTTGCCTTCCTCGACGAGGAGGGCGATGGCAGTCGCCGTGAACGCCTTGGTATTGGAGGCGATGCCAAAGAGTGTTTGTCCATCCACCGGCGTGGGCTCGCCGAGCTTACGGACGCCGTAGCCCTTGGCGACGACGACCTTCCCGTCCTTCACGATGGCCAGCCCGATGCCGGGCACCTCGAACGCCTTCATGACACGGGCGAGGTAGGCGTCCAAGTCCGGCGGCGCAGGAGCCGGGGACCTGGCCGGAACGGCAGCTGCCAACGTCGAAAGAACGAGAAGAGCGACGGCAAGAATTCGGCTTTTCCGTGAAAGGGACCCTGAATAGGACATGTTAAACCTCTTTCTAAAAACCCGGGATCATCCGAGAATCGAAAACTCTCACGACGCCGGAAATCTTATTTCAGCCGGGGGGGCAAAGTCAACTTGGAGGGGGAACCCGCTTCGCGTTTCCCCCTTCCAACGGTCGCTTCGCTCCCTGCCTCCCTTTCTCGGGCGGGGCATGGACCCTCGCCCTGCGACCAAGGGGGCACACCCCCTTGGATCTCCCGACGAGCGGTTCCCCGCGGCTTGCCGCGGGGCATATTCCCGCTCGTCAAGGCGGGCGCGCCGCTTCTCTTAAGCTCGCAACGTCATTGAGAAGACAGCGATGCCCAAGCGGCGGGTGTCGCCATTATGAGAGACTTGGTCGGGGACGAACATAGGTGAATCGATCTGGATCCGGTAAAGTCTTCCCGGCACGAAATCGAAGGCGGCCACAAATTCGGATCGGACGCCTTTGAAACCCCGAAATGAGAACGACACCGGCCCCACGAAATCGCCAGCGGTCTCGTCATAAGCGGACACGGCAAGTTCCAACGGCACGGCCTCTTCGAACGGCGACAGGAAAGACAGCTTAAGGCTCCGCGCCGCGATGCGGCTATAAACATAAGCCCGAGCCCTCCCCTTCGTCCAGCGCCCGCCGGAGCCGGTCAAGCCAGGCTCGAACTCCCACCAGCCCCGGCCGAACCGGTCGACGTCCTGCGCGTTTGAAGAGAGCGGGGCCGTATCGAAGATAAAGACGTTCCCTTTGCACCGCCGGCAGACCTTTTCGGTCATTGCATTCTTGCGGACAACGGTCCGTTTTTCCGATCCGAGCGCCTCCCCCACCGGCATCGAGTCGATGTTGCCGATGGCCATCTCGGCTTCATAATCGAGACAGCACAGGACATACTCACCGTTGGCCAGGAGGCCGAAGTTGTCGGCCATGACGCAGGTCCTCGGCTCCTCGCGCTCCTCGACGTAAACAAACGTTCCAGCCGGCAACGCGGCCTTGAGGAAATCTCGGTCGCGCGTCCAGAGCTCGAGCGATTTGAAGACGAGGAAGACGTTGGGTAGAGCCATGTATCCCCAGAAGACCTCGTCCTTGAGGCGGTGGAAATCCGGCGGCAGCCCGGCTCGATCAACGGCGATCTTCGTCCCGATGTGCTCCCTGTACTTCTCGAGCGCCGCCGCCCGCTCCCGTGCATAAGCTTCCGGATATCTCTTCTGAAGGACTGCGGCCAGCCGCCCCAGCCGCTTAAGCGTTCGGGCTATCCAACGCCGCTCCGCCCCGTCGCTTGGAAAATTGGCCCAGAGATCGAGCCCACGTCCCGCCTGGACGGTCGGGTCATGGGAGACGACGAAGTTCGAAGCCACGTGGACCTCGAGCCGGACGGCGCTCCCCATCCGGAACTTGTCTTCGACGACATCGAACACGGTCCCATAGAACTTCTTGAAGGGCAGACGGTCATAGCCGCGCATTCTGTAGGAGCGTTTCGTCACCGTCTGGAGGCTGAGGGCCAGGGTCAGATTGCCGTGGCGGAGGAGCTGCCGCCGGACGTCCGGGTCGCCGAGGAGAGAAACATTGGTGATCAGCGTGACGGGATGGCCTTCGGCCTCGATCAGGTCCAAGACCTCATAGACTTTCTTGTTGAGGAGGGGCTCGCCGAGGACATTGAGGAGGACGGGAGTGCGGAGGCCGAGGGCATGGACCTGGTCGAGGAACTTTCTCAGCCGCTCTTCCGAAAGATGCTCCTTCGGCCGGCGCAGGACATCGGACGGGCAGAACGTGCAGTGCATGTTGCAGTGGCTCGTGAGTTCGAGGAAAAGCGTCCGGGGCGGATCGACAAAACCGGGAGCGGGGGGCATAGGGTCTGCAGGCATGACGTTCTGCTTTAGGCCTATTTCCCTTTCCGGAGCGCCACCTCATTCCCCGTCTTGAGGATGCGCGGCGCCGCCCAGTTAGTTACCATTCAATCCTTGGGTCTACCCATACTGCCAAATCCTGAGTTGATGTATTCAAAACATGAACCTGTAAGACAATCTCAACATCCTGACCGGAATACCTTCCCAGATACAAAGCAAGATCATCCAAACGGCCGTCATAATAACAGCGCTCGGCTGTATACAAGGATGGATCATTGTTCACAAAAACTTTAAACTCGGCGCCAATTGTTTGATTCGCTTCCTTTAAAAATCCAATTGTTGTTTTAAAAGTGGCTTTTTCAGGAAGATTTTCGATTTTAAATATTCCTACAACTAATCCATGTTCATCTCGTGACTCAGGATGCGTCAATATTACTTTTGAATAGACCTTATTATCTTCTAATAAAGCATCATACCGATAGCAAGCGAAACCTCCGAAATCATCCTCTTCTCCAGGAAAAGGGAGGTCTACATAACCATTCGCCCATCTAGTATTTACGTTTTCTGCTAAGGGTAATAAACTGATTATTCTCTTTGGTAATCCTACCGAGCGGGATGGCCTTTTCACATAAACTGTCCGGTATCCCGTCCAGGGTCCACTCGCCCAGTCTGTGTGATCAAAGACCTTAGCTCCATACTTCAAGGGTCCTTCAGGATAAGGTCCTCCAAAAAAAACACAGGGGGACATTAAACAGACGTTAACTTCCCTGTCATTAACCAGGATAATAATTCTTTTTAATCCTGTTCCACTATTATCCTGAGCATTGACCGTAATAGTAATCATATCTTTAGCTGTGGGTTCCGCAGGAGAAATAGATATTTTTACGGTGGGTTTTCCTTCTGGCCACTGCTGAGAGGAAATATTTATCCCCAGTAATAAGATTATTAATAATAAACGGCCTAACTTCATTAAGTTAAGCATGTTAATGTCCTCTTTGAGTTTTCAATAACTGAGAATATACCGTCGCCGCTTGGAGATGTCAATTAAATGTGAATGGTCCCCTTCCGGCCGCCGGGGAACGCGTGTTTCATGGCATTTGAGACAAGTTCCGTGACGATCAGGCCGCAGGGATTGGCCGCGTTGAATTTTTTCAAGAGTCGTGTTATAAGCAAGGCGTGAGTCCCGGCGATAAAACACTGCTCGTCGTCAATCCCGCCGCCGGCCATGGGCGCGGGTTTAAGTGCTTCCGCCGTCTCGAGCCCCGAATCCTCAAGGAGTTCCCCGGGATCGAGATCTGCTCCTCCGATTACCCCGGCCACGCCTCGGAGATCGGCCGCCGGGCGGCCGAAGAGGGTTTCGTGCGGGTGATCTGCCTCGGCGGCGACGGCACGCCCTTCGAAGTGATTAACGGTATCTATGCCAAAGGACGGCCGCGCCGGACGCCCGAGATCGGGCTCATCCCGGCCGGGACCGGCAATTCCTTCCTCCGGGACTTCGACACCCTCACGGCCGACCAGGCGCTCGACAACATCGTTGCCGGGCGCCGCCACGCCGTTGACTTAGTGGAATTTTGGTACCAGCAGGACGGACGGACAAAACACCGGTTCTCCATAAACCTCTTGGGAGTCGGTCTCATCGCCGACATCCTGAGATTGACCAATGAACGGCTGAAGTTCCTCGGATCCTTCGGTTACAGCCTGGCGGTCCTTCTTAGGCTGGCCAGAGGCATGGACAACCGCATCGACATCGAAGCGGACGGCACGAAATGGACCGTCAACGACAGCGCCATGGTCATCTCGAATTCAAAATTCACCGGCGGCCGGATGAAGATCGCTCCGGACGCCGACCCATCGGACGGGCGGGCCGACCTGGTGATCTTCCGCGAGGTCAACCGCCGCGAGATCGTCGATATCTTCCGCAAGGTGTTCTCCGGCGCCCACACCGGCCATCCGAAGGTGGACGTGATCAAGGCCGCCGAGATCTCCATCAACGCCTATCCGCCTCAGCTGCTGATGGCCGACGGCGAGCTCCTCGGCGAGACTCCCCTGCGGCTGAAGGTTTGGCCCCGGGAACTGATCATCTTGGCATGAAGCGCGTCTTTGAAAGCCTGCGGTCGTTCGTCATCTGGGTGATCGCTCTGCCCGTCTTCGTTCTGGGCTGCCTCGTGATCCTGCTGGTCGCCCTCTTCACCCGGGACCGGCGCCTGGAAGGATTGATCAAAGTCTGCTGCCGATTAGTGCTCTTCGTTAGCGGCGTTCGTCTCAGGGTGAGGGGACGGGAGAACTTCGTCGCGGGCCGCAGATACGTCGTTATGATGAACCACGTCAACATCTTCGATCCGCTCGTTTTTTATGCCGCCTTCCCCGGTTCGGCCCGGGGAATCGAGGAGGAGAGCCATTTCCGCTGGCCGTTCTATGGGGCCGTTCTCCGCCGCATCGGCCAGATCCCGATCGACCGTAAAAACAGCTCGAAAGCGAGAGAGAGCATCCAACAGGCCGCAGACCTTGTCCGCACCTGCAAGGAATTTTCCATCGGCATTCTACCGGAGGGAACGCGCACTCTGGACGGGAAACTGGGGCCCTTCAAACGAGGCGGCTTCCATCTGGCCTTGGAAACGGGGCTGGACATCCTGCCGATCGTCCAAAAGGGCGGATACAGGATCATTCACAAGGGAAGCCTTCTCATCCATCCCGGCCGGGTCGATCTGACCATAGAACCGCCGGTTCCCGTTTCAGGTTTCGGCAAGGAAGATGTCGGCGCACTGGCGGACCGTGTGCGGTCCGTTTTTATGCGCTGTCTGGAAGAAATCACCGCCCCGCAACCAAGAAAGGCAAGCGCATCAGATACCGCATGAAAGGATTGGTTGTCCGCCCAGCAACCGACGAAAGTGCCTGGGGACGCATTCCGATTAATTCGCTTCTTTTCCGATAAAAAGAACCCTACTTCCTGACGAAGACGATGTGACCGGCGCGGCCGACGCTCAGTTCGAAGCCCGTCACTTTTTTTCCCTTCCGAACGAATTCGATATTGAAGTAGCCCAGGGTAAACTTGTCCGGAGCCTTAGCGACGAGGGGATCCTAAGGCGCGTTCCTGAACTTGATGACGAGGCCGTCCTTGATTTGTTTTTTCAGCCAGGCGACTTCATTCAACCGGAAACAACTAATTGAATGCAATTCAGAAACCCTTTTCATTGAAGAACTTTTATGGTAATCTGCTTTCCTTTTATGCTCATATTTAAATTTAAAGACATAAGGTGATATATCATGAGTAAGGTCGCGGCAAAAATTCTGGTCATCAGCTTTTTGGCGGTTTTATTCTTCCCGGCCCTGGGGCTCGGCCAGGAAGAGGGAGACGAAATGGTCCAGCTCACAGGCAAAGTTTTGGATCTCGAGAAGAAACCTATCGCTCAGGCCGGGATCCAGGTCAAAAACCTGGAAACCGGGCAAATGCTGTCCGAAAAAACGAGCAAGAAAGGGGAATTCGCGTTCCGAAGGCTCATGCCGGGGAAGTATTCCGTGACGGTGGCCAAGGAAGGCTATAAGAGCTTTTCGCAGGAGATCAACCTTGAGTCCGGAGCCGCGCCGAAGGTCGAGATCGACCTGGCCAGAGAACCGAGCGAAGAACAAAAAAAGAGGCAGGAGGCCCTCGCTTTGTTTCAGAACGGAGTGAGCCTGGCCCAGGCCGACAAGCTCGAAGAGGCCCTTGACGCCTTCCGGAAGGCGGTTGAGCTCAAACCGGACCTTGCCGAAGCCCACATCAACCTGGGGCTTCTTCTCTATCGACAGGGCAAGGCCGACGAGGCGGAGAAGGCCCTTCTGAAGGCCCTCGAGCTCAAACCGGAAGAACCGAAGACCAAGGAAGCTCTGGCCAATATCTATTTCGAGAAGGCCAAAGAGCTGCTCCAGCTGGATAAGATCGACGAAGCGCTTGAAAAGCTGAAACTGTCCTCCGGCTTCAACCCGAACTACCCCTTTACCAACTATCTTTTGGGCTATGCTTATACCCAGAAAGGAATGAAGGAGGAGGCCATCAAGTCATTCGAGACCTTCCTCCAGCTCGAACCGAACGCTCCCCAGGCGGCCAAGGTGAAGGAGATCCTCGAGAACCTTAAGAAACAAAAATAATGTCCGCCAAGCGCGATCATGAAAGGATTTCAGCCGGCGATGGGCCTTCCGCAAGCCGCTTCATTCTCTGGGCCGCCGGCGTTGCCGCCCTCGGCTTTCTGATCTATCTCGGGCTGAACAAGGGCTTTTCCAAGAAAGGCCTCGGGACGTTCCCGGAGATGAACGTCCTCCTCTTCACCCTGGACACGACCCGGGCCGACCACGTCGGATGTTACGGCTACCCGAATGTCCGGACGCCTAATATCGATGGGCTGGCCGCGGATGGGTTCCTTTTCAAGAACGCGACGGCCCAGGCCCCGCTGACCCTGCCCTCACATTCTTCGATCTTCACGGGAACCTATCCGTTCATTCATGGTGTCAGGGATAACGGCGGTTTCTACCTGGAGCCGGAAAAAGTCACTCTGGCCGAACTCCTGAAGCAAAAAGGCTGGACGACGAGCGCATTCGTCGGCGCCTTCGTCCTCGATTCCCGATGGGGCCTCAACCAGGGTTTCGATTATTATTATGACAATTTCGATTTCGCTAAGTATAAGAAGATCAGCCTCGATTCCGTCCAGCGTGAAGGGGGCGAGGTCATCAAAGCCTTTTTCGATTGGTTCAAAACGAACGGGGACCGCCGCTTCTTCAGCTGGATCCACCTCTACGACCCCCATACCCCTTACGAGCCTCCTGAGCCCTACAAGAGCGAGTATTCGGGGCGGCCGTGGGGGCTCTACGACGGCGAGATCGCTTACGTGGATTCCCTCATCGGAAAGGTCCTGGAAAGCCTCCGGGAAAAAGGAATCCTGGACAAGACCATCATCGTCATCGCGGCCGATCACGGGGAAAGCCTGGGGGAACACGGGGAGAGTTCACACGCTTTTTTCATCTACGATTCCACCGTCTCCGTCCCCTTGATCCTTAAGCTCCCCGCCTCGAATTTGAAGGCGAAGACGATCGATGCCCAGGTGGAGAACGTGGACATCATGCCCACGCTCCTCGACCTTCTCGGGATCGCCGTTCCCAAGGAGGTCCATGGAAGGAGCCTGGTCCCCCTCTTGGCCGGGGGCCGGGCAGGGGCCGATAGGATGGCTTATAGCGAAAGCTATTACCCTCGATACCATTATGGGTGGAGCGAGCTTAAGAGCCTCCGGACCGTCCGGTACCAATACATCCAGGCGCCGCGGCCGGAGCTTTACGACATCGTCCGGGACCCCATGGAAAGGACCAATATCTACGGGCAAAACGACTCCCAGGCCGAGAAGTTCCTCAAAGAGATGAAGAGGCTCCAGGAGCGATCACCGTCCCAGGGAGATGAATCGAAAGCCCCCCGGCAACTGGATAATGATACTTTGGAGAAACTGAGAGCCCTAGGCTACGTCGGAGGGTTCACATCGAGCGCGAGACTCGGCCGCTCAACCGGTCTCGCCGACCCCAAGGACAAGATCCACCTCTACAACAAGATCAAGCAGGCCGAGGGGGCTTCGGCCGACCGCGAATACGACGATGCCTTGAAGAAGATCGGCGAGGTCATCGATGAGGACCCCGGGATCATGGAGGCCCGTCAGGTCCGGGGGCAGATCTACATGGAGCTCGATCGCCCTGAAGATGCGGTCGAGGAGTGCCGAGCGGCGTTAGAGATCGACCCCGAGTACGGGGCGGCGATCTTCACCATGGCCCAGGCCTACAGGAAACTCAAGAAGCCGGACGAAGCGGCCGCCGGTTTCCGGCGCCTCATCCAGCTCGATCCGAAGGACCCGAAACCCTA
>Ga0315279_10005628_pt1 | contig 16155 bp, 16 predicted proteins | sample YL17G06_20_MG_FD_203694 | JGI IMG/M metagenome (GOLD analysis project Ga0315279, IMG submission 203694) | Sediment microbial communities from Yellowstone Lake, YNP, Wyoming, USA - YL17G06_20 | ecosystem: Environmental > Aquatic > Freshwater > Lake > Sediment | place: USA: Wyoming | collected...
TATTTGATAACCAGGGAAATAAATTGTTAGAAGGTTTGACTGATAAGGAAGGGAATTTTTCTTTTGAAATTCCTCAAGAAGAAGGAGATTTAAAGATAGTACTTACTGCCAGTATGGGACATCGGGCAGAATGCATCATCCGAACTGATGAATTAAGAAATACCACAGGATTAGTCAATGAAAATTTAGAAGAACCTATATCTTCAAAAGAAACTACTGAAAAAGATAAAATTTCTCCTACTGAGATAATTGGCGGTATAGGTTATATATTTGGTATTTTTGGAATTATTGCTTACTTTTTAAGTCGTAAAAAATGATTTAGAATATTTTTTTCAGGTGGCTAATTTGATTAAAGAAAAATTTTCTGAAGGAGATTCCTTTCTCCATAAACTAAATCCGCGGGTAAAGATTGTCGTGGCTTTATTATTTTCGGCAATTGTGGCGGCTACTGATCGATATACTCCATTATTGGGGTATTTATCATTTGCGGTAGGATTAATAATTATAGCTAAACTAAAGATCAGAGAAGTAATTTTACGTCTTTTAGTAGTGAATAGTTTTACCTTGTTATTATGGATAATGCTCCCCTTTACTTTTTCAGGTGAAAAAATTTATATCCTGAACTCATTAGATGTTTCCCGAGAAGGTATAAAATATGCCTTTTTGCTTACCATAAAATCTAACTCTATTATTTTAGTAGGTATCGCCCTTCTTTCTACCTCTTCGATATATAATTTGGTTCATGCCTTGCGTCACTTGTATCTGCCTGATAAACTGGTCCAGTTATCTTTTTTTAGTTATCGTTATATCCATACTATTCATTCTGAATATATTAGATTAAACAATGCTTTAAAGGTAAGAGGCTTTAAAGCACAGACTAATTTCCATACTTATAAGACTTATGCTTATTTAGTCGGGATGATGTTAGTTCGAAGTTATGATCGTTCAAAGAGAGTATATAATGCTATGCTCTGCCGGGGATTTAAGGGAAAATTTTGGACCTTAAATCATTTTAGTTTTAAGAAGTCTGATCTGGTGGGGGGAATTGTGATGATAAGCTGTATTGTGGGACTGGTGTTATTCTTATGAAAGAAAAAGAAGTGATAGTCAAACTCATTGACCTTTCTTTTGCCTATCCCTACCAGGATTATGTTTTTAAAAAATTTAATTTTAATTTTTATAAGGGAGAGAGAGTTGGCCTGATTGGACCTAATGGAAGTGGGAAGACCACTCTCTTTCAACTTATTATGGGACTTTTAAAACCAAACGGAGGGAAAATAGAAATATTTGGGAAAGAAAGAAGAACAGAAGACGATTTTATAGAAGTTAGAGAAAAAATTGGTCTTCTTTTCCAGGACCCAGATGATCAATTATTTAGTCCTACTGTTGCTGAGGATATAGCCTTTGGCCCTCTTAATTTAAGAAAAAGTCATCAAGACACTAAAAAAATTCTGAAAGATACTTTAGAAATCCTTGGTTTATCTGGTTTCGAAGACAGAATTACTTATAATCTTTCTTATGGTGAAAAAAGATTAGTTTCTATGGCTACTGTATGGGCTATGCAGCAGAAGATTTTACTTCTTGATGAACCGGTGACCTGGTTGGATGAAAAAACTATCACCAAGATGATTCAAATTTTAAATAATAATCCCTGCCTATCCTATATAATTATCTCCCACAATGAGAATTTTTTAGAAAAGACTACTAATTGTATATATCAAATGAGCAACGGAAAGATTAAAAAAAGATAGTTTTTAACAGGGTTATTAATACCAAACCAAGGGGTCAAACTAGCCCCTGATCTACTGCAATAGTAAAGATTAAGATAAGGGAAGTATTTGAAAAAACGTTTTTAGGAAGGTGATTTGAGATAATAGAAAGCTCAATTATAAGATAGCAAACTTTTTAGCAGTCTTTCCATCCTTCTTAATTTGTTTAGTTATGGAATAATGGAAGCGATAAAGTGCCAAGCTATTAAGAATTACCATAATTGATACTCCGACATCTGCAAAGGTTGCCAATACTAAACTACTTAAACCAGAGATAGCTAGTAAAATAAATAAGAATTTGATAGTAAGTGCTAAACCAACATTAAACCTTACCGTCTGATTTAATCTTTTGCCAAGACCGATTAAAAATGGAATCTTATCTATATGGTCATTCATAATAGCGATATCTGAATTTTCAATAGCCATATCTGAACCGATAGAACCGAGTGTAATGCCTACATTGGAAGTAGCAAGAGCTGGAGCATCATTTATACCGTCGCCTACCATAGCTACAAAAGTAAACTCTTTTTTAAGGTTCTGGATTTCTTTAACTTTTTGTTCCGGCAGAAGAGAGTCGTAGACTTTATTTATTCCTAAAGTATTTGCTACATAATTAGCCGTACTTTTATTATCACCGGTTAGCATTACCGGAGTAATATTTTTTTCTTTTAAGAAGGAAATTAGAGAAGTACTTTCTTCCCTGATTGTATCTTCAATGGCGATAACTCCCTCAAGATGAGTTTTGTTGGCCACTATAATTGTAGTTTTACCTTGAGATTCAAACTTATTTATTAGTTCTCGAACCTTATCATCAATTTTAATTTCATTCTCCATAAAGGAGAGATTGCCGAGATAAGATACACTTTTACAGATAACGCAGTTACCTTGAATACCTTTTCCAGCAAGAGATTTGAAATCAGTGGCAGGCATGACTGTGATACCCAATTCCCTGGTTTTATTAAGGATTCCTTGAGCTAAGGGGTGTTGAGAATGAATTTCCAGACCTGCAGCACAAGCAAGCAAATCCTTTTCGTTATAATTATTTAATGGCACGATATCCGATACTCTGACCTTACCAGTGGTTAAAGTCCTGGTTTTATCAAAAGCAATAGCTTTAATCTTACCAAACTCTTCGAGATATCTTCCGCCTTTTATGAGTATGCCTTGGCGATTGGCATTGCCTAGAGCGGAAAAGACGGCAATAGGTGTGGAGATGACTAAGGCACAAGGACAAGAGATAACCAGTAAGCTGAGAGCTTGACTAAACCAGATATGGAAAGGTAACCTTAGAAAAATCACTGGGATAATCACCACTAAGGAAGTAATAAACATAACTGTTGGCGTGTAATATGTTGCAAATCTCTCGATGAATTCCTGGGATTTTGATTTATGTTCGTTGGCATCTATGGTTAATTCGGTGATTTTAGAGATAGTCGATTCAGAAGATTTCTTAGTAACCTTTACTTCTAGTGAACCATCAATATTAAATGTTCCTGCATAAACCAAATCATTGACGCTTTTAGTTTCAGGAATTGGCTCTCCGGTTATGGTAGCTTCATCAATAAGAGAACTACCCACAACAATAACTCCATCGAGTGCTATAGTATCGCCAGGTTTGATAATGATAATATCGTCAACTTCAATATTTTCTACTGCTGTTTTTTCTTTAGTACCTTTTTTAAGCACAGTTTTCGGTGTTTTATGAATAAGTTCTTCGAGTGCTCTTTTACTTTTCTTTATCCCTATTTCTTCTAAGGTTTCAGCTAAAGCAAATAGGACTACTATCACAACCGCTTCTTCATACTGCTTGAGATAAAAAGCTCCAAAGACTGCTATGGTCATCAACAGGTGAATACTGGAAAATTTCAGTTTGAATAAGTTGTTTATACCACTTGTAAAGACTTCTTTGCCGAAAGCATAAAGCAGAATAATTGAAATGGGTAGTTTAAGGTATAAAGGTAGCTTTATTGATAAAAGAGAAAGAACTTCAATTGGTATAATTATCACAATTGAAATTAAGAGAAGTACAAATTTCTTGTTGGTTAGAAGCGAATCATTTTTTTGCTTTTCCATTTTTAATCTCTATTTTTTTAATATAATTAGGTGGCAAATCGCTCGATCAGTCTTTCTTTTTTACACCTTATTAATGGTTATGGTTATAAGCATAACATCTTAAATTAAAAAGTGCAAACAGAATTACCTTGACACCAACCTTAAAGTTTGAGAACTTTGCTAAGAAGTATCGAAAGTGTTAAAATATTTAAAAGTTACGAAGAAAAGAAAATTTAAGCGAGAAGTAATAGAGAAAGCATTATTAATTCAAATAGAGGGGTTAGGGTATTAGAGGTGAATCCTTAATATCCTTAAAATTGGAATATGGGACTGAAAATTGGAATTGTAGGCCTGCCTTTAGTAGGCAAGACTACTCTATTTAATCTCCTTACCGGGCAACATAAAGATATTTCTATTTATTCTTCAAAGGGTATTAAAAATTTGGGGATAGCGAATGTTTATGACCAAAGAATAGATTATTTAAACTCTCTTTTACATCGCAAGAAGACTATTTATGCTACCATCGAGTTTATAGATATTGGGGGAGTTTCTCCGGAATTGCCTTCGAAAGAAAAGGCAGAAATATTCAAACTTATTCAGGATGCCGATTCCCTCTTATTAGTGATTAGATTGTTTGAGGATCCAGCAGTGGCCAGTGAAAAAGACCCTATGATTCAAATAAAAAATTTAAGATATGAGCTCTTACTTAGAGATTTAGAGGTAGTAGAAAATCAATTGGAGCGTTTAAAAAAATCTAAACAGAAATTAAATCATGAAGAATTAATAGAAATAGAGATTTTAGAGAAATGTAATCAAGGCCTGAGTAACGATCAGTTTCTTTCTGAGCTTAAATTTTCCGAGGATGAAATGAAAAAGATTAGTGGTTTTAGTTTTTATACTTTAAAACCAATAATTATTGCCCTGAATCTCAGTGAAGAACAATTTAGAGTAGACTCATATCTTCAAAAAGAAAAATTAGAGCAATTCCTTAAAGATAATAATATGGCGAGCATTAACATTTGTGGAAAAATGGAGATGGAAATAAATCAGTTGGAACCAGAAGAGAGAAAATTATTTTTAGAGGATTTGGGATTAAAAGAATCGGGGATTGAAAGATTGTCGCGAGTATGTTATGAACATCTAGGATTAATATCCTTTTTCACTATAGGCGAAGATGAAGTTAAAGCTTGGAACATTAAGAAAGACACTATTGCCAAGAAGGCTGCTGGAAAAGTACACTCAGATATAGAAAGAGGTTTTATCCGGGCAGAGATAGTAAAGTATCAGGATTTGGTTGCTTTGGGTTCTATACATGCAGTAAAAGAAAAAGGGTTGCTAAGAGTAGAGGGGAAAGATGCTAAAATTGAAGATGGAGATATCATCAATTTTCGATTTAATGTTTAAAGCAAGTTTTCGGTTCACAGTTTTCAGTTAATAGTCTACTCTATTTTATGTCATTGCGAGCTCTGATTTATCAGAGCGTGGCAATCTTGGATTGAGATTGCTTCGTCATTTCATTCCTCGCAATGACAAAAAAGAAACCTAACGCAATACGCAATACGATATACTCGATACTAATTTAATAGTTGACAAAAATATTTTTTTATATTAGTATTACTACTAATATGGTAGTTTTAATAGTAATTAAATGAGGTGGTTTTATGAGACTTTCTACTCGAGCAAGATATGGAACCAGATTTATGTTGGAGTTAGCTTTAAATTTTGATAAGGGGAATATCTTTTTAAAGGATATTGCTAAAAAGGAAGAGATTTCCGAAAAATATTTAAGTCAATTGGTTATCCCTCTTAAAGCAAGTGGGTTGATAAGTTCTTCTCGAGGAGCTCATGGGGGGTATAGGTTAGCCAAGTCTCTTTCACAAATAACTCTTAAAGAGATCGTACAAGTCCTGGAAGGGAATTTGAGCCTAGTAGAATGTGTAAAAAATCCTTCTGTTTGTTCTCGAGTTTCCAAATGTGTAACCAGAGATATATGGGAAAAGTTAGATGAAACAATTTCTGGGGTACTCAGCTCTGTTACTTTAGAGGATTTAGTGAACTCGCAAAGGGAAATAAGCTAATTGTTGCTATTCTCTTTCGCATATTTTAAATAAAAGAGAGGTGAAATTTATGAGAGTGCTGATTATGGTTTTTGTAATATTATTTATGTTTCCAGTTCTTGCATTTGCTGATGTAGAGGGTTGTGGATTTACATGGGGATGGAATCAAATGATGAATTTTGGATATGGAGGAGGAATGTTTATGATGTTTATATTCGCAATTGTTATTGGATTGATAATTTATTTTATCATCACCAATACAAAATCTAATAGATATACTGGGGGATTTAGCGAAACTTCCTTAGATATTATCAAAGAACGATTTGCAAAGGGAGAAATTACCGAACAAGAATTTGAAAAAATGAAAAAAACTTTGAAAAGTTAATTAATTTCTTATACGGAGTATAAAATAGTTATAAAAAATTACGAAATAAAAAGATGTTTAGGAGAAAAATATGAACCTGTTGTCAGCTATCGGCAGTACGCCGCTTATTGAGTTAAATAATTTAATTGAAAATTCTAAAGTAAAAATATTTGGAAAACTAGAAGGTTGCAATCCTGGTGGTTCAGTTAAAGACCGTCCGGCCTATTATATGATTAAAAAAGCAGAGGAGTCGGGAGAACTTGTCAAAGAAAGAACAATACTTGAACCTACTTCAGGAAATACCGGAATTGCTCTGGCTATGATAGGAGCAGCGAAAGGGTATAAAGTAAAACTTTGTATGCCCGAATGTGTTAGTGTAGAGAGGCGTAGTATCATCGAAGCATTTGGAGCCGAAATAATACTTACTCCCGCCAATGAATCCACCGATGGTTCGATCCGAAAGGCTCATCAACTTATTGCGGAAGAACCAGGTAAATATTATATGCCCAACCAATTCGAAAATGAGAATAATGTTCTGGCTCATTATGAGACTACTGGTCCGGAAATATTTTCTCAAACTAAGGGAGAAATAGATATATTTGTTGCTGGTATGGGAACTGGTGGAACTTTAATGGGAGTAGCTAAATATTTAAAAGAAAAGAAACCACAAGTTAAGATTGTTGGTGTTGAACCAATAGTAGGGCATAAGATACAAGGACTAAAAAATATGGAGGAATCTATTATCCCTAAAATATATCATCCAGAAAAATTGGATGAGAAGATTACCGTTAAGGATGACCCAGCTTATGAAATGACCAGATTACTTGCTACCAAAGAAGGTATCTTTGTGGGTATGTCTAGCGGTGCTGCAGTTGCAGGAGCTTTTGAGGTAGCCAAGCAAATGCATTCTGGAATAATTGTAGTAATTTTACCTGATCGGGGAGACCGATACTTAAGCACTACCTTATTCCGTTCGATATGTGGAAAATGTCCGCCATAAAAGTTTGCATCTTGAAAAATTAAAGTTTAGTTGTCTAAGAGGGAAGAAATATGTCTTTAGAACATAAAAAAAAGATCGAACTTAAGATTTCTGGAATGACTTGTGCAGTGTGTGCTGTAACCATTGAAAAATCCTTGTTAAATTTAAATCATGTTATTCATGCTCAAGTGAATCTTGGGAAAGAGAGCGTTATAGTAGAATATGATTATTCAAAGGTAAAGTTTGCTGACTTATATAAAGCTATAAAGGACGTAGGTTATCAAGTAATAAACGAAAAAGTTGCTCTAAAAATTGGAGGAATGACTTGTGCTGCTTGTGTAAAAACCATAGAAAATTCACTTCAAAGACTGGATGGGGTCGTAGAAGTTAACGTTAATCTTGCCGCTGAAAAAGCGTTTATTATTTATAATCCAAATATCATAACCCCAGCAGACCTAAAAAAAACTATAGAAGCAACTGGATATCAATTTTTAGGTATAGTAGGAGAAGAAACAGAAGATTTCGAAAAAGAGTTAAGAGAAAAGGATTTAAGAGAAAAACGCCACCGAATTATTCTGGGATTTACTGCCGGCATTCTTTTGATGATTCTTATGTATATTCCAATTAATTCAACCTTTCCAGTGGCCTATCTAATGTTATTAATTTCCACTCCTATTTTTATTTATATAAGCTATCCTATTTTTAAGGCCGCTTATCGCTCTCTTAAAAATAGGAATCTTAATATGGATGTTATGTATTCTATGGGAATAGGAGTTGCTTTTATAGCAAGCCTTTTGGCTACTTTTAATTTTATACTTTCCAGTAAATTTTTATTCTATGAAACGGCAGTTTTTCTAGCCACCTTTCTTACTATGGGGCGATACTTAGAGGCGAAGGCTAAAGTGAAGACTTCAGAAGCGATTAAAAAATTAATGGACTTACAGCCAAAGAAAGCTATAGTTTTAAGGCCTAAAAATATAGAGCTGGAAATTTTATATTTTAGAGATTGTCCTAATTACCGTAAAACCATTGAACAGGTGACCGATGCCCTGAAGGTGCTTAATGTTTCTGTGGCTATCCAATTAACAGAAGTAAGCCAAGAAAATTTTCAAGGTTATCCCTTTTTTGGATCGCCTACTGTGTTAGTAGATAAAATAGATCTGGAAGGGAAGATTAATAAAACATTCAGTTGCAGAATTTACCATTACCATCATAAAGATTTTACCTATCTCCCTAAAGAAATGTTAATTAGTAAATTGCTCTTAATTTTTAAGGAAGAGGAAATATCTGTAGAAGAAGTAAGAATAAATGATATATTAGTGGTTAAACCCGGGGAGAAAATTTCCGTAGACGGCGAAGTGATTGATGGAGAAAGTTATGTAGATGAGTCAATGATTACCGGGGAATCTATTCCGACTTTAAAAGAAAATGAGGATAAGGTTATTGGTGGAACTATTAATAAAAATGGGGTAATTAGATTTAGGGTTAAAAAAGTAGGAAGAGATACTGTACTATCTCAGATCATCAGGCTGGTAGAAGAGGCTCAAAATTCAAAGCCTCCTATTCAAAGAATTGCGGATAAAGCAGTGAATTATTTTATCCCCCTAGTATTAGCAATTGCTATTTTTTCCTTTATAGTCTGGTATTTAATTCTCGGTAACACCCTACTTTTTGCTTTAACTAGTTTAATTTCGGTTTTGGTGATAGCTTGTCCCTGTGCTCTTGGGCTAGCCTCTCCCACTGCGGTGACCGTAGGAATAGGTCGAGGAGCTGAACTTGGTGTTCTGATCAAGAATGGTGAAGCTCTGGAAGTATCTGAAAAAATTACCACCGTAGTATTTGATAAAACCGGAACTCTTACTAAGGGGAAACCAGAAGTTACAGATATATATAGTATTGGAATGGAAGATAAAACATTATTAAAAATTGTAGCCAGTGTGGAAAATAATTCAAAGCATCCTCTTGCTGAAGCAATTGTCAAAAAAGCTAAAGAGAGTGGGATTGAACTTCTGATTAGCGAAAGTTTTAATACTTTTCGAGGGGAAGGTGTGATGGCGAAAGTTGAAGGGAAAGAAATATTGATAGGTAACAGAACCCTTTTAAAAGAAAAAAATATTTATTTACCTGAGGAGATTGAAAAAAGAATTTTTCAACTTGAAATTGAAGGAAAGACGGTAACAGTGATTACTTTTGATCACCAAGTAGCTGGTTTAATTGCTATTACGGATACCTTAAAAGAAACTACTAAGGCAGCAATTAAAGCATTAAAGGAAATGAAATTTAAGGTCTTAATGATTACAGGTGATAATATCAGGACTGCAAAGGCTATCGCTCAACTCGCTGGAATTGACCAGGTATTAGCAGAAGTCTTGCCTCAAGATAAGTCTAAGGAAGTAAAAAAACTGCAGGAAAAAGGAGAAGTAGTTGCCTTTGTGGGAGATGGAATTAATGACGCACCAGCCCTTGCTCAGGCAGATGTGGGAATTGCTATTGGGAGTGGTACAGATATAGCCATAGAAAGTGGAGATATAGTGCTTATAAAAGATGATCTCTTAGATGCAGTTGCAGCCATACAATTAAGTAAAAAGGTAATCTCAAGAATTAAACAAAATATTTTTTGGGCTTTTGCTTATAATGCTGCTCTTATTCCTTTAGCAGCAGGAATATTATATCCTTTTTTTGGAATTACCTTTAGGCCTGAACTTGCCGGGTTAGCTATGGCGATGAGCTCTGTAACCGTGGTAAGTCTTTCTCTGCTGTTAAAAAGGTATATCCCACCGGTAAAGAAAGGCGATAGAAAAGGAGGTGACCAATATGGTTATTGATCCAGTATGCAAGATGAAAGTAGATGAAAAGACCGCAAAGTTTAAAAGTGAGTACCAAGAAAAAAATTATTACTTTTGTGCACCAGGATGTAAAAAGGCATTTGATAATAATCCAGAAAAATACCTTAAGAAGATAGAGGAAGATCGTCCAATAAAACACGGATGTTGTTAATTTAAGATTAGAACGAATAAAAAAGCATATTTGATTTTGAGCATAAAATTAATTGCCAACCTTGGAGCTTCTAATTTTAGATAATTATAAATCTTCTATAAAGAGGCGAAGCAATTGATTTTTTATTTTAATCACTACCTAAAAGATAGAATAAGTAGTATAATATAAAATATTTTTTCAAAACTGTTGGCAATATCTAAACATGAATTTAAGATAAGTTTAATAATTATTTTTTTAGTATATTAATAGAAAAGGAGAAAAGATGAGAAAAGTTAATAAAATTAATTTAATCGGTTTATTTTTAGTTATTTTAGTAATTGTAGTTAGTATAGCGGGTTGTAGTAATAATAGTAGTGTTGATAGTAATAATAACCGTGAGAAATATGGGGTTGCTATTACAGAAAAAGAAGTTACTAGCGTAAAAGACATTCTTACTAATCCAGATGAATATCTTGATCAAACAGTCAGATTAGAGGGGAAGATTGTTCAAGAATGCCCCTCAGGATGCTGGTTCTTTTTAGAAGACAAGACTGCTACAATTTATGTAGATATTAATCCTTCAGGACTTAATATTCCTCCCAAGGTAGGAAAAAAAGTAGTGGTAGAAGGTGTGCCAACGAATAAAAATGGCAGAGTAAGTATTATTGGAAAAGGAGTTGAATTTTAATGAAATTCTTTGTTCTTGCTTATAAGAATTTAAAACGGAGAAAGTCTCGTTCTTTTTTAACTATTGGTGGAGTAGCAGTAGCAGTAGCAGTTTTAGTCTGTCTTTTAGGCTTTAATGCCGGGTATCAAGAGGCATTAACCTCCGATGTAGATAAGATGGGATATCAAGTTATTATAACTGCCAAAGGTTGCCCCTATGAGGCAGCAACTAGAGTACTTAATGGAGAAGCAGGTCTAAAGTTTATAGATGAGGATATCTATAAACAAATAATTAGCGATCCTGATATTGATAAGATTACACCATTACTCACACAGTTAGTTTATGACCCAGAAAAAGGAGACGGTAAAGGAGGTTTTAATGGTTATGTAGGAATTGAAAAAAGTTATATCGAACTTAAGCCTAATGTTCAGTTAAAATCTGGAGAGTGGTTCTCAAGTGATGATGCCAATGAAGTGATTCTGGGATATGATGCAGCAGAATCAATACAAAAAAAATTACAAAAAACAGTCGGTGATACAATATCAATTCCTGGGGAAGATACAAATTTAGTCATTGTGGGGATTTTTGAGAGGACTGCTTCCCTAGAAGATGGAGATTTCTTTTTGCCTTTAAAAACTACTCAACGAATATTTAAAATAGAAGGTAAGCTAACTAGTATCGGCATTAAACTAAAACAAATTGAGAAGCTTTCAGAATTTGAAGAGAGACTTTATCCGATGGCAAGTATCCAAGTAATAAGTATGAGTCAAGTTAAAGGGACAATTTTAAATCTAGTAAATTCAGCTAAAATTTTAATTATGTCTGTGGCCTTTATTGCTATATTTGTAGCTATTATTGGGGTTATTAATACCATATTAATGAGCGTCTTTGAACGGACACAAGAAATAGGTATTATGAAGGCAATAGGTGCTTCAAAATTAGATATATTTAAATTAATCTGGATAGAAACACTCATTATTTGTACTTTAGGTGGCTTCTTTGGTTCGATTGTGGCTATTTTTGGTGGAAATTTTACTGAACTTCTGGTAAGAAAAGTAATGCCTTATGCCCCAGGAGGTAAATTACTCTTGGTTACTCCAGAACTTTTACTATTTTCTTTCTTTGGAGTAATAATTATTGGAATAATTTCCGGATTGTATCCGGCATTTAAGGCTGCTTCAATGAGACCTATTGAAGTAATAAGGAGTGGAGAATAATGAAAGATTTCGCCATAAGAGCTAATAAATTAAAAAAGATATATTCCTCTGAATTCGAAAAAATAGTTGCTTTAAAAGAGATAGATGTAGAGATTAAAGAAGGCGAATTTGTTACCATAATGGGACCATCGGGGGCAGGAAAGACTACCTTCCTAAATTTAGTTGGATGTTTAGATAGGCCCACTTCTGGTAGATTAGATATTTTAGGATGTAACCCTATAGAACTTAATGAAGGAAAGCTTAGTCGTATCCGAGTCGATAAAATTGGATTTGTATTTGAGGAATTTTTCTTAATTTCCTCTTTAAATGCATTAGAAAATGTTCAATTACCTTTAATCTTTGCTCGAAATTACAAAAATAATAATAGACCGAGTACTCTTTTAAAAAGAGTAGGATTAGATCATAGATTAACTCATTTTCCTAATGAGTTAAGTGGAGGAGAATTACAGAGGGTAGCTGTAGCCAGGGCTCTAGTTAATAATCCTCAGATTCTCCTTGCTGATGAGCCTACCGGCAATCTGGATACTAAGAATGCTCAAGGACTTTTTGATCTTTTCCGAGAGCTCAACAGGGAAGAAGGTTTGACTATTGTAGTTGCTACTCATAACATTAGATTAGGTCATTCAACTGACCGGATTATTCACTTAAAGGATGGAAAAATAGAACAGGATGAAAGGTTGGTAAAATAAGATGGAAGCTAAAGTCATTTTGGAAGCGAAAAGTTTAAAAAAATATTATCAGAGAGGCTCAGAGATAGTCAGAGCTCTCGATGGGGTGGATTTTGAAATTATGGAGAGGGAAATTGTATCAATTGTTGGCCCATCTGGTTCAGGGAAGACCACTTTAATGAATCTGATTGGCTGTCTTGATAAAGCTACTGAGGGAACTTTAAAAATTGTTAATACTGAAGTTGCCCCTCTGGGGGAAAATGATTTAATAAAGATCAGGAGGGAAAATATTGGTTTTGTCTTCCAAAGGTTTTACTTAATTCCAACTTTAACGGTTAGAGAAAATATAGAACTACCTTTAATTTTTGCCAAGAAGAGTATCAATGAGAAAAAATTATCAGTGTTGTTGAAAGAAGTAGGACTTAAAGGGAAAGAGAGGATTCAGGTAAAATACTTATCTGGGGGAGATAAACAACGGACAGGTATCGCTCGAGCTTTGGTTAATAATCCCAAGATACTTATTGCCGATGAACCTACTGGCAAACTAGAGACAAAAGTTAGAGGGCAAATTTTAGAGCTTTTTAAGAGTTTAAGCGAAAAAGGTCTGGCCATATGTATTGCTACCCATGACTTAGAATTAGCTCAGGCTACTCAAAGGATAATCCATCTCCAGGATGGGAAGATTGTTCCCAAGGAGAAATCTGATCTATATTATTGATAAAAATTTATGTCAAAAAAAATAAATAAAAAGGAAAAGATGAAAAACATATCCATATTTATTCGAACGATCCTCAGGTACCAGATAAAAGAATTAATTTATATGTTGAAATAGAGGAACTTGCCGTACCTTATTTAAAAGATTAAATTAATAGGTAAAAGAAATGAATATTTTAGAAGAAATTAATAAACTAAAAAAAGAAAAAAATGCCATTATTCTAGTTCATAATTACCAGAGACCAGAGATTCAAGATATTGCTGATTTTTTGGGCGATTCGCTAGGATTGGCAAAACAAGCTGCAGAGACAAAGGTCAGAATAATTGTTTTTTGTGGTGTACGTTTTATGGCAGAGACTGCCAAGATACTTTCTCCGGGAAAGATGGTTCTTCTCCCTAGGAAAGAGGCCGGATGCCCAATGGCAGATATGATAACCGCTGAGGATTTAAGGAGTTTAAAAAAGAAGCATCCTGATGCGAAAGTAGTTTCTTATGTCAACACCAGTGCAGAGGTTAAGGCTGAATCAGATGTTTGTTGTACCTCGGCTAATGCAGTAGAAGCAGTAAAGAATATTAGTGCAAAGAAAATAATCTTTACTCCTGATAAAAATCTTGCTGCTTACTGTCAGAGATTTACAGATAAGGAGGTAATTTCCTGGGATGGATATTGTCATGTCCACGAAAAAATAACCGAAGAAGAAGTACGATTGGCTAAAGAAAAATTTCCTGATGCTCTTCTTCTTGTCCACCCAGAGTGTAAGCCGTCAGTTATTGATCTTGCTGATGAGGTGTTATCGACTAGTGGTATGGTGAACTTTGCGAAAAAATCGAATAAGAAGAGATTTCTCATAGGAACAGAGGAAGGATTAATCTATCGATTAAAAAAGGAAAATCCGGGGAAGGAGTTTTATACCGCAGGTACAGCTAAGATGTGCCGAAATATGAAGCTGACTACACTAAATGATGTATATTTATCACTAAAGGAGGAACGTTATCCTATCGAACTGGCAGGAGAAATAATTAAATCTGCTCAAAAAGCATTAACGGTGATGTTGAAATATGTCTAAATTTAAATAAATAAGCAGGTCCCATTTTCTTAAATTAGGAAGAAGTGCTTACTTCATTCCTCGCAATGACACAAGAACCTTTATTTACAAGGGTTTTAGATCTCCTTTAGGAATGCCCTTAAAACGCACGTAGAGTGCCTTTTTTTCATTTCAATTTTCGAAAAATTGGGCAATTACGGCCCCTGTTTTTAGCCTATTTTTGCCTCTCCAAAATCACGACACCCTTATAAATAGCCACTTTCAAATTTTGGAGGGAGTGAAAATTTAGCTAAAAAAAGCCATTTTTGAGGGTTAAAACCATAGCTCGACTTAAAATAATGCAAAAAAGAACGTTTTTTCGCATTATATCATCAAAATCCTTATAACATAAGGCTTTCCTCTTGCTATAAATAGTTAAAATCATAAACTTTGAGCTCTTGCCATCTCCTTGACCTTTCCTTATAATAAAATTAGGTTAGAACTCATTTTTAAATCTAGATGCTTTTGATAAATTATGACTCAGATTAGTAACCAATTTATATACTTTTTGAAAAGTTTTATAAAAAAGAAGGGTTTTTAAAATAAGTAGTATATAATAAATAAAGATAGTCCAAATTAATATTCATGTTTACAATTCATGAGGTTATTCCTGCTCAGTTAGTAGAAAAACACCTTGGTAGTATTGGTAGTAAAGGTATAAAACCTATTCTTTGTTCTACTCTTGCTGGTACAGTTTTAATATTTTTTATTGAATTAATTAGTGCAAGTTATTTTATCTCATAAAAAGACCTCCATTTACATCAATAGTTTCTCCTGTAATAAAGTCATTATTAATTAAAAATTCTATAGTCTTGGCAATATGAATAGCTTCTCCAATTTGTTTAAGAGGAGTTGATTCTTTGAAACTTTTCATCTTTTCAGGTGTGGATACTTTTTTATGAAAAGGTGTATCTATTACTCCCGGTGATACTGCGTTAACACGGATAGTAGGAGCTAATTCATGGGCTAAACCTCGGGTAAAAGAATCAATAGCTCCTTTGCAAGCACCGTAAATGGTAGCGCCTGGAGCTCCGTGACGTACGGCAATAGAGCTAATATTAATGATACAGGGATCATTTCCTTTTTCTAACCAGGGAATAAAAAGAGAGGAAAGCTTCATAGTGGAAAAAGTATTTAAAGAGAATGTTTCCATCATTAGCTTCCATTCTAACTCTTTAGCTGCTTCTCGACGGATCAGTCCTCCCGCATTATTTACTAAAACATCAAGCTTGGGAAACTTTTCTGTAACAGTATTAAATAATTTAAGGCACCCTTCTTCTTGAGATAAATCTGCCTGCACTAAAAATGATTTACCTCCTTTTGTTTCTACGTCGGCTGCGACTTTTTCAGCTTCTTTTTGGGAACTATAATAATGGACTATAATTTCATTTTGAAAAGCTAAAAGCCTGGCAGTTTCTGCTCCTAGACCTGTACTTGCACCGGTAATAAGTATTATTTTAGACATTTTTGCCTCTTCTTCTATAAATGTAAATCAATATTATTATATTAAAACTATATATCATAATAATGACCGATGTCAATTTAGAGATTTGGAAAAATATAATTTTTAAGTTATTATATATTTAAGTTTAATAGATAAAATATAA
>Ga0315279_10005630_pt1 | contig 16151 bp, 10 predicted proteins | sample YL17G06_20_MG_FD_203694 | JGI IMG/M metagenome (GOLD analysis project Ga0315279, IMG submission 203694) | Sediment microbial communities from Yellowstone Lake, YNP, Wyoming, USA - YL17G06_20 | ecosystem: Environmental > Aquatic > Freshwater > Lake > Sediment | place: USA: Wyoming | collected...
ACATCGCCCTTGTAGGGGATTGGGTTTTCGTTCGCATCATACTCATCAATCCGCCAGTAGTAAGTCGTTAGCGCCGTAAGACCGGTAACGATATACTCTGTGGCATTCGTCTGGTCTTTGTAGTAGTTAATCGAGGATGTAGTGGCATTGGTCACACCAGCTGCATCGGTGCCGAGATACACATCGTGAGCGACCGCGGTCTCCCCTGGCGACCACTGAAGACGCGACGGCATTACATCCTTCGCACCATCAGTGGGGACGGGGTCGTAGGCCTTTAGCTGCAGCGCGACCGGCGCGACCACTGCCACGGCGTACATATTCCTGCTGCCCGCCCCCGTGGCATCATTCTGCTGTCGCAGAGTAATCGTCCCCGCAGGGACATTCTTGGAAAACACCGAGAACCAGTTGTCGATGCTCCCGTTGTTACTTTCGTCGATAGCAATGTTGATATCTGTATCCTTGAATCCGAGAGTGGTTACCCACGTCATCCCCGCTGCAGTAAGGTTTGGGTTTGCAAGCTCGCCACCGGTGCCGGTACCGAGACGGTTATCGAGGAAAAGATACATTGTTACCCCCTGCGATAGCGTCACGTCCAGCTCATAGGCTGCAACGTTCTTGTCGGCATTGGCGGTCATAACGTATTCGGCACCGAGCAGATTTACCGGTACAGTTCTGTACACATGGGTCCGGTCAACGTAGCACAGCGAATACGGTGTACTCTCAGCAAGCGGGGTCAGTGCGATTTGTGGCGCGGTGTTGGTACTGCCACGCCGTTGAATAGAGGTAATGAACGCTGCCTCTGCAATCTGCGTTGTTCCGGCGATAACAGCCAGTAGTAATATGAAATAAATCAGTTTTCTGCACATAACAATCCTCCTTTCAAAAAGAAGCCTGTTTTAGATACTCTCGACTAAAACATATCGGCAAAAACTTAGAAAAAAGCTATTTTATTTGAAATACTAAAACTTGACCTCCAAAACATAACCACCATTCCTTTTTACCTACTCATCAGGTATCCATTTATTGTGCCCGAAAACAGCAGAAACTTGCTGCCCCAAGCACCAAAATTTATAGGTTTCACCATATTATTTATACCAGATTGCCCACCTTCCAGTCAAGAAAAATCCTTAATAATTATCGGTCTTACGGTTGAAAAATGGTTGTGCTACCCGGTCAAGCTTTTTCCCTTTCTTCCTTTGGTCGATGCTTCCATCTCCTATGGAGCCACCAGTATTGGGTCGGGTCCTCGCGGACAAATTGCTCGATAGCTCTGGTGTATTCGCTGGTGACCCAACGGAGTGGGTCATTTTTATCCGCCCATTCGTGAGGGAGGATAATGCGGGTGGCCCCAATTTCAAAGTAGAAACGATTTTCGATTCGCCTGCTGTATCCCACCACTATTGGAAGGTTGTATGTAATGGCCAGCAGGCCTATACTCTTGTAAGTGCTGGCCTTACGGCCGAAGAAGTCAACAAAAATTCCTTTTTGGCCGGCATCCTGGTCAGCAATAAAGCATAAGGTGGCGCCGCTTGAGCTAATGTTTCCCATAAGCTCGGCTGCGCCTTTTTTGTCGATTATCTTTTGTCCGGTGCGCCGGCGGACGTCGTAGAGGTAGTTACTAATAAACTTGTTATCCAAAGGGCGGGCAACGCTATAAATATTAAAACCGAACAGCCCAAGAAGGTAGCCTATAATTTCAAAGTTGCTGTAATGGCCGGTGACCAGCAGCAGACCTCGCCCTTCCTGCATCAGCCATTTGGCCCTTTCGGCATTTTTGTACCGCGAGTAATCCCGCCAGTTATATTTTTTTACCAGCCGTGGCGTAAATAATACATCAATTGCCAGCATTGCAATGTGCTCGAAGCTCCGGCGGCCGGTTTCCCAGAGCCACTGCTCACTTTTTTCCGGAAAGCTTGCACGAAGATTATCCAGAGCGCGTTTGCGACCGCGGTGATAGTGGTTCCATAGCAGTCGGCCAAGAAGGCAGGCAGTATTTAGATTTGTCCGGATGTCAAATAAGTAAAGAAAAATGACAAGAACCCGCAGTGCAAGATACTGGAGGTATGTTATGAAGAGATTCTGTTTTTTCCTTTTCTTTCGCGGCGGCGCATCAGCCATAGCCGGTGATTTTAGAGGTGAAAATTGCTGCTGTCAAGCTCGAGCGATATGTTCCTTTGGCTCAAGTAACGGTAGGGGATTCTTGTTGCATATAGTCAAATAGTCGGGATAATGTTGACATAAGGGAAAATGACGATGCTCAGGTAGCTTACGTGAAGACAGGTGAGCATACCGAGCAGCGTGTCGCTGGGGAGTAAAAGAGGCCAAAAGGCGGAGTTAAAATATCTGCAGGAAGGGCTGAAAGTGGACAGGTTCGTTCGGCTCACAGTAGTTACGGCGTTGTCTTTTTTGCCTTTTACACAGGGGGGCTGTCAGAAACCGTGGCACGGCCATCTTGGCCGTGTCTTCACGGGCTGGAAGCCCGTGCCACAGACGGTCAATGAATCTGCCAGAGATATTCCGGTGGCCTACGATGTGGATGTGGTAGTCGTCGGCGGGACATCGGGCGGCGTAGCGGCTGCTGCAGGGGCTGCGCAAAAAGGTGCGAAAGTTTTTCTTGCGGCCGAGCGGCCATATCTGGGTGAGGACTTGTGCAGCACGTATCAGTTGTGGCTGGAGCCGGGCGAAAAGCCGAGCTTGCCACTTGCCAGGAAAATTTTTGCGCAGTTGCCCCCGACGCCGATGCAGATAAAGCAAGCGCTGGATGAGGCGCTGCTGGAGGCAGGTGTGCAATTTCTGTATGGCTGCTATGCGACCGAGGTGCTTCGTGATAATGGTGGGGACATTGCGGGCGTCGTTATCGCAAATCGTTCGGGGCGGCAGGCAGTCAGGGCCAAGGTCATCATCGACGCCACAGGGAGGGCAACTGTGGCGAGAATGGCAGGCGCCGTATTTGGGCCATATTCATCCGGGGCGCAGACCTTTAAGCGTATCGTGGTCGGCGGGGAGGTGCAAAGCGGCAACGACATTGAAGTGCGAAAAATGCCGGCACTGCTGCAAATCGATAATGGCCTTGCGTGCGGGGCTGTCGAATATACGCTTAAAATACATACGAAGGACGGCTCTTTTGCGTCTTTTGCCGAGGTCGAACAGATTGCGCGTGACAAAACGTGGCATCGGGCACAGGAAGACGCATCAGAGACACTTTTCCAGGTGCCGCCCGACCCAATGAAGGGTAAGAAAAATTTGGCGGGTCCCTGGCCAGGTGCGGAAAAAGCTGACCTGGATGTGTTCCGGCCTGTAGGGACGAAACGACTATTTGTGCTCGGTGGTTGTGCAGATATGTCCCGTGAGGCCACAGGGAAATTACTTAGACCGCTGGAACTGATGGAAGCAGGCACTCGCGTTGGCGTGGCGGCTGCTTCGGAGGCAAAGGGTATAGCCAGGCCGCGTAATGTAAAGTTACGTGGTAGGCCGGCAACGGCTGTTGCTTCGGGAGATATTAAAGAGAATTTGGCTGGGCTACGGACGGCACAGAGCAAAGCTGAGACTGTTTCTGCGGACAGGCGAGCTGTGCCGGTAATTGGAGAGTATGACGTTGTCGTTATTGGAGGTGGGACGGGCGGCGCACCAGCGGGCATCGCAGCAGCAAGGCAGGGAGTCAAAACTCTCGTTGTCGAGTATCTTTATGGCCTCGGTGGGGTCGGAACAATGGGCCTTATCGGCAAATACTATTATGGTTACATCAATGGATTCACTAAAGAAGTTGATGAAGGCGTAGCAGGTTTTGCTACCGGTGCTGGAGTCAAGGGTGACGGATGGAACATCCAGTCGAAGATGGAGTGGTATCGCCGGGAACTTCGCAAGGCAGGCGCAGATATCTGGTTTGGCGTGCTTGGATGTGGGGCGTTCGTTGAGGATGGGCGGGTTAAAGGTGTTGTTGTTGCCACGCCAGAGGGGCGAGGCGTTGTGCTTGCCAGGGTAGTTATCGATTCGACCGGCAATGCGGATATTGCTGCTGCGGCTGGCGCTACCTGCGATTATACGGACGGCTCAGGCGTCGCTGTCCAAGGTGCGGGGCTTCCTCCCCGGCAGCTCGGCGCCAGATATACCAATACCGATTGGACCTTTATTGACGACTCAGATGTTATCGATGTCTGGCGAGCGTTTGTCGTCGCCAAAGATAAATTCAAAGATGCTTATGACCTGGGCCAGCTGATTGATACACGCGAGCGGCGGCGGATTGTGGGTGACTTTGTGATGTCGCCACTGGATATCTTAAATCGTCGCACCTATCCGGACACTATTGCAATAGCCAGGAGCAATTTTGATTCGCACGGTTTTACGATACATCCGGTTTTTATCCTCAGGCCTCCGGACAGAAAAGAGATTTTTGTTAGCGTGCCGTATCGCTGTCTGTTGCCGAAGGGGCTTGACGGCATCTTGGTTACGGGCCTTGGCGTCAGCAGCCACCGCGATGCAATGCCCGTTATCCGTATGCAGGCGGATATTCAGAACCAGGGCTATGCGGCGGGCGTAGCAGCGGCGATGGCTGCTGATGCGGGTAAGAGTGTGCGCGACATAGATATTAGGACACTTCAAAAGCATCTGGTTGAGAAGGGAAATCTGCCGGCGAGCGTTTTGACCGATGTAGATTCGTTTCCACCGACTGAAGAAAAGATTAAAGAGGCGGTAGAGCGTATTGTAAATGATTTTGAAGGGCTGGAGGTAGTTCTCGCCCAGCCGGAGGATGTGATGCCGCTTCTTCGAGAGGCATACAAGACCACGACCGGCGAAAAGGCCAAACTCGCTTATGCCCATATCCTCGGGATGTTTGGTGATGCAACAGGGGTGGATACGCTGTTGGAGGCCGTCAAACCCAGCCAATGGGACAAAGGCTGGAATTTTACAGGGATGGGACAATATGGTGCGAGCATCAGCCCGCTCGATAGTCTTATCATTGCTTTGGGGCGCACAGGCGATAAGCGGGCACCGGCGGCAATTGTTGAGAAGGTCGGGCGGCTTGATGAGAAAAGCGAGTTCTCGCATTGCAGGGCGGTGGCGATGGCACTTGAGGGGCTTCGAGGGACTGCTGCGGCGAAGCCTTTGGCCAAGCTCTTGAAAAAGCCGGGTATGACAGGCCATGCTTGGACGAGTATTGAGCAGGCCAGGCGTCAGACGCCGGCAAATCCGGCTGACACCAGAGAGCGGAACTGCTCGCTGCGAGAGCTTGTTCTGGCGGCAGCGTTATATCGCTGTGGAGATTATGAAGGTCTCGGCGAGAAAATCCTGAGGGAATACGAGCGTGACCTTCGGGGCCACTATGCCCGCCATGCCCACGCAGTGCTAAAAGAGAAACCTACCAGAGCCAGAAAAGCTCATCGTTAATTGTTAATTAGTTTAGCGTGTAGCAGAAAAACGAAAAACCCGAATCGGAGCGAGACTTTTATCCGCTCTGGTTCAATGACGCAAAATAGTCCTGCAACAGACGATGAACAAAGATGTAGCCGCCACCTATCCGTACGTGTTTAGCCAGTCTGTGCGGTGAGGGATAGTTTTGGCGGCTGCGGGGGAGAATGCTTTGACGAGAGTATATGTGCCGGTTAAAATTTGACCTGTGCGAAATTTGTTCGAGTGCTATGATTGTGTTGCATGTAATTCCTGAAAGGAAGAGAAATGAAAAAGATAAAAATCAGCATAGTGATAGCAGCAGCCGTCATTGTATTCTGTCAAAGTCTTGCTTGTGTAGCAGCGCAGGAAAAAACAATTCTCGAAAAAATAGGGGTGACACGTGGGATATGCGCAGTGCTCGGCGATACGAGCTGTAAGCTTGCTCTGGAATTGGCGCGGGACAGCGAGCTACTTACATATGTCCAGCTGCCGCTGACCAAGGATGTGGAAAAAGCGTGCCGGATTGTCGATGATGCGGGATTCTACGGGACGCGCATCTTTATCGAGAAAGGTGAGCTGACGAAATTGCATCTGGCTGACAATCTGGCAGATGCGCTGATTGTCGTAGGTGATGCGGCCGAAATCTCAGAGCAGGAGGCCCTGCGGGTGCTGCGTCCCGAGGGCAAGGCCATATTGGGAAACAAAGTATTAGTCAAGCCGACGCCTGCAGGGACAGATGACTGGAGCCATCCGTATCATGGGCCGGACAACAATCCTCAATCGCAGGACCGCATCGCCGTCTCGCCTTATCTGACGCGATTTCTGGCTGAGCCGCGATATGCGCCGCTGCCGCAGGTGGCGGTGGCCTCGGCAGGTCGCGTATTCAAGGCGTTCGGGCACGTGGCCTTCAAGAGTCGTGAGGAGCCATTTCTCAATAAGCTGGTGGCGTTTAACGGTTACAACGGCACGATACTCTGGCAGCGTGACTTGACCGAGGGTGTTATGATTCATCGTAATACGATGATAGCGACACCAACAGTGCTGTATGTGGGAGATGACAAATCCTGCAAGATTATTGACGCTGCAACCGGAAACCTTAAAGACCAGATAATCCCGCTGACGGATGTTGCAGGAGGAACATTCTGGAAGTGGATGGCACTGGAGAATGGAGTGCTCTATGCACTTATGGGAGAACAGGAGCAGAGGGACCCAACAATGCGGTGGAACAGTAATAAGCACGGCTGGCCGTGGGACCCTATATCAAAGGGTTTCAATCAGCCGGAGCATCCGTGGGGATTCGGTTCTAATGTGCTTGCCATTGACCCAAAAACGAAAAAGGTTCTATGGAGTCATCACGAGGACCAGCCGGTTGACAGCAGGGCTATGTGCATGAAAAACGGGCGAATATATATCTTTCGATTCGGGGCGTATCTGGCCTGTATAGACGCGAGAAATGGCAATGTGGTATGGCGTAAAACTCCGGACGACGACCCCAAATTGTTTGAGTCACTGGGGCAATATCAGAATCGGCAGGACTGGCGGACCAACTGGAGAACAACCTGCTATCTAAAGTGCAGTGACAAAGCCCTTTATTTTGCAGGCCCACCCGTCGGCAAGCTTGTTGCCCTCTCATCCGAAACCGGCAATATGCTCTGGGAGCATCCTTACGGCAACTTTCAGTTGGTCCTGCGGGATGACGAACTATATGGCATAAGCGGGCAAATCGACAATCATCCGAGTATGAAGTTTGCTGCACTGACCGGCCAGGTTCTGGCCGAGATTAATAAGTCTCGTCGGGCCTGCACCCGTCCAACGGGTTCTGCCGACGCTATATTCTTCCGCGCAGAAGATGGCTCGGTGCGTCTGGACTTGGCCAGCAATCGCCCGGGGTGGATTTCGCCGATGCGTCCAAATTGTCACGATGGTGTGACTATCGCTAACGGCTTATTATACTGGTGGCCATCAGTGTGTGACTGTCAGCTTACAATATACGGTGTTACCTGTCTTGGCCCGGCTGGGGACTTTGATTTCACTCCCGCCGCGATAGACCCAGAGCGTTTGGAGAAAGGCAGCGGGGATGTAACAAAGGTCGCCCAGATACCCCAGTCGCCGAATGACTGGCCGACCTTCCGGGCAGACAATACTGCAAGTGCGACAACGAAAGCAACTGTGCCCGACAAAAGTGAGCTACTGTGGCAGGTCGCACCGAGAACAACTTCCGCTCCGGGTGCACCTCCGCCCACGGCGCCGGTTGCAGCGGGCGAATTAGTATTTGTCGGTGGTCCCGACGGTATTGTCCGGGCGCTGGATGCAGCGACCGGCAAGCTCCGGTGGAAGGCCTATACCGGCGGTGCGGTCAGGATTGCGCCGACTATATGGAAAGGCCGCGCTCTGGTGGGGTCCGGCGACGGCTGGGTCTATGCCTTCGAGGCAGCAACAGGTCGGCTCCTCTGGCAGTTTCGCGCTGCCCCTGCACAGCGGAGGATACCTGTGTACGGTTCGCTGCTATCCACCTGGCCGGCAGCAAGCGGCGTATTGGTTGAGAATGGCATCGCATACGTCGCTGCCGGCATCGTCAATTATGACGGCACTTATGTCTATGCGCTCGATGCCGCCACAGGCCAGATAAAGTGGCAGAATAACACATCAGGTCACCTCGACCGCCAGGCCCGCACAGGCGTAAGTGTCCAGGGCCATCAGATTCTTTACGATGGCAAACTGTATTTGGCCAGCGGCACTTCCATCTCGCCGGCTGTGTATGATGCTAAGGACGGGAAATGTCTCAATGACCCAGCACCTCTGGCACAATGCGTCTCACAAAGTCCGCGCGGGTGGGAACTTTATGTGCTTGGAAATCAGGTCGTGGCGTGCGGCAAGCCCTTCTATGCCCACCCTAAGTTCGATGTTTTCGACGACACCGTCTTTAGCAAGGTCTTTCTTACATCCAGCAGCGGTTGTGATATTGTTTGGGTAAGCAATCAGGACAGCAGCAAGGTCCTGTGCTTTAATAAGATTGACAGAGAATTATTGAACAAAAGATTGGCTGAGCCGCAGAACCGATTCCTTATTAATTGGAGGAGACTTGGCATCCAGGACAAGCCCCTTTGGAGTTATGACTGTAAGGATGGCGTTGCAATAGCAGTCTGCAGCAATGCTGTGGTAGTTGCAGGTAAATCGGAAGTTGTCGCTCTAAACCTTGAGGCCGGGAAAGTGCTGTGGTCTCAGCCACTGCCATCGCCTGCCGTCACCTGGGGTCTCGCCGTTGACTGCGAAGGTCGTGTGATAGTAACTCTTGAAGATGGACAGGTTTTATGTTTTGGTCGAAACGGTCGCGTGTAAACCCCGTTAGAAAGCTCGGGTGGGGCTTTAACCCCACCCTCACTATAATGCCTAAAAGGCAGAGCTTTCTTTCTAACGGGGTAAAAGAGCGGGGTTGCCTTTTATTTCCAATTGCTCTGTTTGGATTGGTTTTCGTGGCTGGTTGCAGCAAGAAACAGCCGATAGCTGCACAGAAGGAATTAGTGGTGCTGTGCGGCAGTTCCTTCGTCAAGCCGACCGAGCAGTTGTGTTCCCAGTTCACTACCGAAACTGGTGTCAAGGTCATCACTACGGTTGGAGGCAGCGAGGACCTTTTGCCCCTGGTCAAGGTGGGCCGGAAAGGCGATATTCTTATAACGCACGACCCATATTTAGATTATGTAGCAGAGGCCAACTCGCTGGGAGACCATATTGAGGTTGGTTTCGTAGCTCCGGTGCTGGCTGTGCAGAAAGGAAATCCACAGGGCATAAAAACAATTGAGGATTTGGCCCGGCCCGGATTGAAAGTCGCGATGACCGACCCGAAATACTCAACCTGCGGTGAAATGGTATTTGCGCTTCTGGAGAAAAAAAACATAAAAGACGCAGTCCTGAAAAACGTGGAAAACCGCCTGACCAAAGGGCACAGCACTCTTGGAAACTTTCTCAAAACGCAGACGGTTGATGCGGTGATTATATGGAATGGCGTGGCCCGGACCTTCAGCGATAGTCTGGAAGTAGTTCGAGCACCCTACGAATATGACAAAGACATTCGGGTACACATTATTGGCTTGAGCTATTCCAAAGAGCCGGACCTGCTGGATAAGTTCATCGAATTTGCCCGCAGCAAAGGACCCGGGATTTTTGCTGAGCACGGCTATATAAAAGAATACGATGGGGTAACAAAATGAAGCGCTTATCCGTAGTTGTAATCCTCGTCACGGCAGTAATGCTTTGTGGTTGTGGAGTCAAAAGCTCCGAAAAGCTGGATTCTGAGGCAAGGGAACTACTACTTTATTGCGGTGCCGGTATCCGTCCGCCTGTGGATGAGCTGGTTGAGACTTTTGGGCGCCTGCACGGTGTAAAGATTGCCACCGACTATGCAGGCAGCGAAGTGCTTTTGTCCAAGATAAAGCTTAGCCGGCGTGGAGACCTTTATATGCCCGGTGACGAGTATTACATTGAGCAGGCCGCCGGCAAAGGGATGATACTTTCGCAACGGCCGGTCTGCTATTTTGTTCCTACCATATTGGTGCAAAAAGGTAATCCCAAAAATATCCGCAGCTTGCATGATTTGCTGCGGAGCGATTTGAAAGTAGGGCTTGGAGACCCAAACGCCTGTGCCGTTGGCAGAAAGACGAAGGAAATTTTTGCTAAGAACAATATTCCGTGGGAGGCCATCCAGAAAAACGCTGCCTTTTTGTCCCTGACCGTAAATGAGCTGGGGATGCAGATTCAGGCCCGCTCACTCGATGCGGTCATTGTCTGGGATGCTGTTGCTCGCTACTACACCAATTATGGCCAGGAGATTCCCATCTCTGTAGAAAACAATTGTGTTTCCACAGTGGATGTTGGGGTACTTACCTTTACGAAGAACCGCTCGTTAGCTGAAAAATTCGTAGAGTTTGCTGCTTCAGAGCAGGGACGGGCCATTTTCAAGAAACACCTTTACAGGGTCGAGCCTCCGAAGTAGGACAACGTCTGTCTTTTGAAGAGATGCTCTATACCAGAAAACGTGCATAAGTTTCAGGTAAAAGCGACTATGGATAGTCCCGTAAAAGGTTGGCGCGACAGTATCTTCGAGGCAACGGCATTTTTCTTTGTGTGCATCTTCGTTATCTTTGTTTTGATACTCATTTTTGCCGATGTTTTCTACATCGATAAAAGAGCCATTGTAACGGTCCTCACATCGAGATTTATAGGTCACGCCCTCTGGATGAGCATCTGGACCAGCTTTGCCACAACCTTCATATCGCTATTTTTCGCAGTACCGATGGGATACGCATTGAGTCGGCTGCGATTTCCCGGCCGCATCTTCGCAGATACCATTGTCGATTTGCCCATCGTGTTTCCTCCATTAGTCGTGGGTCTGACGCTGTTGGTATTCTTTTCACAAACTGCTGTGGGGCGATGGATACAGGAGGACCTAGGCATAGAGTTCGTTTTTCAGCCTAAGGGCATCGTGCTGTGCCAGTTCGTGGCAGCAGCGAGTTTTGCAATCCGTTCAGCAAAGACCGCTTTTGACGACGTCAGCCGGCGTTATGAGAATGTGGCCCTAACGTTAGGCTGCACCCGCTGGGGCAGTTTCTGGCGTATTTCACTGCCGCTTGCTCGCAATGGAATTATTGCAGGCGGGATTTTAACCTGGGCCCGTGCGTTTGGACTTTTCGGGCCGCTGATGATTTTTGTGGGGTCTTTTCGAGGCCGAACGGAAGTCTTGAGCACCACCATCTTCCTCGAACAATCAGTAGGCAATCTGGAAGTGGCTCTGGTAATAGCACTGCTGCTTATCTTTATAGCATTGGTGGCGATAACTATCATTCGCCTTGTTGCCGGCCAGGGCGACCGGCCGAAGGCCGGTTTGATCAGACCCGCCTCCGGCGGGGTGAAATTATGATTCGCACCGAACGAATTTCCTTCCATATTGGCACATTCCGGTTGCAGGACGTAAGTCTCGAGATAACAGCCGGGCAGTATTTTGTTCTGCTGGGACCGCCTGGCTCGGGGAAAAGCATCTTCTTAGAGTGCCTGTGTGGTCTCAAAAAAGTTGATTCAGGGAAAATATACATCGAAGGACACGATGTTACTTCTCTCGAACCTCGCGCCCGCAATCTCGGGTATGTGCCTCAGGATTACGCACTTTTCCCACATCTTACTGTTGAGCAAAACATTGCCTTTGGCTTACGCGTCCGCCGGCACAGTCACAAAGATATTCCAAGCCGTGTTACCGAGACCGCGGACCTGCTGGGCATCCGGCATCTATTGTCACGCAGGATAAATGGTCTCAGCGGCGGTGAGACACAGCGGGTCGCTCTGGCACGGGCAATGGTCCTGCAGCCGAAGGTTTTACTGCTGGATGAACCGGTCTGTGCGCTGGATGAGGTCACCCGACAGGAGGTTTGCTCCCAGCTATCCCGCCTTCAACATCACCTCGGTCTGACCGTCATCCACGTAAGTCATAATCTTGAGGAAGCATTTTCTGTGGCTGACCGGGCCGCCATTTTGCACCAGGGCGTCCTGCAACAGGTAGGGACTCTGGAGGGACTACTGCGGAAACCTGAAAGTGAGTTTGTCGCGCGTTTTATGCGATGCGGTAATATCTTTTATGGCCAGGTGACAGGGCCAGGCCCGCCGGAGGCGGGCTTGATCCCGTCCAGGGCTTCGCCCTGGCAGCAATGGCAAACTCGGGTGAGGGTTGGTGACATCGAGCTGTCCCTACTGGGTGAACATCGAGGTAATGTCAAGTTGATGATTCGTCCTGAAGATGTGCTCATTCGCCCGAACTACGAGGGTCGCAGCAAAGGGGAAAACGAAATTCACGTTAAGCTCGCCCGCCGCCGTAACTACGGCGGCTATGTGAGGATGGAACTGGATGGCCCTTTCAATCTGGTAGCTCATTTGACAGATGCAGCTTATACTGAGCTGAAGGTCGAAGGCGGGGCTGACTTGATTGCTGTGTTACGCCCTGAAAATATCCACGTATTGACCAGGTAGGCTCTTTTGCGTTTTTTATCAAAGCCTGTATAGTATATGGTGTGATGTGCGTTGGACAGGAGCATCTATAAAGGCCGATGCAAAGAACACAACTGGTTTGACCAGCAGAAAAACGGAGTTTGCCGTGATTAAACTTCAAAGATTGTTTCTATTTGCCTGTCTGTGGAGTTGTTTTCAGGCCCCTCTGACTTTTGCCTGCAGATACAACGTTCGCGAGACGGGGTTTGTTGATTTGGACGTTGAGAGGTATTATTTCTATGGCTATATCAACAAAGATACGCCGGCAGATATCGCCTCCGGTTTCAGCCAGATATCGTCCGCAGCTTTTATGGATAGTAACATCAAACCTGAGGTAATCAGCACCGACCCGCAGAAAGACCATCCGGCACTTGAGTATCTCAAATCCTCGCAGATAAAATCTTTTCCCGCTGCCGTTCTGGTCTCACCGGATGGGCAGTCACTTGCAGTGTCCGTGACCGAACCTAATCGTCCGTTTAGGGACACGCTGCAGGCGGCACTTAATGACATTCTTTCCTCACCGAAACGAGAGGAAATCCTCCAGCACGTCATTGAGGCCTACTGTGTGGTGCTTTTGATTGAGGGGAGCGATACTCAGAAAAACCAGGAGGCCAAAGCCGCTGCTTACGATGCCATTAAAAGAATAGAAGCTCAGATGGGGATGTTGCCCAAGCCCATTGCACATCCTCCGGCGCTGGTAGTGGCAGATTCGAAATCGCTCAGGCAGGAGAAAGTTCTGCTGTGGAGTCTCGGCCTGGATGCACAGGAAGTTACTGAGCCGCACATAGCCGTAATTTACGGAAAGGCCCGATGGATAGGGCCGCTGTTGAAAGGGCAGGAAATAACCGAAGCCAATCTGGCCAACATACTTTTCGTAATCGGGGATGACTGTGAATGTGGCATGGACCACAGGTGGTTGCAGGGGACGATGCTGCCGGTCAAATGGGACCAAAAGCTGCAGGCCAAAGCAGCGGCAAATCTGGGCTTTGACCCCGAAAACCCGATGATAAAGATGGAGATAAGCTCGATAGTAGGCAGGGGTATCAGAGGCTCTTCATACCCTAGCGTTCCGTTTGGATACCAATCAGATAATGACCGGCAAGTTGCACCAGTGCAAGTTAAAGATGTTGCTCCCCCTGCCGCCACAGGTAAGAGGCCGGATGTGGACAATCCGCCTGTAGCGGACATCTACTCGCCATTGCGTGCTGCAGCAATGGTTGCGATAGGCCTATCCGCGGTTGTCGTAATTATTGGTATTGTGGTTCTTTTAAGACCGAAAAGAATATGAATAGATTCATCACCTTTGTTTTGCTGGGTAAATTTATGAAAACACTCGGCTTTATCTTCAAAGAAATTCGCCACCGCAAGACCAACTTCCTGTTCAGTCTGCTGACGGTAGCAGCAGCCGTTGCGCTATTTATATCGTTTTTTACCGCAGGTAAAGCTTCGCAGCGCGAAACCGCTCGTCTGACGCTTTCTATGGGCTTTAATGTGCACATCGTATCAAAAGACATAAATATAAATGACTTCTTGCTTACAGGACTTACTGACCGAACAATGCCGGAACAGTATCTCGAGAAACTCGCCTCCCAGCAGGCAATCTCCTACAATCACTTGCTGGCCAGTTTGCAGAAAAAGATACCGTGGCGAGGGTTTGAGGTGATATTGACGGGCTTATCCGGCGAGATTTGTCCGTCCGATAGCAAAAAGTCGCCCATAAGTTACCAGATTCAACCGGGTAATTTGTACGTCGGCTACAGAGTTGCACAAACCCTTGGCCTCAAAGATGGCGACACTGTGGAAATCAAAGGTAAAGTGCTGAGGATAGCCAAATGCCTATCGGAATCCGGAGGTGCCGATGACATTCGGATTCAGTGCCATCTCCGTGACGCCCAGGATATTCTGAAGCTCCCCGGCCAAATCAGCGAAATCCGGGCGGTGGACTGTCTGTGTTTTGCCCCAACCGATGACCCCGCGGAAGTCCTGCGGAAGGAAATTGGTTCGCTATTACCCCAAACTCAGGTCTTTCATACCCAAAGTATCGGCCTGGCCCGTGCAAAAACAAGACAAATGGTAAGAAACCTCTTTGCCGTAATTATGCCCCTTGTTGTTATCGCCTGCGGTGTATGGATTGGGGTGCTGGCGATAATGAATGTCCGGGACAGGCAGCAGGAAATAGGCATTATGCTGGCGCTGGGATATAGTTCGGGGCAAATCACGTCTCTATTCCTCGGCAAGGCAGTAGTAATCGGCCTGCTCGGCGCAGCGATTGGTTTCCTTGCAGGAACCGCTCTGGCTATGATATTCGGCCCGGAGATATTCAAGATAACCGCTAAAACGATGATAAAACCCGAGCCATCTTTGCTCGTAATTTCACTTATCTTTGCACCTTTATTTGCTGCGGTCTCGAGTTTCATTCCGGCGATGATTGCCGTAACTTACGACCCAGCGATTACGCTAAGGGAAGAGTAAATATGGTTGTCCTCGATAATGTCGAAAAAACTTACCGCACCCGTAGCGGGATAGTTAGAGCATTGCGCGACATTAATCTCCATATCGAAAAGGGCCGGTTCATCGTTATATGCGGTCCAAGCGGCAGTGGAAAAACAACTCTTCTGATGGTTATAGCTGCAATGCTACGACCAACCAGAGGCACAGTCTGTGTCGAACAAAACGACCTGTATAAAATGAGCATACGCGATAGGGCAAGATTCCGCGCTGGGAACATCGGTTTTATTTTCCAGATGTTTCATCTAATCCCATATTTGAATGTCATTGAAAACGTTACTTTTGCCGGCGGAGTTGTCGGCGAAAGCAAAAACACAGCTAAAGCCCGGGACCTGCTGAAACAACTGGGTCTGACGGAGCGAGTTTTTCACAAACCTGCCCAGCTCAGTGCTGGCGAAAAACAGCGAGTTGCGATAGCCAGAGCGATGTTTAATCGTCCAAAGATTATCCTTGCCGATGAGCCTACCGGTAATCTCGACCCTGAGAATGCAGCTTCGGTAATCGGGTATCTGTCCGAATTCCATCGCGGCAGAGGCACCGTAATCCTGGCTACCCATCAGCTTCAGGCCCAGAAATTTGCCGACCGAGTAATCCATCTGTGCGATGGCAGCATCGACAAGCACAGCTAACACCAAAGGGGGCAATGGAATAGTCAAAGGTCGAGAAAACGCCTCGAGTTCCACAAGTGCAAGAAATTGCACCGCACCTGCCGGATTTAACGGAGAGGGCAGGATTCGATTTGCCCTCTCTTTGTAAAGTACTCAATAACTTGATTTTACAGCTTAATTCAAATGATAGCAAGGATTTAAAATCTCTCGTTGATTCACTATTTCTACACGATTTTTTACTATCTCGTGATGCAATTTGAGGGCAATTTGAGGGCAACTTCAAGGGCAATTTCATCTTGCTTGGACAAGCAACGGACAATTGATCCGTGGGTTTTTTCTTTACAGCAACCCTCGGATGTTCAATCCGTTTAGTACATTTTTAGCCAATCATTTCAAAATCCCAAGTTTGACAAGCTTATGGGCTTAGGCAGCGACTGCCACAAGTATATATGCGGTTTATACGTGGCAGGATTTATGCAAAATTAATTCTATTGTTGACTTTCGCACTTTTTAGGCGACTAACTTTGAGAACGAATAAGCAAAAACATACCAACCTTCCGATAAATTTCTTGGAAATAACAAGAAAGGAATGCTGGTATGGATACCACAATTACTGTA
>Ga0315279_10005631_pt1 | contig 16145 bp, 14 predicted proteins | sample YL17G06_20_MG_FD_203694 | JGI IMG/M metagenome (GOLD analysis project Ga0315279, IMG submission 203694) | Sediment microbial communities from Yellowstone Lake, YNP, Wyoming, USA - YL17G06_20 | ecosystem: Environmental > Aquatic > Freshwater > Lake > Sediment | place: USA: Wyoming | collected...
GCACTTTCTTGAGGATAAAATTGTAGAGACCCTGATTGCCATCAAGAAGCGTGGTTCCTTTGTGGACGCCCTTTACGAAGGCTATCTCGGCACAAAAGACGAAGGCGCCAATCCCGGTCGTGCCGGCAGGGGCACAGTTTTCCTCATCGGATAAAATATCACGAATCCCATTACCCGATTATTTTTTTTGACGGGGTCTTATGAAATAATGGCTGCAAAGACAACGATCAGCGACGGCTGAGAACCGACCGCCGGATTGTTTTCTCAGGTATCTTGTTTGTAATTCGACTCCTTGTTTGAATCGGAAGTCTGATGGGCGAGAAATACTCCGATGGATAAAGGTAATCCTCTCCGGATTCATCAATGATTCTGACTTGATTGTGCAGGACAGCCTCTATGTCGGGAACTTTTTCATACAACTTTCGCAGTTCCAGAGATGCTTCGTAGCCTTCATTCTCCACACAGAGTAAAAATGTGTGTTTCATAGGTCTTTACTCCAAATATTTTTTAATCTTCATTTCCTTCTTGCCCTTTCCGTGCCCCTCATACCAATGCAGTTCGGCAAGTTTGACAGCACCATCTTTCAGACTGATTTTGGCAATTCCCTTGCATTTTTTCCAGTTTGTTTTTCCATAGACGCGATTCAGTCTTCGTAGTTCATGAATGCTGTGGCCTGAGGCAATCGTTTCGATCCATTGAATCTCGCCAATAATCTCGAAATCCATAAAATGTTCCAATCACAATCGAAATCAACAACGGACATCTTAAATGATACAGGCGCTTCAAGGTCAACATCTATCTGTCCCGATCAAAAGATTATTTTAAGTTCGCTGAATCCGGGCAAGAAAAATATGTTGAGAATAAATAGGTAGTCAGTGGTCCGTGGTCCGTCCCCGCACAACACTGCGTTTTCTGGGTCATGCTTCATTCCAGCCAACGTCAAAGGCGGACGAATACGAGCACTTTCTTGAGGATAAAATTGTAGAGACCCTGATTGCCATCAATAAACGCGGCTCATTTGTGGACGCCCTTTACGAAGGCTATCTCGGCACAAAGGACGAGGGCGCCAATCCCGGTCGTGCCGGTCGTGGCACAGTAACCGTCGTCAGCCAATAATGACCAGCCATAAAACTTCTGGGACTTTTTGTCCACATCCTTAAATTAGATTTTAAATGAGAAAATAACCAGATATAGTCTCGATCGGCTTATTAAGTCCGATAATACTTCAGTTCTTTTATATTTTAACCGGGTCTGACCGGAACACTCTTTTTTAATAGACATGATTTACATGATTAACAAGATTCAATTCAAATCCTTCCAATATCAATAATATCGTTTGACCGCGACTCCAATCACTTCCAACACACTGCTAATTGACTCATATAGAGGCTCCGGATTCTTCATGTAGAAGCGAAGGCGCACACGGGCGGCGCAGAGATAACGATAATACCAGGGTCGCTTATCGTTATAACTCACAACTTCCAGATATGGCCCGAGTATTTTCAATCTTCCCACACTCGCGGATTCGATGATTTCAAGTTTGCCCTCAGGATTGCGTCCAAGATACCACGAACTGAATTCCTGAATCACAAAACCGAATAAGTACACCAAGATAATAATTCGTCTGTCCGTGATAATAAGAGACGCTTTCATCAGTGGGGGAATCGGGAAAAACAACCGATACGATGGCAGCGCCTTTGAGGAGATAAATCCCACGCTCGGAATGAAATGAAGGACATTCTCGCCCGGTTCAAGCGTACTCATATTTCAGACTCCAATGCTACCCTTTATAAATCATTCATCCATCAAATTGATTTATCGCATCAAAGGAGATGCCCTGTCAATAAAACACAATCGCTTTTATAAAAGCATATCAATATTGTTGATTTTCCTTGCCCTGTTTCCACCTGAATGTTACTAAAAATCAAATAATTGAAAGAAAGGGGGTGGGGATATGCCGTCGCGAAAGGTTAAAACATATCTTGACGCCGCCGGTATCAAATATGATGTCATTGAACACACAACTGTCTATACCGCCCAGGAGGTTGCCGCCGTCACACATATCAAGGGAAATGAGCTCGTCAAGGCAATTATGGCAAAAGTGGATGGTGAACTGGTGATGCTTGTTCTTCCCTCAACATGTAAGATTAATTTTGAAGTCCTCAGGCAGATTTTCGAGGGGAAGAAGGTTACCCTCGCCCGTGAGGAGGAATTTTCCTCTCTCTTCCCCGATTGTGAGACGGGCGCAATGCCTCCGCTGGGAAAACTTTATGACGTGAACACCATTGTGGATGAATCCCTTGCTGATGACAGGGAAATTGTCTTCAAAGCGGGGACGCATCACGATATCATCAAGATTTCATTTGAGGACTATAAACGGATTGAGAATCCAAAGATGGCGTCTTTTACAACGCACATCTGAAATTACTGATAACTACGATAAATTATATTGGAAGGCGCGTATGGCAAAAAGCAGGGTGGAATTTGTTTGTGAGGTGTGCGGAAATTCATCGCCGCGCTGGGATGGACGCTGTGCGTCATGCGGGGAGTGGAATTCCCTGCGCGAGGTCAGGGTTCAGGAGGAAAAGGTTCAGATCTCCAGCGGGCAGAAAGAATTCTCCGTTGAAAAACCGGTTCCCATCACAGCAATCCCCGCCGAGGGCGATGTGCGCCTCCAGACAGGAATTGGCGAGTTCGACCGCATCCTGGGAGGGGGACTTGTGCCCGGCTCTGTGATTTTGATAGGCGGCGAACCCGGCATCGGCAAATCCACACTCATGCTTCAGGTCCTCCACACCTACAGCGCCAATCTCGGACTTTCCACACTGTATGTCACCGGCGAGGAGTCTCTGGCTCAGATTCGGCTTCGGGCTGAAAGACTCGGTTCGCTTAACAGCAATCTTAACATCCTGGTTGAGACACAGGTTGACCATGTGACATCCCATCTGCGGGAAATGAAGCCCGCCGTTGTGATTATTGATTCCATCCAGACGCAATACGCCCCGGAGGTGCCATCCGTGCCGGGGAGCATTTCACAACTCAGGGAATGCGCCGCCCGTCTCCTCTATCAGGCAAAAAGCCTGACCATCCCCATCTTTTTCATAGGACATGTCACGAAGGCGGGAATCATTGCAGGACCGCGCATTCTTGAGCACATGGTGGACACTGTCCTTTATTTTGAGGGGGAACGGCACCACACTTACCGCATATTACGCGCCGTGAAAAATCGATACGGCTCAACAAATGAAATCGGCATCTTTGAAATGACTCAGAATGGACTAATGGAGGTAACCAACCCCTCTGCCTGTTTTCTGGAGGAGCGTCCTGTGGACGGTGTCGGGTCAGCCGTCTGCGCCACGCTGGAAGGCACTCGCCCACTCCTCATTGAGGTGCAATCACTCACGAGTTATAATGGCGGATTCGGCGCACCCCGCCGCACCACATCCGGCATTGACGCCAGACGTGTGGCGCTCCTTCTTGCCGTGCTTGAAAAGCGGCTGGGGCTGATTTTTGTTGACCAGGATGTCTTTGTCAATGCGGCGGGGGGCATCCGGATTGAGGAACCGGCAGCCGACCTTGCAACCCTTGTCGCCATTGTCAGCAGTTTCCGCAACAAACCGGTGGACCCGGAGCTCCTTATCATCGGAGAGGTTGGGCTTTCGGGAGAGATTCGTTCCGTAACGCACTTTGACCGGCGCCTTCACGAAGGAGAGCGGCTCGGTTTTAAACGTTGCCTGACCACCAAAACTCACCTGAAGAAAGAAAACAGGGCACCGGGGATTGAGATTATCGGGGCGGGAAACATCCGTGAAGCCCTCGACCTCATCGGTCTGATATAAGATTAATCAAATTGCAGACCATTCAGAACGCGCTGAAAAATAATCAGCGAGTTGTGCGGGAAACTATTTTCTCGATTTGACAAGCCCCTGCTCCAGCAACTGCTCGGCAATCTGGACGGCATTGAGCGCCGCACCCTTGCGCAGATTGTCACTCACAATCCAGAGGTTCAGACCATTCTCAATGGAATCGTCCTCACGGATGCGCCCCACGTAGGTTTCATCTCTCCCATCACAATAAATCGGCATGGGGTATTCATTCTTTGACGGGTTATCCACAACAACAACGCCTGGTGCTCTGGAAAGAATCTCACGCGCCTTTTTCACGGTTATCTTCTTCCTTGTCTCAATATTTACGCTCTCACTATGGCCACGGATGACAGGCACACGCACAGCGGTCGCAGTGATGCCGATTTCCGGGGCGTGCATAATCTTCCGCGTCTCATTAACCATCTTCATCTCTTCCTTAGTATAACCGTTTTCAAGGAAGACGTCAATGTGGGGCAGGCAGTTGAAGGCAATCTGGTGCGGATAAACCTTATGCGTGACGGGGCATCCATCCATTATCTCCGCAGTCTGTGTCAACAGTTCATCAATTGCCTCGGAGCCCGTCCCGGAAACAGACTGGAATGTTGTGATGACAAGACGCCTGATTCCAACGGCGTCATAAATGGGCTTGAGCACCACCACCATCTGAATGGTTGAGCAGTTCGGGTTGGCGATGATGCCTTTGTGCCATTTGATGTCCTCAGGATTGACCTCCGGCACAACGAGGGGGACATCCTTTTCCATCCGGAAGGCTTTGGTATTATCAATGACAACAGCGCCCGCCTTGACGGCGTATGGCGCAAACTCTAAAGAAATGGCGGAACCGGCTGATGCAAGGACAATATCCACATCCTTGAAGGAGGTCTTTTTCAGAATCTCCACCTCAATCATGCGACCACGGAAGGGAAACTTTTTCCCTTCGGAGCGTTGAGAGGCAAGAAGATTCAAACTCGCGCACGGGAAATGTCTCTCCTCAAGTATTTTTAACATCTCCTGCCCAACGGCACCGGTTGCGCCCATAATGGCAACTCTGACCATCTTTACACACCCCTTATTTCATGTTTAAAAAATTGGCGTCTTCATACCCAAATGGCGTGAGTGACTTCAAGAGGAATCTTGCAGGCGGCTAAAATACAACTCACTTTACCCCTTATCATTTGTAATTCGTACTTTGTAATTTGTAATTTGATTTTCCCTTCCCTGCCCCAACAAAGAAAAGGTCCCCGAACGCCTGCGGGTTCTGCCAGGAATTTTTCCGCCGCGTCCATGAAAACTGGATTTCCTGAAAGAATGGATTGACCGTTGAGGGGTCATCATCATCCGTCATGGCAAGACCAAAACCGATGTGCAGTCCGGCAAAGGGTCTGAGATTGAACTCCCTCATGGGAATGGCTCCCTCAAGAATCATTCCCTTGAAGGCGAGCCCCGATAGGGTCTGAGATGGCTGAGGATTAAGATTCAGGGCGATGCGGGAATCATGGGAATAATCCTTCAGTTGCGACCAGGAATAAACCACAGGGCGCTCGCGCTCGATAAAAAAACCATATTGGAAATCATCATCAGTATAATGAGTCAGCTGGCGGTCACCCTCATAATCGGCGTCAAGGTAGATTTCAATGCCATCATTGTTATAGATGGAAAATCCCGCACAGGGACTTGAGAGGATATCGTCCTGAAATTCCGCCGCAAGATAAAACCATTTATCATCCCAGGCAGTATAGACCCTGGCGGAGGAATCTTCCGGTCCATCCCACTTGACATAACCGGCAATATATTGCTCCTTACTGCCAAGATGGACGGGGCGCGCCTGCCGTGGCCAATCAAAGAGATTGCCGTCAATCTCCAGCGGTGTATCAGTCCTGACACATTCATAAAAGGTCAGCAACTCCTTGATTTCCATACTCACCCCTGAGTTAAGCAATGTCTTTGCAGTGAATTCAAAGACCTCGTCCGCGTCATGTCGTGATAAAATCCCGATGCGCTCATTGAAGGTGGCATTGGGCAATATTGTTGGGATGTATATGGACGTTTTATCAATTAGAACTCCCGGTGGAGAAGTTAGCATTATAGTCCCTGATATTTTCTCAAGTGAAAGATTTTTGACGGAAAGGATAAAATTTCTGGAGTCTTTTTCCGGCAAGAGCGGAGTCAGGGAAATATCCACAGGCTGGGATATTTGTGCCTCGCCCTGGATGAGCGCCGCCGGCAACTTTTCCCCCGCCGGCGTGACAAGGGCTCGAAAATGAGCCGTTCCGGGCACCGCTTTAGCGTCTGCCCGAATCATCCACCCGCCAGGGCACCTTTCAAATGCAAGTCCCCCCGTTTCCTCCATCTCAAAGGAAAAAATGGCATTGCGCAAATCCACAGGGGGAACAATTTTCAATAAACGTCCCTGACCGCGAGGTAAAATGTTTGTATTGCCATCAAACTGAAAAGCCATCCGCTTTGTGGGCGAAGTATCCCAATCCACAACCTCACGAGTGAGAAGGAGAAGCGGGAGGTCGCCAATCCGAAAACTGATTACTCCCTTATATGGACTGAGTTCGTTCTCGCCGCCATTCAGATAAATTGCGCGGACATCTTCTTTGCATGATGCCACCACGTCCGTATAATCCTTCAACCCCCAGATGGCATAAATGTGTGAGCCGTCCTTTTTGCTGAAATGCAGGATGCGCGCATTGTTCTCATCCCGCATCAGGGCACCTTCAAATTTGATACCATCAAGCGCCGAGGCGAGTGTTTTTGTTGCGATATAGGATAGTTTCGGGGAGCAATCCTGTCGAACCATCCCGAAGCAGTCCTCCGCCCATTCCCTGTCAGGTCCATCCGGACCAAACCAGTAAATAAAGACCGTCCGTAGGAAAGGATAGGCAAAGGCGTTCAGATAGGCACGTGCGACCCTGACCCCCTGCTCATATTCCGTCACGCCACCGCTGAGATTGGTGGGCCAGCCAACCTCCGTGACCCAGATATCCCGGGGAGGTTTGCCACACCTTTCAGCCAGTCGGGCGCGCAGGGATGCCATTCTTTCAAAGATGCGGGCATCCTCTGGTGTTTTGGGATGACAGTAAGGGTGCAGGGAGAGGACATCCATGAAATCATATCCGCCTTCGTCAATAACCCCCTGGAGAAACTTTTCATCATCGATGCCTGCAAGGGATACGCCGCAGATGATGGTATCCGGATTACCTTCCTTGATGCGCAGATATGCCTCCTTCAGAAGACGGGCATAGGCGACCGGGTTGGACTTTGGTCTCCAGAATCCATCCACATTAGGCTCATTCCAGACCTCGAAATAACGCACCTTTCCTTTGAGCGCCCTTGCCATTGTGAAACAGTATTGTCCAAAAGCCTTAACGTCAGCGGGAGATGTGGGTGCCATTCCCTCGTCATAAAGCGGATTGGCGTAATTCAAAATTATAAGGGTGTCCAGCCCGTTTTCAAGGGAATAATCCAGATTGCGCAGAACACTCTCAGGAACCTGATATACACCTTTTTCCTTTTCCACAAGGTGCCAGAAACACTCATCGCGAACCTGACGAATCCCTGCCGCCTTAATCAGGTCAACGCTTCGTTTATGTTGTTCAAAACCGCCCGTAAGGGTGTGCATCTGGACTGAAAAGATGGTGGGTTGTGAATGGGGAGAGAGTGAAGGCTGATGGCTTTCGGGCGAATGCCGGTTCTTTTCCTCCGGAGTGGAGACTGATGAAAACAAAAGAAACAGGGCGAAAATAGTAATACTGAAAACTCTATCGATTTTCAAACCATTGTCCCCATGGTTCACTTCTGCCCTTCCAGACGGTCGATGGCGAATTGGGCAGCCTGGGAAAAGGTCAGAAAGTTCTGCATATTTTTGAGCTGTTGCGACATGAAATCCATCTGGGTGTCCCTGTAATCCGATGCCTTACCGGCTATTCCGCTTGCCTGGGGCTTACGCTCCTGTTTCACCTGATTGAGAAGTGCGATAGCCTGGTTATCCTTATATTGGAGTTCCAGCAGGCGCGCCTTGCAGAGTTTTGCCTCCGCGCCGACCGCATCGTCTTTTCCGAGCTCAATTGCCTTCTCATAAGCCGATATGGTGGAACTCAAAAGCTGACGGTCTTCGGAGAGGAAATATTTGTTCTCATAGGCATATCCGAGGGCAACATAACCCACGGCTTTGTCGTTAACCGTTGTGGAGCGCGTAATAAATTCATTGAAGAGCGTAATAGGTTCATCAAGGTCCTTTGCAGTGGCGGCTTTGAAAAAGAGGACACTTCCCTTGAGATAAAGCGTGTTTATGGCAAGCGGTGAGGAGCGATAATCATTCAGAATGCGGTTGCAGTTATCAAGGCAGAGCTGTGTCAGCTGTGCCTTTTGCTCAGGTTTTTCTGCCATTAGCGTCATCTGGAAATAACTCGCCGCCTGAGAAAAGAGTAGATTGGTCTCCTTCATTACATTCTGCTTCTGAATGGAATACAGTTTCCAGCCAATAAAGAGAATCACAAAAATGCCGGCTACAATAAGAATCTGCTTCTGATTTTTGCCAATATAATCATAAATATTCATGCCAAAGGTTCGGATTTCATCCGCTTTCAGGTTTTTCCTTGAAATTTTATGGGTCATTTCTCTGTCCTTTCCAAAGTTCACAAAAAGTAAAGGTGTTTTTAACAGAGGGGAAAAACCGTTTCAAGCACAATTTTTACTTGACGCAGGTATGACATGTATGAAAAATAATCTATTGTTGTTTAAATTTGATTGAGCGGGAATAGCTCAGTTGGTAGAGCGTCAGCTTCCCAAGCTGAATGTCGCGGGTTCGAGACCCGTTTCCCGCTCCATTTTTTTTGTCCACAATTTAATCACTCCGCCTTTTCTTAGAAGGAAAACCCCCGGTGAGTAGCATTGCTCATCGGGGGTAAATAGTTCAGGAGTATAAGACAGGGTTAGTTTAAATAAAGGGATTCACGCCAGCGGCAGGTATGGGCGCTGACGGAGCGGCTGGTGTTGCTGTCGGTACGGGCGGCGTTTCCACCTTTGGGGGTGGCTCTGCACCTATGGCGAAAGGTGAAGGGGCAGACGGCGTTGCCGACGGTGTAACCGCAGGCGAAACTGCGGTGCCTGATGAGATAAACGGAGATGCCGGTGTTGCCTCAGCAGGAGCCTTTGCCGGTGCAGATGTCACCAATTCGGGATTTATCGGTGAAGGTTTGGATGGGACTGTCACACCGGCTGTTGTGGTGGAGGACACAGGTGGTTGGAGCCCAATTCCAGTTAAAGAAGATGCGGCTCCCTCTTCCGCTGATGGAACTCCCACCCAGCCGATTGAGCTCAGATATCCCATTGTTTTTTCATATCCCACTTTTTTTCGTTGAGCATCGCGCTGAGAAATCCCAGCCTTTTCCTCGTGAATCTGTTTAAGGCCGGTTTCAAGACGTACACGCTGGTCTTTTGTCAGGTTTTCAATTTTTTGAACATTCAGTAACGCATTCTCAGCAATAGTGTAATATTTAAGCGGGTCAGGGAACTCAAAAAAATAGGTTGGCGGTGGAGCATTGTAATACATCGGGTCAGGAGGGGGTCCGGGCGTCGGGTCAGGAGTGGTTGCCAATTGCCCCAATTGTCTGGCGAGTGCGGCGAGAAAGAACTGGAGATTTGGATGGTTAGGGTCAAGTTCTGCCGCCTTTCTCAACTCCTCAAGGGCGCCTTCAAGATAAATGCGGTCGAGATAATCGAGCGCCTTTTTATAATGGCTCCTCGCCTCAGGCTTGATTTTTCCGCAATCGCTATCACACAAGGGCACAGGGTCCCCTATGTGATCCTGCGCCAAAACCGTGGCAATCATTCCCACGGAAAAAAGGGCGACCAATATTTTAAACAAATACTTATACATCGCCACCTCTCCAACCTGACAAAATTCACATCCCGAAAAGTATCGCCATTTAATTTTTTCTAAATCAAGTACAATTTTGTTAATATCTTCTGAGCGTTCCAAATACAAGCTTTTTTTTATCCCTTGCATCCACGATAAATATCTTGACACAAGAGGATAAAAAATTAAAACATAAGAATATAATGAAGAATAAAAAGGGGGGGAGCCTCTCAGATATCTTACAGGCAGCACTAATGCAGTGCATGGAATTTCAATATATATGTGCCTTATGTGAATCATACTTCAAGGAGATATAATGGAAAAAAAACTGATTATTGCCGGTTTTGGAGGACAGGGCATAATCATGGCGGGCACAATGCTCGCCCACTCCGGAATGCTGGAGAAAAAAAAGGTGACCCTTGTTCCCTCTTATGGACCCGAGATTCGCGGAGGCACCGCCAATTGCACCGTCATCCTCAAAGATGGTGAGATTTATTCCCAGGTTGTCACCCATCCCGATATCCTGATTGCCATGAATCAACCCTCCATGGACAAATTTGAATGCCAAGTAGTCATGGGAGGTATGATTATCTATAACGCCTCGTTATGCTCACCCGCCAAAAGGCGCAAGGATGTTCAATATCACGGCATCCACGCCACGGAAATGGCTGGAAAACTGGGAGACATACGCGTGGCAAACACAGTCATACTTGGTGCCCTTATCGGGCAAACGCATCTTGTCAAATCCCGGACCTTCATTGATAAGACCCTCCCCGAACTCCTCACGGGGAAAAAGGCATCCCTCATTGAACTCAACAGTAAGGCATTTCTGGCAGGGATGAATGGCGAGGGATGAAGAACACTATTTTGATGAACTAATCCCGCCGCCGGTGTTTCCTGAATGTGGAAATTCAGGACGTCATTTTTTACATTTTCGATTTTCTTCTCAGCGTCCGTAGCAGATAAGTTCCAATAGGCTCGGGAAGTGTTTGGGCATTCCTATCCAGCTGGATAGCGAGATTAAGCGGGGCAATGACTTTCCATGTCTTTTTCCTGTGCGGGTCATACCTCCCGATAGGGAAAATTTGCGACTTTTCATTCAGATACTTCGGTAAAGACTCGCCCCCGTAACGAAACTGTGCCAGCCGCTCCTCAGGATAAACGTATAAATCAAGGACGGCGTCTTCTGTCAACGGTCCTCCCGGAAACTGGAACATATCATTCAGAAAAAGACAGAGCTCGGAACCGGTTTCCTCACAGATTAATCCCGCCGCCCATGAGGCAAGGCATGTGGGGCTTGTCACCTCCCGGGAATCCTTCGCCAGATGAGTCAGCACAGGGCTTTCCCATGGTGGAAGCGTTTGTGATGCATCATAACTGTAGTTCCATTTCTTCCCCTTTTCATCCCATGTAAAAATCGCCCAACCGTCGCGTTTCCCCACGGAAAATTCACCCTTATTGAGACTCACCTTTAACGACGCGGAACTCTTTATGGGGACTTCAGCGAGATGGATTGCAAAGCGGTGCACATTCTCTGTCACGATACTAATAGTGCCGGGTTGTTTCACCCTCGCATCCACAACAGCGTAATGGGGATATTGCGTCGTCTCCAGAATCCTGAGCCAGTATGCATTCCAGCGCGAAGGCGTGCGCGTGACAAAATGGACTGCCTCCGGACGCGGAGTCCTGCGGTGCTTCTCCATCCATTCAAAAAGATGCGGGAAATTATCCCCTATCATTTTGCTCATATGCCCGTAACCATGTTCCTCTTTGTAACGGAACGAGACACCAAGTTCAGACAGTCTTTTTGCGGGCATACGCGACTGCTCTACCGACACGACGGCATCATCGGCATCATGAATGATAAAGGGGTCGAGGTGGAGGGCATTGGGCAGAAGTTCCATCTGTGCGAAACCGGACATGGGTGAGATGGCGGCAAAGATGTCCGGATTTCGCAGCCCTACCCACCAGGTGCCCCAGCCCCCCATGGAGTGCCCCATGAGATAAACACGGTCAGGGTCTATGGAAAGTTTGCTTTTAACTGTTTGAATGATGTCAAGGATATCCTGCTCCGCAGCGCCGCGGTAAAAATAATCCCCCCTGCCATGAGGCGCTGCAACCACATATCCATGCCTTTCAGCAAATTCCTTTATTGGCGTATAATCAAACCAGGCATTCTGATTGACCCCCTTGCCGTGCAGTACAACGACAAGAGGAAAAGGTTCCCGCTTTGACTTCTGCTTCGGCACAAATAACCGGAATGGCTGCGCAGTGCCGTCATATGTGCTGATAAAAGTCATTGCCTGGTCCTGGCTGGCGCCATCCGTCACGGCAAAGGCAAGAAGACCCAGAAAAAGAAATGTCGGTTTCCAACACCACATACACAATTATCTTTTCAAGCGCAACATTTATCACCTCACCGGACACCCTGATGAGGGAGATACGCAAAATCAAGAATTTTTCTCTTGCCTCGCTTGATTCTTTCCATATGTTCGACATTGTTTGAAAATTATTTCCCCTTATGTTTTAAACAGGGCTCAAAAATTAATTTTTATGGCAACTTCATTCCACTAAAGGAGGCGTCTGCATGGGAAGGATTTTCAGGTATATGATGCAAGGCATGGTTATGCTCCTGGTTACAGCATTATCATGCCTCCCTGCGGGGACAGCCCTGGCGCAGGTCGCCGAGATGGTCTGTTTCCTGCCATGGGGCGACAACCCCGGCGAGATAGGTCTGCTCAATCAGCCGGAGGTGGAGAAATGCGGACCCCTCGCCTTCTGCGTGGATGGCACGGGGATATTCCTACTTGACTCCGTGCATCAGCAGGTGGTGGGCGTTGACAAGGGGAGCAATGTGAAAGTCATCGCACAAAAGGCAGGTGGCTGGACTATCTGCGGGGACGGCGCTGGCGGTGTTTTTGTCCAGGAAGCCGACCGTATCCTCTCTCTTAACACCCAGGGCAAGAAAATGGCTTTCACGCTCAAGAATAAATCCGGCAAAGCGCCCAGACTGATTGAGGGATACGGCAATGAGCTTGTTGTGGATTCAAAAGGCGTACTTTGTGTGCGAGCCGTCACACAGGAGGTCTATCCCGTATCCGATGCACCGCGCATCAAGCGCCCGGCAGCCATCAAATCCTCTCCGTCACTCCATTACATGGTCAAGCGCATGTTGAAAAATGAGGTTCGCATCCTTGGACTTGATGACAATGATAAGGCGCTGGTGAGCATACCGCTGCGGCTTGATGATGGACAGGCTGGGGCGGCGCTGTTCAAAGGGACAGACATTGCGGGCAATGTCTACGCCGAGGTGGAGTGCATCAAGGATGGTCGCGTCCAATTGCAGGTTCACCGCTATTCGCCCAACGGCAGTCGCATCACCATATTCAGCCTGCCGAACAACTACTTCACCACAGTTTACAAAAAGACGGAGATTTCACCGGACGGGTTAGTCTATCAGATGCTCACCATGTCGGACGGCGTCCGGATTCTCCGCTACGGAAAGGAGTGATGCTCATGAGAAGAAATAACCTTTATTATATTCTGACAATAGTCCTCTTTCTCACACTTCCCAGTTTACTCATGGCTGTCCAATACCCCTATAATGGTTCGGTGAACCATGACGTGAAGCGCGACCGCACGATTGCAATAGCCGAGGATTATGCCACACTGTATTATTACGTTGGACCCGATAACATAACCGGCTGTTCAGGTTCCACCTGTCCCGATAGTGTTATCGGCTGGAAGACCGGCGTGAAATACTGCTGGGGTGGGCAGGATACGACAAAGATATACCTCATCCGTCTGACGGAGGGCGATGTTGCCGGCAACAGAAACACCTCAGGGTCCTCCTCCTATGACGCATGCAGTGCCGGCCTTGATTGCTCCGGATTCGTCTCCAATGCCTGGACCTCTCCGCGTGAAACCACTTCCACATTTTATACCATATCCGATGATATTCTGTGGGAGCAACTGCGGATGGGCGACGCCATGAATAATGCCGGCAGTCATATCCGACTTTTTGATTACTACATCTCCAATGTGGGCACCACTATGCAGTATGAATCTTGCGGCACATTCTGGAAGTGCGTTCACCGCTCTTTAGCGCGTGATAATAGTTATCCGCCAATCCGTTACAATAATCCGAGTGGTCGTAAGGTCTATAATTATTCCGAACCGGTCGTTACGTACATCAGGAAGACAGGTATTGAACGTGTGGAGGTGCGATGGGATGGCGAGGCGGATAGAGGCTTCCGCCTTTATCAGAGCACGGACGCCACAAACTGGACGCTCATCCGCACCGCTGACCAGATTACCAATGTCATGCGCACCTGCGAAGTTTCGGGATTATTACCCGACACCACCTACTTTTTCAAGATGACCGCACTGAACTCAGGCAATGTTGAAACTATTGATTCTGCAGTTGTTCCCTATCGCAATGACGGTTTTACCCCCCGAATAATCCTTGTGGATGGCGCAGACCGTTACCGTGAGCAAAAGGGCGCCAACCACACCTTTCTTACACGTGTCGGTGCGGCGCTCGCCTCCCGCGGCATAGGGTTTGATACTTGCGCCAATGAGGCGGTTGTGGATGAGCAGGTCAGTCTTGGCTACTATGATGCGGCAGTCTGGGTCCTTGCAGAGGAGTCCACATTTGATGAGACCTTTTCCTGGCCTGAGCAGATGCACGTCACAAATTTCCTGAAAGGCGGTGGCTGCCTCTTCGTCTCCGGCGCTGAGATTGCCTGGGACCTTGACTACAAAGCCAACGATACCACATATAAAAATGGCACCTCAAATGACCGTCCCTTTTATAATAAGTATCTGCGTGCAAGCTATGTCTCCGATGCTGCCGGGACATATCACGTGCTCGGGGCGGCAGGTTCCATCTTCAACGGGCTGGACTTCAATTTTGATGATGGCACCCACGGGACGTATGACGTGGTATATCCCGATACCATCAATCCTTACGGCGGGGCGACTGTCGGGCTTAAATATGACGGTGGCGCCAATGCCTGCGTCTATGCCTCCTCCCCCACCTCGGGAACGGTTGTGAATCTGGGATTCCCCTTCGAGACCATTTATCCAGATTCTGCACGTCTCAACATTATGAAGGCAATCCTGAACTATTTTGACCTGCCGGTAGTGGCGCCAACCATGAAGTCAGTCCTGCGTTCCGGTGCGGATTCCGTTGCCATCACATGGACGGGTCACGCACAATCGGGATTCCGTCTCTCCCAGAAAATCGCCAGCGGCTCCTGGACTCTTATCCGGGATGAATCATCCCTCGGCACGGATGCCCAGTCCGCCACAATCACCGGTTTGAGCTCGCTCACGTGCTACGCCTTTAAGATACAGGCTGTTAATTCAGGCGGGGCAAGTCCGGACTCCGATGTCATGGTCTGCTCCCTGCCGCAAAATGAACTTAGCGATAAGATCCTCATTGTGGACGGCGATGACCGTTACAATACCACGCATAGTGGCGCGAACCATACACTCCTGGAAAACTTTGCTGACGCCCTCGCCAATTACCGCTATGATTCCTGCACTAATGAATGTATTGCGGATGGCTCCGTCTTGCTTACGGATTATGCCATCATCATGTGGATGTGCGGGGAGGAATCCACCGAAAGCGAGACCTTCGGCAAGACGGAACAGCTCAAGGTGCAGGATTTTCTCAAGAATGGTGGTAAGCTCTTCGTCTCCGGCGCGGAAATCGGCTGGGACCTTGTGCATGAGGCGGATACCAATAACAATTACTCCAACGGCGACCCCAATGATACGCCATTTTATGAGAACTATTTGAAGGCATCCTTCGTCAATGATGATGCGATTACGTATCAGGTGCGGGGCGTCGGCGGGACACCATTTGACGGACTGAACTTCTTCTTTGATGATGGAGCGCATGGAACATATAATGTGAATTATCCTGACGTTATTGCAACAAATGGGGAAAGTGTGGCTGTCCTGTATTACGGTGCTTCCGGGACAAATGTGGCGGGTGTAGCGTTCACAGGGACGGTCACCGGCGGTTCCGCACAGGCAAAAATCATCAATTTCGGCTTCCCATTTGAGACCATTTATGATGCCACCACCCGCCGCAATGTCATGACGGATGTCTTGAATGATTTTGTCACAACTGAGGTAAAGGATTGGAGTGAATATATAAGCCGTTAATGTTATTCTGATTCTCAGCTGCCCCGGCTAAAATCCGTCCAGACCGATGGAAACTGGTTTAAGATTTCGCGCTTAACATCTTCCATATCAATCCTGTGACCAGCCTCCATTTCAAGGCTGGTCATTTTTATTCCATGAAGCCCGCAGGGGATGATAGTATCAAAGAGGGAAAGGTCGTTGGAGACATTTAACGCCATGCCGTGATATGTTATCCAGCGGCGCAGATGAATCCCTAT